>Ga0193735_1000206_pt1 | contig 18814 bp, 16 predicted proteins | sample U1m2metaG_FD_145080 | JGI IMG/M metagenome (GOLD analysis project Ga0193735, IMG submission 145080) | Soil microbial communities from a riparian zone of the East river system, Colorado, United States - U1m2 | ecosystem: Environmental > Terrestrial > Soil > Riparian zone | place: USA: East River... | reverse complement strand
TGCCTCCGGGATAGCCTCCATCCGGCGACGGACTGACCGCCTGCGCTGTGAGAGGAAGAGCAACGCAGACGAGTGAAAGTATGATAAGAATTGGTGGCGCTATTGTTTTCATAGGCGTGAAGTTTGGAAAAAATCTCGCCTGCTTGTCAATTTAACTCGCCGTAAGCACGGATCGCAGATTCGAGTTCCAGAAACACGGTCAACCTGGTACACGGGAACCTACTATCCCACGACTAGCGACCCGAATGACTGGCACACCCGAATTGGCTCGTTCCGATTCACGAACTGCCACGGCAAAGACGAAGGGGAGTAAGAGTGAGAGGTAAGAGGTAAGAGGTAGGGAAGAACCAATTGCGGATTGTGGAGCGCGGAGTCGCGGCGCCACTGAGAGCAGCAGGCTGGCGCGTTGATCAGTGATCAACGCTATGTCGTAAATCCGGTGCGCGGGTTTGGCGGTTGAGGCGTCACTGGCGGATCGATCATGTCCATGAAGCGTTGCAAAGTCACAATGACTGCTTCGTGAACGTTGAGTCGCTTTTCAGTTCGTTTTCCAGCGAAGCGAGTTTTTCCATGCAGGCTCTCCGAACAATTTGTGAGCGCTCCTGGAATTACGTTTCGTCATTGCCGGCAAAATTTTATCCGAAATTTTTTCCGCGAAAAAGACAATGCATATCGAGTCCTATCTTCATGAAAGTGCGGAGAATAACTGAAATTTAACTCTTGTGAGAAACCGAATAAGGAAAGTCGGCGGCTAATGTCGGAAGGTCCAAATTTCTCCGAGACACGAATTAATAGGGAGAAGGGAGAAATTAATGAGGATACTGACACTAACAGTAATATTGGGGTTACCGCTCATGGCGCTAGGTCAGCAAGCGGAGCCACAACAGACGCAAGGGCAGACGAAGGAACCGCAGACGACAGCGCCGGCGAAAGGGAAGAAGATGCGTCCCGCGCAAGAGCAGAGCAAACCGCAGGCAAAACCTGAAACGGGCACGAACGTACGCGGACAACCGCAGACGAACATTAAAGGTCGCCCTCAGGAGATAAAGAAGGATGCACCTAGGGCGCGTTCGAGCACGAACGAAACGAACGTGAGAAGCACGAATCAGACGAACGTGAATCAATCCACGAAGGTAAACGTGCAAGAGTTCAAGTCGCGTCACAGCGAAGTGTTCAGTCTTGGACGGCATCCGAAGGAATTCTTCGTCCAACGATTCGGGGCGAACCATTTCCGGTTGATCGGCAACACGTACTTCGCGTTCGTGGATAGCTGCTGGGTCGCGGTTGACGTTGACGGCTTTGTATATACGGAGCGGGTGATTTGCCCGGGCGATCCGGAGTTTATTGAAGTTGAATAGCGCAACCTCTGCGCGACACAAAAGCGCTCCGCTGGAAATGCGGGGCGCTTTTTTTTTGCATCGATGGGAATCCTGCGCTGGCGGCAGACTTCCATTTTGAATCATGAAACTTGAAGCGTTGAAGCGGCGAGGTCGGAAGTTAGTAGATGAGCGGGAATAATCGCCAACCGGTGCGTTGTTGATAGGACCGATATTGTTCACCGAATTCGTGCACAAGAAATTCTTCCTCGGCACGAATCCGGGCGATGATGAGCACGCACATCGCCGCGGTTAAGAGCAGACCGATGACGCTTCGAAAAACGAGCGCCCAACCGGTCATTACCAGTAACGCTCCGAGATAGCTCGGGTGCCGGACGAAACGATAAAGCCCGTCGGTCTTGAGGCGGTGATCGGGTTGCACCGCGACGAAAATGCTGAAGCGATGGCCGAGTTCAAAGACGGTGGCGACGCGCACGAATCCACCAATGACGGTAATGATCAGCCCCAGGTAGCGGAGAGTGTCGCCGTCGATGGTCCAACGGTTGAGACGATCCAGATGCGGCGGTAGCCACGCGAACACGATAGCGATGATAATCAACGGAACGAAAATCCAGCGACTGGAAGGATCTTCGCGCCGGCCGAGTCCGAGTCCGCTGCTTCCGGAAAAGGCGTAGGCGATTGCACCAGCCAGGGCCAAAATGATTACGCCTGTACGCGCCGGATTTGAAAAGAAAGTTCTCCAATCGCCCCAGCCCAAAATCGTCAGCGCGAGAAGCGGCAGGGTACCGCAGATTGCAAAAGCGAGGTTTTTAAAAGCGGAATTCAAAGAAGAAGAAACAATGGAGCGACTGGGAGGAGCGACATAGAAGGTAAAGCCGCGAGGGTAGCGGCGAGTAAGCGGGGACGCGAGCGAGTTTCAATAAGAGAATTGCGGATTGCGGAAAGCGATCAGAAGCGGCGGATTTGATCTTTGAACTGCAAATAAGTAAGAGGAAACCGTGAAGGCAATTCGGGTCCATGAGTTTGGCGGTCCGGAAGTTCTTCGGCTCGAAGAAGTGCCGATGCCACAGCCTGATCTTGGTGAAGTGCTTGTTCGAATCCACGCGATCGGAGTTAACCCGGTGGAGACTTACATTCGCGCGGGGACTTATGCGCGACTGCCGGCGTTGCCTTACACGCCAGGCAACGACTGCGCGGGCGTGATCGAACAGGTGGGTCCTGGTGTAAATGAATTCAAACCGGGCGATCGTGTTTACACCGGGGGATCATTGACCGGCAGTACGTATGCCGAGTTTATCTTGTGCGAAACGGCGCAAGTGCATCCCTTGCCTGAAAACGTTTCGTTCGCACAAGGCGCGGCCATGGGCACGCCGTACGCGACCGCGTATCGGGGGTTGTTCCAGCGCGCCGACGCGAAGCCCGGCGAAACTGTGCTGGTGCACGGCGCGAGTGGTGGAGTCGGGACAGCTGCGGTACAACTGGCACACGCTCGCGGTCTGCGAGTGTTCGGCACCGCTGGCAGTGACCAAGGACGCAAGCTCGCGCGCGAACAGGGCGCGCACGAAGTGTTCGATCATCACGCAGCTGACCATTTCGAGCAGATCATGAAGGCGACCAATGGGCGCGGTGTTGATGTGATCGTGGAATTGCTCGCAAACCTGAATCTCGATAAAGATCTCACCATTCTTGCGACGGGTGGGCGCGTGGCGATTATCGGGAGCCGCGGCCCCGTGGAGATCAATCCGCGCGACGCGATGCTGCGCGATGTCGATCTTCGCGGAATGGTGTTGCCGAACACCTCGCCGGCAGAGATGGCGAGTATTCACGCCGCGCTAGTGGCCGGTTTGGAAAACGGGACGTTGCGTCCCGTGATCGGCAAAGAATTTCCGCTGGCCGAAGCGGCCCAGGCGCATCGCGCGGCCATGGCGCCGGGAGCGCTTGGGAAAATCGTGCTGATTCCAGAAGTAAGAAGTAAGAAGGGTTAAGGCGCGAAGAGTTATGGTTGCAAACGCGCCATCAAAACCTCGCAATCGGTGCCATAATCTTTCGCAACGCAGTTCGTAAAGTAGAGCACTTTTCCGTCGGGCGACCATCGCGGCGCCGTTCCGCGACCTTCTGTATTCGCGACCAGACGCGGCTCGGTACCATCCACGTTCATGACGAAAATCTGGTAGCCATGGCCACGGCGGTTCGATGCAAACGCGATCTGCCTGCCATCAGGAGACCACGCCGGCCAGCCGTCGAAGAACGGGTTGTTCGTAAGATTGCGCTGATTCGATCCGTCGCCATCGGCAACAAAGACCTCCGAGTTTTCTTCGCCGATAATTTTGCGGAACGCGATATGTTTCATGTCGGGCGACCACGAACCGTAGGTATTGATCCCTCCTGTGATAAGAGGCGTAATTTTCTTTGTGACCAGATCGACGGCGTTGATGTTGGCAGAATTTTTCTTCGGCGGCTGCAAGTCGTCATTTGTGCAATAGATCACGCGTTTGCTGTCGGACGACCAGTTTGGATGGATGGTATTCTGTTCCGGTGGCGTGAGCACTTCCACGTTGCCGCCATCTGTTTTCATCACCGCAATGCTGTGACGGTCCTTGGTGATGAGGACAAACGCGATTTTGTTCCCATCCGGTGACCACGCGGGATCTTCGTGATCGGCATCGTCATGAGTAATCTGGACGATGTTGGAGCCGTCGACGTCCATGGTGAACAATTGTTCCTTACCCGAAATCATTGAGATGAAGACGAGCTTTTTGCCGTCCGGCGACGGGAACGGGTCGAAATTCTCGGCATGAGTGATCTGCACAGGAATAGAAATTGCCTTGTCAGCGGCGGCGGCATTCAGCCAAGGGAGCGATATCGTTGGTAGAACCGAGAAAGCAGCAAGACGCAGGATAGAAAAATTACGACATGAAGTCATGGCTGCCTTCTAAGCGATGAACCTGTGCTGTTTTAGCGCTTCGCTGCGCGGTACTTAACGCGATCCATTTTCTCAAAGTCACTGTCTTGCGTCCAGATAATCGCATTCAGCCCACGGGCAGTTGCCAAAATAATGCTGTCGGCCATCGGAAGTTTTTCGTGCTGACTGATCCGAGCCGCTGCAATAGCCAATGCAGCAGATAGCTCGATGATCTGCCCGTGCTGAAGCACTGAAACAGCCTCAAGCGCCGCGCGTTCAGACCTTTGCTGCAAGACACGTTTGTAAACTTCGAAAACGACGATTGTGGGCACCAACAGATCGCGACTCCTTTCGATGGCTGGAGCGAAAAAATCTGCGTTTGGTCCGTCCGCGAAATATTCCAGCCATGCTGAAGAATCGACGAGGTTCACACGCGATCTTTTTCCCGGGGCACCGAGCTATCAATCCCGCGCAGAAAACCGCGCATCTGTTTTGCAGAACGAATCGGGAACAACTGAATGTGGCCGTGATTCTCGATGACATTGAATGTGGTTCCCGGTTCCAGTTTAAGCGATTCCCGCACGTCTTTTGGGATCACTACCTGAAATTTCGGAGATAAAGTTGTCCGCGACATTGATCGATCTTAAATCTGTAAAACAATGATGGCATCGATGATTAAAATCAAGCTCTAATCAGGTAAGGTGGGTTTCAAACCAGCAAGGCCGGCGCTACTGTGAGTCCTGCTTCGACAAGGATTTATTTATGGAGATTCATCAGTTGCGTTATTTCGTCGCCGTGGCAGACGAGGGAAGCTTTTCACGCGCGGCCGCCAAAGTGCGCGTTGCTCAACCTTCGCTCAGCCAGCAGATTCGAAAGCTGGAAGCGGAGGTCGGTCAGCCGTTGTTCGATCGCCTGCCGCGTTCGGTTGTGCTGACCGAAGCGGGCCGTTGTTTGATCGATTACGCGCGACAAATTTTGGCGTTGATCGGCGATGCCCGCCGTTGCGTTGACGAACTCAAGGATGAAGTGGCCGGTAAGGTGGCGGTGGGCGCGATTCCCACGATCGCGCCATATGTGCTCCCGGAATTGGTGGTGAAATTTCAAACACATTATCCCCAAGTGACCCTTGAGGTCGTGGAAGACGTGACCGACGGCATCACCCGACGGATTGAAGCGGGCGAGCTGGATGTCGCGCTGGCGTCCACTTGCCAGCCAAGTCCAAGTCTGCGGCGCGAATCCGTGGGTGCCGAGCCATTGCTTGCGTTGGTGCCGGAAGGACATCCCCTGGCAAAGAAGGATCTCGTGGAATTCGACGATCTCAAATCGCAGAGATTTCTACTTCTCCACGAGATGCATTGCCTGTCGCAACAGGTGAATCATCTGCTCGAGTCCCGTCGTCTTCGGCCGGAGATCGCACTGGCCGGCAGCCAGCTAAGCACCATCGCAAATATGGTCGCGGCGTCGATTGGCGTTTCAATTGTGCCCCAAATGATGGTGAAACACCACGCCACGCCCGGATGCGTCAGCTTGCCCTTTGCTCCGCCGGTTCCGGAGCGGGAGCTGAATCTTCTGTCCAATCCGCGCCGATTTCAGAGCAAGGCGGCCGCAGCGTTCCGTCGGGAAGCTGCGGCTGCCTTGTCAGCAAAGGATTTGTCGATCACTCCTGGGGCCGAGGAGTGACGTTCTTATCGCATTCTTTCCAGCGCCATTGCTACCAGTGATAGCATCGGCCAGACGACGAGAATCAGAATTACTCCAAAGCCTGCGAGCTCGGGCCCATAATGCGGGCGCGCCCTGTGCACGTATCGTTCCTCGAGGAACCGCGAAATCCGCTGTCCAATCGGCATTCTAGTTTCCATGTGATCTTGTTCTCCTCTAATGGTTGTCTTTGTTGGTTGACGAAAAAATAAAGCTTACGGGTACAAGTTCCCCAAAAAGGTCTCGTTGGGTGAGACCAAGAACGCCGAAGTTCTTAACGGCGCGTCACAGATGACCCGGAACCTGGCCGAGCTGATCGGCTAATTGTGTTCCAGAACCGGTCGTTTCCCCTGGTTCTTCCCATCCTTAAACCTGGACCGTTCACACAGTGAACTGGCCACAGTTTGGTCGTCAGTTGAAATACTTTATGCGTCTAGTTGCGATAGGTTTTGCCTATTCTGGACCTGAAACAGGGGCCGCAGTCACCGACAGCGGCTACAGATCGACGCCGGCTACGGGTTTCGGGCGCGACAAACAATCAAAAGTAAGAATGGAGCGATTGGGAGGAGCGACATGGAAGGTAAAGCCGCGAGGGTAGCGGCGAGCAAGTGGGGACGCGAGCGAGTTTCAATTAAGAAGACGTATCGAGCATTGTGCCGCGGCACTTTGAGCTGCCGCAGTGGCAGGCGTATTCCTTTTTTGATTCTTCTGTGATCGGTTCGTCGATCTCCAGCGCGTAATCGTAAAAGAGTTCCTCTCCGGCCTGGATATCGCGCATCGCATCGATGAATATGCGGTCGTCTTCCTCGGCGGCTTCACAGTTTGGATCGCAGGAATGGTTGATCCAGCGCGCGTCGTTGCCGCCAATCTCTGGATTGATTACCTGACCGTTATCCAGGCCAAAATTGAATGTGTGTGGGTCGTTCTCGTCGTTGGGAGCGGCTTCCCAGGAGGTGCGTTCGCCGGTGTATTCGATAATGCGAGTGCCTTTGGGAATGAACTGCGTAGCGTAAACGCCGCGTCCGTGCACGGCGGACTGGCGAACCTCGATTCGTACGGTCCGCTTTTGAGTTTTGCCTTTCTTCGCCATCGAGAGAATTAAGCAGGAGGACGTGAAAAGTAGGAAGGAAGAAGTAGAAATGGAGCGACTGGGAGGAGCGACATAGAAGGTAAAGCCGCGAGGGTAGCGGCGAGCAAGCGGGGACGCGAGCGAGTTTCAATTAAGAATTGGGAAACGCAATTGATGGTGAATATTCGCGGAATGACACCGGAAGAACGCATGCGCCTTGAATCGATAGAGATCGTCTTGCGATCTGACACTGTGCGCGAACAAATTCGCCCGATTATCGAACGGGTCCGCGCGGAGCTGGCTCGCAAGAACGAAGCGCTAATGACTTGGGAACCGATTCCGCTGACCGTTTTCGGGCGCACGTTACCGCCTGAGATCCGATCCGCGTGGGTATTTGTCCTGCGCGCCGGCGCCGATACTGGCGCGGAACGTCATCCGAATAGTCATCAGCGGATGATGACGTTCGAAGGGAGCGGCGATATGCAAACCGAACAGCGGGGCCAGTGGCAATCGAATGTCTTGGTCAGCGACCATGAGGCGCCGCTGGAGCAGCGCTGGATTTCAATTCCGCAGAATGTTTGGCATCGTCCCGTGGTCGGCGCAGCCGCTGATTGGACGGTGGTTTCGTTTCACACTGTCCCCGCCGAGGAACTGATAGAAGAAAAGCGGGATGACAGCAGCCAGGATGGAACAAAGCAAATGAAGTATATGGACGTAAAAGGATCATGAATGGCATATGAAACAATTTCTTATCATTGCGCTGGCAGTTATCACTGCCTCGAGCTCGGTCTGGGCGTACCTGGGCGATGGCTCCGACAGAATTGACGATTTATATGGCAACCTGGTCCAGCGACGGTTGCGCGATGACGGAACTGTCAGCGTCCTCTACCATAAGGACCAATATCTTTACCTTGTGATCTTTGCCAACGATCGGAGCATTTCGGAAAGCTATTCTCATATGAAAGGCACGGATCTGTCTGAAAAAGAGATCGCAAAATTCCTGAAACTAAATGCCGCGGGCGGGACATGGATTCCTGCCAGCACTTCGAAAGAACGGCGCTTCAAAAGAAGTGACGACAGAGCTGAGGCGAGCTACGGAACCGCGAGCGGACGTCGGGCACTGACGGTGCGAGAGCTTGGTGGCAAAGAGACGCAGCGTGATCAGTGATTCGCCTGCGCCAGGACGCACTGGGAAAAGGATCGCGTTCGATTTGACCAAGGTGTTAGCCTCTGAGGCTTAACCAAGGCAAATCTATGTTACACATCATTTGGTACATTATTGTCGGCTTCTTAGTTGGACTGATCGCACGCGCCGTTATGCCGGGTGTACAACATCTCGGTTTCATCATGACGACTCTGCTCGGCATCGGTGGTTCGATCATCGGCGGACTCATTGGACGCCTGTTTTCCAAACCGGAACCAGGCGCCACGTTTCATCCAGCTGGAGTCATCCTGTCGATTATCGGCGCGATCATTTTGCTTTTTATCTGGGGAAAATTGGCGCCTGCCTAACGAACGCGAACGATAGCGATTTTGTCATTGCTGATCTTAAAGTGCCAACTTCGGCACCTTAAGAGTCCCAACTGTTTTTACGTTCAGGCACGCGGAACATGCCTGCGCAACACCAGCGCGGCGACGATTCCGACAACGAAAAAGCCGACGATCTGGATCAGCATATAGCTCCCGATATAAACCGAAGGGAAGCCGTACCAGTTCCAAAGGGAAACGTTGGTTGCGATCGCGGCCAGGATCCCGGCAACAAACACGAAGCCAACTCGACCGGCGAAACTCGCGATGTGTGTCTGGGCAAGCAGGAACACGACCAGAATCGCTTCCAGTAGTTCGGTGCCAAATTCGATACCCATCCATTTGCCAAAGGTAAATGGGCGAGTCGGGTGATACATCAAAAGCCCGGATGGACCGCTGGCGGCCTTGGCTGCTATTTGTTTCATGGCTTCATTCTTTTCCTGGCGGGTTGCATGCTTGCCGACACCCATGCCGGGAAAAATGTAAAGACCGGTCTGATCGCCGATGTTGCTCTGCATCGCGCTGAGCACTGCTGATTCATTTGGAATTTCGCCGATCCCAGCTTCGCCCAAAGGCAACGCCAGATGGGCGATTGAAGTCCAGATAAACATGGCGATTCCGCTGAGAATACCCGCGAGAAGAATTTTCATGAGCCGAATGATGAACGGTTGCTGAGGAGTTTAGAAGTAAAAGTTGGGTGAACGCGACGGCGCTTGGCTTAGGCGACATTACAAAATTTTAATGTAAAAAGTCTTGACCTTTTTTTCGCAATCAAGACAAGCTAAGTCTCCTCGTACCGGGAAGTTACTCGAACCTCCACCCCGAGCTACCGGAACTTCAGCTCTAAAAATATATATGAAAACTCCACGTTGGTTCACTCGTAACCGTTTCGTCTCGCATCTGCGCATGACAGGTGCTGTAACCCTAATGTCCGCGGCAACCGCTATGGCGTTTGTCGCGGTGAACCCGTCCGGTCCGTTGCTCGTGACAAATTCAAACAGCAACAATCAAGCGATCGCCAAGTTTAGAGAGGATCGCGAAGAGCTGTTTAGAAACAAGCGTGCGCTGCCTGGCCCTGAAAGGGACGGCGGGCCGCTCCTTGCAGCTGAATTAGAATATGCCAATCGTGCCTACCCGGCAAAGGACATACCCTTTTCTGCAATCTTGAACGCGACGACGGCTTGGACCAATGTCAGGGCCAGGGGGGTGGGAAGGGGTCCAAACGCGCCGACAAGTGCCTGGACACTCGTAGGACCCAGTCACGCGAATTTTCCTGATGTTCTCACTTTCAGCGGCGCGGCTTACACGACCTCCGGTCGCATTACCGCGCTCGCCGTCGATCCGAGTTGTAGCACGAGGAGGTGCCGAGTATGGGCGGGAGCGGCAGGCGGCGGAGTCTGGCGCACAGACAACGCGCTCTCGGGGAGCGGCGTCAACTGGACATTCGTGTCAGGCAGCTTTGGAACCAACGCCATCGGAACGCTTACCTTTACTGGCGGCGTTCTCTACGCTGGGACCGGTGAGGCGAACGCTTCCGGTGACTCGGCGGCGGGCGTGGGCATCTACAAATCTATCGACGGCGGGAATACGTGGTCATTGGTCCCCGCTACAATCGGTCCGATCACGACGTTTTCGCCCGGCACGGGAACCAACGGAACATACGGGCCAGGTAATGCGTTCCTCGGTCGCTCGATCAGCTCGATAGTTGTTGACCCAACAAATGCGGCCCATCTCTATGTGTCGTCTTCGCGTGGGGTGCGGGGCGTCAGTTCCGTCACCGGCGGTGGAACTTCAAATCCGCCGACCCCGCGTCCGCCGTTTGGACTCTTCGAATCAACGGACGGCGGCGCGACGTTTAGCTTCATCTGGGATGGCGGTGACGGTTGCCCCGCGACATGCGACGGGACCAACCCCAAAGCAACCATTCGCGGATCCAACAAAGTTGCCCTCGACCCAGGCTGGAACGGGACGACGAACAAAATCCTCTACGGGGCCGCATTCGGTCCCACAAATGTCGCCGGAAGCGGAGGTGTTTGGCGTTCGACCGACGGCGGTGTGACCTGGACTCAGATTAAGACGGCGCTCAACATTGCTAGAACCGACGATCGCGCCGAATTCGCAGTGACACCGATCACGGGCGGATTTACCCGCATGTACGTGGGCGACGGCACTGGGAGCGACGCGGGTGCGAACCGGGCGCGCTTCTATCGCACGGACGACGCCACGGCAGCAGTCCCAGTCTTCACCGATCTGACCACGACGCAGAACATCGGGTACTGCACGGGTCAGTGCTGGTATGACAATGTAGTTTACTCTCCGCCTGGCAAGCCCGATGTGGTCTACCTGGCTGGTTCCTACTCCTACGGTAGCTACGGGTTCACAACAAATGGGCGCGCGTTTATCCGTTCCGCCGATGCGGGGGCGTCGTTCACCGATATGACTTGGGACGCGACGACGAACCCGACTCCGCCCGACACGTGCTGCCAACCGAATCCGGTTGCGCCGAATGGCCAGCACCCGGACTCGCACGCGATTGTTGAGATCCCGGGGACAGACTCAGCAATCTTCGGCACGGATGGCGGACTCATGCGCTCGAGCGGAGCGTTTGCAGACATTTCATCCCAGTGCACCACGTACCGCGGGCTCAGCGGCGCGAACTTGGCCCTCTGCCAACAGATGCTTTCAGCTGTGCCGACGTATCTCTACGGCGTAAACAAGGGGCTTTCGACGCTCCAGTTCCAAAGCCTGTCAGTTGCTGCTGATAATTCCAAGCATCTTCAGGGCGGCACGCAGGACAACGGCACGTTTGAGACCTACGGCTCGGCTGTGGTCTGGCCGCAGATCATATACGGCGATGGTGGTCAGTCGGGCTTTAGCGTGACGAACTCGTCCATGCGGTTCAATTCGTTCTTCGGTCAGAACCACGATGCGAATTTCAGGAATGGCGATCCGTTGAAGTGGGTCATCATCTCCGCGCCAATCGCGGGTAGCCCGGAAGGCTCGAACTTCTACGCGCCGATCATCGCTGACCCGAATCCCGCCAATGCTGGGACGATCTTCGAGGGCTCGCAGAGCGTCTGGCGGACCCAGGACTGGGGCGGGGATCAGGCGACTCTCGAGGCGAACTGCCCAGAGTTCACCACGTCTGGGACGCAGCCGGGCTGCGGTGATTTCGTCCAGATCGGTCCTGCGGGGGATACTGATCTGACTGTGACGACCAATGGTGGCACGACCCGCGCGGGCGGCTTTGTCGCGGCGATCGCGCGGACCGCGAGCAACACCGGCACGATGTGGGCGGCGACGACCACCGGCCGCGTGTTCATCTCGCAGAACGCGGACGCAGCAGCTGGGTCGGTCACGTACACGCGGCTCGACACGCTGCCATCGGCAACCGCAGATCCCGGACGGTTCGTTAGCGGGATCTACGTCGATCCGGCAAACTCGAACCACGCTTGGATCTCGTACTCGGGGTATAACTTCAACACGCCGTCGCAGCCTGGCCACGTGTTCTCGGTTACCTACGATGGGAGCGGCGACGCAACGTGGACTGACATCAGCTATGATTTTCCGGACTTCCCAGCGACCGGCATTGCGGATGACTCGAACGGCGATCTCTATGTCTCCAACGACTTTGGTGTCATGAGATTGGCTAACGGCTCGACGAATTGGGCAGTTGCCGGTACTGGCCTTCCCATGGTCGAGGTTGCCGGCCTCACGATTGTGCCAAGTGCGCGGAAGCTTTATGCCGCAACACACGGCCGAAGCGCGTGGCAACTGACATTGCCATAAATTTGGATTAAGCTTTGGGCGGGATAGTGAAAATCTATCCCGCCCATTTTTTTTGCGGTCATGTCGTCGTTTCCACAGTATCTGGTTCTCGCCTGCGTCTTCTTGCTGCTTGCCGGCACAGAATCGATTGACGCCGCGCCATCGGGTTTCGTAGAGGGACATTTAACGATCGTTTCGCCCAAGCCTGTCCAGGCCACCGATGAAAACGTGACTGCAGAGACGGCGGAAAACTATGCCGACTATCCACTAGTCATCCTGAGTCAGGACGGACAAAAAGAAATTGCGCGGGTTACTGCGGATGGGGACGGAAACTATCGCGTAGCCCTGTCACCGGGTCATTATATTCTCGACGTGCAAGGACGCATCCGCAGGCATGTTCGCGCGAAGCCGCAACCATTCACGATTGCGTCGAAGCAGACTGTCCGCATCGATATGCATATCGACGCGGACCATTCGCGAAGCGGCTAGGCTCAGTTGTTTCAAACTGATTGACAAACAGTTCTCGTTGGAATTAAATATTCGCCGTTAGTTTCCTTCCTCGCCAGCTATTCTCTCGGCGAGGTGTTATTCGGAAATTCGCACGTTCAATCAGCAGTTGCATAACAATCCCCACCCATGGCGGGACATAGTAAGTGGTCGAAGGTCAAGCGTTTTAAAGGCGCGATCGACGCGAAACGCGGCAAGATCTTCAGCAAATTATCAAAGGAGATCACCATCGCGGCAAAACGCGGCGGGGGCGATCCCGATGGCAATCCGCGCCTCCGCAGCGCGATCCAGGCTGCGCGCACGCAGAGTATGCCGAACGATAACGTCGAGCGTGCGATCAAGCGCGGCACCGGCGAGGGGAAGGATGCACAACAATTCGATGAGATCGTATACGAAGGTTACGCGCCGGGCGGCGTGGCCATCATCGTCGAAACGGCAACCGACAATAAGAACCGCACAGGGGCGGAGATTCGGAGCATTTTCAGCCAGCATAATGGCAATCTCGCCTCGACCGGAAGCGTTTCGTACATGTTCCACAGGAAAGGACAAATCACCGTTCCGCGGTCGAGCATCGAAGAGGATCGGTTGCTTGAAGTTGCCTTGGAGGCTGGCGCGGAAGAGTTGACAACTGATGACGATCAGTATGTTATTATTACTTCCCACGATCAGCTATATGCCGTAGCTGAGGCGCTCAAAAGTGCGGGCGTGACGACCGATGGGCAAAAGTTTACATTCATTCCCGATACGACTGTTGCGGTACCAGACGAGGCCGCGGCGCGCCAGGTGCTCCGTTTGTGTGACGCGCTTGAGGACGACGACGACGTGCAAAACGTCTATTCAAATCTAGACATTCCCGACGAATTGCTGGCCAGGTTGCCGGCCTGAAAAACTATTGCTTGCAGGAAACGTGTTAAGGCGGTGCTGCGCCCGAGAATTTTAACTTATGAACGAAGAAAACGAAAACCAACCTGTGCCCACTGAGTCCGCCTTGCCGGAGCAACGGCATCATCGCCCGCGCCGTCGTTTCCCGCGAAAACGTTACCGGGGCCGGGACGATCGGTTCGGGCGCGGTGATTCCGCAGAGTCGCCAAATTCTTCGTCAACCAATGCCGATCCCGCCGGCGCGGTTACCGATGTCGAGACCCTTGATCGATCCGCCTCAGTCGGACGCGAGGGAGTGGAGACTGGTGCCGAAGGTGGCGAACAAGTCCAGGCGGAGCCGGAATTCGGCGAAGGTATCATCGAAATCTCGGGCAAAGGTTTCGGGTTCTTGCGCGATTCGAAGCGTAACTTCGTGCAAACGCCGCAGGATATTTTCGTCACGCCGGAAATTGTTCGCCGTTTCGCCTTGCGTGACGGGATGTGGATTTACGGTGAAACCCGGCGCGGCAGCCGCGGCCCGCAATTAGTCAAGCTGCTGAAGATTAACGGTGAAGAGCCGACAAAATATCAGGGTCTCGCGCCATTTGAGGATTTGACCACGATCAATCCGAACAAACGAATCAAGCTCGAGACGGTGCCGGACCGTTACACGACGCGGATCATGGATTTGATGACGCCGCTCGGAATGGGGCAGCGCGGTTTGATTGTCGCGCCGCCGCGCACCGGCAAGACAACACTGCTGCATCACATCGCCGAGGCAGTGGCCAAAAATCATCCGGAGGTCATTCTGATTATTCTCCTTGTCGATGAGCGCCCGGAAGAGGTGACCGATTTTCGGCGTTCGCATCCAACAGCAGAACTGATGGCCAGCTCGAACGATGCCGACATCAAAAGTCACACGCGAATTTCGCAATTGGCGATCGAACGCGCGAAACGCCTCGTCGAAGCAGGAAAACATGTATTTATCCTCCTCGACTCCATCACGCGCACCGCTCGCGCATTCAATAACGCAATGGGTGGCGGGGGCCGCACCATGAGCGGCGGTATCGATGCGCGCGCCATGGAAATTCCACGGAAAATTTTTGCAGCCGCGCGTAACACCGAGGAAGCCGGTTCTCTTACGATTGTCGCTACGGCACTGATCGAAACCGGCAGCCGCATGGACGAGCTGATTTTTCAGGAATTCAAAGGCACCGGAAACATGGAAATGGTGCTCGACCGGAAAATCAGCGATCAGCGGATCTATCCGGCGGTAGATATTTTTCTCTCTGGCACACGGCGCGAAGAGTTGCTGTTGCAACCGTGGGAACTGGAGAAAATCAATCTCATTCGGCGCGGCCTGGCCGGACACAAACCAGAGGAAGCGATTCAGCGGCTCTTGATGTTTGTGAAAAAATTCCCGACCAACACTGAAATGCTCAAGGGCATCCCAGGCTGATCGGTTCGCAGGCGATTGCTGGTCTTTAACGCGATCGGACACGGTTCACAATTCGCTGTGCGCACTCGAAGGCTCTCCAAGATTTTTTACCGAAAGATCCTTGGGAGAAAGCGGCGGCGCGAGATTTCCGAGCTAAGCACGTCGGCGATTCATCAAGCTGTCCTGCGCGCGATTGCGACGGCGCCTGCCTTGCCATCCAGCGGAGATTATCTCGATGTTGGCAGCGGGACTGGTGAATTGTTGCGGCTCGTTCGAGCACATTATCCGTTTCGTTCCTTTGGCTGCGATTATACGGATAAATTGCTCTCCGTTCCCGGTCCCGCGATCGACACCGTCGATCTGAATCGTCAACCGCGTCCGTAAAGCGATAATCGTTTTGCGCTTGTCACGTGTATAGAGACGATTGAGCACTTGGAAAACTATCGGGAGGTCATCCGGGAAATTTATCGTGTTCTGCAACCAGGCGGCGTCGCGGTATTTTCGACTCCAAACATTTTGAATCTGCGCTCCCGTCTGCGCTATTTGTCGTCCGGTTTTTACAACTTGTTCGGCCCTCTAGCGCCTGACGAATCCGACATTCATACCACGCGCGGCCACATCAACCCGGTGAGTTGGTTCTATCTTTCGCACGCCCTTATCAGCGTTGGTTTCCGCAATTTGAAACTGATAGTGGATAAATATCAACGCCGCTCCCTTTTGGCTTTTCCGTTCCTAATAGTTTCCTCTCCGTGCCGCCAGCTGGATCGTCTATCATCGTGATAAAAGTACCTATGGCACGCTGGACGAGCGGAATGCCTGGGCTGTCCGAGCGATGAATTCACCGGGTGTGCTGCTTGGGCGAACGTTGATCGTTACCTCGGTTAAGCCGGCGTAATGTGCTGTTGGTAAAGTGCGTGAATCGCCTCGCGAGAATCGAGATAATCGCGACGGAAAGGGTCGAATTCCTGATAGGCAAGACGGATCGCAAACTTTCGTTGTTGGTCTGGATCGCTCGGAAGCGTTGAAATGCTTCTGTTGTCATATCGACGCAACACAAGTTCGCAGCGACGCAGGAACGCATAGGAGTCTTTGAGCTTCGCAGCGTCCGACTTGTCCAGATGCCCGTGCTCGCGCAATCGATCGACGGCGCGCTCCCAGTTCTGTTCCCAGATGTTTCCGCGCATCTGCAACGCTTGAACGAGAAACTCCGCTTCTATGATACCGCCAGCTCCGGTCTTCAAATCGAGAAAATCCGAACGGCTTCCGCGCTCGCGCCGAATGCGCTGAAGCATGTCGTCGATTTTTATGAAAAGGCCGGCATTCTGGCATGCGCGACGCCATGCGCGTTTTGCGATTTCCATGAATTCGTTTTGCAACGGTCCGCTGATGCTGCGCGCGCGAGTCAGAGCCTGCAATTCCCAAGGCTGGGCTCGGCTCGTATAGTACGATTCATAAGTTTCAAGAGAGCAGACAACCGGGCCTTTTTCGCCTTCAGGGCGCAGCCTTGCATCCAGTGCCCAGATATTTCCCTCGGCCGTTGGGTGCGCCATGGCGTTCATAAGATTCTGCGCGGCGCGAACGTCGTCGCCCACGAACAAAACGTCCAAGTCCGCGCCATAACTGATCTCGCGTCCACCAAATTTTCCGAGAGCGATGACCGTTAGTTGCTCACTTGCGACGAGCTTGGCGACAACAACCAGACACGCTTCCGCGACGCCTGAAAGCTCGGCAAAAGTCGTCACTGGTTGGATAAGTCCCAGCACGTCGCGCAGGATGATGCGCAACAGTTGCCTTTGCCGGTAGGTCCGTATCGGGTCCAGGGTGTCTGCATTTGCGCCTAACGAATCGAGCCGCCTCAAATTTCCCCCTACCGATCGCGGTTCATCAAATGTTGGATCTCGGGTGATGTCTTCCAGAAGCTGCGGACGGCGAATCAAAAGCTCGCTGGCAAAGCGGCTGGCATCAAAAGTCTTCACAACCAGCTCAAGCAATCGAGGATTTGCGACCAGAAGCTCAAAGAACAAACTCCGCAAACCGTAACCCTCCACGAGGCGAACGAATTGATTGAGCGTCGTATCCGGGTCTGCGGTCTTAGCAAGCCATCCTAGTAAGGCCGGACGCAGCTTGCGAAAGATCTGCCGTGTTCGCGGTGCGATATGGAAACTTCCAGCGCCCTGCGCAAGGTCGGATAGCGCCTTGGCTGCTCGTTTCTGGTCGCTGAAAATTTCGAGATCTTCCGCCTCGGGCACTGTGGCCGGGGATGTTGATGTTCCTGAAACGATCCGTTGAAAAATCGGACGCACTGCGCGCATCCTTTCTTGCAACGCCGCAGTGAAATCTTCACTGGATGAAAACCGGAGGCTCAGTGCAAGACTTCGCAAAGCTTCCGGGTCTCGAGGAACAATGTGCGTTTGCTGTTCGGCCTCTATCTGCAAACGATGCTCCACACGGCGAAGGAACCGGTAAGTGTTGTCGCAAGTCAGCACGTCCTCGCGTGGAAGAAGGTCCAATTCCCGAAGCGCTCGCAGCGCCTTGAGCATACTTGATTCCTGCAAGAACGGATGCCGCGCTCCGTGGATAAGCTGCAAAGTCTGCACGATGAATTCGATCTCCCGAATACCGCCGCGTCCAAGTTTCACATCGCGTTCGAGCTTGTCCGCGCCGACGATATCGCGCTCGATGCGCCGCTTGATACTGGCGATTTCATCCAGCAAATCGGGCGATGCGCTCCTGGGATAAATAAACGGCTGATGTTGCCGCAGGAATTCGTAAGCAAGCTCGCGGCTGCCGCCGATTCCGCGCGCCTTGATCAGCGCGATACGTTCCCAGGTTTCGCCGAACCCCGCATAGTAATTTTCCATGCTCTCGAGCGAGCGGGCCAATGGCCCTGCCGAGCCTTCCGGTCGCAGACGCAGATCGACGCGGAAAAGCGAGCCAGCCAGATGCCTGGTCGAAAATGTTTCGAGGATTTTCTTTCCCAGCCGGTTAAAGAATTCGTGATAGGAAATGTGCGCCGTGAGCTGGCCTTCCTCACTGTAGAGAAAAAGAAGATCAACGTCTGAGCTGTGATTTAGCTCCCCACCGCCGAGCTTGCCCAGTGCAAGAATGGCGAATTCCGCCTTGGGCGAACCATACTGTTGCCGCAATTCCGTGTTCCAATGTTCGAACACATTGCGGATACAAATCTCCGCCACCTGCGAAAGCTCGCCGGTGGTTTCCTCGAGCGACGCGACGTTTGCAAGCTCGCGAACAGCGATGCGCGTCATCTCACGGCCCTTCCAAAAACGAAGAGCAGAAAAACCTTGATCTGCGATCGAGTTGCCAGCCGATCTCTGTAAGTAGCCGAGCATCTCCGCATACCCGCGAGGCGCAGAACAGATTTGTGGCTGGCAAAGCCACAGAAGGCTGTCCGGGTCGTGCGTGAGCCGCGCGGCGCAAATACTGGAGACAGCGAGAAGATGAAGCAGGGCCGCTTCGCCTAGCGGAAATTGTTCGATGGCCTCGGCAAGAGACTGGGCGGTTTCGGGCCAATGTTCCTCAAGATGAATCAGGACAGTCTCGACCTGTGCGGGATTAATTGACGCGGCCGCTTTTTCGCGAATCCAACGATCACTACGAGACATCGTGCAGAACATCACGCGGATTTCAGCGAAGGCCAGCCGGTTACCGCGGCTCTTTGACGCCGAGTGCGCAAAACAACTGCAACT
>Ga0193735_1000205_pt1 | contig 18963 bp, 16 predicted proteins | sample U1m2metaG_FD_145080 | JGI IMG/M metagenome (GOLD analysis project Ga0193735, IMG submission 145080) | Soil microbial communities from a riparian zone of the East river system, Colorado, United States - U1m2 | ecosystem: Environmental > Terrestrial > Soil > Riparian zone | place: USA: East River... | reverse complement strand
AAGACGATTAAGGTGAACGGCAACACCAACGTGGGAGGCGCCCGATGAAGCTGACCCCAACGATTCTCGTCGCGGTTCTGCTGGCGCCGATTGCGCTTCTCGCGCAGCAACCTGCGGATACGACCAAGCCGGCTGCGCCGCCACCGGCTGCCTCCGTATCAATCCCCGTCGATTTTTCGGGAGTCATCTACGCCAATTTCCAATACCGTGGCGATGCCGGCGCCGCCAAGTCGACGAACAAGTTCGATTTGGAGCGCGCCTACCTCACGTTCAGGATGCCGGCAGGTGATCGCGCCAGCATTCGCATCACGGCTGATGTTTTTCAGCAGCCGACACCGCCCAACGATGCGTTCTATCGCGGCTGGGTAGTTCGCGCCAAGTACGCGTACCTCCAGTACGATTACCTCAAGAGCGCGACGGGGTGGAACGGACTCGTGCGGGGTGGACTGCTCCACAATGTCGTGATCGACCACGTCGAATCATTCTGGCCGCGTTGGATCTCACAGTCACCGGTCGAGCGCGCCGGCTTTTTCTCATCTTCGGATGCCGGCGTCGCAACGCAGCTCTCCTTCCCGAACAAGTTCGGCGAGCTCTACGCTACGGTCGTGAACGGTCCCGGCTACACATCGCGCGAGACGGATCGCTTCAAGGATTACGCGGCGCGCCTCTCGCTCACCCCATTCTCGGGATCTGGTAACAAGGTTATCAAGACGTTTGCGCTCACCGGCTGGACCTACGTCGGCGCGGTTGGAAGTCAGTTCGTAGCTGGCGGTCCCGGACAGGTTGGCACTGTTGGTTCGTCGCTTCCGCGCACGAGAGCCGGCATCTTCGCCGGGGTTCGTGACCCTCGGCTTTCTATTGGAGCCGAGTGGGATACTCGCAAGGACGCGAGGGAGGGCGGAGCCAACACGGTGTTGGCGCCACGCGTCGAGATCGACAGCACCGGGCGCCTCATTGCCGGTTTCGTGACGGCGAAGCCGTTCCAGCTGTTGAACGACAAATCCACTTTCCCGCTCGGAGTCATCGCCCGGTGGGATCGATTCAAGCCGAACACGGCTACTGACGCTTACATCAATACCGTGATCGGCGGCCTGACCTGGGACCTCAACAAGAAGACGGCCCTGTCCCTCGACTACCAGGAACAGACTCCGCACTCCGGAGCGATCGCGGCGGCTACCAAGACCTATTTCCTGCACCTGGTGGCGAACTTCTAAGGGTTTTGCGGGCCGGTTGTCGAAAAAGCCCGTTCGGTTCACCGCCGCCGGCGGTTTGTGACGATGTCGTTACCTGACGTCCGTCCTGACCCACCGGCGGCGGTTCTATTTTTCCGTACTGCACGGAAAAGCCCCCCGAAAAACAGAAACCAAGGAGCGATAGTGAGAGCCCTCAATGTTGCCGCGCTCATGATGTTCGCAGTGGCGTGCGCCAAGGAAAACGGTAACCAATCCGCCACGGCTTCCTCGACTCCCACCTCTTCCAGCCAATCGGTTGATCTCACGGGGGCCGGCGCGACGTTTCCCTATCCCCTGTACTCCAAGTGGTTCTCGGATTATGCGAACGTCACGGGTGTCAAAATCAACTATCAGTCCATCGGCTCTGGCGGCGGGATCAGGCAGCTCTCCGAGGAGACGGTGGACTTTGGCGCTTCGGACAGCCCGATGTCAGACGAAGAGCTGGCGAAGGCGAAGGGTGGTCCCGTCCTGCACATCCCGACGGTACTCGGTGCCGACGTAATCACGTACAACCTACCCGGAGTGACCACACCTCTGCGGTTCACTCCCGATGCGATCGCCGCCATTTTCATGGGCCGCATAAAGAAGTGGAACGACACCCGACTTGCATCGCTCAATCCCGGCGTTGCGTTGCCGAATCAGGACATTCTTGTCGTCCATCGCTCGGACGGCAGTGGCACCACCTACATCTTCACAGACTATCTGACCACGGCGGTTCCCGCCTGGAAGACGGCCGTCGGCAAGGGAAAAGAGGTGAAGTGGCCGGTTGGGCTCGGCGCCAAGGGCAATGAAGGCGTCGCGGGCCAGGTGAAGCAGACCCCCGGTGCCCTTGGTTACGTCGAGTTGGCCTACGCGAAACAGAACAACCTGCCGGTGGCGGCAATAAGGAACAAGTCGGGCCAGTTCGTCGTGGCGTCCGTTGCAGCCGTCACCGCTGCAGCCGCGGGTGCGGCGAAGGCTCTGCCTCCCGACACCGACTATCGAATCTCCATCGTCGACGCCCCGGGTGCGGATTCTTATCCGATCTCGTCGTTCACCTGGATTCTGGCCTATCAGAAACAGAAGGACGCAGTCAAAGGGAAAAAGCTCGTCGACTTCCTCAACTGGGCTCTGACTGACGGCGAGAAGCAGGCTGGGCCGCTCGACTACGCGCCGCTGCCCGCTGAAATGGCGTCCACCGTCCGCGACAGGCTCAAGACCATCGATCTAACCGGCACGAAGTGACCGCGATATCGGCGGAGGCGGTACAGAAGGATCGCCGCCGTCTCCGCGTCCACGAAGCGGCGATCGGCGACAGAATCTACGAGATACTCACCACCGCGTGCGCGCTGGTGGTTCCCGCGCTGGTCATAGCAATCGCGATCGCAATTTTTGCGGCTGCGTGGCCCGCATTCGCCAAGGTGGGGCTATCGATCGTGACGTCGACCGACTGGGACGTGAGAGCCGGAAAGTTTGGCGCCGCCCCCGCGATCTTCGGGACGCTGGTTTCCTCGGTGGTCGCATTGATCATCGCTACTCCGCTCGCGATCGGCGTCGCCATTTTTCTCTCGGAATTCTCTCCGAAGTGGCTGCGCCAGCCGATCGGTTTCCTTGTTGATCTGCTCGCCGCCGTGCCGAGCGTGGTGTACGGTCTGTGGGGGATCTTCGTGCTGCTGCCGCTGCTTCGCGAGCAGGTGATGCCCTTCCTGCGCGACACATTGCACCTCGGCGCCACACCGTTCTTCACCGGACCGGCGTACGGACCCAGCATGTTGGCCGCCGGAATCATCCTCGCGATCATGGCGCTGCCGTACATCTCTTCGGTTTCGCGCGAAGTGCTCCTGGCGGTGCCGAGATCGCAGCGTGAGGCCGCCCTCGCCCTCGGCGCGACGCGCTGGGAGATGATTCGCGATGCCGTGGTTCCCTACGCCAAGTCCGGCATCATTGGCGGAATCATGCTCGGCCTCGGTCGTGCTCTCGGCGAAACCATGGCCGTCACGATGGTGATCGGGAATCGCCTGGAGATATCGGCGTCCCTTTTCTCTCCCGGATACACGATGGCGTCGCTCATCGCCAACCAGTTCGGCGAAGCGACGAGCGATTTGCACCTGTCCGCGCTGATGGCTGTGGGAGCGATACTGTTCGTCATCACGCTGATCGTCAACGCCGTCGCACGCTGGCTGGTGTGGCAGGTTTCGAGGGGGCGTGTCTCGTGATTACGCGTCGCACACGCCACTTGATCAGCGGCGGCATGATTGGACTGACCTACCTCGCCGCAGTGCTGGCGACGCTCCCGCTGCTGCTCATTCTGTGGCACCTGTTGAAGAAGGGGGCGTCATCCCTCTCGCTTGCGTTCTTCACCAACATGCCGAAACCGGTGGGCGAAGTTGGCGGAGGCATGGCGAACGCAATAGTGGGCACGCTGATCATGATAGGCCTTGCCTGCGCAATCGGTCTGCCGATCGGAATCGGAGCCGGCATCTACCTTTCCGAAAAGCGTTCGACACCGCTCGCCCAGTCTGTGCGTTTTCTTGCGGACGTATTGAACGGGCTTCCCTCGATCGTGATGGGGATTTTCGCCTGGGAGATCCTCGTGCGCCCAGCGGGCCATTTCTCCGCGCTCGCTGGTGGCACGGCGCTGGGGGCAATGATGATTCCCCTCGTTACGCGCACTTCGGAGGAGATGCTCCGGGTGGTTCCGGTTTCCCTGCGCGAGGCTGCTCTTGCGCTCGGCTACCCGAGATGGCGCACCTCGCTCTCGGTTGTCGTGCGGACTGCCCTTGCGGGTATCGCCACTGGAGCGTTGGTGGCAGTCGCGAGAATCGCCGGGGAGACAGCTCCTCTTCTCTTCACGGCGATTGGCAATCAGTTTTGGTCGACCGCGCTGCGGGAGCCGATCGCCGCCCTGCCGCTTCAGATCTTTGCTTACGCTATCAGCCCCTACGACGAATGGCATGCGCAGGCTTGGGCGGGTGCGCTGGTGTTGATCTCGATGGTGCTCTTGATCAGCCTCGCTGCCCGCCTCGTCACCAGGTCCAAATTCGGTGCTCCAGTCGATTGAAGTCGCGCGTGGAGCGCGCGTGATGCCGCATGTGACGGTGCCCCGCCCTCCGGTGGCGGAGACGCGCGAGCAGTCGGCGGAGCCGGTAAAGCCGTGCATCGTCACGAAAGACCTCACCGCGTTCTTCGACGAGACCCCCGCGATCAGGGATGTCTCTGTCGCGATTCCGCAGCAGGCGGTGACCGCCATCATCGGCCCTTCGGGGTGCGGGAAGTCGACGCTGCTCCGCTGCCTGAATCGGATGCACGAGACCGTGCCGAACGCGCGCGTCGAGGGCGTGGTCGAGATACTCGGCGCCTCGATCTACGGAGAAGGCACGAATGCTACCGCCGTTCGCCGCCACGTCGGGATGGTATTCCAGCGACCGACGCCATTCCCGACGATGTCGATCAGAGCGAACGTCGCGGCGGGTCTTCGCGTCGACTCCAGGAATCGAAGAGCAGATCAGGCCGAAGAGGAGATCGTCGAGGAGGCGTTGCATAGGGCCGGTCTCTGGGAAGAGGTGAAGGATCGGCTCGACGAAAGCGCCATGGGAATCTCAGGCGGCCAGCAGCAACGACTCTGCATCGCCCGGGCGCTGGCGACTCGTCCCCGCGTTCTGCTCCTCGACGAGCCGACAGCCTCCCTCGATCCACTCAGCACCCAGAAAGTGGAAGAGCTGGTGTATCAGCTGCGGGAAACCATGACGGTGGTGATCGTCACCCACAACATGCAGCAGGCGGCAAGAGTCTCCGACCGCACCGTTTTTCTCCTTGCAGGAGAGCTGATCGAATTCGCTGCGACCAATGAGCTCTTCACAGCCCCGAGGGACCCGCGGACCGAGGCATATATCACGGGACGGTTCGGATGACCACGTTGAGCGTTCAAGAGTCGGTTTCCAGCGCCGCACCCGAAGTCGGAACGATTGAAGCACGGGATTTTTCTTTCTGGTACGGGAAGAAGCAGGCACTCAAGCAAATCCAGATGGCCGTTCCTGCGCGCGCCGTGACGGCTCTCATCGGTCCGTCTGGGTGCGGGAAATCGACATTTCTCCGCTCCATCAACCGACTCAACGATCTCATTCCGGGCATTCGTCACGAGGGCGACATGTGCCTCGATGGACAGAGCATCTTCGAGAAGGGGCTGGACGTCGTCGCGCTGCGTCAGCGGGTCGGGATGGTGTTCCAGCGCTGGAATCCATTTCCGAAGTCGATCTACGAGAACGTCGCGTACGGTCCGCGGATCAACGGCACCGGCAGTGAAGAGTCCCTCGACGAAATCGTCGAGCGTTCCCTGCGTCGAGCCGCTCTTTGGGAAGAGGTGAAGGACAGATTGCGTACGAGCGCCCTCGGACTGTCGGGCGGCCAGCAACAGAGAGTTTGTATCGCCCGCGCGCTGGCCAACCAGCCGGAAGTTCTGCTCCTCGACGAGCCGGCCAGCGCTCTCGACCCAAGCTCGACGCAGAAAATCGAGGAGCTGCTTTACGAGCTCAAACAGGAGTTGACTATCATCATCGTCACACACAATCTGCAACAGGCCGCACGTGCGTCGGATCACACGGGCTTTTTCTTCATGGGTGAGCTGATCGAATTCGGCCCGACGGAGCAAATGTTCACCCGCCCGCGCCAGGATCGAACCGAGGCATACATCACAGGGAGGTTCGGATGACCGCTGAAGCGACTACAGCCTCAGCTACTGGATTTCGCCACTTTCACGACCAGCTGGGCTCGTTGAAGGAACAGCTGCTCGGAATGTCGGCGAAGGCTGAAGAGCGCACCGACCTCGCGGTGGAGGCATTGCTCGCCCGCGATACGGACAAGGCCAATCTCGTGATCGACGGTGATGTCGACATCAACAAGCTGGAGATCGAAGTCGAGCAGGCGGCGGTTGAATTGCTGGCTCTTCAGCAGCCGATGGCTCGCGACCTTCGATTCATTATCGGCGCGATCAAGGTGTCGAACGACCTTGAGCGCGTCGGAGATCACGCCGTCAACATCGCCGAGAGCGCGATCAGGCTCGCCGAAAAGCCCAAGGTCAATATCAAGATTCCCGAGATCGAGGTAATGGCGCGTCGCGCGCGCAAGATGCTCGGGGATTCCCTCGACGCGTTCATTCGCGCCGACGGTGTGTTGGGAAGGAAGGTGTGCCGGGAAGACGACGTCGTCGACGCGCTTCACGATTCGGTGTTTCGGGTTCTCCTGACGCACATGATGGCCGATCCCAAGACCATCACCCCCTCGCTCGAGCTGCTACTCGTAGGCCGCAACCTCGAGCGAATCGCCGACCTCGCCACCAACATCAGCGAAGACGCTGTTTATCTCGCTGAGGGGAAGCAGATCAAGCATCACCGCGAGGGTTGAGCGAGCTACTGCAGACTGAATCGCGATAGCAGGAAGTAGGAGATCGCGGCCATCGTCGCTGAGGCGGGGATGGTGATGATCCAGGCCCACACGATCCGGCGGGCGATTCCCCACCGGACCGCCGAAAAGCGATAGGTCGCGCCGGCGCCCATGATCGAGCCGGCGATCGTGTGCGTGGTGCTCACCGGAATGCCGTAGTGCGTCGCGATGCTGATAGCCAGCGCTCCGCCAGTCTCGGCGGCGAATCCGCTGACAGGACGCAACCGCGTGATGCGAGAGCCCATCGTATGGACGATTCTCCAACCCCCGAAGAGAGTCCCGAGTGAGATCGCGGTGTACGCGCCCATTTTAACCCAGAGCGGGATCCCTTCATCAGGCACGTACAAGTGATGAAAGAAGCCCGTCTCGTTGGCCATTAGCGGCTTCACCGAGACGAGCAAGCCCACAATGATTCCCATCGTTTTTTGCGCGTCGTTCGCTCCGTGCGCATGAGATAGCAGCGCGGAGCTGCAAAGCTGTGCAACCCGGAAAAAGCGGTCGACTCTCGCCGGCGCCATTCGCCTGAACGTCCAATAAACGCTCACCATTAGTATGAACCCCGCGAGCCCTCCCACCAGCGGCGATACCACAATGAACGAGAGGGTCTGGATCCACTTGGTGCCCCAGGTGATCGCGCTCCAGCCGGCGGCGGCCACGCCCGCACCGGCATAACCCCCGATCAGAGCGTGCGAAGAGCTGGAGGGAATCCCGTAGAACCAGGTGATGAGATTCCAGATGATCGCGCCGAGCAATCCAGCGAGAATCAGGTTGGGCGTGACGATATCGGTGCGAATGATTCCCTTCTGAATCGCCTTCGCCACCAGCTCACCCGCAGTGAAAGCGGCGGTGAAGTTGAAGAAGGCTGCCCAGATGACGGCTGCGAGTGGGCTGAGCACGCGGGTGCCGACGATCGTGGCAATGGAATTCGCCGAATCGTGGAAGCCGTTGATGAAGTCGAAGACGAACGCGACCAGTACGATCGCGGCGACGTAGTGGACCACTAGGCGTTCTTTAGTGCGATGCTCTGAAGGACGTTCCCTACATCTTCACACTGGTCGAGCGCATCCTCGATCTTGTCGTAAAGATCCTTCCACTTCACCACCTCGAGCGCGTCGCCGCCCTCGGCGAAGAGCGCTCCCATCGCCTCGTGGTACACAGCGTCGCCTTCTTCCTCGAGGACCTTGAGCCTCTCGCTGATGGCGTATACGTGTTTGGCGTCCTTCATATCACGGACGCCTTCTTCAACGGTGGTGGCCGCGCGCTCCAGCACCTCCGCGAGCACCACCGCCGCCGGTCTCGTCTTCTGAATGCGGAAGATCGTCGCGCGGCGTGCGGTGCCGTCGATCAGATCGATGACATCGTCCAGCTCGGAGGCAAGGGCATGGATGTCCTCGCGATCGAATGGCGTCACGAAAGTCCGATCGATCCGGTCGATGATGTCGTGGGTGAGATTATCCGCCTCGTGCTCGAGTCCCTTGATCTTGGAGACTTTCGCATCGAGCTCACCCGGACTCTTGAACAGTTCGTGCAGCAGCGTCGCCGATGCCGTGAGCCTCTTCGCGAGCTCGGTGAACAGGTCGTAGAACTTTTCGTCCCGAGGCAGGATCCGCACAGCAGTCTCTCCGCAATAAAAGTGAAGACCCCGCTCGGAGTCCTCTCGGCCGAAAATCTACCCGGTCGGGACGCGTTTCACTACCAAGTGCCGGTTCTCGAACAGCTTCACCAACGCGACTCCGGCGAGGAAGCCGCCCACGTGCGCCCAAACCGCCACGCCTCCCGATAAATCGGCGCCGTTTTTCAGCTCGGGAAGCGCCGCTACGACCTGCCAGAAAAACCACCAGATCAACACCAGCCACGCCGGGATAGGGATCACCTTGAAGAAGATGATGAAGAAGAACAGCATCCTCACCCGCACCTTGGGGTAGAGCACCAGGTATGCGCCGAGTATTCCGGAAATTGCGCCCGACGCACCGACTGTGGGCAGCGGTGACGCGGGTTGAGCGAGGATGTGTGCGATCGCCGCCGCCAGTCCGCAAATGAGGTAGAACACCAGGAATCGGAAGTGGCCGAGGCTGTCTTCGATGTTGTTGCCGAACACCCAGAAGAACAGAGCGTTGCCGAGCAGGTGCCCCCACCCTCCGTGCAGAAACATCGAGATGAACGGAGTGAGAATGTTGATGGGATCATTGTCGACGACACACGGCATTCCTCGGCCCAGCGGAACCGCGGTGCCAACGAGAGCCGCGTGGGTCAGCTCACCCGGCACCATCCCCAGATTGCACACGCTCGCGGCGAGCGCTTGCTGGTCAAACCCGGCTCCCTGGACGAGAATCCAGGTCGCGAACATGACGGCCAGGATGGCATAAGTCATCCATGGCGTGCGAATGGTGGGAAGCTCGTCGCTGAGCGGGATCACTGACTTTTACGTCTGAGGGCGAGGTCGAGGTGGCGACCGCGAAATTTAGCGGAGTTCCGCGCTCCTCGATGCGCCGAGCGCGGCAACTTTTCCCAACTACTTTGGCGTGAAACTCGTGTACATGCCGAACATGAGGTGCCCTGGCAGGTCCGGCTTGTCTCTGAGGTTGCAGAAGACTACGTATGTCGCCCCCCGCATCAAGTTGACCAACAACTGTCCATCGGGCGTGCTGCCCGGCCCCGCAATCAGAATTCCGACCGACCGGTCGATCAGCTCTCTGCGGCGTGCTGGGTCCTCTCGCGCCTTTACGAAATCCTCCATCGTCGCGCCAGGCTTGAGGCGCGCGAGACTGAGCTCGTGAAAAACTTTGCCCTGATTGGCAAATGTGAAGGTCGTTGGTCCAGCCAAGATCTGCGTCGGGAAGGCCACGAACGCATAGTCGTTCGATGTAACATGGATCTGCCTCGGAGCTCTGGCCTTCTGGGCGGGCGCGGGGTGAGCCACGCCGAGCGAGAGGAGTAAAAGGACGACTGACGAGATCGAGGCGGGGCGATTCATCGACGCGGCTCCTCTGAAAAAGCGATCAAAGCAGAGGCGCCAAGATGGCAACTTCATCCCAAGCCAGCAAGTTGACACACTCGGCCCGTTTCAGTGACTCAAAAACCCGCCGTAATGGCAGAAAAAGACGGCCCTTCGCTTGCCTGAGAGGGGTGTGGCGCGGAATACGCGCCATCTAAAGAGCTTCAAAAACGGCAGGAGCGGCATAGGCTCAACGCCAGGAGAATTAGAGATGGCAGATAAGGTAATTGGCATCGACCTCGGTACGACCAATTCGGTGGTTGCGGTGATGGAAGGCGGAGATCCCGTCGTCATCCCGAACGCGGAGGGTGGACGGACTACGCCCTCGGTCGTCGGCTTCACGAAGGACGGCGAGCGGCTCGTTGGTCAGATCGCAAAGAGACAGGCAGTAACGAATCCCCAGAACACCGTCTTCTCGATCAAGCGGTTCATGGGGCGCAAAATGTCGGAAGTCACCGAAGAGACCAAGCGCGTACCTTACAAGGTCGTCGCCGGGCCGAACGATGTCGCGATGGTCGAGGTGCAGGGCAAGCGTTACTCTCCGCCCGAGATCTCGGCGATGATCCTTCAGAAGATGAAGCAGACCGCGGAAGACTACCTCGGCTACAAGGTCGAGAAGGCAGTGATCACCGTGCCTGCCTACTTCAACGACTCGCAGCGCCAGGCGACCAAGGACGCCGGCAAGATCGCGGGTCTCGACGTGCTCCGCATCATCAACGAGCCCACGGCCGCGGCACTCGCCTACGGCCTCGACAAGAAAAAGGATGAGAAGGTCGCTGTGTTCGATCTCGGTGGTGGTACCTACGACATCTCGGTCCTCGAGCTGTACGACGTCGAAGGCTCGCGCCAGTTCGAGGTGAAGTCGACCAATGGTGACACCCACCTGGGCGGCGATGACTTCGATCAGCGCGTGATCGACTGGCTCGTCACGGAGTTCAAGCGCGACCAGGCGATCGATCTGTCCAAGGATCCGATGGCACTGCAGCGCCTCAAGGAAGCGGGTGAGAAGGCAAAGATGGAGCTGTCGACAACGCAGTCGACGGACATCAACCTTCCGTTCATCACGGCTGACCAGAGCGGCCCCAAGCACCTCAACTATACGCTCACCAGAGCGAAGTTCGAGCAGTTGGTCGACGATCTGATTCAGCGGACGATTCCACCGATGGAGCAGGCCCTCAAGGACGCCGGCATCAAGCCGAACGAGATCGACGAGGTTCTTCTTGTCGGCGGCTCGACCCGGATTCCCAAGATCCAGGACATCGTCAAGAAATTCTTCGGCAAGGATCCGAACAAGGGCGTAAATCCGGACGAAGTCGTAGCGATAGGCGCCGCGGTTCAGGGTGCAGTGCTCACCGGCGAGCAGAAGGATGTTCTGCTGCTCGACGTCACTCCGCTCTCGCTCGGCATCGAGACGCTCGGTGGAGTCACCACTGTGCTCATCCCGCGCAACACTACGATCCCGACCAAGAAGAGCGAGACCTTCTCGACGGCTGACGACAATCAGACGACGGTCGAGATCCACGTTCTGCAGGGTGAGCGCGAGCTTGCGACCTACAACAAGACCATCGGCAAATTCCAGCTCACCGGAATTCCGCCGGCACCACGCGGTCTGCCGCAGGTCGAGGTCACCTTCGACATCGATGCGAACGGAATCCTGCACGTGACCGCGAAGGACAAGGCTACGGGCAAGGAACAGAAGATCCGCATCGAGGCATCCAGCGGACTTTCCGAAGCCGAAATCGATCGGATGGTCAAGGACGCGGAGAAAAACGCCGCGGAGGACAAGAAGCAGCGTGAAGCGATCGACGCTCGCAACCGGCTCGACTCGATGACCTACGAAGTCGAGAAGAACGTGAAGGAGTGGGGCGACAAGGTCACGCCGGACACGAAGGCGAAGATCGACGCCGCGATCGAGAGGGCCCGCAAGGCGCTCCGTGGCGACGACATGAACGAGATCCGCGCTGCCCAGGAAGAGCTGACGAAGGTGTTCAGCGAAGCCGGCCAGGCATTCTACCAGCAGCAGGGTCAGGCAGCGCAGCCGGAAGCAGGACAGCCGGCTGGAGCTGGCGCGTCGGCTGGCGGTGATGGTGCTGCCAAGCCTGCCGACGATGTCGTTGAGGCTGATTACGAGATAGTGGACGAAAAGAAGTAATTCCGTTCTACAAACGAGAATGGGCTCGACTGGTTTCAGTCGAGCCCATTTTTTTTACTTCCTTGTTGTTCATCATCCTTTCGCGACTAGGAGCCGGTGTTGACCGTCCAGTCCGCAAGATTAGCCCACCACGCATCCGGCCTGATGCCAACTGGGTGAATCCGTCGCGAAACCCCCTGCGCGTTCCTGAGCTCGTAGAGCCATATCGCGGGCGCGTCCTCGACCAAAATCCGGTACCCACGCCGGTAAAGCGCGGCGCTGCGCGTCGGATTCATTTCCTTGACGGCACTGTCGATGATTGCGTCGAAGGTCGGGTTCCGGTAAGAGGTCGCGTTGTAGCCGCCGTTCCTGATCTCCGAGCTCGCCCATTCTTCCCTCACTGACGACGGAGTGGGATCGATGTGCCAGCCGTTCAGCAGCGACTCGAACTTTCTGGAGTCCATCCGGCTGCCGAACGCGTTGAGCTCGATTGGGTCGATGCGAACCTTGACGCCCGCCTGTCTCCATTGCTCCTGCAGCACCACCGCAACTTTTTGCCGTACAGCGCTCGAGCTCGGCACCATGAGCGAAAAAGCGAGCGGGGTCTTTCCCCGGGCGCGCAGTCCATCGGGGCCCCGCCGCCAGCCGAGTGAATCGAGCGTGCGAGACGCCAGCTGCGGATCATACGGAATCCCCAAGGTGGTATCGCTCGTTGCGAGAATTCGTGTCGCCGGGCCATGAGAGACGAGAGCGAGCGTATCGAATACGCTGCGGACCAGCGCTGCGCGGTCGACGGCCATCACCAGCGCCCGGCGCGTTTCACGGTCCCCGAAGATGGGATTAGGCCCGGTGTTGGCGGCGTTCCGCAGGTTGAAAGCGACGTAGCCGTAGTCGAGACTTCCCGGAGAAAGCATTACTTCATCGCCTTTTGCCTTCACCTGTGAGACCAGCTCCGGCTTCACAAGATCGAGGAAATCCGCGCTTCCACCAAGAAATCTGAGGGCCGCCGCTCCGTAGTCCGCGGATACCAGCCAGATCACGCGATCGGCATTGGGTCGGCCTCTGTAGTTCGTGCTGTCAGCATCGAGCACTATCCGCGCGGAGCGATCCCACGCGCCGAAACGGAATCTTCCGCTCCCGACCGGGGACCGTGCGATTTTGCTTTCCCTCAGAGTCGCCGGGGCGGTTTGCTTGAGGAGGTGCGCCGGTAGAATGGCGACAGGACTCGCCGCCTTGAAGAACGCGTCGGGTGTTCGCTGATGAAACCAGACCCGGGCGGTGAGCGAATCGACGACTGAAACTGAATCGACGTTGTCGAGATTGGAGGCGAGCGGAGACGCCAGCGACGTGTCCTTCACCAGCTGGTAGGTGTAGCGCACATCTTCCGCGCCGACCGGTACTCCGTCGTGCCAACGCGCCCGCGGGTTGATGTGGAACGAGACCGACATCGAGTCGCTTGCCCAGCTCCACCGGTCAGACAGACGAGGGGTGAATCCCGCGTCGCCGACCGTGTTCAACGCCGGCCCGATGTCGGCCAGGTTGTCGAAGACCTGATCGACCACCTGCTTGCCCAGCAGCGTCATCGTCAGGGGCGGCAGGAGGACGTCCGCATCCGCAGACGAGGAGATAACAATCGTGCCTCCAACTGGTCCCTTCGGAGCACCCGGAGTTCCGCTCTCGGACGAGCAGGCGAGGAGTGCCATGACCGTCGTGAGCAGGAACACCCGGTGCTCGCTTCTCATGCGGTTAGTCCCATCGTGAAGTTGGCAGCCCGCTGCGGCGTCGATCGCTCCGGAACGTCGGAGGTGTCCGCCCAGGAGAGAAACGCATCCAAAAGCGTCGGGTCGAACTGGCCCGGCGAGCCCCGCATCACCGCGACCGCTCCCGCGTGCGAGAGGCTGTCGCGGTACGAGCGCGCCGTGGTGAGCGCGTCGTAAACGTCGGCCACGCAGAGAATCCGCGCCGCAAAGGGAATCTCCTCTCCGGCAAGACCGTCCGGATAGCCCTTGCCATCCCATCGCTCGTGGTGATTTCTGATGATCGCGCGCACATCTCCCGGAAAATCTATGTCCGCGACCAGTTCGAGACCGGCCTCGGGGTGGCGCTTCATTATCGCCCATTCCTCGTCGCTCAGATTGCCGGCCTTATTCAGCACTTCTGTCGGCACGATGATCTTGCCGATGTCGTGCAGCAACGCGCCAAGCCTGAACCAGAACAGGGAGCGCGACGCCATGCCCGTGCTCTCGGCGAGGACGCACGCAAAGAAAGCCACGCGCTCGCAGTGGCCTTGGGTGTAGTGGTCCTTGCTTTCAATGGAGTCGCCCCAATGGTGCGCCATCTCGAGGAAGCGAGACTCCAGCGCGGCGTTTCGTCGCTCGACCTGCACGACCCGGTGCTGGGCCTTGAGCTGCGAGTACAGCGCGTGCGACTGGTTGAGATGGGCCAGCATGTCGCGGTGTCGCTTCTGGGTCCAATAGAGCTCCGCCAGCTGCTCGGAAACGTCGGCCTTGAGGAGAAGGTCTTCTCCTTCCTCCGCACACTCCGACGCTCGGCCGAGGTATTCGGCCGCCCTCACGTAGTCCCCGCGCTCGCGGGCGATGACCCCGACGTGGCGGAACACTTCTCCACGCCACGAAGGCGCGATCTCCCCGGTGAGGGCGACAAGTGGCTCGACACGAACCTGCGCTTCGTCGAAGCGGCCAGTCGCAATGCAAAGCTGAACCTGGTTGAGGGCGACGTTCATCTCGTTCGGACGATCGTGCTCCTCCCCGAAAGCCAATGCCGCTTCCGAGTACGCGGCTTCCGCCTGATCCAGCTCACCGAGGTCAGTGTATGCGAGCCCAATGTTATTTAGAACCTGCGCCGCCTGATCGCGCATGCCGAGAGTTCTGTAGCCGGTGAGACTCCGTTGAAAGGCTTCGAGCGCCTCCCGAATGTCGCCCCGGATGCTGGCGACAGTGCCGAGATTCTGGTCGATCATCGCCATAGCCTCGGCATCCTTGATTGATTCCGCCGTGCCTCGAGCTTCCCTGTACATCAGCTCGGCCCGATCGAGATCGCCGCCGGTTTGGTGGACGATGGCGACCACGTTGAGGGCCTGGGCGATCGCCGACTTCGATCCCGCCTGCGACGCCGCGGCCACGGCCGCTTCGAGAACGTCGATTGCAGCGCCCCTGTTCCCTTGCTCCAGATAAACGCGTCCGAGCCAGCGCAGCGCGGACAGCCTGGTCTGATGATTGGCGAGGGGATCGCGGACCAAGGTCTCGTAACTCAGTGCCGCATCGCTCCACCGTCCCTCCCGCTCTGCCCGCTTTGCCTCCTCGATGAAGGCTCTTATCTGTGGCGTTTCCCGCTCCCAGGAGCGCGGGGTGGAACGCGACCTCACGAGGAAGCGAGGATAGTGCGGCGGACGGAGCCTTCGTCGCGGAGCTTTCTGGCGAGGGTCGGCCGCGAGATGCCGAGGATGCGCGCGGCTGCACTCAGGTTCCCACCGGTGAGCCCGATGGTGGTGTGGATCGCTTCATCGACGATTGCGCTGAGGGATTTTCCCTCAGATGGAATGCGGATCACGCCACCGGCCGGTGTCTCGACCAGAGGAATGAACGAGCGGCGCTGCAGCGACAAGTGGTGGGGCTGGATCACGTCCCCGGTGCAGACAACGACTGCGCGCTCGATGACGTTCTTCAGCTCCCGGATGTTGCCGGGCCAGCGGTGCCTCTCGAGCGCGCTCACCGAGTCCTGGGCAAGACGAAGGCTCTCGCGGCCTTCGCTCTCCGCGTGGCGCTTCACGAAGTAATGGGCAAGGATGGGAATATCGCCTTCGCGCTCGCGCAGAGGCGGCAACTCCAGTCGCGCGACATTCAAGCGGTAGAACAGGTCAGCGCGGAAGCGATTGTCGGCGACAGCGGTCTCGAGCGACAAGTTGGTTCCAGCGACAATGCGAGCGGATAGAGCGCGCTCTTCCGATCCACCGAGGCGGCGAAAACGCCGGTCCTCGACGACGCGGAGAAGCTTTGCTTGCAGCTTGAGTGGTAATTCGGCGACTTCATCGAGGAAAATAGTGCCGCTCCCGGCCACCTCGAACAAGCCCCGCTTCAGCGTCCGTGCATCGGTGAACGCTCCGGGCTCGTGTCCAAACAGCTCGCTCTCGAGCAGTGTTTCGGGAATTGCAGCGCAGTTGATCGCGACGAATGGCTCGGCCGCGCGCTGACTGGCGGCGTGAATGCCGCGCGCAAACAGCTCCTTACCGGTGCCTGTCTCTCCGACGAGCAAAACCGTAACGCTGCGGCTCGTGGCTACCTGAGTCGCAAGTAGGATTACTTCGCGGATGGCTGCGCTCTCCCCGATTACATGGGAGTCCCAGCGGTCCGCGGGCGCGAGCTGCGATCGGGCTGAGATAGTTGCACCGTTCCTTTGTCGCACGGGCCACAAATGGGCGCCGAGCGCGGAATGTGAATTTGACGTGCTGAATCGCCGGCTTTGGGCCGTTCGGCGGCTCTTATCTCAGACGAGAAGAGGGGGGTCTAAGTCACCCGTTTTTCAGCTTTTACGCGTTCGGGGGCAACTACGCGTTCGGGGACAATCCCTCGTCGGCGGGTGGGCTCGGGTTCCGCATCGTGGAAACCTCCCTCTCGGCCGTGGTGGGGAGGGTTGCGAGCAATGCGTTTATCTCGGCGGCCTCGTGTCGCGCATCCAGGCCCTCAAAGGACTCGGCCGCCTCTCTCCACGCCCGCCGGGCTTCCGACGAGTTTCCGAGCGCGCTGGAAGTCTCCCCAAACTCGCGGAGCATCTCCGCCTGGAGAAGCTTGTCTTCCAGTACCTCGGCCTCGCGAATCCCGATTCGAAGAGTGGCGATGCTCGAGTCGAGGGCGCCTCTCTCTCGTTCGATTCTGGCTCGGCACTTCAGCGCCCCTGCCATCGTCAGCTGATCGCCGCGAGCGCGTGCTGATCCGAGGGATTGTGTGCACGCCTCTTCCGCCTGGTCGAGCTTTCCGACCGCTACCCACGCTTCGGCGAGATTGAGCCTGAGGATGCTTTCGATCACCGAATCCTGTCTCGCCCTGGCGATCTCCAAACCTCTCTCCAGCGTCTCCATCGCGAGCTGGTAATGGCCAAGCTTGGTGTAGAGGATTCCGAGATTGTTGAGCACCGACGAAACGGCTTGGTCGTCTTCCACCGTCTCGAACGCGTTCAGGCTGCTCGCGTACCGGACTTCGGCAGCGGCGAGTTTGCCCCGCATGTTCATGAGCACCCCGCGATTGTGCTCGATTATTCCAAGCAGTCGGATGTCGCCGGCTTTCGAGGCGAGATCGGCTGCGTGCTTGTACAGCCGCTCACACTCATTGAGGTTGCCACGCCGCTGGGCGACAATCGCCAGGCAGTTGTAGCAATGCGCCTTGCAGCTCACCGACCCGCAGCGCACAGCGTAAGTAAGACTCTGCTTGTAGCAACGATAGGCGGTTTCTGTATCGCCCTGTTCCCGGTGCAAAGTTCCTTTCCACCTCAACGCATCGGCGAGAAGAGCGAGGTCTTTCTCGTCGCCAAGACAGCCGATTGCTTGTTCGTAGAGTCCCAGCGACATGGGGGTATTGCCACACTGCTCGGATTCGCGAGCGAGGCCGACCAGTTTGCGCGGATCTAGGGGCTCAGTCTGCATCATGGAGTTGTCGAATCCGGAAGAACTCTCGAATCTGGAAGAGCTGTCGACTCTGGAAGAGCTGTCGACTCTGGAAGAGCTTCCGGATCTGGAAGTGCCTCATCTACTGGTGCACCGCCGATTATGTCACCGCCCGAATCCGCCCGGGTAGTGTTGCCGTCACCGCCTTCGTCGTCATCGACCAACGTCCATACACCCGAGATGAGAATGTAGCGCGAGAAGTGGGCGGAGGTCGGCGAAACCAGCTTGCGGGCCGCGGGTGGGGGACTCGTAGGCTGTGAGTAATCTCCGCAAGCAGTAGCGACGACGATGCTCAGAACGAAAGCGAAGTAACGACGCACGCGGGTACCAAGCATCGTGAAGAACCTCAAAAAGGGGATTACTGTCTACCGCCGTGCGCGAGCATAGGTCATACCCTAAATTAACTTATTACGGTGCAACGATTTATGTTTTCCGCGCTACGAACAGTGTGGTCTGTTTGCATCACTTCGCGATTGTTCGAAGCATCGTTTTCGAAGCACCTATTGTTCGAAGCATCGTTTCGAAGCAACTACTGTATGTTTAACTCGGAAGAGATGCAAGCAGCGCGTTGATTTCTGCTGCTTCGTGTCGGGCCCCAACATCCTCGAAGGACTCCGCCGCTTCGCGCCAGGCAAGTCGCGCCTCATCCGGGTTCCCCAGCGCGCGCGAGGTCTGGCCAAACTCCCTCAGCATCTCCGCCTGTAGCAACCTGTCTTCCAGCCCCTCGGCTTCGAAGATCGCGATACGCAGCGTCGCGATGCTGGCGTCGTACGCTCCGCGTTCCCGCTCGATTCTGGCTCGGCATTTCAGCGCGCCAGCGACGGTGAGGTGGTCGCCGCGGCCGCTCGCGCCCTCGAATGATCGCCGACACGCCTCCTCCGCCTGATCCAGCTTGCCGATCGCGACCCATACCTCGGCCAGGTTTAGCGTAAGAATACTCTCGACGAGGGCATCGCTGCGGGTCCTGGCGATTCCCAACCCCCGCTCAAATACCTCCACCGCCCGCTGGTAGTGTCCCAGCTTGTTATAGAGAATTCCGATGTTGTTGAGGACCCACGAAATGGCCTCCTCGTCGTTGGCGCGCTCGAACGAGCCGAGGCTATTGGAGTACCGGGCTTCCGCGGCGACGAAATTTCCGCGCATGTTGAGAAGCACGCCGCGGTTCTGTTCGATCATCCCGAGCAATCGCATGTCACCTGCTTTGGATGCCAAGTCAAAAGCCTGAGCGTAAAGCCGCTCCGACTCCGCGAAATTTCCGCGACGCTGCGCGATGATCGCCAGGCAATTGTACACGTGCGCCCTGCAACTCACGGAGCCGCACGTCTCGGCGTGCATCAGACTCTGCTTGTAGCAGCGGTAGGCGATCTCGGTTTCCCCTTGCTCGCGATGAAGCGTGCCCTTCCACCTCAGCGCGTCGGCGAGAAGCGGGAGATCCCGCTCGTCGCCGAGCAGCGTAAGCGCGTCATCATACAGCTGCAGTGAGCGCGTTGCGTCCCCGCGCTGCTCCGCT
>Ga0193735_1000204_pt1 | contig 18964 bp, 16 predicted proteins | sample U1m2metaG_FD_145080 | JGI IMG/M metagenome (GOLD analysis project Ga0193735, IMG submission 145080) | Soil microbial communities from a riparian zone of the East river system, Colorado, United States - U1m2 | ecosystem: Environmental > Terrestrial > Soil > Riparian zone | place: USA: East River... | reverse complement strand
GTCGAAACAGCGCCGAGTGGCTCTTTCGCGACGGCGGTGACGGGCCCGAGTGGCCGGATTGGCGGTAGTGATTGTGCCATACAGAGCGAACTGACGACTGCCGTGAGCGCGATCAAGGTGAGGCCGAGCGTAGCTTTCTTCATGGGGCTGCCTGGTTGAGTTTCGCCGTTGAAATCAATTGCGGATGATGATGACGTCTCCGCCACCGCCACCACCGCCTGTCCTCATCCCGCCCACCGGCATCATCATGCCGCCCGGGAACATCATCGGACCGCCACCAGCGCCGGCGGTGCCGGAGCGAATGGACGCGAGATAGCGGGTGTCGAGATAGCTGGCGACGATCGCAGGAAGTTTTCTACGCTGCTCGGGCGTCAGCAGTCGCTTGATGTCGGGCGCGAGCCTGATGAGCATGTCGACCGAAGCTTCACGCGCGCGCTGGTAGCGGCGATACGCGTCGTCCTGATTGTACTTGTCGGGAAGCGACGCCAGATACTTCGCAACTGGCGACCAGATCGAGTCGAGACGGATCACGTACGTGCGATTCATCGTCGCGATGCTGTCCGCCTGCGCTCCCGTTAACTGGAGAGTGTCCGCCTGACGCAGAATGCTCGAGAGCGGATTCATCACCCCACCGGTGGTGCCGTAGATCGCCTTGAGCAGTGGCTCCGGTGCCTTGGAACCTCTGATCGTTCGACCACGATCGAGCTGCTGTGTGAGCGCCTGCCGCTCGCGCGTCGGTCCGAGGTCGAAGCGCATTATGGCTGTAACAGTGACAGGCGCTCGCACCGCAGTGAGTGCGGGAAGCGTCGAGCCGAATCGTTGATTCACGTCGTAGATGTAATGCTGCGTCGCAGGATCGAAGCCGCGGACAGCGAGAAGGTTGGCGTCGGGGAATGCGAACTGCCCCCAGCCGCGCAGCTTGTTGTTCCCGTGGAGTAGCATGTCGGCGGCGCCCAACGGGTTGCCGACCTGAAACGAGAGAGTGGCACGCTGGGGCATCCTGAACTTCACGGGATTGAGCGAGATCGACATGTTCGCCTGCGAAATCCATGGTCCCTGACAGCTGTTGCGCGCGGCAAGATCGCCGAGCTGCTTCTGGAGGCATTCGCGTGCGTTGCCGGTCGCGCTGTTCAGGAGCGATTGCATCGATGCCGCGAGCGCCGCGTCGGTCGTCTTCGCTGGATCGTAGATGAAGGCGCGGTCGTTCGAGTACCCGTCGCCGTTGATGTCGCCAGAGACGAGGGGCGTGTACGGCATCCCCGAGCGGAAGCTGCCAAACCAGTTCACGCGGATGGCGTCGAAGAAGTTGTACCCGATGTTGTAGCTGATCTGATGCCGTGAGTCGAACGGCGAGCGCGCCCATTCAAGGTCGAGAGGATTGCCGGCGGTGTTGTTGAATCCGCGAATCCGTTCGCGCAGGTTGGAGTAGACGTACCCGATTCCCCAGCTGAAGTCGGTGCTGAAGGTCGTGGGCGAGAGCCGGAAGCTTAGCTGGCGGCTGTCGGATCTGAGGTCTGACCTGAGCTCGGTCACGCGCGAGAAGAGCTGGCTCACCCGAGCGTCGCGCGAGGCGATGGCGCCCGTCGACGGTACAATGCTGGTCGCGTTCACGAACACAGGACGGCGGTCTTCGTCGGGCAGCGTGAACTGAACCGTCGGGCTGAAGTTGAGATCGACGAATCCAGATTGATTCATGTTCCGGGAGTACGTCGCTTCGATTTGCGCCGAGAACCGATTGTTGAGAATCGGACCGGACCAATTGAGATTCGACCGCAGGCTTCGCGGCGCCGCGTAATCCTTGGCGAAGAAAGTCACGTTCGGAACCGTGCTGGCGAACACACTCCCATCGGTGCACTGCGTCGGCACGGACGAAGCATCTGTAGAGTAGCCGTTCCAATCAGGCACCGGCGTCGCCGGCCCCGCGCAGAGCAATTGCTGCAGCGCGTTCGCCAAGCCGGTGTTGTCGATCGCTCCGCTGATCAACGTCGTGTTGGGTGTATTCTGGAACATTCCAATTCCGCCCCGCACCACTGCACGAGGACCGCGTACGGCGCCCGCGAAGCCAGCGATCTCCGGAGCCGTCCCGTAACTCCACGAGAATCCCGCGCGCGGGCTGAAGTAGAGATGATTGGGGACGCGGTCGTTCCGCTCGCCGAAGATCTGGACCAAATCGGGGTTCGCGTCCGGCTTCGAAGTGAACCTGTTTCCGTCGAGGCGGACGCCGAACTGAAGCTGGACGTTGTCACTCTTCTTGTAGGAGTCACCGAGGGAAAGGCCTCCCACGTACTGGCTGCCGCTTCGCACCTTCGGTGACAGCTGCCGGCTGAACGACGACGGCTGCTCGGCCTCGAGCTCCGCCAGCGAGTTGAAGGTGAACGAGCCGAGCAGGTTCGTCTGCTGATTCAGGGTGAACGCATCGCGGCGCAGCTCGCTCGTGAACTTGATGCGGTGCTTGTTGCTGGCGCTGAACCAGGAGAGTGCGTTGGTGAACTCGGTGCCGGTATTGGTCTGGCTCGTGTTCATCGTCGAGCTGCCGCCGAACGCCACCGTCTTGAGCCCCGTTGATCCATCCGCGAATGTCGACGTAATACGAACCGTTCCGCTCGGCAAATCGAGATACGGGTTGCCGTAATTGCGCGAACGATTGAGTCCGAGCGAGGTCTCGCTCAGAATCCCGAATCCGAAATAGTTGGTGTGCCGTCCCTGAAGTCCGCCGTTCCAATTGGTTCTATCACCGCTGTGCGCGGGCAGCTCCGTCGTGAGCGAGGAAGCCGGAGTCTGCTGATTCCAGTTGCCGTTCATTACGAAGTTGAGGGATTGTCCGCCCGACGAATTCGGCGGCGCGATGTCGAGCGTCCCGAACATCGATCCCTGTTGGCCGAGCCGGCTGCCCGGGAGCTGGTTGGTAGTAGTCGGGATGCCGAGCTGCTGCAGGATCGTCAGCAAGCGCGCCACCGAATCCGGGGCGATTCCCGACGTCTGCAATCCGATGGCGTTGGTGTTCAGCAGCGTACGCAAGTCGTTCGAGCGTCGGCCCAGCTGGTAGGAAAAATTGTAGAACGACTGATCGTACTTGATCGGGCCCGACAGCAATCCGCCGACGGAGACATTGTTGTACTGCTGCCCGAGCGACCGCGCTGCGCGGTCAGTCCACTGCAGCTGCGGCGCGTCGAAGTTGAGGCTCATCGTCCGCGTCACGTAGTTGGAGCCCGGCCGTCCACGGATCTGGAATTGCGCCCCACTGAATCCTCCGCGCGAGACGTCGTACGGAGTGGTGACGAGCGATGTCGACACCGCGGCGTCACGCGGAAGATTGGAGCCGCCGAACTGCATGCCGTTGAGCGTCGTGTTGTTCTGATCGGGTGAGAGTCCGAGCACTGAAAAGCCTGAAGGATCTCCATCCTGTCCCGGCACGAGTGTCACGCCCGGGAGTGACGCGGCCATCGCGGCGAGGTCGCCTTGCTGAGCGGCGGGGAGAGCGCTGTTGTCGACGGGTCGTTCGCTGCCGCTGATGTCAGGAGCTACGTCGTTCCGATCGACCCGGTCGCGCTGGCCTGTGACTCTCACCGTCTCGAGCTGCCCCGCTGCGGCCAGCAGCTTGGCGTCGGCGACCAGGATCTCCTGGTCGGCCGTTCGCTTCACCTCGAACCTGCGGGCTCCGTAACCGATCGCGGAGAACTCGACGAAGTAGTCACCTTCGCCGCCGGGGAAAGTGATGGTGTAGCGGCCGTTTTTGTCGGTGCGGGCGCTACGATTGACGTTTCCGGAGAGCGACGTCGCGGTCACCTTCGCATCCTCGAGGGGCTTGCCCTCGGGACCCACGACCTGGCCGCGAATCACATCGATCTGCTGGGCAGAGACTGGAAGCGCGAGAGCGAGAGCTGCCAAGGAAGTGACAGCTAACGCTCGGATCATCGGACGCATTGAGAGCCGGGCTGGAGACAGAACACTTCCACGCCCGAAATTTAGTTGGGCGCTACTCCTTGGACTCTGAGTCTTAGTGGAAGGTTGCCAGTTACGGTTTCGCGGCGTCCCCGGGGCGCGGCGGCGTGTGCTTGCGGGGCTGGACGACTTCCGCTGCCTTGAGCAGGCGCAGCAGATCCTTTTCGGGCATTCGGTCCCAGTCCTGGGGGAACCGGGCCAGCCGTCGGCGGCCGCTCGGGCATTCGAAGCAAAGCCAGCCCTCGCTGTATTCCCCGAGGAAATCCTCAGCGGCCGTCTTAGGATGGATGGATGAGCTCTGGACTGCCCACACCTTCCACGGCGTCCCGTCCTCGTCTACAATGTCGCGAACTGCCATCGAATAATCCCTCTGCTACGCGTGAAATCTGCCGCTAGAACAGGCAAGCCGCGCGCCGCGACGGCGGGCGATCAACCGAAAAAAACATACCTCTCACCGCACCTGAGCGCGCTCGAGCCGGACCCCTCCAGCAGGGTCAGTCTGGGCGAGGTAAACCAAATGATTACGTCCAAACCCAACTATGGTCCGGCCGAACGGTGCTTGAACACGGTCAACCACGGTGCCCTTTCGGGTTACGAGATAGTAGACCGGACGCCCCTGAACCCGCTGGGTGGTGCGGATCCACAGGATTCCTTCGGGATCGACCTTCGTAGAGTTCGGTTCGAACGCAGGGACTTTGTCTGGCAGCTCGCTCGGCGATAAGTACTCCGGTTCCATCGGCGCCGGTGGCTCATTATCGGTACCCTTGAATCGCTCGGCCAGGCGAATCTCCTGCGCCGCGATTGCGGTGTCCGTCGCGAATCGAACGGAATCCATAAACGCGCTCTTCGCACTTTCTGTCAGGTTCCGCCACGGAAAGGGTACTTTGCCCCCCGATGCACGTTTTCCGTTCTGGTCGATCCAATCGATGTGGAAGTCACGGCCGCGAACCAGTGCGAGCGAACCGTTCGGCAGAACCGCCCAATCGTCGACGACAGGCAACGGGTCTGTTTTTACCATTGTCCTGAACGTTCCGTCCGGCCCTTCCGTGATCGTGACGACCTCTTTCGGGATCCTGAACAGTGCGATCGTGTCCGTCTTGCCCGTAATCAGATTCAGGGCAACGATTGGCGCGGAATCCCTCTCTGGATACGGACTGAGGTTTCCGGCAGAACGAGGTGTGGTCCGGTCCCGGGCGCTGCCGCGATAAAGCAGACGGCCGCGGGAATCGAAGCCGGGGGTTCCGAAGCGTCCACCAGCAAGGAACAGCATCTCGGCCGGCGTGGGACCAGCCACCAATCGAGTGGGCCTTCCGGCAGGATTCATTAGAAGCATTGTGGCGAGGGCCGGGCTGGCGAAGAGCGTCGAATCCCCGCGAAAAGCAATCATGCCACCGGGAGAATAACCGTAGCCGTTTTTCGCGCCTTCCAGCGAATCGAGCACGACAACGCGCGAGCGGAGAGCGGAATCGAACAGATAGAGTCGACGGGCCACGGTGTCGTTGATCAACACTCTCCCGCCAGACAGCTCGCGGGTGGAGGCGATGCTGCGCACCGTCAGTGGCGATTTCGTGACGATCCGGCCCAGCTGACGCACGGGAGGCAGTGACTGCGCGACGGTTGTCGACGCCGGCGTAACGATCATCGCCAACGTGACCGAGAGGAGTCGAGAGTTTTTCAATCGGGTCTCTTGGTATCTAGCTTATGAGTGCGGCTCCGCACTTCGAGCAAAACTCAGCATCCCGCTCGGGCCGCGGACCGCACCTCGCACATACGCGCGCATCGCCGGCGCGCATCACGGCAACAGCCTGCTCGGTGTATCGTGCCTTGAGAGTTTCGTAATCGGCGTCCGAGATCTTGCCGGTCTGCCGGTCGAACTCGAGCTCACGCAGCGCATCGATCGCCGGAGTCTGATGCATTCCCGCGTCGGCGAGCGGCCTCGGCAGCACGGCGATGTCCGCGCGAAACAGCGGATAGAGCACGTAACAGAGAGAGGCAACAGCGAGAGCGGTGCCAACGAGTAGCGCGGTCACCGGTCCTTCCTCACCGCGGCATCGAGAGCAGCGAGCTCTCCCTCGGTGGCGTCCACATGTGAAGTCGGAACAGTGGGGGCCATGGGCGCGCGTGACTTCCAGCGCCGCATCAGCGCAGTAACGACCATGGCACCGGCGCCAAGCGCGATAAACGGCACGGTGTAGCCAAGAAGGTTGAATCCGCTTCTAACTGGAGCCATGAGGACCTTCTCACCGTAGACCGCCTTGAAGGCGTCGAGAATCTCCGTTGCGCTGTGACCGCCAGCGACCAGCCCCATGACGTCGCTGTGCATTGCCGGTGACACGCTGCACGCGAAATCCGTCGTGCGGCACGTGTAGACATCGAGGTTGCACCCACACTGGCAGTGAATCTGGTGCTCGAGATCGTCGCGCTGAGCGTCGGTCATCGACGGCTTGGCGCCGGCATTGGGCGGCAGCCTTACCGGACGATAAACCTCGCCGGCGGCGGCCATCGGCCCGTTGAAGGTCTGCACCGCAACCTGCGCCGCTCGAATGCGGCGTGGAAAGGTCGCGGCACTCAGTCCCAACGCGGGAATGGCTAGCACAAACTGACGGCGTGTGATCACAGAGCCGCTCGAAGAACTTGGCGTGTGTGACTCATTATGCTCCCACGAGATCCGGAATCCGCTCCGGAGCGTGCTGCGGCTTGAGCACTGCGGCGTAACCACTTTGTACGCGCTTCCTGTCGGGCTGCGGCCACATCACGACGAGGCCGCCGATCGCCATCAGAGTTCCGCCGAGCCAGACCCAGCGCACCAACGGATTGAAGGTGACGCGAATCTCCGCCGCTTCCGCGCCGCGCACTCCAGCGAGCACCACGTAGACGTCCTGCTTGAACGAGCTTTGGATCCCGACCTCGGTCGAGGGCTCGAAGGTTGGCGCCCCACGGGAATCGACGTGCTGGCGCTTCTCGCTCGTAATCACACCAGCCGGCTTTCCGTCTCGGCTGACGTCGAGCGCGATGGCCGTGACCTCGCGGTTGAGCACGTTGTAGCGCGAGATCCCCTGACTGAGGAAAGTCCAGCGGTGTCCCCACGCATCGGTGACCACCTTCGAGTCGCCTGCGTTGAGCGTAAGATCGAACTCGCGCTTGAACGCGAGCCCCGCAAACGCAGCGAAGACGACAACGACACCCAGGTGGACAATGTATCCGCCGTACCGGCGACGATTGCGCGCGACCAAGCGCGGCAATGCGATCAGCCGCGATTCGCCGTACATGCGATGCCTCGCGTCCACGCCCTTATAGAACTCCTGTGCGATCGTAGTGAGCACGAGCGCGCCGAACGTGTATGACAGCAGTGCCGGAACATTGTGCACGCCGAACGCGAAGAAGAGAACGCCGATGGTTATTGCCGCCGTCACAGGCACGATGAATTGCCGCTTGAGATTTGCGACCGATGCCCGGCGCCAGGCGATCAACGGACCGATCCCGGTGAGGAGCAGCAGTAACAGCCCGAGCGGAATGTTCACCGTGTTGAAGAACGGCGGGCCAACGGTGATCTTGTTTCCGCGAACGGCTTCGCTGATGATCGGAAAAAGTGTTCCCCACAACACCGAGAACGCGATTCCGACCAGCACCAGGTTGTTGTAAAGGAACGCGGCTTCTCGGCTGATCATGCTCTCCAGCTGCGCATTCGATCGTAGATCATTCAACCGGGTCGAGACGAGGTACGCGGTGACCACGATCGCGACTACGAGAAAGGCCGCGAACCACTTGCCAACCGGCGACTGCGCGAAGGAGTGAACGCTGGAGATCACGCCGCTGCGGGTGATGAACGTCCCGAAGATCGAGAGCAGAAACGCCGACACGACGAGCGTCACGTTCCATTTGCGAAGCATGCCGCGCTTCTCCTGCACCATGATCGAGTGCAGGAACGCCGTATTGACCAGCCACGGAAGCAGCGATGCGTTCTCGACTGGATCCCACGCCCAGTATCCACCCCAGCCCAGCTCGACATACGCCCACCACATGCCGAGCACGATTCCAACGGTGTTGAAGAACCAGGCGAGAAGAGCCCACCGTCTGACCGCGGCCAGCCACTCAGCATCGAGTCGTCTGGTCAGAAGCGCCGCGATGGCAAACGCGAATGGAATCGTGGTTCCGACGTAACCGAGGTAGAGATTCGGCGGGTGGATTGCCATCCCCGGATTCTGGAGCTGCGGATTCAAGCCACGTCCGTCGGGCGGAATCCAGTCGAGCCGCTGGAACGGATTGGAGCCGAGGCAGATCGTGGCGAGAAAGAAAACGAGGACGAGCGCGAGGGTGCCCGAGACGTAAGGCATCAGCTCGCGATTGCGCGTTCGATTCGTCCAGAGAGCTATGGCGGAGTAGATCGAAAGAATCAGCGCCCAGAAGAGCAGAGATCCCGATTGCCCACCCCAGAACGCGGTGATCGTGTAGACCTTGGGGAGATTGGCGCTCGTAAACGATGCGACGTACTTGATCGAGAAATCGTGGGTGAGGAGCGCCGTCCAGAGACCGAGCGATGCAAGCACCACCATCGCCAGCGTCGCGTAGATCGCACGCTCACCGCTTTCAATGAGGTCGCTGCGGCGCATCTGTCCGCCCGCGAACGACACCGTGGCCGCCCAGGCCGCCATGAGGAGCGCGACCCAGAGCGACAGCTCTCCGACGAGGATCACGCCGTCTGCTCCGCTCTCTTGTATCCCGGGGTGTCCTTGTACTTCTCGGGCGCGTTCTCGTAGCGCGATGCGCACTTGGCAAGTAGCGTCGTCGCACGGAATGTGTTGTCGCGTCCGAGCCGCCCTTCGACGACGACGTCGACGCCGTCGGTAAAGGTATCGGGCGTGATGCCGCGGTAGACGACGTTGTACGTCTGGGCGCCGTCGGTCATCTTGAACGCCACCTGCCGGCCGCCCGGGTCACGAACTATCGAGCCGTTGACGACGCGAGCTCCGACCTTGACGCCTGTCTCGTAGAACGTGGGATCCGATCTTGTCTTGGCGGACAGCTCACCCGGCGTCAGATAATAGACGCCTGTGTCCTTGATGGCACTCGCGGCCAGGTATCCGGCCGTGCCGATCACCAGGGCGCCGCCGATGAGGAATTTGGTGCGTGGTTTCACGCCTCAATATATGAAAAAGCGCAGCCTCGAGGAGCGGTTCGGGTACCTACGTCAGGTTACGTATTTCCATTACCCGACAGTCCACCCATCGTTATTCAACGCGCAAGACCTAGCCGTACCCCAGGGCAGGAGCTGCCAATGCGCTTAGCCTCGATAATTTCTGCGATCGTACTGACTGCGCCCTCCCTAATGGTTGGGCAATCGGCGCAAAATGTATCGGCAAAACCAGAGCCCCTCGATGCCTATCTCTCGTGTCGCTACGGCGCCGGACTGAGCGTCGTAAGTGCGCTGCGGATGCAGGGTGAGGGCTTGCGATACAGAGACATCGCCACAGCCGAAGGGAAGAAAAAAGTCTCTATCATCGACGGTTACCGGCTCATGCTGTCGCAAGGCGAGCCGAGCTTCTTCGCCAACCTGCACATCGAGAAATCGGATCCTCGCCAGTACGCGCGTGACAAGGCTGTCGTCATCAAGAGCCTCGAGTACGCGATGGACGCGAGGCCACCCGGGCCGAAAGCCGTTTGGGATCACGTGCCTTACAACGGCTTCGATGTGTACAGCGTGACGGATACCACGATGGGCGCCAACGGTCCGAACGGCATATATGTGCTGTTTCGCGACTCCACCCAGATCATCGTGACGATCTACTTCCTCGGCCAGAAGCCCGAGCACAGACATTTTGGGACGATCCAGGAGCACGACGCAATCGTGGACAAAATGGTCGAGGATCTCACGACGTGCGCAAACACCCCGCTGGCGGTCGCGGCAGGGAATCTTCCGCCGCTCAGGACGCCGGAAGATCTCGACCATTTCATCAACAAGTACTACTTGCAGCCTGGTCCCGAGCGCATCCCCGATGCGATGGCGATGCTGACATCGAGCGGCGTGCTTCAGATCCCGGAGGCAGTTGGAACGATAACGGGCTTCTTCAGCGAAGTATTCCTCACAAATCCCTCGCGGCTGGTCGGGTGGCAACCCGTGATCGGCAAACAACCCGGGTTCGCCAAGTCTGTGCTCGACAGCGCGTTGTCGTGGAGCAAGGCAGGCGGTGTGCTGCACCTGCCGGGACGCCCGCCGCAAATTGCGGAGTTCTATTGGGGGGCGTTCTTTGCAAGTGGGAATCCCGTCTACGCGAAGAAACTTCTCGAGCTGGCGGCCTTTGCTGCGGAGCAGAATGACTTGGCCCTGTGGACGATCGGCTCGATGGCCAAGTGGTCACTTGCGATGAATTCGCGGCGGCATGCTGTCCTGCATTCGATTCTGGAAGCGGAAAAGAGGAGTGCTGACAAGCCTACCCAGGACCTGATTGACGAGGTGCTCAAGGTTGATCCGGGGCGGATGCAACGCGATATGCTCGCCTTCCGCAACCGGCAGATCAGGTCTGGGAAATGGTAGTGAAACCAATTCGCGGAGAGTGCGCTATGCTTCGGACCGCAGCGGGCCTGCTGATCGTCGCCAGTCTTTGCGCTTGTCGCGGCAAGGATCGTTCTGCCACTCCAGCTGACGTGCCGGCCGTCCGGTACATCATCGACTCGCTCAACAATCGCATCGCGACGCTGATCGGCGCGGGACAGGCCGACTCCGCTTCGACGTTATTCGCGAGCGATGTCTGGCAGATGCCACCCAACATGATGCCGTTGGTGGGCCGCGATTCGCTCCGCGCGTTCTGGACGAACATGACCAAGTCTGGAAACGTCGAGTTCAATCTCCAGACTCAGGACGTGATCGGCGCTGACTCGATCGCTGTGGAACGCGGGATCTACAATCTCAAATACACGGCTCGCCAGGGGGCGACAGTTCCGTCGTTCGTGGATCACGGTAACTACGTCGTGCTGTGGCGGCAGGACGCCGATGGGCATTGGCGCATCGTATGGGACGCGCCGGTGAGCACCGTCCCAATGCCCACTCCTCCGCGTCCGCCCCGCCCGCGTTAGGCGGATTCCACTACACTCGCGGAAGATCGCTCGAGCGCCGAGCGCGGCCGGACGTACGCATTTCCGCCAGCAGCTCGCGCAGCATTGTTCCAAGCTGGGCCGCGGTCGGACGATCGCCGGGCTCCTTCCGCATGGCCACCGCGACCGCGTCGTCCAGCTTGGGGTGCGCGTCTGGTACGAATTTGGTCAACCTGGGTGCCTTCTCCACCGCGTGCATCCGCATAAGCGACAGATGCCCGCCGGGTGTGCGGTCGAATGGCAGTCGTCCTGAGACCATCTCGAAGATCATGACTCCAACGGCGTAGACATCCGCGCGTCCGTCATACGGTTGATTGAACACCCGCTCCGGAGCCATGTAGGCCGGCGTGCCGAGAAACATTCCGGACTGAGTAGTCGTTTCGGCGCCGGGCGCCTGCGACTCGTCGGTGAGCTTGGCGATCCCGAAGTCGATCACCTTCACCACGCGATCGCCGTTCGTCCCGTGAAGAAAAACGTTGCTCGGCTTGATATCGCGGTGAACGATCCCCGCCGCGTGCGCCTGCGCGAGAGCGTCGCAGACTGAGCAAGCGATCTCGAGGGCGCGCGCAGGCAACAGCTTGCCGTCAACGCGGAGCTGCTGCGACAGCGAGTGTCCGTGCAGCAGCTCCATCACCAGATACGCGATGCTGCCGGCCGACACGTCGAAGTCCAGCACAGTGACCGCGTTGGGGTGGTTGACTCTACAAGCCGAAATTCCCTCCGTGCGAAAGCGCTCCATGCTGACGGCGCCTTCGTGGCCGAGCGCCGGACGAAAGACCTTGATCGCGACGGGATGATGAAGGAGAATGTGCTCGCCCCGATACACCGTTCCGAAGCCGCCCGAGCCAATCTTGTCGTCGATGCGGTACTTCTCGTCGAGGACGTGGCCAGGCAGAGTCTCAGACAACGCGGAGAACATCTGCTCAGACCGGCGCGCCGACCGCAGGGTGGCGGCTCTCGATTCCGCGAGCAGCTGATTCTTCATCAACAGCTCGGAATTCTTGCGCTCGAGCTCCTTCGTGCGAAGCGAGATGAGACGCCGCTGCAGGAAGTTGCTGCGGGAGTAGCGACCCATGGAGTAGTTCGAGAAGAATCCCAGCACCGTCATTCCGAGGAGAAACCCCAGATTGCTCCATACCACCGCGGGAGTCGTTTGGTGAACGGCGAATGCCGCGAGCGGATAGATGGCGAGCGTGAGGGCACCGATCGAGAGCGCGTACGGCACGCTGAGCCTGACGAGAGTGAAGGCGTAGACGATGATCATGAAGAGTCCCACGTCGTATAGGCTGCTCATCGGCTGGGGAATGATCGACGTCATGGCGACGATTCCGATGAGGGCGATCAGGATGGTGACGCTGATGGCCAAATCCCGGTATGTGCGGAAATGCCGGCTGAACGTAAAAGCGAGGCACGCCAGAACAGTCGGCGCGACGAGAACGTAGCGAATCAGCCAGATCTGATATCGGTGTTCGGGAGCCAGCCAGGTGTCCACCACTCCGTACACGCTGTAGAGGAGCAGTCCGACGATGAGCGCCCATCGCACTTGAATGAGCGTGCGCGTGAAGTATTCATCCTCGAACTCCCGCTCCAGGTCGCGATCGGCGAACCGGAGCGTGAGGGGATGCATTTTGACATCAACGTCCGCGTCCGGAGAGTTGTCTCCGCGCAGCCACTCGGATTGCAGAGCGAGAATCGATTTGCCGGGTGCAACACCACTTGCCATGGAGAGTGCTTTGTTGTGAAACGCAATAGTAAGAGCCTGTCAGGACGGTGGCAATTCCGATTTTTCAGGGCGCCATTGGCGCCACCGTCGCCGCGGCTCCAGTCCCCAGAAAGCGATCAGCAATAGCAGACCGGTTACTGAGCCGAGCACGACCACCAGAATACTGGAAAACAGAGCGACAATTATTACCCCTGGCTGAAGGAGGTTTGCCGAGGGTTGGTGCGACATGACTCGGATGAACGACAAGAGATCCCAGATCGCACCGGCCGTTCGATACGCGAAGTAGACTCCGCCCATCGCGGCCAGGATTCCAACTCCGACAAACCCGGCACGGATCGCAGGTCGGCGCGAGGCAGTATCGGGAAGCTTGAACACGAGCCAGGTCGCCGCTGCGACGGGCACCGCCAGCCACAACAGATAGACCACGATCGCAGCGAGTCCGAGGAGAGAGGCCTGCACCGGACCATGAATTCTTGCGCTGATGCTGATGTGCGTCAGCGAAACCCACAACCAGGCTCCGATCGAAACGGCACCGAGCACCACGAGACCGGTCAACGGCGCGTTGGTGAGCCAGGCTCGGCGCTGCTGCCGGGTCATCGCGTGCACGATGAGAACGAGTGGCGTCACGAGAGCCAGCACGACTGCAATCGCTGCAGCGATAAGCTGGAGATGCGCGAGAGTCAAACGATCGAGCGCTCTGAGCTGGACTCTACTTGACGGTATGAGTAAGCAAGGCTGCTCCCGCCCCAATCCCTAGCGCGTCCCATGTGAGATCCTGGTAGCTGAACCACTTTCCCGGCGTTCGCTTGTCGTGGATCTCTCGAGCGACGCCGACCGCCGCGGCGACTCCGATCGCGCTGGTCAACGCCGGACGACGCTTGACGTGAGCGGCCTGCAGCACGCTGTAGGATACGCTCTCGATGAACGCCGACATGAAGAAGTGCTTGATCTTGTCGATCCCGAACCAGCTGTCGCGCACGACGGCTGTCTGGGCGAAAACCAGATTCGCGGCCATGGATAGAGCGAAAAGCTGATTCACTTGGCTCGCCGAGGCGGAGCTGCCTTCTTTTTGGCCGGCTTCGCAGCGGCGGGGCTCGCACTCTTTTTCTTTTTCGCCTTCTTCCGTGCGGCGGTCGACCCGCTCTGATCGCGGGCCCACGACAGCGTTGCCCTGACCGCGCGCTCCCACCCAGCCTTCAGTTCATCCGCCGCTTCATTCGACATCGCCGGCGTGAATCGCGTGAACTGCCTGGTGCCGATGAACTCGGCTGCGTCATTCCACACGCCGCCCGCAATTCCCGCCAGCCCCGCCGCGCCCAGCGCCGTCGTCTCGATCATGTCCGGCCGCTCGACCGGAATGCCGAGTACGTCCGATTGGAACTGCAGCAGCCAGTTATTCGCCGACGCGCCGCCGTCGACGCGCAGCGACTCGAACTTCACTTTGCCGCGCTTGGCCATCACTGCCAGCATCTCCGCGGTTCCATACGCCATCGCCTCGAGCGCTGCTCGCGCGAAATGCGCGCGATTCGTCCCACGCGTCAGACCGACCAGCGTTCCGCGCGCCTTCGGCTCCCAGTTGGGAGCGCCGAGTCCGACGAGGGCAGGCACGAAGTAGACGCCGTCATTTGAGTCGAGTGATCGCGCGAGTCGCTCGCTCTCGGCTGCGCTGAAGAGAATGCCGAGTCCGTCACGAAGCCATTGGACCGCGGCGCCAGCGACGAAGATCGATGCTTCCAAAGCATAGGCCGCTCCGCCTTTCGCGTCGCATGCGACAGTTGCGAGCAGTCCCTCCCCCGCCTTCGGCACTTGGTCGCCGGTGTTGAGCAGGAGAAACGCACCGGTACCGTAGGTGTTCTTCGCCTGACCAGCGCCACAGCAACCCTGACCAAACAACGCGGCTTGTTGATCGCCGGCGACTCCGGTAATGGGAAGAGATTTTCCGAAGAACGAAGTGACCGTCTTGCCGAAATCGCCCGCCGACGGCCGCACCTCGGGCAGGATCTCGATCGGAATCTTGAACAGATCGCACAGCTCCTTGCTCCATCTCAGGCGATTGATATCGAACAAAAGCGTGCGAGACGCGTTGGTCGGATCGGTAGCATGAACCCGCCCACCGGTGAGCTTCCAGATCAGCCAGCTGTCGATCGTCCCCGCCAGCAGCCTTCCATTCCTCGCGACGAACGCGATCTCGGGCTTCTTGAGGAGCCATTCGATTTTGGTCGCCGAGAAGTACGGATCGGGGCGGAGCCCGGTGCGCTCAGCGATGAAGGTCGTCTTGCTTCTGAGCTCCGCGCAGCGCTCGGTCGTTCGCCGGTCCTGCCACACGATCGCACGCGCAAGAGGCTTTCCGGTGTCGCGATGCCAGAGGACGATAGTCTCGCGCTGGTTCGTGATGCCGATCACATCGGGCCGCACACCACTTACCGCGATGGCGTCACGCGCAGCCAGGAGCGTGCGCTCGAGAATCTCGTCGGCGTCGTGCTCCACCCAGCCGGGCTGCGGATAGTGTTGCGTGATCTCCTGATACCCGCGGCCAGCGATGCGACCATCGGCGGCGATCACGAGTGCAGTGGTGCCGGTCGTGCCCTGATCGATCGCCAGAACGTGCTTCATCGGCACGGGATCATACCGGCGAAACGGCATCACCACGCCGCCGTCCTCAGACAGCAGGGCTTCACTCATCGTCCAAGCCGCATTGAAGGCAACTGCAAACTGAAGTTATCATCACTCGACTCGGGGCTCCTTCCGCCTTTCAGGAAAGTATTCATCGAGAAAGTCTATCAGCGCGCTTTCCTCAGGTGCATGCCCAACGCCGTTGCTTGTAGCTCTCGAGTGTTTCGGCAAAGTGATGGTGGTTCCGCTCCGCAGGTATCGCATCACGACCACCGGGTGCACGTAGGACTTCCTACATATAGTAGGGGTGTTGCCAAGCTCGGCCGCAACGAGGCGCACTGCGGTGACGACATTCTTCTTTCGTTCGCTCTGGCTCTTTCCCTTCCCCAGGTCCGCCAGAACCGTAGCAGCGCGTAGCGTGCCGCCCCAGGTCCTGAAATCCTTCGCCGTGTAGGGGAACTGGGCGATGCTCTCGATGTAGTCGTTGACGTCGCCCGAATCCACGTTCTGCCACTTCCCGTCTTCGAGGTACCGGAACAGCCTCGGACCCGGTGTCCCCAGAAGCTGCGTGATGAATTGCGCGAGATCCTTGCCATCGACGACGTTCCGCTGCGTGATCGATCTCTTCCCGCGATACTCGAATTCCACGGTCTTGTCGTCTAACACCAGAACGTGGGACTTTCGCATCGTAGTAATGCCGAAGGTGTTGTTCTCTTTCTGGTATCGCTCGCTCCCCACGCGAAAGAAGCCCTGCGAGATGAGGCGGACGATCCCGGCACACACCTTCTCCTTCGAGAGTCCACTGCGCCGGAAATCGCGCATTATCCTGGCGCGGAGCGTCGGAAGGTCGCGCGCCATCTGACGGACGCGATAGTATTTGCGCAGCTCGCCTTTCTCGACAGCGCGTGAGTGATACTTATACTGCTTGCGCCCGCGCGCATCGAATCCCCACACCTGGATCGCCGCCCGCGGATCGGTCGAGACGTGAACATCGCGCCACGCCGGTGGGATCCGGAGCGCGTCGATGCGCTCGAGCTGCGCGCGGTCGCTTATTGCGCGGCCCGTCGGCCCCTTGTAGCCAAATCCCTTCGTCTTCGAGCCTTCACGAATGATCCACTTTCGCGCCATTTATTCTGTCGCCCGAGGGCGAATCTTTCTGGTAGATTTGAGATTGCCGCGCCGTGCGCCGGCCGCCGACAATCTACCAACAATTACATCGCTATGCCCTTCAAATTCCTGACGCTGGAGGTTGCGGACCGCATCGCCACTCTGACGGTCAATCGGCCCGAGAAGCTCAACGCGCTCAACGACGCGACGATCGCCGAGCTGGGCCAGGCGATCGATCAAATCCGGGTCGATGATTCCATCGGCGGCGTGATCATTACCGGCGCTGGACGCGCGTTCGTTGCCGGCGCCGACATCTCGGAATTATCGGGCCAGACTCCCGTGGTGGCGAAGGGTCGCGCCCGAGCTGGGCAGGATGTGTTCCGCAGAATCGAGACGTGTCCAAAGCCCGTTATCGCCGCAGTTAACGGATTTGCACTCGGCGGCGGTTGCGAGCTGGCGATGGCGTGTCACATCCGCATCGCCTCCGATGCGGCGAAGTTTGGCCAGCCCGAGAGCAAGCTGGGGCTTCTCCCCGGATATGGTGGAAGCCAGCGCCTTCCGCGTCTCGTCGGAAAAGGACGCGCCGTACAACTGCTGATCACCGCCGAGATGATCGACGCCGCTGAGGCGTACCGGATCGGGCTCGTCAACAAAGTCACGCCAGCAGCCGAGCTGATGAGCGCGGCAAAGGAAATGATGAAGACGATTCTCGCGAACGGGCCGCTCGCCGTTGCGCTTTGCATCGAGGCGATCGATCGCGGTCTCGAGATGTCTCTCGACGAGGGCCTGATACTCGAGGCAAATCATTTTGGACTCCTCGCAGCGACGGACGACATGCGAGAGGGTACCCGCGCATTCATGGAGAAGCGCGCCCCCGCGTTCAAGGGCAAGTGACTACTGAGATGGTCGAGACCGCTCCGCGCACATCGCGCAGCGAGACAGCGGAAGCCCGGATCCGCCTCGACAGCATCTCCATTCGCGATTTCCGGAATCTCGAGCGCGTCGACCTGCAGCTCCCCGCGGAAGGCGTCGCGATCATCGGCGACAACGGTCACGGCAAGACGAATCTCCTCGAGGCGATCTACTACCTGCAGATCATGCGGTCGATCCGCGACGCGCGCGATCAGGATCTCACCCGATTCGACGCCACCGGGTTTCACATCGCCGCCAAGATGCACGACCCCGATGACCACGAGATCTCGGTGGGCTTCGAGAGATCGTCCAAGCGCAAGAAGGTGATGGTCGACGGCGTCCAGCCGCGACGACTGAGCGACGCGCTGGGATCGTTTCCGTCCGTGATGTTCTCGCCGCGCGATCTGGAGCTCGTGAGCGGAGCGCCGAGTGAGAGACGCAGGTATCTCGATCTGGTGCTGGCGCTGACTGACAGGAAGTATCTGCACGCGCTCCAGCACTACCGGGCCAATCTCGCGCGACGAAACGCCGCGCTTAGGAACGCGACACGGCGTGGAGCGAGCGACGCCGAAGTCTCGGTGTGGGAGCCGGCCCTGGCCGAGCACGGGTCGCGCCTCATCGAGACCCGCGCGCGATGGGTCGCTAGCTCGGTCCCGGAGTTCGCGCGGCTCTCCGAGGATATCGGCGAGAACGGCGAGGCGCAGATTCGGTACGTGAGTCCGTTCGCAGAATCGGAAGCGCGCTACGATGTCCTGCTCGCGGCATTCGAGGAGAAGCGCGCGCTGGACATGAGGCGCGGGCTCACACACGTCGGCCCGCACCGTGACGACCTGGAGCTGACACTGGACGGGCGCGATCTCCGCCTGTTCGGCTCTGCGGGTCAGCAGCGCACCGCTGCGATCGCGCTGAGGATGCTCGAGGCGGCAACGCTGCGCGATCACGCCGGCGCCGAGCCGGTGCTTTTGCTCGACGACCCGTTTGCTGAGCTCGACATCCGCCGCGCCGCGCGCATTCTGCTGATGTTGGAGACGCGCGGACTCAGTCAGACGATACTCGTCGTGCCTCGAGAGTCGGATATTCCACCTGGGCTGATGAGACTCGATCGGCTATTGATGAGGAACGGGGAGATCACTTCCTCATTACGGCCGGGCTAGTGGTTCCGCGCTGCGACGGCATCCAGATCGAGTGCCGATCTGTCCCGGCCGAACCAATCGCACTACTATAAATAAGAAGTCAGCTAACCCCGACGCCGAGGCCGATCAAATGTCTACACCAGGCAGCAAGAAGAACGCGCACGACTACAAGGCCCGTCTCGTCTGGGACGGCAACCTTGGCGAAGGCACGTCGACGTACACTGGATACGGCCGCAAGTACCGGGTCCAATTCGACGGCAAGCCCGATCTCCCCGGGAGCGCGGATCCGATCTTCCGCGGCGACGCCAACGTCTACAATCCGGAAGATCTCTTCGTCGCCTCGCTTTCGTCGTGCCATCTGCTCTCGTATCTCGCGCTCTGCGCGCGCAGCAAGATCAACGTCGTCGCCTACGAAGACGAGGCCAGCGGGACGATGCTCCTCAAG
>Ga0193735_1000202_pt1 | contig 18995 bp, 18 predicted proteins | sample U1m2metaG_FD_145080 | JGI IMG/M metagenome (GOLD analysis project Ga0193735, IMG submission 145080) | Soil microbial communities from a riparian zone of the East river system, Colorado, United States - U1m2 | ecosystem: Environmental > Terrestrial > Soil > Riparian zone | place: USA: East River... | reverse complement strand
GCGCGCGTGCTCCTCTCGCTCGCGCACGAAACTTTTGATCTGGCGAATCCCGGCAAGATTATCGTGCAAGAGCGCGTTGATGGCCGATGAAGCGCGCCGCTGCAATCGATAGCGCCGATGCGCGGTGAGCGTGTAAGCCAGCGCGCCGCCGATGAGCAACGGAAACGGCACCAGCGCAAGCAACGCCAGCTTCGCGTTCCAATAAAACATCACGGCAAGCACGATCACGATTTGCAATACCGCAACCACGCCCTGCTCGATTCCATCGATCAACACGCGCTCGACCGAGTTCACGTCCTCGATGACGCGCGTCATCAGGTCGCCCGTGGCGCGATTGTCGAACCACCGCAACGGCAGCAGTTGAATATGCGAATACAAATCGCTTCGCAGATCGAAAATAACTTTTTGCTCGAACGTGTTGTTCAGGATGATCCGCAGTGAATTGAAAACGTGCTGAAGCAGAAATGCCACCGCGGCCAGCAAAACAAGCGGCAGCAATTTGTCAGGACGCTGCGCGCGCACCACGTCGTTGATGATCCATTTGGTGGCGCTCGGAAAAACGATCACCATCAGCGTAGTTAGGATAGCGCAGCTCAGCGTCCCCGCAGCCATCCACGGATACCGCTTCAAATAAGCAAACACGCGCCAGACCGTTTTCATTCAGGCCAAACGTTACCAGAGGCCCACGAATCACGCGAATGTACGCGAATGGTTTTTTCGCTGGAGTTTCCCTTTCGCGTTAATTGGCGTGATTCGCGGGCACGCCTGTTTTCGCGACTCATTCGTGTCGATTCGCGGTCACTTGTCAGGCCGTAGCCTCGCGCGAATGCGGATTCGTGATTAAGATTCCCCAATGACCAACGAGTCTCACCCTTTGTGCGACCAGATTCACATCGAGCAGCTTGAGGTGTCCACGCGTATTGGAGTGCCGGAAAAAGAGCGGGCCAGTCCGCAACGATTAACCGTGACCATTTCCTTTTGGCCGTATCGGCAGACGCGCGATCTGGCGGACAAGATCGACCAGACCGTTAACTATTCAGCCGTAGCTGAGGAGACGAAAAATTTTGTGCGCGATCAATCGGTCAAGCTCATCGAAACGTTGGCAGATCGGCTCGCAACGCACCTGCTGAAGACTTTTCCGATCCAGAAAGTCGTTGTCGAACTGCGGAAGTTTGTCCTCGAGGACGCGAAATACGTTTCTGCAACGGTAACACGCAGCGCGTCCGTCGGTTAATGATCTGCCCAAGGTATTAACCACGAATGGACACCGTTGAGCTCAAAAAATTCTCGCCGCTTTTCGATGCGGATGTAGTCGCAGTTTTCGATGTTCGCCGTTCGCTTGCGCAGCGACGTGCGACCGGTGCGCCGTCACCTAAGAATGTTGCGGCGCAGATCAAACGCTGGCGCGCCAAGTTGTAGAGGCATGCCAAGCGCCTCGGCGTTCGCCGCGGCGAACGCCGCTACAATGTTTGCCGCTGAGGACAGCGGCCACTACAGTCCCCAGCGTGAAACAGACCGGCTGGGAAAGTGTCTCGAGCGAGCGCCATTTCGCCAACGCGCATCTGGAAGTTGTGACCGATCATGTGCAAACACCTGCGCGCCCGGAACCGCGCGCATGGACAATCGTGCATCGCAAAGCGGCCGTCGTAGTCGCCCCGATGACGCGCGACGGCAAAATCGTTCTGATTCACCAGGAACGAATCCCGATCCGCCAGGCAATTTGGGAGATGCCATCGGGTCAGATCGACGATCACGCTGCTGACCATGAGAAAATTAAGAACGTAGCCTTGCGCGAAGTTCGAGAAGAAACCGGTTACAAGCTCGCCCAAGACGGCAGGCTTATTCCCTTAGGGCATTATTTCTCTTCACCCGGATTTACCGATGAGCGTGGCTATTTCTTTCTGGCGCGTCCGGTTCAGCCGTGCAAGGAAGGCCCGGCGAGAGATGAAGGCGAATCGATTCTCGATTGCCGTGAATTTACTGTGGAGGAGATTCGCCGGATGATCGCCGAAAACGAAATTCGCGACGGCAATACGCTAGGCATTTGCGCGACGCTCGCGGCGCGTGGTCTTCTGTCGCTGGCGCTTCGTTGATTTCTTCATCAAGATGGCGCTGCGAGATATTTTTAAATTTCGCGATCTGCCGGAGAGCGAAACTTCCAAGCCGTTTCTCGAGCACTTGGAAGACTTGCGATGGACCATTGTGAAGGTGGCGATCACGCTCGGTGTCGCGATGATCGTTTGCTTCGCATTTCGTGCGGCCCTCGTGCGGACCTTGCAGGCGCCGCTGCGAGATGTTGGTTCGCAAATTGGAACGCTTAAGGCGCTCGGCATCACCGATTCCATCGTGATTTCGTTTCATCTGGCGTTTTACGCCGGCATTGTTCTTTCCTTTCCGCTGCTGCTGTATTTCCTGGCAGAATTTGTTTTGCCTGCGCTCACCGCCGTGGAGAAACGCTTTTTATTTCCGGCGATCGGCGTCAGCTTCGCGCTATTCCTTCTCGGCGTGATGATTTGTTATTTTTGGTTGCTGCCCAAAACGATTCTTTTTTTCTTTCGTGATACCGAGTCGCTCGGCTGGGCGCCAACATGGACGGTGCAACAGTATTATTCTTTCGTGACGCGGTTCACGATCGGTTTCGGCCTGGCCTTTGAATTGCCGGTGGTCGTACTGGCGCTGGTTAGGTTTGGATTAATCACTTACAGGTTCATGGCGCGCACCCGGCCGTATGCCGTCGTCCTCATCTTTATCATGGCGACCATCATCACGCCCACGCCAGACATTTTGACATTGGTCGCTCTGGCGCTGCCGATGTGCCTGCTTTACGAAAGCTGCATCTGGATTGCGTGGCTTATGGAGCGCCGCCGCCTAAAACGGCTTGCCGGTTAATCGCGTGCATCATCCGACTTACGAACTTCTCTTCGGTGTGTTTGCGTTTGTGCTCGGCGCGGCGGTCGGCTCGTTCTTAAACGTCTGCATTTATCGATGGCCTGTCGACCTTTCGATTAACAAGCCGCGGCGCTCTTTCTGCCCGAACTGCAAGCAGGCGATTCCCTGGCACCAGAATCTGCCGTTGATCAGCTGGCTTTTCCTTCGCGGTCGCTGCGCAAATTGCGGCGCGAAAATTTCGTTTCGCTATTTGGCCGTGGAACTGGTTACCGCACTTTTTTTTCTGGCGATCTGGGAGTGCTTCCCGTCGCAAGTGGCGATTGCCTACTGGATTTTTGTGTCGTTCCTCATCATCGGGACATTTATCGATTTTGAGCATTTCATTATTCCAGACCGCGTAACAATCGGCGGAACAATCGCGGGCGTCGTTTGCAGTCTGGCTCTCCCGACTTTGATGGGGACCGACTCGAGGCTTGCCGCCTGCCTCCGTGCTCTGCTAGCGGCGGCCCTTGGTTACGTGATCCTTTTGATTGTGTTGGAAGCGGGAAAAATCGCCTTTGGCAGAAAACGGATTCGATTCGACGCGCCGACGCCCTTCGCGTGGACAAAACGCGGGGATGATGCCGATTTCGTGGTGGGCACCGAAGAAAGTCTGTGGAGCGATTATTTTGCGCGGGAAAAGGACCGACTGTTGCTCCAGTGCGATGAGGTCAGAATCGACCACCACACGTATGGAGATGTAATGCTGGATTTCCGCTACGACCGCGTCACAGCCGAAGGCCAAGTCCTAATGCTCGATGATGTGACGCAGATTTCCGGCATAGCTAGTGAACTGGTGATTCCGCGCGAAGCAATGGGACGCGGCGACCTGAAATTTCTGGCTGCGATTGGCGCATTTCTTGGCTGGCGGGCGGTGTTGTTTAGTCTTTTTGCCGGATCGCTTCTCGGGTCCGTCGTTGGATTGATCACACTCGTCGTTGGGAAACGCGTCTGGTCCGCCAAGCTACCTTTCGGGCCTTATCTCGCCTTTGGCGCAGTTACCTGGATGTTTTTTGGCGAGATTTTTCTGCGCTGGTACGGAACACTGCTCAGCCCGTAAGTAGGCTGGGCAATCTTATCTCCGATTCTTGTTTCTACTCTTAATCCTATTCGTATTCCTGCTGTTGCTGTTGCCGTTTCCACACAGTATAACTTGGTGTCTCTTCGAAGACGCGCACATCGGAATTTGCGTGGATCAGTCCAAACAGCATCGATACGATCTTCACGAGCATCTCTTTGCCAGTTTAGATTTCGGCCGCGCTGACGAATCTTTTCGCTACCATCACATCAAGACACGCAGCTGATTCCAATGCTGAACCACGGGCGTTATCGAAGAATCGGCAGCGATCAGGCGACGTGAATTTTCCGTTTCCTTCGGCAATGTTCAAAGGAACTGACGTCGAGGCGCGATCCAGTTGATTGCGAACGGATGCGCTTCCGGGCAGTCCGTCCAAAAAAGGGATCGTCCATGTGATGAAATCGAGGGAGGCTTGATAAACTTCCAATTTTTCGTGGTCAAGGGACGTGCGCATTGGTGAAAGAGAACGATTCAGAATACGAATATGAGTAGGATCAAAATTGTACCTACCATGCTTCTGTTGGAGCGGTTGCTGAAGCCTGCTTTGCCGGTATTGCTGCCGGCCGACGTAGCATCAACGCCAAGTTAATCAGTTCACATTTCCACCAGCGCCGCAGTCCGCGGAAAAGCTGTTTGCGAATTCGAGTGTCCGGGACAAATCCATCATACAGCTCGCGCCAGCCGGCGTTTCTTTTGCCATAGTAACCAGTCGCCCATCGGCGATTCGCCAACGCAACGAGACGTCGGCTATAAAAACGCATCGTGTTCCGAGCCAATCTGCCCCCAATGCCTGTGAAGGGCAGGTTCAGAAATGCACACTCCGGATCGCGATAAACTGCGCGGACCAAACCGACATAATAACTGCTTACGTCGAGGAGGAGCGCAGCCGACATTAGATCGGCGTCGCCCATGTAATAGTATTTGTCTTTGTAGAGACTTTCGAACCAGGACCGATACGTGATCGGGAATTGCTGGTTGTAATGGCGAAGCCGCTCCGTCACATCTTCGCCTGCCAGACTGCGCGCCAGTAGATCGGCAACGTAATAGGACGTGTAAGAACAAAAATCGAGACCTGGACTGTAAAGTGGATCGATAAAACCGGCGGCGTCGCCCACTGCGGCCCAGCCGTCGCCGCAAACTTTTTCGCTGTGATATGGCAACATCGACAAGGCGTGCACGTCGCCTTCGATCACGCGTGCCGCCCCGAAGATTTCACGACCAACCGGATTGCTTAGCATGTGGTCGTGCAGCCGTTGTCCCAGGCTCCGTCCTTCTGGCAATTTGAAAATGCGGCTGTCGTAAACGATGCCGGCACTGACGTCACCGCCCTGCAACGGAATGATCCAGACCCACCAGCCGCGTCCAAAAAGATGATTCGTTGCCCATTCACGCGCGGTGCGGCAATCGTTTGCGTAATCGGGAAAACGTTGTCGCCACTCGTAGCTGTCCCACTCTTTTACGTCGGTGAAACGCGCCCAGACGGCGTTGATCGGGTGCTCCGCGTTCGGACGGAAATGTCCGAGTTTTCGGGCGAGCATGGTCGCGCGCCCAGTAGCATCGACAATCCAACGGGCGCGGACGGTGCGTTCGCCACCATCAAGAGCGGCGCTGACCTTTTGGCCATTGCCATTATTTAGCTCGAAGTTTGTTACCTTTGCCGGACGCCAGAGCTCGCAGCCCCCTAGCACCGCGAGTTCGAGCATATGCGAATCCAGTTTTGCCCGGTCCACTTGAAAGCCCGGCAATCTGCTCTGGTAACGTGTGCCGACCTCGACGCAATCTTCAAAGCGTTGATCGGGCCGATTCGAAAACCAAAGGCGCAATCCCTGCTTTGCCAGCTGATGATGACCGAGGTAATGGGTGAGTCCCAAAATCCGGGTCATGTAACAACTGCTTACTTCTGTGGTCGATTCGCCGACCTTACGGTCGAACTCCGCATTTTTTTCGATGATGAGAACGCGCGCTTCGGGTCGTTTGCGTTTCAGCATCAGTGCCGTCGCCGCGCCGGAAAACGCGCCGCCAATGATCACGACATCGTAATCGAAGTTCATCGCGTGCCAAGAGGATGGACTTTACTGCATCCAAACGCAATTGCCTTCGTTTGGCGTTGAAGGTTGAGCGTTCAAGATTGAGCGTTAGGCCAAATGATCCTCACAAACGCGCGTTTGATTTTTTCCGATGGAATTCGCGACGGTCTCGAAGTTGTCGTCGAAGAAGGAAAAATCGCCGACATTCGTGAGCAGGTACGAGCGCGCGGGAAAAACGTTACTAACCTAGCCGGAAATTATCTCGCGCCTGGGTTTGTCGATCTCCACGTTCACGGCGCGCTCGGCCGCGATAGCATGGACAGTTCCGTCGAAGCATTTCGCACCATTTGCGATTTCCACGCCAGCGGTGGCACCACGTCACTTCTGCTAACCACTGCGACAGCGCCGATGGATAATATTGTCGATGTGCTAAAAGCGGTCCGAGATTGTCGATCTTCCGTCAGCGCGATTGCGGGCGTTCATTTGGAAGGCCCGTTCATTTCAAAATCAAGGTGCGGCGCCCAACGCGCGGAATTCATTCAGGACCCCTCCCCGGATGGTGTGCGGCGGTTGCTCGAGTACGCGGATGTGATTAAACGCGTCACGATTGCGCCCGAATTGCCGGGAGCGCTCGAAGCGATCGAAAGTTTTCACGCGCATCGGATCAGCGTGAGTGGTGGCCATAGCGATGCCTGGGACGAAGACGCCCACGCGGCGTTCGAACACGGCATGTGCAGCGTCACGCACACTTTCAATTGCATGTCGAGCGCGCGCCGCCGCGGAGTCTGTCGAGTGGGTGGTTTACTCGAGTTCGCGTTGAGCGAGCCGAAGATCAGTTGTGAACTGATCGCGGACGGCTATCACGTTTCGGCGACGTTGATGAAAATGTTGTATCGCGGGAAAGGCGCGCGGGGCCTTTGCCTCGTGACGGATGCAACGGCTGGCGCCGGGTTGCCGGATGGCTCTCGATTTTCGCTCTTCGGCAATGATTGCATTGTTGAACGCGGCGTCTGTTTGCTCGCTGATCGCTCAGCGCTTGCCGGTAGCGCCTCGCAGATGATCGACCTCGTACGAACGATGGTACAGAAGGTCGATGTTCCGTTACATGAGGCGGTCGCCATGGCGACGCAAAATCCTGCACAAGCCATCGGTCTCGAAGCCAAAGGCAGATTGAGGGTGGGAGCTGACGCCGACCTTGTTGTTCTTTCACCTGAGCTGGAAATCCTGCGTGTATTTACAGGCGGCGACCAGTTGTCCTCAGATCGACAATAAAAACTCTGCGATATCGAGCGCAGCGCATGGGCGGCTGAGCTTGCTGATGTTGCTAGCCCATTGGCGCCATTGTTTTGCGTCATCGGCGAACGCGCGTTCGATCTGTGCGACGACTTCCCTTGGTGAAAGAGCGATCACGCCGGAATTGGTTTCGACGATCAAGCGGGCGTTGCCTTCCTCCTGACCGGCCACAACGTGGTTGATGATCATTGGACAAGCGGCCGCAATCGTTTCCTGCACGGTCGCTCCGCCGGCTTTGCCGATGAGCAAATGGCTTTCATGCAGCATCCGCGGGAGCTGGTCTGTCCATCCAACAATCTTTGCGGGGCGGCCATTTGTCGCTGCTTCTATTGCCGGCCGCAGTTTATCAGCGTGGCCGATCGTCACCGTAAGATCGACATCAAGCTTTGCGAGCAGCCTCACCAGTTTCGGCGCGCCGCGCGTCGCGGCATGGATCATGTACAAAACGCGGGGCTTCGAATTGTTGGAAGGTAATTGTCGATCGTTGGTGAAATCGGCAAATTTCGGGCTCACTGGAAATCCAAATATCTTGATTTTTTCCGGCGCGACTCCCACTGCTCGCAAGACGGAGGCACTCTGTTCGTTCGCAACGAGGAAATAATCAGCGGGGCTCCGGTACCACGTCGCGTTAATGGTGATCGAATCCGTGACGACCACCACACACTTGCAGCGTCTCTCGGGCCCCAAAATCTCCTGAAGCACATTCGCGTATGCCGGGAAAGAGCAAACGACGATGTCCGGCCGAAAACGCGCGAGCAGCGGAGCGAGATGACTCTTAAGTCTAGTGAATCGCCGAAACTCTGTGTCGTAATCTGTCTTGCGATCCAGCCAGCGATAAACGATTCCCCAGGTGCGTGGCGCAGAATTCACCAGCGCCAGGTAACTTCGGCGCACGAACTCATTGATCAGTCCATAGGCTTCGGCGAACAGATCCCGCAATTCCACGTCGGTTTGGTTCGGGGCGACGCGAGCGAGACCGTCGCGCACTCCTCTGGCGGCGCTGTTGTGACCCTCTCCGAACCCGGCCGTTAGGATCAGGATTCTTTTTTTCATCGATCGTTAGCCGACACGAATAAGACTGTCATGTTGAGCGAAGCGAAACATCCAGCACCAGTTCTTTGGCAAAATTCATCCGAACATCGTTGTGGGAAACTGGTGCTGGATTCTTCGCTCCGCTCAGAATGACATCCCTGATGGCTAGTTACTCGCGAAAGTCCCGCGACTGCCGGAGACTTTAATGGATATTTACGTGGGGCAAAGTAAACTCTGCAGACGATGAAATATCTCGGATTCATCTGGCGCGTTCTGCGCCGGATGGTTTGGGAAACGACATTTGATAACACGACCGGCCTGGCTGCACAGATGGCGTATTTGCTTCTGTTCGCACTGGCGCCCGGATCGCTTTTTCTTTGGCATCTGCTGGGTCTTTTCGGCACCGATCCGACCAAGCTGCATCGCATGTTTGTTCTGTTGAAAAGCTTTATGCCGCCGGACCCCTCGGCTAATTCGCCGACACTCGGCGCGCCGAAAGTGCAGGACATTCTGGATTCTGCGATGGCCAGCGTGGTGGTGACAGGGTCGAGCGGGCTGCTCGCGAACGTCGGCATTATTCTAGGAATTTATTTCGGGACAGTTTTTATTGCGACGGTCTCACGCGCGCTGAGCCATACGTACGGAATGCGGGAAGATCCGCATTGGTGGTCGAAATATATCATCTCATTTTTCATGCTCTTCTGGTTCGGGATCGTCATCGTGTCTTGCTTTAACGCGATTGTCTTCGGTGAAAAGCTGGCTGGCATTGCAGAGGTAAATTTTCAACTCGCGTTCCCGCTGCAGGCGTGGACCGCAACTCTGACTGTGCCATTCACCGCTGTGGCTCTGGTCCTTCTTGCACTCGCACTTTATCTTTACACACCGGAAAATTATTCGACCGTCCGTCAGGCGTTACCGGGCGCGATTTTCTTTGCCGCGGGCTGGATCATCGCGACAAAGCTTTTTCAATTCTACGTAGGAAGATATGATCGCTACAACCCGACGTATCTCGCGCTGGCATCCATCGTGGTGCTGCTCACCTGGATGTATCTGACTTGTCTGCTGCTGTTGTTGGGCGGCAAATTGAACGCCATTCTTCGCCGGGAAAGCGAACGAATGCGCGGGACTGCGCCCGTCGCGCCCGCGCCTGCTACGCGCGCGGCCTGAAATCGAAGTTACAAGAGTTACACCGGTGCACCGTTTTAACGTTGTAACCTTTGTAACTTTTTTAACGATTCCGTTGATCGCGTCGCGCGCTCTGTTACTCTCCGTCGCAGTGGTGCGTTTTCGCATTTGGCCTGCACTCGCCGTTGGCGCAATCGTCGCAGGTCTCCTTTGCGCACAAGTCAGTGACGAGCAAGAAAGCCGCCGCGATCAATCCGATCAAGGCGAGACGCACGCCGCGTCCTCTCCGAAACCAAAAAAATCTCCGAGCCCAGCAGCTAAAAGAGCGACGAGCAAATCAACGAAGAAGCATCGAGCGTCTGCGACGCCACACGAAACGGCCACCGCCATTCCAAAAGCAAAATTAGCAAGCGAAGAGGAGAAAACACCGAATTCGACTCCGCGCGAGACGCCCGAACCAACAGCTTCGCCGCAATTAAAGCGGCACCACACGCCCACGCCTAGACCGAAATCGGCGAAGAAGAAATCGCGCGAGAAAGAAACGGCACGCAAAACGAAGAAAACAACCAAACCGGCGCGGAGAGAAGAGGAAACACCAAAGCCACGAAAAACGCCAACGCCTCGCGCAGAAGAGGTATCACAAGAAAGTTCGCCGCCGCCTCGGGCAGTGGCCGTCCCGACCCCAGCACCTTGCCCGACGCCAAAAGTTCCGCGTGCTCTTCCAGCCAGCGACCGGGGCCAGGTTGTGGTCGAAAAGTCCGGTATCGAGGAAGACCAGGGCTTCGAGCCTCCGCCCTCGCCTCCGCCGCGCAGACTCGGTTTCTGGCCCTGGAGTCGCCCGACCAACTACCATTATCTGACCAGGTCAGTCATCGAAGCCATCCGACGCGCGCCAGTGAAACGGAGTCGCTGGCAATTCATTGTCGTGCATAATAGCGGCACGCGGCAAGGAAACGCGCGCGCTTTTGATTATTATCATCGGCACGTCCGCCGGATGCAGAATGGTCTTGCGTACCACTTCGTGATTGGCAACGGAACATCCACAGGCAACGGCCAGATTGAAGTAGGCGATCGTTGGCGGCGTCAGATCAACGGCGGCCACGTTCACAGCGATTATTTGAACAACATTTCGCTCGGCATTTGTCTGGTAGGCGATTTCAATCGCGACCAGCCAACGCGCGCGCAGCTCGACGCGTGCGAAGAACTCATCCGTTACCTGCGCGAGCGTTGCGGCAAAACCGAGAGGGGCGCCATTCCTGTGAAGCCACACAGAGAAATGAATCCGCCCCGCTGGCCGACGGATTGCCCCGGAGACGTCTTCCCCTATTCATGGTTTCGCAGGTTCTAATTACAAGCGTACGGCTTTAGTTGAGACGGATTCTCCCAAAGAGGGCCGCTCGCCCTTGAGCGTGCGATTCTCTTAAGATGAGGAACGCTTTATGCAAAGGGACTATCCGGTCCTGCGCGTGGTTGATTGTAATCTTGCTGTGCCTCGCGACAGGCGCGTTGTCGGCCGCGGCGCAGGAACCTGTGCAGACGCGGGAGGGCGTTATCACGACGTTCGCGCCGGTTGTCGAGAAGGTCGCGCCGAGCGTGGTCACAGTATTTACCACTCAAACGGTGTCGCGCGGGCTGACATCATTTCCGTTTGGCGACGACACGCTACGTCAATTTTTCGGCGGACAATCTCCGCAGAGACAAGGCAAACAGACGCTGCAAGGTCTCGGGTCGGGCGTGATTGTCAGCCCGGATGGGTACATTCTCACGGCCAACCACGTCGTTTCAGGCGCGGATGAAATCATGGTGGGGCTGGGCACCGATCTCCGCAAATACAAGGCCAAGAAAGTCGGCACTGATCCGGGCACGGATGTGGCGTTGTTGAAAATCGACGAGAAAAATCTGCCCGCGATTACGTTTGCCGATAGCGACAAAGCGCGGTCGGGCGATGTTGTGCTGGCGATCGGAAATCCATTTGGCCTTCGGCAAACGGTCACCATGGGAATCATTAGCGCCGTCGGCCGCGGCGGCATGGGCATCGTTGATTACGAAAATTTCATCCAGACCGATGCGGCCATAAATATGGGCAACTCCGGCGGGGCGCTGGTCGATACCGAGGGCCGGTTGTTAGGCATTAATACGGCGATTTTCAGCCGAAGCGGTGGCAACCAGGGCGTCGGCTTTGCGATTCCCGCGAATCTCGCGCGTGACGTGATGCAGAGCTTGCGCGAAAAAGGTCGCGTTGTGCGCGGCTACATCGGGGCTTCCGTGCAAACGCTCACACCTGAGCTGGCTGAGGCGATGAAGTTCAAAGGGCAACCGACCGGCGCGCTCGTGGGCGAGGTCACGCCAAAAAGCCCTTCGGAAAAGTCCGGGATGAAAACTGGCGACGTGATCATAGCCGTTAACGGAAAAAAAATTAGTGATGCGCGCGAGGTGCGTTTGATGATTGGCTCAATGGCACCCGGGACAAAGGTACAAATCGAGGTTAATCGCGAAGGCCAGAACAAAAACATCAATGTCGAGCTTGCTGAAATGCCTGCGGGTGAAGCGGAGGAGGGGGCCGAGACGACTCCTGAAGAAAGCGCTCAACCTGAGAAAGCTACCGTGTTCGGCGGTGTCGCGGTCGCGGATATCACCGATGACATCCGCACTGCGCTCAATCTTTCAAAGGACGTCAAGGGCGCTGTGATTGCGGAAATTGATGCCGATTCTCCGGCCGCAAAAGCCGGGCTGCGCGAAGGCGACGTGATCCAGGAAGTGAACAAGCAGCCCGTCAGAAATGCGAAGGAGTTGGTGGCCATCAGCAAAAAATTGAAGCCTAACGAAAAGATTTTGATACGCGTCTGGAGCCAGGGGCGCAGCGGCTTCGTCGCGCTGGAACCCAAGTGAGGTTCTCCATCCTGCTGTAGTTGTCGGTTGTACCCAGCGGACCGTCGCCCCTGATGCGCTGAGGACGGCGCGCTTTACAGCGTCTTCAAATGTCCTAAAGCACGCTCGCTTCCGGCCGCCTTCGTGTCTCGCTGATGACGTCGCGCGGAATCCAATGGTTCGTTCGCGCCGGGCCGCGTTTAAAGTTGGCTGTAAGTCATCCTTGCCAGCAAGCGATGACTTGGTACGGTCACACGCTTTTGCATTGGAGGAACGCAATATGTCGTTATCGCAAAACAAGGATTTGGCGCGGCGGGCCATCAAGCTTTGGACGCACGGCAGCAACGAGAATCTCGAGCAGATTTTTGCAGCCGATTATGTCAACCATCAGCAGCATCTTTCCGACAGCGCCCAGGCAATTCGCGGACTCAACGCCTGGAAACAGTTTGTTTCGGCCTTCCATCAGGCCTTTCCCGATTTCGAGGACCGAATTGTGACACAGATCGCGGAAGGCGATCTGGTCGCCACGCAGTTCGTTTCGAGTGGCACGCAAAACGGGCAAATTATGGGCATTCCCGCCACAAGCCGACGAGCCAGTTGGACCGGCATGGTGATTGATCGCATCGCAAACGGTAAGATCGTCGAGAGCTGGGTAAATTGGGACATGTTTGGCATGCTCCAGCAACTGGGAGCGGTGCAAGAACCGAAGTAGCGTCTTCCATCATCTGTAGCGTCCGCTGTCCTCAGCGGATCTCCCGTCAGGCTGGCAAATGCGCTGCGCTGAGGACAGCGCACTCTACAGCGGTCAAATGTCCAACAGCACCCTCGCTGTCCAGCCGCCGTTCTCTTTCTCGACGGAGAAATCATGGAGCGTGACCGCCTTCACGTCGGCGCGCTGATGATGCCGCGTCTCGTCCAGTAGTTCGCCAGCGCCTTTCGCTTTCAAAATATATTTTTCTTCTTTTTCGTCGATCCGAACGTGGCGGACGCGCAGCAAGAGGCGCTCGGCGTCTTTGAAATAAATCAGCTCCTGCAAAAAATCGAAGAGCAACATATCAATCTTGTCGTTCGACAGTTCGATGTGTCGCGTTTCGCGCGGCTCGATGGCGTCGAGGTTGTCGATCATTACATTCATCGTGGCGTCAGCCGCGTCGCTGAACAATTCTGGCAGGTCGCGCCCGGTCGCTTCAAACGCGATGTCAGCGGTGCCGATTTCCTCTAGATAGTGGTACGGCATGTTCAGATAATGACGAAATCCGAATGACGAATGTCGAATCAAATCCGAATGATAAAACCAAAAGGGCGTGATCCTCGCAGCGCGCTTGCTTCTTCATTCGTGTTTCGTCATTCCTTCGTCATTCGACATTCGTGCTTCGTCCTTACTCGCCACGCATGCGTTTAGCGCAGGAATGATCGCCGATTTTTGTGCGCTAATTTTTCTGCCGATAAAAACGAGCTGCGTTTGCGCCGCGTCAAACGGTTCCAACTCCCACCGGCCGGCGACGAAGTTGAACAACTGCGCCCCATCGGCAAAGCGGATGAAACCTTTCGCTCGAATCACGCTCGCAGAGAGGCTGTCTGCGAAACGTTCGAAACAATCTCGGGAGAAAATTTTGGCGGAGCTGAACGTGAACGATTCGAATTCAGGCTGATGCTGATGCTCTGGACGTGCGATTTTTTTTTCGCGGCCGATGCCGAACAATAGTTCCGGATCAATTTGGCAGCGCTCGGTGCGAACAATCGCCGCGGTCGGATTGATCTCGCGCAGCTTCGTTTCGAGTGGCTCGATCTGTGTCGCTTGGACGAGATCGATCTTGTTCAAGAGCAAAATGTCCGCGCCTGCGATTTGCAGGCGGGTTGTGTGACCTAGCTCGGGGAAGCGAACGAGCATGTCGGCGTCGATGACCGAAACGACGCCATCGAGACGGCATTGCGGCAGCGCCTCCTGAATATTGAACACGAGCGCTTCAGGCTCGGCGAGACCGGTGGTCTCGACAATGATCATCTCGGGCGCGACTTTCTCGATGATCTCGTTGACCGCTGCTTCAAACTCGCCGAGCAACGAACAGCAAACGCAGCCGCCGCCGAGCTCAGCGATACGCACGTTTTTGCCTTCAATCACTTTCGTGTCGATGGCGATCTCACCGAATTCGTTCATCACGATGGCGATCTTCGCCGGTTGTGTGGCGAGAATGTGCCGGAGCAACGTCGTTTTGCCGCTGCCGAGCGGGCCGGTCACGAGCGTGATGGGGGTGCGAAGCATGTTAAAAATGACGAAGCTCAAATGACGAATGACGAATTAATGACGAAGCACGAATGACAGAGTCTTGTGCCAGACGCGCAGAGGCGTTTCGGATTTCGTCATTTGATTTAGCCTTTCACATTCCCAATAGGCGTGAAACGCGCGACCGGCTTGCTGATTCCCGCCAGCTCAGTGGCTGCGATTACTTCATCGATGTCTTTATAAGCTGGGCCGGCTTCCTCTGCCAGACCTGCCCACGAGGTGCTGCGAACATAAATCCCACGCGCCTCGAGGTCGCGCTGAAGTTGTTTGCCGTGCCATTGTTTGCGCGCCTTGGTGCGGCTCATGGTGCGGCCGCTCCCGTGCGCGGTGCTAAAGAAAGTGTCTGCGCCCGAGGCTGTGCCGACGAGCAAATACGAGCCGGTCTCCATCGAGCCGCCGATAATCGCCGGCTGGCCAATGTCCCGGTAGCGCGCGGCCACTTCTTCCTGTCCCGGGCCGAACGCGCGCGTCGCGCCTTTGCGATGCACAAGCAGCGTTTTCTCTTTTCTCTCTACGATGTGTTTTTCCAGCTTGGCGGTGTTGTGCGCGACGTCGTAAACCATTCGCATCTCCAAATCTTCGGCGCTGCGACCGAACACTTGGGAAAAAACCTCGCGAATGCGATGAAGAATTACTTGCCGGTTCGCAAATGACATGTTCAGCCCGCATTTCATCGCGGCGAAATAATCGCGGCCTTCCGGCGAATCGAGCGGCGCGCACGCAAGCTCGCGGTCCAAAATCTTGATGCCGTATTTCGGTTCCATCACTTTCAAGAACGTCTGTAGATAATCGGTCGCGACCTGGTGACCGAAACCGCGGCTGCCGCAATGGAACATCACCACGATCTGGTTCGGAATCGTGATCCCGAATTTTGCCGCGAGCTCCTTGTCGCGCACATCCTCCGGGCGCGCGACCTGCACTTCCAGATAATGATTGCCGCTGCCGAGCGTACCGACCTGGTTGTAGCCGCGCTCGATTGCGCGCTCGCTGATTTTTGATGCGTCCGCGCCGGAGATGCAACCGTTCTCCTCTGTTAGTTCAAGGTCTTCATTCCAACCGAAATCGTGTTCGATGCACCAGCGCGCGCCTTGTTCAACGAGGTCTCGAAAATCACTGCGCGATAATTTCAGAAATCCATGACTGCCGACGCCCGCCGGCACGCGTTGGAATAGAAGATCGACAATTTCTTTCAAACTAGGCTTCACGTCGTCCAACGTGAGATTCGTGGTGAGCAGGCGCATGCCGCAGTTGATGTCGAACCCGATGCCGCCTGGCGAGATGACCCCGCCTTCGTGCACGTCCATCGCCGCGACGCCGCCGATGGGGAACCCGTATCCGCTGTGGCCATCAGGCATGCAGAGCGCGTAGCGCGTAATGCCGGGCAAAGTGGCCACATTGCTAATCTGCTGATAAACGGTTTCCTCCATTTCGCGTACCAGTTTTTCCGTCGCGATGATCCGCGCGGGCACGCGCATGCCTTCCTTGTACGTCGCGGGTAATTCCCAAACCGTGTCCGAAATTTTTTGCAGCTGATCAATAATCGCCATGGGAACTGCGCCTCATCAAAAGGCCGTTTTAAACGATGGCTTTTTTCGTGTCTAGCCGTCGGTCCTGGTGCTGCCCAGTTTTCCGAAAGGTATTTGAAGCGGCGCTTCTGCGCCGCTTTTCGAGTCCCCGTAATGAGCGACTCGCAATTTTCGCTCCGGCTTTCAGAAACGAATCGACCCACCGAAAAACGTTTTCCTTGCGCACGACGCGTCGCATGCGCTTCATGCGTGCTCTTCGCTCAGTTTGGCTCATCCGGAACGCCTTCAAGACGGTGTCCGCCATCTGCTCGACATCGTAAGGATTGACCAGCACCGCGCCCGACTTGAGTTGTTCGGCCGCTCCAGCGAACTGGCTCAAGATGAGCACTCCATCCTGCTCGATGCGGCACGCGCAGTATTCCTTGGCCACGAGATTCATTCCATCTTTGAGCGGCGTGACGAAGGCGATGTCGCATCCGCGATAGTGCGCGAGAAGATCGTTACGCTCGAGGCATCGAAAGTGATATTGTACCGGCAACCAGGTGCTGGTCGAGAAACGGCCGTTGATGTCGCCAACCAGCCGGTCGATGCGTTGCTTGAACTCGTGATATCTGGGAATCTCCACCCGGCTCGGCACGACGACTTGGATCAACATCACGCGGCCGCGCAGGTCCGGATGACGTTCCAGAGCAGTGCGAAATGCGCGCAGTCGTTCGGGAATTCCCTTGCTGTAATCGAGCCGGTCCGAACCAAGTATCAACTGACAACCGGGAAAAGTGACGCGCAGCCGCTGTGCTCTTTGCTCGACCCTTTCGGACCTTGCACCGTTTTCAAATGAATCGAAGTCGATCCCGATCGGGAAATGCCCGACGCGAATTTCGCGTTTTTCAAAGCGGATCAATTGGAGCTCTTTCCGAGGAAGAACTTTTGCGTCCGTCATCACGCGCCGCACGCACTGGAGAAAATTGCGCACGTCGCGCCGGGTCTGGAACCCGAGCAGATCGAACTGGAGTAGCGCGCGCAGGAGGCCCTGTTGTTGCGGCAGCTTTGCAAAAATGTCGTACGGCGGAAACGGGATGTGGAGAAAAAACGTCAGTGCCGATAGCTTTCGGTCCACGCTCTGCTCGCGCAATGCCTGGGCGACATACATCAAGTGATAGTCGTGAACCCAGATGAAATCATCGGGCTGTGCGGATCGCGCGATCGCATCCGCGTAACGCTCGTTCACTTGTCTATAAGCTTGCCAGTACGCAGGCTCGAAGTTGCAAAAATTTTGTAGATCGTGAAAAAGCGGCCAAATCACTTCGTTTGAGTAGCCGTAATAAAATTCGTCGCGTTCGCTTTCACTCAGACTGACCGGCACAACCTTGTAGCCGGCGTTGCGCGTGGCCTTGGCCAGCGGTTCTTGTGGAATTTCGCCTGCAACTCCCGGCCAGCCTATCCACACGCCGCCGCGCTCGCGCAGTACGGGCTCGATTGCAGAGACTAATCCGCCGACAGCAGGTGTGACCGTCCACAAATCTTCGCCAGTCGAATCGAGCGCAAACGGCAATCGATTGGAAACGACGATCAGGCGATTCATTTTTTTAGTGAGGTTAAAAAGGTTGCAAAGGTTACATGGTTACAAGAGAAGCACGGCTCTTTTACCTTTGTAACTTTGTAACATTGTAACTCTTTTAACTCCTTTCGTTAAATATGATTCCCTCGGCACTCGAACACGTTCAGGAGATTGCTGGACGCAGCGGTCGGGTAGCCGTTTTCCTAGACTACGATGGCACGCTAACGCCGATGGTCAGCCAGCCAGAGGACGCGTGGCTTCCCGATTCAATGCAACAGACGCTGCGGGAACTTGCCCGCCAAGCGCCGATTGCCATTCTTAGCGGTCGCGACCTCGATGACGTTCGTCGCCGCGTGAACCTCGACGGCATTGTGTATGCCGGCAGTCATGGATTCGATATCGCCGGCCCGCGTGGATTGCGCAAACAAGTGGCCACGGAGTTTTTGCCTAAGCTCGACATGGTAGAAAAGGAGTTACACGAAGCGCTTGATGGAATTCCAGGCGCGCGCGTGGAGCGGAAACACTTCTCCATCGCCGCTCACTATCGAAATGTGAGGGAAAACGAGGCGTCAAAAGTGGAGCGAGCAGTGGGGGAAGTAGCTGCGCGACATTGCGAGCTGCGCAGGATCGATGGCAAAAAGGTTTACGAACTGCTGCCGGCCATAGATTGGGACAAGGGCGAAGCCGTAGCCTGGCTGTTGGAAACGCTCGGCTTGGAGTCTCGCTCAGGCGGGATTCGCCCAATCTACATCGGAGACGATAGCACCGACGAAGACGCCTTCCGCGCGCTTGAACAACGCGGCATCGGCATTCTGGTGAGCGAGCAATCGCAGCCCACCGCCGCGAGGTATTCATTGAGGGAGCCTGCTGAAGTCAAGCGGTTCCTACGCGCACTCACTGCCCGTTTGCGCCCTGCGGAATTGTAGGCAACCGCTTCGGTTGCCGAGCCAAAAACGGCGGCAGGCGATGCGCCCTCCCTACAACCACTCCAGCGTCAAGCTGTTGTCTTCTTCCAATTTCGTGACTGTTTTGAACGGCTTGCCCAGCTCGTTCAAAAGATTGCAGAGCCATTTGGCATCAGCGGCTGATGCCCGTTCCAATCGGAATCGCCGCATTTTCATTGGAACTAATCGGGCAGCGATTAGTTTGCCATTGGTTGAATCAACCTCGACGAAATGCATCAGCGCGAAATCGCCGCGGAACATTTCATAGCCGCTGATGCCTTCGTAGTCAGTGATGAAATCGCCGCAGCCGTAAAGGATCAGGCGATTTTTGA
>Ga0193735_1000201_pt1 | contig 19004 bp, 16 predicted proteins | sample U1m2metaG_FD_145080 | JGI IMG/M metagenome (GOLD analysis project Ga0193735, IMG submission 145080) | Soil microbial communities from a riparian zone of the East river system, Colorado, United States - U1m2 | ecosystem: Environmental > Terrestrial > Soil > Riparian zone | place: USA: East River... | reverse complement strand
GCCTCCCGCGTCATCACGCACCACGCCTTCGAGAATAGTGATCTCCTGCGAGTGCGCGGCGAATGGGAGTGCGAGGGCTATCGCGGCCGCAACCAGTAAAGCCTTGTGCGGTATCACCGTTTCACCCTTCCCCATCTCGGAAAACCACTGAAGGCAACGGAGGAGAGGCTGGTCAGCCGCTTAACGCCACTTCCATCGGCGTTCATGACATACACCTGTCCATGGCCGAGCACCGTCCGGTGGAACGTGATCTGTTTGCCATCGGGCGACCACGAAGGATGACCATCCTTACCAGGCGGCGATGTGAGCCGCACTGGATTGCTGCCATCCGCATTCATTACATAGATGCGCGAGTCTCCGTCCCGATCGCTTTCAAAGGCGATTCTTCGTCCATCGGGCGACCAGACTGGAAAACGATCCACGGCAGTGTTGGAGGTGAGACGAATCACATTGCCGCCGAGGGTGTCCATTACGTAGATCTCGGGATTACCCGAGCGCCGGCTCGTGAATGCGATCTTCTTGCCGTCGGGCGACCACGCCGGCGAGGATGCGCCAACGGTGCTGTCGCTCAGTCTCCTTAGTCCGCTTCCATCGACGTTGATTGAATACAGTACGTATGGTGGAACGGTAGTTCGAAACGCGATGCGTTTTCCGTCGGGCGACCAAGCGGGCTCCATCCCTGAAACTCCGCGTTCCGAAGACTGCGTGAGTTGCCTCTGGTCGGTGCCATCGGCGTTCATCAGAAACAGATACGACTCGCCGGCGCGCCGACTTGAGAAGGCGATCTTGCGTCCGTCGGGCGAGAATGCCGGCGATACGTCCTCTGCTTTTTCGTAAGTGAGCCGACGTTGTCCGGTTCCATCAGGATTCATCACGTAGATCTCCTGATTGCCAAAGTTCCCGATTGGATCCGGGCCATCACGGTCGGTTACGAACGCGATTCGTGATTCATACGCTGCAGCGCTTGTCGACGGCTTGTCGACCGCCGGACCACTTAGCGCCAGAGCGCGCTGCACGGGCGTAGTGACCTCGTCAGCGCTATTCGTCGCAGCAGTGGCGGGCATGCTCACCGTTCCGGTGAGAACAGCGCCAGCCATCAGTCGCTGCTGAAGTGTCAGCTCGTATCGCAACAGGGAATCGGCAGCCGCGTGGTCGCCGGCGCTATTGAGAGTTGCCGCGAGGTCAAGTATCGTCGCTGCGGTCTCCGGATTTTCGTCGGGTCGGATCGCGCGGATGGCGGAGAGTGCATCCCGAAAGTATACGATCGCGCGGGGGTTGTCCCCCTCCGCCGCGAAGATAGAACCCAGAGTTCTCGTGCTCCGGGCAAGGTCGGCAAGCCCATTCCTGCCGCGAGATCGACCGATCGCGATCGCTTCATGCGCGAATCGTTCGGCGTCAGGGTAACGCCGCTCTCTTCGACGCACTTCCGCCAGGCCCATAAGGGTCTGCGCAACCTCCGGATTCGTGGGTGCCATGTCCGATCTAAGCGCGAGCGCAGCAGACAAAACACTGTCAGCGCGCGGCACGTTGCCCTGGGCAAGCAGGACATCGCCGAGCAGGTTGAGCGTTTGCGCGATGTCGCGATTGGGAGCGGGCTGCAATCCGCGCCGGACGGCGAGTGATACTTCCAGCAGATCACGGGCGCGATCCTCGAGCTGGAGACGGTGATACGCGCGCGCCATTTCGAAAGTCAAACGGGCTCGCTGCTCAGGATAGCGCGCCATTTGCTCGTTGACACGCACCGTCGCGCTGTCCAGGACTTCGCGCGCCGTGATGCCGCTGTCACCGGGCGCAACGTGACTGAAGATGTTGGCCAAACGCTGACCGATCGCTTCGGCTCGATCACGTTCGCGCGCGATCCGTACTGCCTGCGCGCGGATGTGAGACCGTTGCACTGCCATTACAATCGCGAATGCGACTACCACCAGACTGGCCGCCGAGGCGGCAGCGACACCCACGCGATGCCGCGCAATGAACTTTTTCGCGACGTACACCCGGCTCTCGGGCCGCGCCAACACCGGCAGACCATTGAGATGCCGACGGACATCGGCGCCGAGCTGCTCGACCGTTGCGTACCTCCTTGCCGGCTCCTTGGACATCGCCCTCAGGACAATTGCGTCCAGATCGCCTGTCAGGCGGCGCACGTCTTTCGGCGACAAGCCGAGACGCGCCGCCGTCGCGGATGGACGCTCCGGATCTTCCTCGAGCACGGCACGCGCGACCGCGTAACTATCGAAGCTCGAAAGCTTGTATGGATTGCTGCCGGTCAGCAGCGTGTGCAGCAGGACGCCCAGTGCGTAGACATCGGCCGCTGTGGACGCCTGCTCGCCACGGATTTGCTCGGGGCTCGAGTACAGCGGCGTGAACAATCGGTCGACGGTGGTCTTTGCCGCGTCAGCGCCGTTGCCGCCATCGCCGAGGAGTCTGGCGATGCCAAAGTCCAGCAGCACCACCCGCCCCTCCGCTGTCACGAGAATGTTGGACGGTTTCAAATCGCGGTGAACCACCAGATTGCGATGCGCGTACTGCACGGCGCTGCACACGTCGCAAAACAGCGTGAGACGTCTTTCGATTGACAGTTGCCGACTCTCGCAGTACCGATCGATCTGTTCGCCGTCGACGTACTCCATGGCGAACCACGGAAGTCCGTCGGCGCTTACACCCCCGTCGAGCAGCCGGGCGATTCCTGGATGGTCGAGCGTGGCGAGGATCTGCCGCTCCTCGAGGAAACGCTGCATCCGGTTTCTGCTGGCCCCGCTCCAGCGAGGCAGCACCTTCAGCGCGACGTCCTTTCGGAACTGGTCGTCTGACCGCTCGGCGAGGTAGACCGTACCCATGCCACCCGAACCGAGCTCGCGGCGAACGCGATACGGTCCAAAGGGCGGAAGGGTACCATCGAGATCGTGGTCCTCTGTGATTGGATCGCTCGGCGCCGCGTGCAGAAAAGGCGCGGCGAACAGCGCGGCTGGTGCCTCGAGAACGGATGCCTGATCGACGCTGTCGATCAGCGATTTCAGCTCGGCTCCGACGGCGGGATCTCTCTCAATCCACTGCTTTATGAACTCGTGCAGATCCTTTGGGTCGCGCTCCAGCGCATCGTCCGCGGCTGCGAAGACATCACGCCAGAATTGCGTGCGGTCGGATCGTGTGAGGCTCATTCGCAGTCATTCCAGCATTTTGTGCAGCCAGGCCTTTGCTTTCGTCCAGTCGCGACGCACTGTGCGCGCAGTGACGCCGAGGATCTGCGCGGTCTCCTCCTCGGTAAGGCCGCCGAAGAATCGGCATTCGACGACGCGACTCAGCCGTGGGTCGATGCGCGCCAGCTCGTTCAGCGCCTCGTCGACCGCGAGTAGTGTATCCGCACGCTCCTCGGCAACCAGCATGTCATCAGAGAGACTGACGCGCCGTGGAGCCCCGCCCCGCTTGTCGGCGAGGTAGCGGCGCGCGTAGTCGACCAGAATTCTGCGCATCGCGTTGGACGCCACCGCAAAAAAGTGCGAGCGGTCGGTAAAATCGGCGCGCGTCTGGTCGATGAGCTTGAGATATGCTTCGTGGACGAGAGCCGTGGTATCGAGAGTATGTCCAATCCGCTCGTTTCTCAGCTGACGGCGGGCGATGCGCCGCAGTTCCTCGTAAACCAGAGGAAACAGAGCTTCCCGCGCGTTGGACTCGCCCGCACTCCATGCCTGGAGGTGGGCGGTGATATCCGCGGGCTCGTTCATCTGCGGCCGACTCCTTGAGCTGCCTAGAGCGACTCAAAATGGCGCGGCTGCGCAGTTCTCGCAATTAAAGACCCTCGTTTCGGGAGACCTCGGATTCCATTCAAAGACGCGTACTGGACCGGGAAAGGCGGACAGGAATCGATGGCGTCCAGCCCGACGCTACTGTCGACTATCACCGGCCCGACCAGCCGGATGTCCGCTTTGGCTGCCCAGTTACGCCTTTAACAGAAGGGATCATAGGAACGTTCCACATCGATCATTGGAGGATATCCGATATGAAACGCATGCTCGCGCGATGCGCACTTATCACTATTGCCGGTGGCGCGGCGTTAGCGATCACGGCCTGCGCAGGTGATTCGCCGGTTTCGCCAGAGGGGCTTGCGGCGCTCAGCCGACAGAGCTCGCAGGTCGATCCCGGCATTTACCAACTGTCCTTTTATACCAACGGTCTCGTCCCGGTAACAACACTCGTCGCCGGCGGCGCCGGTGGAGAGCTGATTCTCGGAGCGCTGGTGACCGACGCCGCGGGAGCGCCCGCACAAGGCGGGTCAGTAACGTTTCAATACTGCTCGCTGAAGGGACTTCCTCCCCACGATATCACGCGGGCTGACGAGGCACCGAGCAGTGCGTGCGCAAGTGGGGATGGCGACTGGGCAAGACTGACTACGGTGCCAGTCGATGCTTCCGGACACGCTTACATGGATTTCGGAATCGTCATGCTTCCGCGCACGGTTGGATTCCGGTTCGCATATACGCGAAAAGGCGGCAGCGTTTCCAGCGGAGTGAGCGCGCCGGCGGACTTCACCTGGGTTGCCGGCTAGCCGGTGAACGACGACCGAGGCCATTCGTAGCTATCGGACCAGGTGAAACCACTCGGCGCTCGACCCGTAGGGAATAACTGGAGTTCTAGTTATTCAAACGCTCCCCTACGGAGGTCTAGTGAGCTCGGTCCAGCGTTATGCCCGTGCCGCAGGAATCATGTTTCTGATTTCGTTTGTTGCAGGCTCGTTTGGCGAGTTCTACGTGCCGAGCAAATTGATCGTCGCTGGAAACGCGGCGGCGACGGTCAGCAACATTGTCGATCACGAGATGCTGTTCCGACTTGGCTTTGCGGGGTACCTGCTCGAGGCGCTCTGCGATGTTGGGCTCGCGCTGGTTCTGTACGTTCTGCTCAAGCCCGTCCACCGTAATCTCGCGCTGCTGTCGGCGTTCTTCGGACTCATCTCCACGGCCTTGTTCGCGGTCTGCGAAATGTTGTTCTTTTGCGCGCCGTTCCTGGTCAAAAATCCCGTTTTCGCGCAAAGTTTTACGAGGGAGCAGCTGGACGCCCTGGTCTACTTCTTCGTTCGCGTTTACGCCTCGGGCGCGGCCTTGTTCATGGTTTTCTATGGCTCCGCTTCGCTCATTCGGGGCTATCTGATATATCGCTCCGGCTATATCCCGCGCTTTATCGGCGTACTATTCGGACTTGTCGGTATTGCCTTCATCGTCAAGAACTTCACCCTCGTGCTGGCACCCGCGTACTCGTGGGACCTGCTGCTGGTTCCGGCACCGATTACGGTCCTGGTGCTGACGGTGTGGTTTCTCACTAAGGGTGTCGATGTCGACAAATGGAACGAGCGCGTCAGCGGCATGCGGCCGGTCATGAATTGATCGACCTTCGCGCCTAGGCGATCGGGCTGTGAAGCAGCCTGGGGGCGGATAAATTTGTGCCGCCTTGTCCAATCAGCTGGCAGTAGAACGCGTCGCCGAGGTCGAGGCCAGGAGTGCGGGGCTCCGCAAAGAGCTCGGACTGGTCGACCTCGTGCTGATGCAAATCATGTACGTCGTCGGATCCGCCTGGGTCGGGACGGCGGCAAAACTGGGCAGCTCCCACACCGTTTTCTGGCTGCTGGCAATCCTCCTCTATTATCTGCCGCAGGCGGCGGTGGTGATCTTCCTCGCGCGACTGATGCCGCTCGAGGGCGGATTGTATCAGTGGACATCGATTGCCCTGGGCAGATTTGCAGGATTCATGATTGCGTGGAACCTGTGGGCCTACGCAATACTGATTGGCGCCACCTTCGGCGTCACCATCGCCAACAACGCGGCGTATCTGCTGAGCGGCAGCGGTGCGACACTTTCGCAGCTATGGTGGTATACACCGGTCGTCAGCACTTTCGCGCTTCTCGTGGTGACGATGATCACTGTGCGCGGACTGGGTGTCGGGCGCTGGGTGCAGGATGTTGGCGGAGCTGCTCACGTCCTTACTTTCGCCGCGCTGTTGATCGTGCCGCTTGTTGCCCTCGCCCACGGACGATCTGTTGCTTACCGTCCGCTAGACGTCACAGCGCCGGCGCTCACTCCATTCAGTCTCAACATCTTCGGCAAGATGGCGCTCGGTGCGCTGAGTGGCTTCGAGTACGTCGCGATCATGGCCGGGGAGACGCGCAGCGCCAGCCGCACCATCACCCGCTCGGTTCTCGTCGCCGCGCCGATCATCGTACTGATGTTCATCCTCGGCACCGACAGCGTGATCGCGCTGGTGCCGAGGGACCGCATCGATCTGGTCAGTCCGATTCCGCAGGCGCTGAGCCTCGGCTTCGAGGGATCGGGAGTGGTGCGGCTGATCGTGCCGGCGTTGATCCTGTTACTGTTGCTCCGGCAGCTGGGAGTAGTGACGATGGTGTTCAACGGCAATACGCGTTTGCCGCTGGTGGCGGGGTGGGACAATCTGCTGCCGAGTTGGTTCACGCGGCTGCATCCCAAGTTCAGAACCCCGGTCAATTCGATTCTCTTCGTGAGCGCGATTACGATCGCGTTCTCGTTGGCCGGCCAGGCCGGCGTCGGTGTCCAGGAAGCGTTCCAACTGCTGGAGAACGCGGCGGGAATTCTTTACGCCCTCACGTACCTCGGGCTGTTTGCGATTCCACTTTTCGGCGCCGCGAATCTTGAGCGGCGACCGCCGCTGTGGCTGCGGCTTGCGTCGGCGTCAGGATTTGGGATGGCGCTGCTTTACTCGATACTATCGGTGTTTCCGATTATCGAGGTGCCGAGCTGGCGAACGTTTGCGCTAAAGATCATCACCGTGATTCTGGTTGCGAATCTGATTGGGGTTGTGATTTACTTCGGTGGCAAAAGGGCTAACGCATCCCGTTGATGCTCTCCTTGCCCATATCATTCTCTATTGAATCCGTTCACGCTTGACAGGAAACTCATAGCCGCTAGATTCATTGATATATCGAGTGACGATATAGCGAGTCGCGCTATAGTTAACTGCGCTGCAGCTTGGAGACGAGGAACGGGTGGCGAAACGACAACGGACAGCAGTGACCCCCGAGTCCCAGCTCCCGCTTGCGCCAGCAACTTTTGAGATCCTGCTGGCGCTGGTAGATAGCGAACGCCACGGCTATGCGATCATGAAGGAAGTTTCCACGCGCACTGATGGCGCTGTGCAGCTGGGGCCAGGCACGTTGTACGGCGCTCTCAAGCGCTTGCTCGAGAGCGGATTGGTGGAGAAAGGCAGCGAGCGTGCCGACCCCGAGCTGGGAGACGATCGCCGCCGCTACTACAAGCTCACGAAGCTCGGCCTGCGCGTGGCTCGGCTGGAGGCGCGCCGGCTCGACGCGATGGTGCGCGCGGCACGGCAGAAGAAACTGATCGGGATGGAACCTGCATGAGCGCCGAGCGCGTGTATCGTCTGCTGCTGCGTGCCTACCCGCGCAGCTTTCGTTCGGAATATGGCAGCGAGATGATGCTGCTCTTTCGCGATGAGTATCGCAGCAGGAACGCTGCTGCCCTCCGCTTCTGGACAACCATGGTGTGCGACGTGGCGCGCAGCGCGACATCCATGTGGTTGGATGTATTGTCTGCGCGCGTGAAGGACTACACTCGACTCGTTGAGGTGATTATGAAGCTCGCTGGAATACTGGCCGTTCTGCTCGGTGTGTTTGGGGTAGTGAGCGCGTTGGCTGAAGCTGTGGCAGGAATGCGGGCGAGGCCCAGCGGGGCTTATGTCCTGGCGGTTTCGCTGGGCGTCATCGCCGCGGCGCTGCTTCTCACTGCGGGCGCGGCGCTGTTGCGCAGCCCGGTGTCGGGCCGACACACAGCGACGATCACATTGCTTGCGTCGCTGGTGATTGTTCTGATCGCCCGGCTCCTGCACCCCTGGATGGGAATGCTAGCCCTAATCGTCGGCATTGGGTCGCCCATTGCACTGCTCGCTGCGCTGTACTGGCCCAACAGACGCAGCCCTTCGACCTCGCAGCAGACGGGCGCGTATTAGTCATTGGGTCGAGTATGCCTCGAGAAGAATCGGCCGCAGCTAAACTAGGGCGTTAGACGACCACGATCGCTGGCGCTTGTCACGGATTCCAATCCCCACATCACGTTGTGATAGACGAGCACGCTAACATAGCCGCAGCGCCAATGCGTCGACGTCGGCCTGGAATGCCGCGCTTTCCGCGAACCCAGATTGAGCATGACTGAACGACCCGGCTTAAGGCGACGCCTCGGGCTCGTGACGAAGATGCTCGGAGCTGCCACGCTCGTCACCCTCATCGCTGGCGTCGTCTACGAACACGTGGGGCAGCGGCGCGATCGACGACGCCTACCACAGATCGGCCGTTCCGTCGACATCGGCGGCCGTAGTCTCAACATCTACTGTTCCGGGGAGGGAAGGCCGGCGGTCATCTTCGATTCCGGCAATGGTGACCCGGGGTACGTGTGGGCCGATATTCAACCGGAGATCGCGAAGCTCACGCGCGCGTGCTGGTTCGATCGCGCCGGCGAGGGGTGGAGTGATATGGGCCCTTTTCCGCGCACGAGCGCAGCGATGTCGACGGACCTCCATAAATTGCTGCACCGCGCCGGCATTCCGGCGCCGTACATTCTGGTAGGTCATTCGCTCGGTGGCATGAATATCCGGGTCTACAATGGCATGTATCCGAGCGACGTCGCCGGTGCGGTGCTGGTTGACGCAGCACACGGGGACGAAGCAGCACGGGCCCCAGCGTTCATGCTTGGCCGGTCGCCGCCGCGACGTTGGTGGCATTCGATCTGGATTGCGGGCCAAACAGCGCGCGCTACGGGATTGCTGCGTCTGATGCTGCCCCCTACAACGTTGCCGGCTGATTCGACGAAACGTACGCGCGAGCTGATAGTGCGCGCATTGCGCAATCAGCCGGCGGCGGCGGCCACACAATTCGACGCCTCTCTGCCAGAGAGCTACTCGCAGGCGGAGCGCGCAGCGGACTTCGGGGATCGGCCGCTGATCATCCTGACCAGAGGGAAAATCGACCTCCCAACAAGTCCGAGTGAAGAGGATCGAGCGGGGGCCGCGTACGAGTTGGTATGGCAGCACGAGATCCAACCCAAGCTGGCGCGGCTCTCGACCCACGGGCGGCAGATAATCGTCGAGAAAAGCGGGCACGAAATCCATGAGGAAGCGCCGGAAGTCGTCGTCAATGCGGTTCGTGAAGTGTTGGCGGATGTTCGACGTCAGTCCTCGTCTTCGCGTGTCGACATGCCGAAGCATTAATGACTTGCGGGCATCGCGACGGGTCATGACGCCGCGTCCAGCTGTGTTGGTGAAGTGTCGCTAGCAGGTCATCTAACGATTGTGCTGTTCGCGGCGCTGCAATTGCCCGACAGTGGCAACCTTCTGCGTCGCGGGCGGTGTGATCAGGAACTAGGCTCGGCAGCCGCGACGAGCTGCTCGCGCGGTCGTTGTAGCTCGGTCCAGATTGCGACGATGATGCTCGCAACGCACACCAGCCACGCGACCGCGCGCATGCCCCGCGCAATCCCCGTGTCGTGCTCGAGCAATCCCCGGCGGGTGAGCAGGTTGTTCCAGTCGTGCCCATCGCTCTACTGGCCGGTCGATCCGTCGATGAGCATGAGCTGGCCGGCGCGGGAATCGGCGCAGTAGATCGCGACACTTAGCAGGTTGATGCCGGACCACCAGAGGCACACCATGGCCGCGAACAGGTCTCGCCGCCGGCCGTCGCTCTGCTTCCGCATGAAGTATCCGACGAACAGCAGCGGGAACGCGACTTCGGTGAGCGATCCACCCAGTATCACCATCGTTGTGCGGGAACCGCTCGGCGTGGAGCTGCTACAACTGTTGGTTCGAGTTTCGTCGGCCGTTCGTCTCTGAACTGGAGGAGGCACTTGCGGAGCTCGTGGAAATTGCCTCGGACGAATTGCTGTCCGTCGATTCGCCGCCAGCAACTCCGATTCGCTTGTCAAACCGGGTGTGCGTACTTGGCGCATTGCGGATCGAGTCAGGGCGCTCCGTCCCGGGTTCGTCGATTGGGCGTAGCGCAGACCGGTTCGGTGCCCGCTTTAGTTTCGGTCGCGCAACCAGCCGCACGACCGGTTCTCGGCCACGCGTATCGACGTGCGCCAACGGCCGTGCCACAACCTCCTGAGTCGTGCGCTGCGCAGGGCGGTCCGCCTTCAACGATGCCGGCCGCGCAGCGACTGCACGAACCGACGTAACCAACACCATGAGTAGGCACGCGACACCGACTACACTTGCCGTGGTCCAGTACCCCGCAGGACCGCGGCGTCGAGTGCGGTCGAGCACCGCGACAACTCGCGCCGAGAGATCGCTGCGGTTGGCCATGGCGAGGGTGGGCAGAGCATGCGGCATCGCCAGGCGCCTGGCCAGGCCAACCAGTTGCGCGGCGTACTCTGTGCCCTCCGTGCGCTGCACAACAGCATCGTCGCACGCTCGTTCAGCCTCGAGACGCAATCGTGCCCAGGCCATCCACACCAGCGGGTGGAACCAGTAACACGCGCATACCAACCGGGCGACGAGTTGCGTCGCCCAATCGTACCGTCGCACGTGCTCCAGTTCGTGGACAAGCGCGCGCCTCACGTCGGCGTCCTGCCACTCGCAGGCATCGATAGGGAACAGAATCGCAGGTCGCCATAGGCCACAAGTCAGCGGCGCGCTTACGCCTTCATGCAGCAGCACGTCGACATGCCGGCGCACTCCATTGGTGACAGCTATTGAACGCGCAAGATCGTTCCGCGCAAGCCAGGGAAGTCCGCGGCGTCTCAGTGCGCGGAGCCGCTGAAGGTCGATAGCCAGAACGATAAGCAGCAGCATCGCGCCTGCTGCCCACGCGTAGCGCAGGAACGTGACCAGCGAAGAGATCGTCCCAAGAGCGCCACCGCTGCTTCCAGCATCTTTCAGGATTACGCTGTTTGCCGAAGCGAGCGCTGTCGGAACCATGCTAGTGACGCGCTCCGCTGCCGCCGGGACGTGGATGGTCAGTGTGGGCGCAGTGCTGATGACAATGGGAAGGACGAGCACTATAGCGAACGTCGTCGCCATCAACAGGTGTCTCACTGACGCCCGCGCTCGACGCGCGATCGGTAGTGCGGCGAGGCCGAACGTTAGGACGATTGTGGTTTTAACAACAATGGATACGTCGAGCCGGTTGATGAGTGCCAGCGCGGCCTGGAACACGGATCCAGTCATCATCGCCTCCCGCCCGCGCGCGCCCTGTCGATCTCCGCACTCAAAGCGTCGAGATCTTCCCTGGACCACTCTTCCTGCTTCAGCAGTGCCGTCACCGCGCTGCTCGGAGAGCCTCCGAAAAAGACACGCACCAGCTTTTGCAGCGCCGTGCGCTGAGTGGCGCTGCGTGGTTTGGTCGGCGCGTACACGTAGCGCAGCCCTTCTTCACGATGACGTATGTGTCCTTTCGCCTCGAGGCGCGCCAGCATCGCCCGCACCGCCGAGTAGCTCGGCGGGTCATTGAGCCGAGCGCGAACGTCCTCAACCGACGCGCCTTCGCCGAGGGCAAACAGCGCATCGAGCACTTCCCGCTCCCGTCGCGGAAGTTTTTCAAGCGATGGCGAGGGCAACATCTCCTCCGGTGGAAAAGACCGTCTTTGGAGCTTACTGCTACGCTTGTAGCAAGTCAAGCCCACGGCCGAACACCGCTCTTAGGAGAGTCGGCACGCGCCACTTGACTTGCTACATACGTAGCAGTTATGCTACATGTGTAGCACCCGCCAGCACCTACCATTGAACAAAGGGGCGTATCAAATGAGCAATGTCCTTGCGACCACCGTCATCGCGACGTTCTTACTACTGATGGGCGCGGCCGCGCAAACGCAGCGATCGCCGCTGCAGCCACGCCAGGAGCTGAGGTCCCACGACGTGACTCTTCAGCCCGATACCATCGCGGCCATTCTCGAGCGGTGCTGGCGTGCCGAGGAAATCAAAGCGGGTCATAGCACGAGCTTCTCCAGCAGCAACACGGATTTTGATCAGGTGGTGGGCCTCTTTCGCGGGGAGGTGCACTTGCGTTGGTGTCGCACGTCGCTCGAAGCGCAGGGGCCGGTCGAGCACCGCGGCAAGCGCGACTACCTCGCGCGCATCGACTCGCTCACCCTTCGTCTACAGACAGACACCATAACCCTTGAGGTGCGTGAGCGAGCTGGTGAGCCAACTCGGCTGATGGTGAACGGCCATGCGGCGACGAGCGACTGGTGGCGCGCCGGGTCGCGCGAACGCGTGGTACGACTGGCGGGCGTCCCACTTCCTTGAGCCTAGTGAAAAGCTGAGCGTTAGGCCGTCGGCATCGGTCGACAAGGACGAATCATGAGACGAGTACGTGCCTGCCTCCTGCCGCTCCTTCTCTTTCCGGGCGCGCTTCGCGCGCAGGTCTCGCCTAATGCCAGCGACTCTGTGCATCCATTGGTCGATACGGCGACCCGGCGAGTTGCCCATGCTGTCCGGCGCGAGGGTGACATCGTTCTGGATGGGAGGCTGACTGAGAGCGCGTGGCAGAAAGCTCCGGCGAGCACCGGCTTCACACAGAGTTACCCGAGGCCAGGGGAGAAACCGACGGATCCGACCGAAGTGAGGGTCCTCTACGATGAGGCGGCGCTTTACATCGGCGTTCGGATGTTCGACGCGCATCCAGACTCGATCGCCGCCCAACTGGCGCGCCGGGACGCTTCCGGCATTTACAGTGATTGGCTCCATGTGATCGTAGACTCCTACCACGACCGTCGCACTGCCTTCCGCTTCACCGTCAATCGCAAGGGAGTGAAGCGGGACGTTTATATGTCGAATGACAGCGGCGAGGATGTCAATTGGGACGCCATTTGGGACGTCGCCACCCACGTTGACTCCCTCGGGTGGCTAGCGGAATTTCGCATTCCACTCTCTCAACTTCGTTTTAGCTCCTCCGTTCCCGGACAGGATCGTATCTGGGGATTCCAAGTCATGCGGGACGTCGCTCGCAGAAATGAGAGAGATTCGTGGTCGCCGTGGACGCCGCAATCTCCTGGCTTCGTTTCCCGATTCGGCGACCTCGTCGGACTAACTGACGTTCCGTCGCCCAGGCGTCTCGAAGTCGTCCCGTATGTCAGCACGAAACTGACTCGCTCGCCCGGGGTCAAAGCTAATCCATTCTTCCACTCGACCGACATCAAGCCCTCAGTCGGCACGGATTTGAAGTATGGGTTGCCATCTGGCCTGACGCTGACAGCAACCGTGAATCCTGATTTCGGCCAGGTCGAGGTTGATCCGTCAGTCATCAACCTTTCGGCTTTTGAAACCTTCTTCCCCGAGAAGAGGCCATTCTTTGTCGAGGGATCCGATGCTTTGAGTTTCGGTCAGGTCATTCTCTACAATGATTACGGTTCGCAGCGCTTCTTTTACTCCCGGCGTATCGGGCGTGAGCCGCAACGATCGGTATCGGGCAAGTTCGTCGAGGAGCCCGATGCGACGACCATCGCTGGCGCGGCGAAAATCACCGGGAAGGTCGGTCCGTGGTCGCTGGGTTTTTTGGACGCCGTCACTCCCGAGGAAAAAGCGCGCGTCGTCACTTCGACTGACAGCCGGACCGAGACTCCAGTCGAGCCACGCACGAATTATCTGGCCAGCCGGATCAAACGCGATTTCCGGGGTGGGCGAACCGTCGTTGGCACGATTCTGACGTCGACCGTCCGAAATCTCTCCGACCCGGTTTTCAAGGACATTCTGCGCTCGACTGCGACATTAGCAGGTGCGGACTTCGAGCACGACATGCGGAATCGGAAATACATCCTGAGCGGTTTCCTTGCCGGCAGTAGTGTCACCGGTGGTCAGAACGCGATCGCGTTGACGCAGCTCAATAGCACTCATTACTACCAGCGTCCGGACGCCTCCTATCTTCGCTTCGATCCGACCCGGACCAGACTCACGGGGCATGTCGGCGAGCTGGCCTTCGCAAAAGCGGGGACGGTATATGGTTCAATCGGATACAAGGAAATGAGTCCGGGTCTCGAGCTCAACGACGTGGGATTCGTGGGTACCGCTGACTTCCGCGCCTTGGTCACGGACATTGGTTACCAGAACTTCACCGCCGGTGAGCGATTCCGGAGCTTCGGTGCGTACGCTTCGACCGAGCATGCGTGGAACTTTGGTGGCAACTCGATTCGCCAAGCGGTGTCCGGAGGCGTGAACGGCGTGTTCAACAATCTGGGCAGTGCCGGATTTGGTGCAGGATACAATTGGCCGTACTTCATCGACCGCTTCACCCGCGGTGGACCTTTGGCGCTTCAGCCCTCAAGGTGGAGCGTCTCCGCCAATGCCGGATCCGATACGCGACAAGTGATCTCCCTCAGTGGAGCTGCAGATTATTTTCGCCGCGGACAGGCTGGTGGCGGCGGATGGGACCTGAGCTTCACTGCCGATTACCGCCCCGCGTCAAATGTCCGTTTGATCTTCGGTCCGTCCTTGAGTCGGGACAACGGTGTGGGGCAATACGTTCGCACGGTGACCGATCCCGAGGCGACCGCCACATACGGGAAGCGATACGTTTTCGCCTTTATACATCAAACCACGCTCGCGATGGACACCCGCGTCGAATGGACCTTCACTCCGACGTTGAGCCTTCAGTTTTATGCGCAGCCGTTCGTTTCCGCCGGACAGTACTACGGGTTCAAAGAGTTTTTGACGCCGCGCAGATTTGATTTCGCCGAGTACGGCGTGGACCGAGGCACAATCACGCGTAGCTCGACCGGCACTTACACCGTTGATCCCGATGGCGCGGGCCCATCGCCTTCGTTCGTGTTCGAGGATCCGACTTTCAACGTCAGAAATCTTCGGGGCAACGCAGTTCTCAGATGGGAGTACCGGCCGGGTTCCGCGCTTTTCGTCGTGTGGCAACAGCAACGAAGCGATTCGGAACCCTTTGGAGACTTCAACGCGGGCCGTGATGTCGGAGGGATCTTCCGGACCGTTCCGACGAACATCCTGCTGGTCAAGGCGACCTACTGGATAGGACGGTAATCGCGCCGCGTCTAGATCAAGACTCCGAAGCCTCGACGGCTCGCGCGATGGTTGTAACTGGCTCCAGACGGAGACGCCGGACTTCTGCGCTCACTTCTTGAGAAATTCCAACGCGCGTTCGAGAACCTCATCCCGCCCAGCGCGAACACCGGCGAGCGTCGGTCGAATGAGAATGTCGGGTTGTAGCCCGATCCTCTGCAGTTGGCGGCCATCGGCGTGACGGACATCGTGGCCGGAGAACGACACGGCCAGTCCACCGGGAAGTACCACGAATGTCACATCGCCGTTTGCCCCCATCGTCGGTGAACCGATAATTGTAGTCCTGTTCGCTGCCTCGAGAAACAACCCCGTATGTTCTGCCTGACTAACGGTCCGCTCGTCGACCAACAACACCGTCCTTCCGTGATACCTCCACTTGGACGTCGTCGGAGTGTACTGCACGAACTTGTATGTCGTGCCTTCCGTGGAGTCAGGTGACATAACAACCGGCCGCTGGAACGACGCAGCGCCAACTGTCGCTTTGTCGGTGAGTCGCGGCGCGATCGCCCACGCTGTTCCCTGAGGGTAACCGCGATCATCGAAAATGATTCCGCGTGTATTCCTGAACATCTCGAACATGCTGTCCACCATTGCCACGCTCAACAGCGACAAATCCGCATAGCCGATATTTCCGGGCAACAGTTTCAGCGCCGGGCCGGAACGGGGATACCGAATCGAGCTGGCATACGCTGCGCGACGCGGGAGCACGATACCACGGACGCGGGCTTGGCGATCGCGAATCTTCACTCGCGCCAACGAGTCTGCTCCCCATAGCAATCGCGCTTCGATGCTGTAGTCGAGCGCCTGCGGAGTGGAGTTCGCTCTGAGGGGCGCTCGGCGCCCGCGAATGTTCGCGGCCGACTCGCCGTCTACCTCGAGTAACACGTCGCCAACGGCAATGCCGCTCGCTTTCGTGGCGGAATCATTCGCGACGAAAATGACGACCGGCTCGCCCGCTATGTACTGTAATTGAACGGCAGTGGGCAATTCGCCGATCAGGAAGTCGAGAAAGGCGCGGCTACCATTGACGCCCCCGTGAGAATCGTGAATGTGCGTCACCATTTCCGCGACCGCCTTCGCATACTCGAGTGAGTCGCGGGCTGCTGCCAGAAGCGGAATGCTGTGGGGAAGAACCCGTCCCCAGTCTTCCCCGATGAGATGCTTGTACGGGTAGAAGTAATGAATGGCGTTCCACCAACGGTACGCCGCGAGGATGCGCACCGCAGTCCGCGGATAGGTTGGTGACGCGAACGGCAGGTCCGGGACCGGTACGTAAGCAGAGCGTGCCACCGCAACCGGTCGTGCGACAACTGGTTGGTGTGCGACTACCAGCGCCAATCTCAGAGCCGCATCACCGTTTCCGTGAGCGACCGCCGTGTCCGCCGTGGCGTTGCCCTCCATCTCGCTCACCCGCACGATGGCCTGGAGGCCCTCACCAAGATCGACAGGATAGGTTACGGCTCCGGCGGCGAGATGGCTGGTAGATCCATCTACAACGATCGCTCCCTGGCCACTTCCGCGCAGGGCGAACGCAATGGGTGGGATGTCCGAGCGGGGATAGACAAGAAAGACAACGCGTTTGGAGCGGTTCGGGTTCGCCACAGTGAACACATCTCCCGCTTGCTCGTAGGTGCCGGACCAATAACCACCCGACGTTGTGCCCTGCTGCGGAACGAAGCCCGAGTACATGCGACGGCGCTGCGATGGTGCTGCGACTGATGCGATTGGCAGGTAGTCGCTGATGTCGTGGAAGATGAACTGTGCGTTGCCGATCTCGCTGGCCTCGTTACCGCGAAGGTCGAACACGATTCGCGACGCGCGCTGCACGTCTGCAGTTGCATCGGTCAGCGTTTTAATCGCGACGTTGAAGTCGTCAAGATTGGGAACGGATACCACCAGCGTGCTATCGATTCCCGTCACTTCCCAGCGCTCACCCCATGACCAGTGGGCAGGGGAGGCTGAGGCTGGCGCTTCCTTCGGAATTACCCGAGTGCTCGGATCGCGGAGCGCTTCCAGCATCGTACTAACCGCGGCGCCGTACTCGGCCGTCGATTGCGCCCGTCGGATCCGTTCGATTGCCTCGACCGTTACTGAATCCCACTGGACAGCGCGGTCGAGAAATGCGGGGTGGAAATACTTGACGACTCCCCACACGCGACCAACGGCGGCGAGTCGCGCCACCGAGGTAGAATCCATCGCTTCCTGCGCCTCGCTCGTTGTCGCAGCAATGAGCATGCACAGAAGGATTACGGCTTTGCGGAGTGCCCGCCGAGGATGCATAGCCCGACCCTGATTCGCTTTGGGCAAATCATTCGACTGTTGCCCGAATCGCGCAATGGGAAACTTGTGCAGCCGGAAGGTGGTCGGCGGTAGGCAGCGTCGTTAGATCAAGACTCCGAAGCCTCGGCGGGTTGCTCGCGCGGTCGTTGTAGCTCGCTCCAGACTGCGACGATGATGCTCGTAACGCACACCAGCCACGCGATCGCGCGCATCCACCGCGCAATCGCCGTGTCGTGCTGGAGCAATCCCCAGCGGGTGAGGAGGTTGTTCCAGTCGTGTCCGTCGCTTTCCTGGCCTGTGGATCCGTCAATAAGCATGAGCTGGCCGGCGCGGGAATCGGCGCAGTAGATCGCGACGCTCAGCAGGTTAATGCCGGACCACCAGAGACATACCATCGCCGCGAACACGTCGCGCCGCGGGGCGTCGTCGTGCTTCCGCATGAAGTATCCGAAGAAAATCAGCGGAAAGGCCACCTGGGTGAGCGATCCGCCGAGGATCATCATCGTCGAGCCGAGGAACTGGATCCCGAAGGGCATGAACAGCATGTGCCCGAATTCGTGGATCGCGAGGTCGATGTCGCTCAGGAGCGGGATGTAGCCGTACTCGCTGCGGAACGCGCTCCATGCGAGCAAGGCGAGCACCACCGCCAGCGCGAGACGCGCGTACCTTTGCAACGTGCGCGGTGAATCAGTGGAGCCGATCGAGGGCGACGTTGCGCCCATCTCAACTTCGTCGCTGCTGGAGGGAGACATCGAAATGAGGACGCCTCCGGCGGCGAAGCGCAACGCTGATTGACTCGCGCCACACTATCAGTCTTATTCGTTCCGATGAACCGTCAGCGCCCTCATAGCCCGGACGATCGCCTCGGTCTGAACGAGCCGATCTCTCGCCGCGACTTCCTCAACGGCGCGCTCCTCGCCGGCGCTGGCCTTCTCCTCCGCGGCAAAGCCCCAACGATCTCCCCAGAAGACGCCTTCAACGGCTACGGCGGAATCGGCGACTACGCTCACGCCAACGGCAACACCTGGGACGTACTGAGCGCCGGGCACGCGATGCGCGATGGTGCTTTCGAGAAGCGCATCGCGAGCGCCACAGACACCGGCGAGATCTACGGCCTCGTCGCCGTCGGCGGCGGAATCAGCGGACTCGCCGCCGCAGTCTTCTTCCAGAAATACAAAGGCGGACGCGCGCTCGTCATCGACAATCACCCGATCTTCGGCGGCGAAGCGAAGCGCAACGAATTCCTCGTCGACGGCCAGCGGCTCACCGCGCATCAGGGCTCGGCGATCTTCCTCGTTCCGAAGAAGGGCGGATACACCAGTCAATTCTACGACATGATCGGAATGGATCGCTCCTCGTTCAACTACCAGACGTGGCGCGGACCGCTCCCCGAGATGCCGCTCGCGCACTCGCCGTACGAAAGCCCAAGGAATTACGGGTTCTACTTCACATCGCAATTCACCGGACGGTCCGGGATGTGGGTGATGGATCCATGGCGACGACAGCTCGAGGGCGCGCCGATCAGTGCGACCGAACACGCGGAGCTGCTGCGCTGGGGAACGAATCGCGCTCCCTTCCCTGGACCACAGACCGAAGGCGACGCGATCTCGCGACACCTCGACTCCATCACGCTCGAAGATCACCTCATCGCGCGCTACAACATCAGTCGTGAAACTGTT
>Ga0193735_1000199_pt1 | contig 19062 bp, 20 predicted proteins | sample U1m2metaG_FD_145080 | JGI IMG/M metagenome (GOLD analysis project Ga0193735, IMG submission 145080) | Soil microbial communities from a riparian zone of the East river system, Colorado, United States - U1m2 | ecosystem: Environmental > Terrestrial > Soil > Riparian zone | place: USA: East River... | reverse complement strand
TCACCAGAGCTTTGCGGGACTCCGTCTGGGACTCGCGCAGCTGCAGCAGACCGAGCGTGATCGGGTGCAGTCCGTGCTTGTCATCGGTCCGCTGCTCGCAGATCACGTGCGCGTGGAGACCCAGCTCGTGCAGGGTCTGCCCAGCGGAAGCGGCCGCCTTGCCGCGCGTCTGAGCGACGCCCTCGGTGTGGAGGTCGTCGCTGCACCGTTGGGGGAGTTGGCGCGCAGCCTCGTCGTGGCGCGCGTCAACGTCACGCCGCTTTCTGTCAGCTCCGCGGGTGCTGATCGCGCGCCTACAGCCAACGACTTCGAGGCGGCCGCCCAGGTTGTCCTCACTGCACTCGCGTACGTGCCGAACCACCTGAGCGAGATGCGCTAGCTGAAGTCCTCGGGAGGAAGACACATCTCTGCAGTTGTCCGTAGCCTCGCGCCTCGAGCGCCCGGATCAACATGCGCTGTCGCTTCGTCGGCGCGTCAATCCGCACCAGCTCGTCGGTAGCGACGCGCACAGGCTTCTCCGCGATGTCGAGATTTGCGTTCTTCGAGATGAATGTTGGCCTCGCGAATGTGACCGTCGGATGTCGAGGCCTCCGCTGGTCAGCTTTCCAGATGCGATGGCCAGGCTGAAGCTGCCATCTTGGTATCGCTGACCGATCGGCACGAAGTGGTTCGACGGCGCGCGCTGCATCTGGCTCGACGTCTGGGCAAGCGCGCCAAGAACCCGTAGGCTGCCGCGTCTTGGCCTCATCCGTCCCACGCGCGCCTAGCGCCGGGACCGCCGGCCTTCCCGAGTGCCGCCTTCGAGGCGAAGGACGTCCAGGTCCCGACGATCTGCAGAAGGGCCGCACAAAGCACTCTTCGGGGGAGGGGCGTCGGAGTCGACAACTGAAGCGTGGCGCTGGGGCGCAGCGGCAGTCCGCCTATTCGGTCTCTTCGGGCACCTCGTCTTCGTCAAAGGCGTCGACGCGAGAGAGACGCTCCTTCGCGGCACGACTAAGAGCGAATGGATCGAGCTTACTTCGCCGCTCCCAGTAGTCGTCGCCGCTCGCCGTCATGAGGTCCATGTTCCGCTGATCCGCCTTCTTGGCAGCCGCGAGGAAACGCGGATTCACCCCTTTTCCAAGGTCATCGATGACCTGCCGCAGTCTCTCGAGACGGTCGGTTTCGGTCTTGAATCGCAGGCTTGTGAGGACATCAACGATGTCGGGAAGTTGCTTCAGACTGTCCACTGTCCGGAGCGCGTCCATGATTTCGTACTTCGCCTTTTGGAACTGCTCTTTAAGTTCGCCCCTGATCTCCTGTTTGTGCATGTCATTCGTAGAGATCCAGAAGTGCTGGTGATATAGGTCGAGCAGCATTAGGTAAATCCGGTGACGGCGCTCGGACTGTTCCTTCCCGGCTGCCGCCCGCCGACCGAAAAAAGCAGTGGCCCACGCGCCGATGACTCCAGTCAGAACACCAGACGCGAACACGGTTGCGGGGCCGAGCAGGTCCACCTTGCCCCAGAGTTTGGCACGCTGCGGAGGCTTCGCCGGAAGCCCGACGAGTCACGTCGCCGCGTGCTTGCAATGGACCATCGCGATCGATTGGCTCGTGCTCACGCACTTCCCAGCACCGCGTCACTCCGACACGTTCGCGACACGAGCTCGGCACCGCCCGGTAACTACGCTGCCGAAGTGGACACTAGTCGGACTAGCCCATGAGTACCGTTGAGCTGCTCGTCCGCGCCGGGCTCTGGTTTGCAGTTGCATCCTTAGGACTCGTTCGACACGTCGTCTTACTAAGCCGCTATCGCGCGATGACGGCCGCAGCCAACCCGGCCCTGCAACGAGCCTCAGACCGCGAACTACTCGACACCCCACAATCGGATCCGGTTCTGGAAGCCGCACGCCGTAAATGCAGGCGCTGGCTGTTCGCCGGTCTCGCGTTCTTCTTCCTATGCATCCCCTTCGTCCCAATGGTCTTCAACGCGTGACTCCTCATCGCCGCCGACGACTGGGCCTCGCGATGCTGGCGGGCGCAATCGTCGTCACGCTGCTTGTCTCGGCGTTCGCGGACCGCCTCGGTCCCGTTGCGTCCGTGCTCCTTGGCATCGCGGCATTCAATGCGTTTCGGGGGCTAACGTGGTTGTCGAAGGTGACGGATTAGGCCACCGCGACAGTTCACGATTGAGCGGGGTAGTTCGAATCACGCCGCGCGGCGCACCAAGTCGAGGCCGCCATCGCGTACACGCAAGTGCGAGGGCGCGGGCGGCGGGTTCGAGCCGTTCCGCTCCACGCGGCGAGGACCTGATTGCAGATCAGGTCGTCAGCAAGGGCGTCTAACTCCCGATCAGGCGCCCCTGCGCCATGTTGGTTGAGAGACCACAGTGGGCCGTGCATCAGTCACTTGTGGCGGAAGAACTACGGGTACATCGCCACGATCCACGCGAGCCGAAAACTTCCGTCCGGCCCTAGCGTGTCGAGGCGAAACTGCACCCAGACATTGGAGCCAACCGTTGCCCCGCTGTCGACTAGCGAACTCGCACCGACTCCACCCGCCTTGTTGTAGATCGTGCTGTCATCGCGTCTCAGGACGACGACACGGTCGTTCCAGGACTGATCACTGCAGCAAAGCGAACCGACCGTCCTGAATCGGATCGTGACCGTTGCGTCAGAGAGTGTGATCAGCGTGGCGTAGCCGACGATGGTGTCGGCCGACGCGCCTAGAGGCGGCGGCCGGTAGAGCAGGAGGCTCGACCAGAACCAACGGCCGCCGATTTGCCTCAGCAGGATGTCGGCGCGCTGCTCAGCCCAACCGTGGAAATCGAGGGCCAAAGCCGTCACGTAGTTGTCCCCGACTGGGCGTGAGGTACCAGCGTCGTAAACGGTGGATGCATCGACACGCCACGTCGCATTTGACGAATCGGAGATCCAATTCACCGCCTCGGTCAGAGACATCGGATCGGTCTGCGCCTGTTCGTACCAACGCACATACCAACCGGTGGGCGCGACAAGGCGGAGCAGGAGCCCGTAGTCGCGCCCCTCGAGCGCTTGCCTTGCTGCGGCAGCCGCCGTGTCGGCGGAGGCAAATCCCGCAGCCGCCGAGCTGGGCGACGACGAGGCCTGCGGTGGCGTGGCCTGAGCGGCGCCTGAGGTGGTGGCCGCGGGCGACGGCGGCACCTGGCGGAGCGAGTTGATCACGCCGGCGCCGATCGCCGCTGAGACGACCATCACGACGGTGAAGGCGACTGCCGAGAGCATCGGTCCATATCGTCGACTACGACCCCCGGCGACCGGTGGCAACGGTCGGATGACCATCGGCCCGTCGGATCGACTTATCAGCGCGCGGACGCGTTCCTCCTCCAAGATTGGATCACGGTCGTCGCTCATCGCCTGAAACCTCTTTCGAGTCGCTGGTAGGCGGCGATGAAGTTCGCGCGCCCACGGGCCAAGCGTGACTTCACGCCTTCTTCACTGACGCCGGTGAGGGAGGCGACCTCCGCACGGCTGAACCCACTTTGGTAGTGGAGTACGAGCGCGATCGCCTGGTCCCTGGGAATGCTGCGCAGCGCATGCTGGATTTGTGCAGCCGATGCATCGAATGCCTCGGACGCACTGCGCTCCTGACCTCCGAACGGCAAGAACGCGATCAAGGAGCGACGCTGCAGCTCGTTCCGGGCAAGGTTCGCAGCGATCTTGTAGAGCCAAGCGCGTACCGAACCCGCTTCGCGCAGGTCGTTCTCTGACCGGATCGCCCGCAAGAACGTGTCTTGCACCAGGTCCGCTGCCCGCTCGCGATCACCTAGCAGTTTGACCATGAAGCGCGCCAACTCCTCCGAGTGACGTTCGTAGAGCTCGCCCCAATTCAGCCCAAGGCCATCTATGGGCGAGCTCACGGCCTCTCGTCACCCTTCCCCAGACGTAGACCAGCGGCCGGCCTCAAAAGGGGGCAACTCGACGCGTTTGCACGGAGCACGCGCCTGGCAGGCTAAATGCCGCGGCCACTTGCGGCGCGGTTTTTGGCTCTTCGGCGAATGTGCCCCCTTTTGGGCTCAATCAACTGTCTCATTCAGGGTGGGCCCGACGGTGGACCGGACCCTCGCACCGGCATCGGCCTTTGACCGCAAAACCGCGGTCGGGAGGTTCGGTCACCAGTTGAGGCGTCGGAGGTCGGAATGAAAGGCTTACGTGCAACGACGACAGTCGTGGCCGCGATCGTCCTTAGCGCGGCGTTTGCCGCACCACGCAGCGCAGGTGCGCACGGCGCCGAACCATCCACATCGCCGACGGTGTTGACCGCATCGTGTACCTCGAGCGTTGGTCCGGGCATCCCACCGCCGACGAGCGTGCCCTCGGGCCTGCCCGGATTCCACGCCTCCTGGTATGGGCAGAGCGGCTACATGACGCTGTGCGCCGGCGAGTCGATGACCGCCACGGTGGCCATGTACAACTCCGGCTCGCGCGGATGGGTCAACGGCGTCATGGGCCAAGCGGCCTATCTGGGCACCTGGGATCCAACTCCAGGCCAAGACCAGCCGAGCACATTTGGCGGCGACGGCACAAACGGCTCGCCGAACACCTCGTGGCCCCGGTACAACCGCGTCGCGGTACAGCCCGCAACTTACGTCGGGCCAAATCAAATCGCGTGGTTCCAGTTCGCCGTACGCGCCCCGGCAACGGCGGGGAGCTACCGCTTCTACATCCGGCCGCTCATCGAAGGTGCGCAATGGATGGAGGACTTTGGCATCTACTGGCAGATCACCGTGCCCGCGGCCGCTGACGCGACGCAGTACACGAACTCCACATGGGCTTACGCGCTGACGCTGCCCTCGCCCTACCGGCATTCGGATCTGCTCTCTTTCAAGTCGCCGCCCCCGGACCCCGGGCAGCCGAAGGGGTCCGACGTGTTCACGGCGCGGACGGTCGATGATGAGGCTGCGAACTCGAGTCCCTGCGAGAGCGGGTGCCCCGCGTGGAGTTACGTAGCGGTCGTCGAGGTTTCGACCGACGCTGGGTCAATGACCCCGCGGCAGTGGTACGACTCGGGACGTGTCGGGTTCAACTCTGGCGAGCAGGTCGAAAACACCACGGTTTCGGGCCGGCCGGCGTTGAAGATCACGAATGGAGCGCGCTACGTCGTCGAGTACATCGTCGCCAAAGATGGGCGTATGTATGTGATCGGTTATCGCCCGCGGATCTTCGACCGCTATCCGCCGCCGGCGGGCGCATCCAACGAAAAACTCGACGCAATCCTCGCTTCGTTTACCTTCCTCTAACCCGGTCGCCCCGGAACCTCTAGACAATGGGAAGCGGGCTCGACTCGTGGTCGCGGGCCGTTCGCCGCGGGGACATGGGCAGCGGCGCCGATCAGCGCACGGCGGTCGTTGATCTTCAGCCTCGACGATTACTTGCGAGACCACCTGCGCTTCTCGAAACGCGTGCGGTGGCTCACGCCCAACGCGCGCAAGATCGCGCCGCTCTACGTCGAGCGGGCCGTGCGGTTCGAGATATTGGAGAAAAGGCGACAAGGTGTCTAACTCCCGATTAGCCGCCCAACGCCCGTGGTCATCGATCGACGAGCGTGCTGGTCAGCTCGGATGTAGGCCGGCTCCTCCACGCGGCGGAGAATGACCACGTGAAGCTTGAGCCACGCGACGAGTGGGCGGAGTGGCTACTTCACCGGCGTCACGGGGGCGACCCGGAGGCCTTGCGGCGGCAACTGGCCTGGCTCTATCCAATCCGCGACCGCGTCCTTGGCAATGCACACGTCGGCGAGGGTGACGTCGTGCTTGATGTTGGGTGCGGCGACGGTCTGATAGCGTTCGGCGCCCTTGAGAAAGTGGGTCCTTCGGGGCGTGTGATCTTCAGCGACATCTCTCAGGATCTCCTCGAGCATTCGCGATCGCTCGCAGCGCAGATCGGCGGCTTGGAGCGGTGCAATTTTGTGCATGCCGGGGCGGAGGACCTCAGCGCGCTAGCGGATGGATCGGTCGACGTCGTGACGACGCGCTCGGTGATCATTTACGTGAAGCCTAAGGAGCGGGCCTTCCGGGAGTTCCTCCGCGTGCTCCGGGCCGGAGGCAGGCTCTCGATGTTCGAGCCGATTAATCGGTTCAACGAACCCCGCGTCGCAAACGTCTCTTACGAAGGCTTGGACATGAGCCCGGTCATCGACATCTATCGCAAGATCCGCGACTTCTACGCGGCCCTGCAGCCGCGCGAAAGCGACCCGATGCTCGATTTCGACGAGCGCGATCTCGTGGACCTCGCGGATTCCGTGGGCTTTCGCTCGGTCGAGCTCGAGTACCACGCCGCGATCGCGCCGCCAAAAGAAGCGCGATCGTGGAAGCGCGCGATTCGCGGCGCGTGGAATCCAAAGGTGCCAACGCTCGAGGAAGCGATGCAGCGGCTGCTCACACCCGACGAGATCGACCGCTACACGGACTATGTGCGGCCCCTCTTCGAGAGTGACGCGGGACGCTCTCGCGACGCCTATGCGTTCCTTTGGGCTACGAGGTGAGTGCGTTTCGCCTGGCGCAGATTTAGCTACACATCGACCCGAGCTTCTGTCATGGGCGGCTGACTCGCGATCAGACGACCCTGCGGAGGCAAGTAGCCGCTGGGAGTGTCGTACGCAGTTCATTCCGAGCCTGGACGACGATCACCTAATCCAGAGTCTGCGCGTCATCAGAGTCGCAAGGATTGGCGATCTCAGCACGGATGACGATGGCGGGCGGTCCCAAAACCGACACGTAATTAGGTTGTTAGCGCTGACGATCATGGAGCAACATGGATAGACGCTGAGTGGTCTGGACTGGAGGCATTTGAGCGACTTGAGTCCTGGGTTCGCGGCATACATCGTGGTTCTCGCGGTGACTTACGTGCAGGCACTGCGTTCAACAGCTCGCTTTAGCCGCGAGTTGCAGGCTCGCGGGTACGAAGGGCTTTTCATGGACGACCCGCGGGCAGCTCGCCGATATCTGGACAACCCACTGTTGGCGTTTCGTGACGGCTTCCTGACGAAGGGGGCGAAGGCGGCAAGTACGCCGCACCCTAACGATCCTGACCTCGAACGCAGCCGCCGCTCGATGAATAGCTGGGGACTCCTGGCGGTCGTTTGGACGCTTGCTGGACTGCCCCTGATCTAGAACTCGGTCGCGAGATGTAAGCAATGCGGCGGTCGTGGAGTCAGGTGCTCAGACCGTTGACAGTGGATCGAGTTCAACGCGCAACAACTGGCGAAGTTCACGAAGTGGCTTCGAGCAAACGAGTACGACGTCGTGTTGGGGGATGTTGAGCCGAGCGTGGTCAATCAGTACGTGATGGAGCGACAGAGGGTTTCTCCGTTCACGGCGGCCGCCGCGAGCCGCAGTCTCAAGGCGTTCGCCAGTTGGCTCGCCCGACTGGGCATTCGGCATGACCGCGGCGGCAGCGTGCTCGCTCACGTCCGGACGCCGCGTGTCCCGCAGGATGTTCGGCGTGCGCTAACGGATCTTGAAGTGGAGGCCGTACTGAAAGCGACGAGCGGCGGGCGCTATCCGGAGCGTGACAGAGCGCTCGTTCTTGTCGCACTCGATTGCGGTCTACGGCTGAACGAACTTCGTGAGCTCGCGATCAGTGACATCGACCTCGGAGAGCTGACGCTGACGGTGCGTGCAGCTACGAGCAAGAGCAACCGCACGCGGCAGGTGCGGATCGGACGAGAGACGGCTCGAGCGCTGGATCGGTACGTCAAGGACTTCCGCGAGGGAGACGAAGGAGATGACGAGACCGTCTTCCTGAGCCAGGACGGCCACCGGATGACCCGAGGTGGTCTTGGGCTCGTATTCCAGCGAATGAGAGCGCGGAGCGGCGTGCGTAACTTCACGGCTCACGTTTGCCGGCAGACGTGGGCGACGAACTATCGCCGGCGAGACTGCGGTGACCTGTACGACCTCAAGTACGAAGGCGGATGGAGCGATCTCAAGATAATCGGTCGGTACGCGCATCAGGGGCCGCTCGCTGAGCGGCGACGAGGGCCGAGCCCGATGGATGCGCTTCTTCGCGACAGGTCGAACGTTGGAATCAGGTCATCGCTCAGGAAATCAGGCGATGGTCGAGTTGTGGCTCTCGACGGCAGAAGCGCGTGATTGCGAAGCAATCACGCGCGCCAGCTGGGGAGAGTGGATTCGAACCACTGATTACCTGATCCAGAGTCAGGTGAGCGAGTTTGTCCGGGTCTGAGACGAATTGAGAACGAAGGCGAGCCGTCCCAAAGCGACATGGTGTCAGGTAATCATCGTCGCCTTCTAACCGGCGTAGGCGGAGCCGAGAATACCCGGGAAATGCGTCGGGTGGTCGGCTAGGCGTGGACTTTGGCTACATCGCCGTATTAGCAGGTACGACGCTCGGCTCGGTCTACTACACGATGCTGCTTCGAAAAGTCTGGTGGCATACGACGACGTCACTTGATCATCGGCCTGCCTGGTGGCCTGCGTGGTGGCTTGATGAACAGAGTTGGCGCGGTTTTGTTCGCACGATTCCGACGAGCTGCGCATTCTGCTGGATCCTTGCGGCGGTAGTGATCGTCGGGCCGTTCGTGCCTGTGCAGCCGCGTGACTGGTTCGGATTCATTAGGCCGGCGTGGTTCAGCCTGCCGGGCGCGGTCTCACCGTTCGTCGCGATTTCACTCTGGCTGTCGGTCTATCTGTTCAATCGCCCCAAGTTCGTGGTGCCACCACATATGCGGGACGATCCTGGTGCCCTACGAAACGGACTTGGCTGACGTCGGGCAGGCGGGTGCGAGATGTTGCGGAGTCAGTTGCTCATAGCTTCGGACTCGGGGGTACGTGGTCAGCTGGACCGGGCAGGCAACGCCTCGACCGGCGTTGCTCAAGGTGCTTCGGGATGCACGGCGTGACGCGAAGATCGGCGCCGTCCAGCTCACCATCGGATTTTCCCTCCGTTCGCGGCACTGTGGCTCTGAGGCTTAACGGATGCTGATGGTCATCTTCGGAGCCGGCGCGTCTTGGGATAGCGCGAACTTTCAAGTTGATGCGACGACTGAGCAGTTCCGGCCGCCGATGGGCCAGGCGCTCTTCAAGGCCGACAATTCGTATGCGCGATGGATCGACCGCTACGAGCCGATGCGCAAGGTCGTGCATCGCTTCCGCGGCGCCAAGGACTCACCAACACTTGAAGCCGAGCTTGAGGTGCTGCAGGACAGATCCCACGGACGCCCGCAGACGCGCGCGCAACTGATCGCGCTGCGCTATTACCTCCAACGAGTCGTCCATGCTTCAAGCCAAGGGTGGTCGGACAATCTTCACGGCAACACCAACTACGTCGGGTTGCTCGAAACCATCGACGCGTTTTGGACCGACGTTCGCAAGGGCCAGCCGGTCGTCTGCGTGACGTTCAACTACGACCGATTGCTCGACGGCGCGTTCGGGCAAATCGGAGTCAAGATCGAGAGCCTAGTGAGCTACATCGAGCATCCGCAGTACAAGCTTATAAAGCCGCACGGCTCGGTCAATTGGTTCCATTACGTACCGGTTCCGAACAAGGCTTTGCACAACTACTACCACCAACTCCTGCCAGGACTTGCGAACGAGGAGCTGAAGGCGTCGGAGGAGTTCTTTGTCGCGCCCGAGGCATCGGACATCGATGAGATTGAGGGCATCCCAGCGCTGTCGATTCCCGTGGCGAAGAAGACGCAGTTCGAAATGCCGACGACGCACCTCGGCGTGCTCACGGCGGCGATCCCGCAGGTCTCACATCTGCTCATCATCGGCTGGCGTGGCAACGAGCAGAACTTCGTCGACTTGCTGCAAGCACTCCCGCGCGGCCGGCTGACACTCAGGAGCCTCGTGGTCTCCGGATCGCTCGCATCGGCAAAGGCCGTTGCCACGGCCCTGAACCTCAACAACGTGGCACCGCACATTTCGGCGTACGGGTTCTCGGGCGTCTTCGGAGCCGAGCTCGAAGACTTCTTGCGCAAACAGCCGGGTCAGTAATTCCGGTCTAGCCGGCGGCAGGCTTCAGACGCGCGGGCTTCCGCTGGGCGTTTCAGAGTCATGATTGTTTTCGGTGGTCTCACATGACCGTTCCGGCAACGGCTGTCCAGAGAGGCTCTCGCCGAACACAGTCACCAGTCGAGCCCTCGACTCCGGCTACTCCTCGGGTGGGACGATTGGCCAGATCACCTCGTACTCGTTTTCGCCAGAGAATGAGTAGTGCTGGCGCGAGTTGACCAGGCGGCCGAGTGCAGTCGTGGGCGCGGCGGCCGTTCAGGGCGCTGAGAGGGTCGTCGCTCAGCGCTCAGTTGATGACGAGCTTCTGGAACCTGTCGATTCGGTCGACGAGACGCTGAATCGCGGCGGCGAGCTCCACTCGACCCTCCGCGATGTTCGTCGCGATCGCGTCGGCGAAGTCCGCTGGCGGCGGCGGGTGCCTCCCTGAGCGTGAAGGTCCCCCTGCAGGCCGCGCAGCGCGTTCTCAAGCTCGAGGACGCCATCGTTGTGAATTTGCGTCCATAGCGTGTGTGTCGCCTCGTTCATTTCCGCGCCGCGGTCCATGACTGCTTCGTGGAACGCGCGCTGTGCGGGCGGAACTCTGCGCAGCCATCTGTAGACCGCGTCTTCGTCGTTCTCGGCGGCGAGGGCGAAGGAGTCCGAGCGGGCGATGTCACGGAGCGATGCATCGCGTCGGCCGATTCGTTCGCGGGGCTCGAGCTCCCCCCCAGAGGTGGCGGTCTGCCGACGCCGAAGACCGGAGCCTGGGTGCAACAGTTGGGGAGTGGTCGTTCCTCCAACCCCAGATGCTGGTTGGCGATAGTGAGCGAGAGACGGAGGCTACGCGCTTCAGCGAGAACGCTGCTGAACGAGCTCGCGCTGCCGAGGAAGTGCTGGAACTCGTCGACGAAGAGAAAGAAGTCTGGCCGCGTGGTTTCCTCTCGGCCAGAGCGCGCGAGGATCGCCTGCCAGATTCGCGCGACGAGGAACGAGCCCCGTAGGGACCGTCGGACCGATGGTCGTACACGTCACCAGCAGATTTGGCCATGGACGATCGCGGCTGATGGCTTCCCGCGCAGCTTTCTCAGGATCGGGCGGCCTCATCGGCCCCGGAGCTGGCACATGAAGTCCGCCGGGAATCGACTGCGATTCCGCCGCACGGCCAGGTTTAGGTTTTTGGTCGCGACGCCGTAGATGGCAGCGAGGTCCGCGTCGAGCATCACCCGCTCGCCTCGAATGACGTAGATATGAATATACTGGATCGCTCGCCGGCCTCGACCACGGCGATCTTCCGTCGCGGTTCTCCCTTACTCATGGGCCGGGTGAGATCAACGAGCCCGGACCACCTCCAGATAGTTCGGCAAGCCAGTCCAGACCGCCGATCAAGAGCTCGAGGCCGCCCTGCTGTCGGTGCACGGTGGTCGCCGATCCGGAATGCCTGGGCGAAGGCAACTCCCGTTACTTCCCTGGCGGCCCTGCCGCATACAGCGAGGGCCTTGATCGACAACAAGGCAAGCGGCTTCTCGCGTGGCTCCCCGGTAGCGCCGAACATTTTCGAGTGCGGTCGTATCGTTGTGAAGAGTTGGAACATCGACGGCGGTCACGTCGTCTGACGATAGAGCGGTTCTGAACTTGTGGCCCAGTGCTACTTGCGACGACTCGCTACAAACACGAAGAGGTGAAGAAATGCGAAAGCTCGCTATCGTTACCGGCGTCGTCGCAGGCGTGATCGCGCTGGCGACAATCGCTGGCGCAGGGGCCCTCGGGAGTCCAGCTTCGGGCGCCGATCGCAAACCGGAAGCATCGCCAGCGATTCCACAACCGTTCGACCCGCATATTGATCAGCTCAGCCCTGACTCGACATCTCAGCTAAACGTCGTGGGCCGCCCGGGCATCGTGCTGCCCGATCTCGGTTTGGAGCGGGCCAAGAATGGGATGGGCGGCGTTGGCGGAGCGGACAAGGACTAGGCTGCAATCTTCACTTGTCGAACGTTACGCACGAGAAGCCTGCGACTGGTTCGATCAGGGATACCGCACGAATGAACCTCTCTCTGTACGGTCAGCGCCTGCCCCGGGAGCGAGCTGCAAGATCACCCGTTCGCCGGCGAGGTCGTTGACCCGCCGCAGGTTGTCATTGAGGTGAGTCAGTCCCCCCACGTCGCTTTTTGTGCGGCGTGGTACCCCTTTCATCTGCTCTCTGCGGGAGGGATGGCACACTGCGATCTGCTCGAATTGGTGCGGCAGATTCTGGGCACGACGGACCTACGACACGCTCTCGACGCTGAGCTCGCCGACGTCGAGCATCGTGAGGCGACCGCGAATGCGGAGCCAGGACCGGCTTGCGCAAGGTTCAAGATCCACGTGAAAGGACATAGGGGAGTGGTCGTTCCGCCGACCCTGACTTTGTAGGTCGTCTGACTCCCCTGACTTTTTGAGAACGTGACCTGCGAGTTTCTTCGGAAAACCGGGAGTTCTCTGCGGCAACGCGGCCGTCACGGGCGTCTATCTGTAGATCAGCCGCCTTTGGCTGTGGGGGTTCGATTCCCTCTCTGCCCACCGAGTTGGACCAATGACGACGGGCCGATCCGGCCCGTCGCGCGTCTTATCGAACCGAGCGTCGAGTCGTCGTACCCGGGAACAGGACACGTCGCAGTCAGCCGCATTTCGAGGCTCAGCTCGTCTCGGCGGGCCCCACGTATTTCACGAGGTCGTCGCCGGGCGGACATGGGCCTTTGATCCGCTCGCCCGATTGCATCTCCTCGAGCGAGTGGGCCACGATCCCAACGCCTCGGGAGAGACAGAATAAGCCCTTCGCCGCTGCCGGAGGCAGACCCAACTCGCAGTAAACGATCGCGGTCACACCGTCCACGTTCAGCCCGATGGCGCGGCCTTTGGCCTGAGCCAGCGCCGCCTCAAGTGCGCGAGCGGCGCTCGCGAAGGATCCTTTGATCTCACCCGCGGCTATCGCGCTGTCGATGAGCCCGAGCATGGGACGCCGTCGCGGATCTTCATCCTTGTGCAGCTGGTGGCCGAACCCGGGAATCCTTTCATCTGACCGCAGTCGCTTGGCGACGAGCGTCGTCGCGACCGATTCCACGGACGCGTGATCGGCGGCGGCACGGGACGCCGCCTCGTTTAGGAGCTCCATACATTGCTCGCCGGCGCCGCCGTGGTCGTCGCCGAGCAGATTGATGCCCGTCGCGACGGCGCAGTTGAGTGGCACGCCGCAGGTAGCGGCCATCCGCGCCGCGGCGATTGACGGCGCGCGGACCCCGTGGTCGATACCGGCCACCAGCGCGGCTTCGAGTAACCGCGACTGCACCTGCGTGAGCCTGAGATTGCCCACGACGAGACCGACGACCCCCGCATACGACATCGATTCGATGAGGTGCTCGATGCGCTCGCCCCGGATAACGATTCGCCCAGGCTGCACATCGCTGATGGCCGTCTCCCACCACGCATGGCCGCCTTCGCGGAACCGGCTCAGCGCGCTGCGCTCGCGCCGACCCATACCGTTCCCAGAGCGTCCCTGTCCATGTCCCTCGTGAACGAACGCTCCATGTCGTGCGTCGCCTTCTTCAGCAATTCAGCAAACTCATGCACCCGCGTGTCGGTAAATCGCATCGTCGGCCCGGAGATCGCGAGCGCCGCCACCGTGCGATCGCCGGCGCGGATCGGCGCAGCGACCGACGACGAGCCCCGTTCGCGCTCTCCATGGCTCGTCGCGACTCCCGCCGCGCGGACGCGCTGCAGTTCGTGAAGCAGCCGCGCGCGATAGCTCGCGTCCTTGCCTCCCTGAGCGAGGGCGAGGTCCATCAACTCGGTCGAAGCGTCGGCCAAGAGGATCTTCGCCGCGGCGCCACCCCACAGTGGCAGCTGCATTCCCACCGCGACGACATAGCGGATGCTCTGCGGTCCCTGCTTCTGAGCAGCACAAACGCGCCAATGTCCCTCGAGCACGTACAGATTCACGGTCTCGCGGCTCCGCTCGCAGAGCTGTTCCATTGTCGCATCGACGGCCACCGGCAACCGCCACACGAGATCCACGGCTCGCGAAAGCCGAATGAGTTTTGGGCCCAGGCAGAGGCGACCGTCCGGCCGACCGTAGAGGTAGCCCGATCCTTCGAGGGTCTGGATAAGCCGCAGCACTGTGGTCTTGGGGAGCTCGGCGAGCTCGACGAGCTCCCGCACTGTTCGCGCGGGATGCTCTCCATCGAAGAGCGTAAGAAGTGAGAGCGCGCGGTGGACGCTCCGGACGCCGTCGTGGTTGTCCGCTGCCAACCTCTTCACTCCATCGCCACCGCGGTTGCCGTCATGGGTCTCCGGGCACCGCCGATGTCGATGATCGAGCCGCGTGCGAGCCGTTCGAGCTCCGCTTCGTCGAGGCCTATCTCCTTCAACACGGTCGTCGTGTCCGCCCCGGCGGCTCGCCCTAACCACCGCACGCTGCTTGGCGCGTCGACAAACTTCGGGACGACGCCGGGGACGAGGAGTTCACCAATGCCCTCCGGGCCCATCAACCGAAGGATCATCTCCCGCGCCTGGTACTGGGGGTCAGCGACGACATCCGCGATGCTGTAGACGGGCGCTGCCGGCACCTCGGCCCGCACGAGAATTTCCCACAATTCGCGCAGCTCGTGTTGGCGTGTCCAAGACACGATCAGCTGATCCAGCGCGGCGACGTTCGCGCGTCGGCTTTGGTTGTCGGCAAACCGCGGGTCATCCGCGAGCCGGGGCTGATCGATCGCGGCACAGAACCGCCGGAAGATTGAGTCGCCATTCGCGCCGATCGTGATCCAGCGATCGTCGCCGGTCGGATATACGTTCGAGGGAGCCGAGCCAAGCAGCGCGTTCCCTCGACGCTGACGGATGGATCGCGCGTAGCCATATTCGGGCAGGATCGCCTCGAGCAGCGAGAAGACGGATTCGTAGAGCGCGACGTCCACAACCTCGCCGCGTCCTGTCACGTCCCGACGATGAAGCGCTGCGAGCGTACCGATCGTCGCGAAGAGAGCCGCGACCGCATCCCCAAGGCTGACGCCGACCTTCAGCGGCGGACGGTCGTCAAATCCGGTGATGAAACGCAGGCCCCCCATCGCCTCACCCGTGCTGCCGTATCCGGGCCGGTCTCGGTACGGACCGCTTTGACCGAAGCCGGAGATGCGAACCACGATCAGACGCGGGTTGTCCTCGCGTAGCGTGTTCGGGTCAAGATTCCACGACTCCAGCCGGCCTGGCCGGAAATTCTCGACGAGTATGTCGACAGAGGCCGCGAGCTTCCTCGCAAGCCGCTGTCCCTCTGGCCTGCGCAGATCGATGACCACGGACTCCTTGTTCCGCGACTGCACCATCGACCAAAGGGAGCCTTCCTCAGTGACCATGCCCCAGTTGCGAAGCGGATCGCCCCCCGGCGGCTCGACCTTGATCACGCGTGCCCCCATGTCGGCGAGCAGTCGGGTGGCGAAGGGGCCAGCGATCAGCGAGCCAAGTTCGAGTACGCGCAGACCACCTAACTGTCCTAACGGCTGCCGCCCCATCGTCGTAGTAAACCACTGTGTGGACCAATCCGTCCATGTGATGGATTTATCCGCTATCGTCCGCAGCGGAGATGGATAGAGGGGGAGCCTTCTTCGCGGACGCCTTCGTGGGCGGGTCGTGGCGGCGCGACACATCTGCAGGCGTGGGTAGGCGGCTCTCGCCTCACACGGGACTCGAGGTCTCGTTGGCCGCGCTATGTGGAGATGAGGAAGTCATCGCAGCTCGCCGGCACGCGGCAGCGTCCGCTCGCGAGATACGGACTCAGCCCGCATACCGCCGAGCCGAAATATTGCAACGCGCGGCCTCGCTGCTCTCCGAGCGGCGAGACGAGCTCGCCCGGCTAGAGACGAACGAACTTGGCAAGCCCATCAGGGACACGACCCTTGAGGTCACCCGGGCTGCGGAGACGCTTCAGATCGCGGCCGCGGAGGCCCGCCGGATTGGCGGCGAGGTCCTTCCGACCGACGGTTGGCCAAGCGGCCACGGCTCCAGTGCCATCGCGATTCGCTTGCCGGTCGGTGTGGTACTCGCAATCACGCCATTCAATGCACCGGTCAATCTGCTCGCCCACAAGATCGCGGCTTCGTTCGCGGCCGGCAACACGACGATCGTGAAGTCCCCGCCACAAGCGGCCGGGGCGACGACTCTGTTCGTACGGATCCTCTTGGACGCGGGGATGCCCGCCGAGGCAGTGCAAGTCCTCCACGGCGGAGCCGCGCTCGGTGCGTCGCTCGTCGCCGCACCCGAGGTCGCTGCGGTGGCCTTCACCGGAAGCGCGGCCGCTGGTCACAAAGTCGCGAGCACCGCGGCGGGTAAACGGCTTGTTCTCGAGCTTGGTGGGAACGCCGCGACGATCGTCTGTGCTGATGCCGACGTGGCCGAGGCGGCGCGCCTCTGTGCCCGCACCGGGTATAGCAACTCCGGACAGAGCTGCATCTCCGTGCAGCGCGTATACGTCGAGTCGTCGAGGTTCGAGGATTTCGTCGATCAGTTCCGCGCGCAGGTTGCCTCACTTCGAGTCGGTGACCCACTAGATCCCGCGACCGACGTCGGAACGATGGTGGACGCCGAGGCCGCGCAGCGAGTCGCGGGTTGGATACAGGAAGCCGTATCGGCGGGGGCGCGCCTGGAGACGGGCGGCACCGTCCGCGGGGCGACCCTGACGCCCGCGGTCGTCGCTGAGCCGCCACGCACCGCAAAGGTTGTGACCGACGAGGTGTTCGGCGCGCTCGTTTCAGTTCTGCCATTCGATGACTTCGCGGAGGCGATCCGCGAGGCGAACTCGACGCGGTATGGGTTGCAAGGCGGTCTGTTCACCTACGACATGCGACGCGTGTTTCAAGCGATCCGCGACTTCGAGGTGGGCGGCCTGGTAGTGAACGGGTCGTCCAATCAGCGTCTAGATCATTTGCCGTTCGGTGGTATCAAAGACTCGGGGATCGGACGAGAGAGCCCGCGCTGGATGATCGAGGACTTTACCTATCTCAAGACTGTCCACTTCCGGGGCATGCCGGTGTGAGCGGGACGTTGATGAACGCCGCCGTGCTCGCCGGACCACGCCAGCTCGATGTCATCGAGGTGCCCATCCCCGAATGCGGGCCCGACGATGTGCTGATCGAGATCCACGGCGTCGGTCTCTGTGGCAGCGACTTCACGATGTACGACGGTCATTGGACCTTCCCGCGGCGGTTTGTCATCGGTCATGAGGGCTACGGACGCATCGTGAAAGTCGGCGCGGCCGTCCGGGATCGGGCAGTCGGCTCGCTCGTCGTCGTCGAACCGAACATCGTCTGCGGCGCGTGCGACCTGTGTACGAGAGGTGCCTCGTCGCTGTGCCCACGAAAGCGCTCGCTCGGAGTTGGTACTGACGGCCTGTGTGCCGAGTTCGCAGCGCTGCCAGCCGAGTTCAGCTGGCCTCTGCCCGACGCGATTTCGCCTGAGGACGCCGTGTGTATAGAGCCGCTCGCCGTCGCCCTCGCCGCGATCCGAAGAGGCGCGCCAGAACCGGTTGATCGCGTCACGATTTTCGGTGCGGGCTCGCAGGGGCTGCTGATCACATTTGCCCTCGCGGCGCGCGGCATTGCTCCGCAGGTGATCGACCCCAAAGCGAAGCGCTTAGAACTCGCCCGCGAGCTTGGCGCTCGCGCCACATCGGTGGAGATACCCGAGGGACCGCCCTCGGAGGTGATCTTCGAAACGTCGGGTGCCGCATCGGCGTTGACAGCCGCGATCGCCGCGACCGCCCCGGGCGGCACCGTCGTCCTCGTCGGTCTTGGCCACCAACCGGTCCTCGTCGATACCGTCCGGATCGTCCGCCAGCGACTGAGCGTTCTCGGGTCGATCGTCTACGAGCATCCCGCCGACTTCCGCGCCACCGTCGAGCTCGTAAGCAACGGATCCCTTCACCCAGGGCGCGTGCTCCAACGTGCCTTCGCGCTCAGCGAAACAGATGAGGCGCTACGCGTCGCTCCAACCCTGCCCGGCAAGTCCTGGATCGCTGTGACCCCGCGAGGGAGGACCCCATGACATCAGCGATGACGCCCAATCAGCGGCGGTCAGCCAGCCAGTCGTCCTCGTCCGGGGCCGAGGTCCTCGTCAAGCAACTCGAGTCCTACGGCGTCGATGTGGTGTTCGGCCTGTGCGGCCACACCAACATCACGGTCCTCGATGCGTTGTCGCGGAGCCGGATCCACTTCGTCACCACGCGGCACGAGCAGGGAACGGCCCACATGGCCGACGGCTACGCGCGGATGACCGGGAAGCCCGGTGTCGTGCTCACGCACGCCGGCCCGGGACTGATGAACGCGATCACCGGCGCGGCGACCGCCGCTCTTGACTCCATTCCCCTGGTCGTGATTTCCGGGGACGTGCCGTCCTACTACCGCGGTCGGGGCCCGCACCAAGAGCTGAACCTCCATGTCGACGGAGATCAGTGGGAGCTCTACCGGCCGTTCAGCAAGCGGACGTGGCGCGTCGATCGTGTCGAAGATCTCCCACGATTTACCGAACGCGCATTCTGGACGGCGCAGAGCGGCCGTCCGGGCACCGTTCTTCTGAGCGTGCCGATGGACATGTGGTCACGTCCTCTCGATTCTTCAGTAGCCGCGCGCTACCCACTCCCCGTGGAGTTCTTTGGTCCTGCGCTGCAGGCTGGCGTCGCCGAGCAGATCGTGGCGCGCCTCGCGGTGGCGAAGCGACCACTCCTCTATATAGGCGGCGGTGTTCGACGGCCCGAGGTGCGCACGGCTGTGCTCCGCTTCGCTGAACGGCTCGGACTGCCGATCGCGCACTCGCTGATGGCGAAGGGTGCCCTGCCGGACGGTCATCCGCTCGTCATGGGTATGACCGGGTTTTGGGGGACGCCACTCGCGAACTCCTACGCGAGTGGGGCAGACGTGATCCTTGCCCTAGGGACTCGCTTCGCCGAGACCGACTCGAGTTCGTGGGACCAGCGCTTCACATGGAATGTCCAGACGACCGAACTCATTCAGATCGACATCGATCCAGCCGAGATCGGTCGCAACTTCCCTGTGGCGATCGGTGCAGTCGCT
>Ga0193735_1000198_pt1 | contig 19113 bp, 16 predicted proteins | sample U1m2metaG_FD_145080 | JGI IMG/M metagenome (GOLD analysis project Ga0193735, IMG submission 145080) | Soil microbial communities from a riparian zone of the East river system, Colorado, United States - U1m2 | ecosystem: Environmental > Terrestrial > Soil > Riparian zone | place: USA: East River... | reverse complement strand
TGATGAACGCGCTGCGTTCCCGGCGCGAGTTGACTTGTGAAATTCCAATATCCGACACGAACTTAGATGGCGATTCAGGCCAAGTCTCTCCATTTCTGGGCAACTTCTTGCATCGACTCGGCCATGGTTTCCTCGCGGAACATCAAATAAACGAACAGCAAATTCAGGGGGATGATCTCGAACCAGAAAAAGTAAATCGGCTGGCCGATGAGCAGTAGTGCAAATAAAACCAGCATTCGCGTGTTCGTCATAAGTAACCCCCACCACTTCAGCATCGGGCCAGCCAGGTTTCGATAACGTGCTCGTAACCAGCCCGGGATTTCGCCGTGGAACAGTTCGCTCGCTGTGTCACGCAGTTTTTTAAGATGAGGCGCGAGCATTTCCTGTTGGCGAGTGAAATTCAAATACAGCGCGAGCAAAAGTTTGTCCCACGCTCCCTGCCGCCAGTTCCATCTTCGGTAGTCCAAGCCCACTTCGGAGGAGGAATCTATCCTGATCCGTCCTCCATTTGCGACAAAATACAAATAGGTGCTGCGGTAATAATCAGCTGCTGCTCCTTGCAAGGCGTGACTGATTCCAGCGGCAAGCGCTAGAACCCAGATCGCTGGCGATGAACCTTCGGACACACAACGGAGAGCCAAATGAAAATAAATACTCATGAACACCAAATGGTCGACGACGCTGTCAATAATGCGGCCTTTCCGGCTTTCCCTCTGAGTTAAGCGCGCAAGCTGACCGTCTGCGTTGTCGAGCGCATTCGCGCAAACATGGAGCACCATGCCCACGATGTTGATGCGCAAATCGCGGTAGTAATAAAGGTGTCCCGCTATGACGCCGCAGACGCCGCCGAGCAATGTCACAGTCGCCGGTGTCATCTTGAGTTGCGCGAAAAACTCGGCTAACCGAAACCCGATCGGTCTGTAAAAATACAGATCGATAAGTCCCTCTACCTCGCGTGTTTTGTAGGTGGCGGCGATGCGCGAATGCGAGGTCTCTGTCGGTTGAGACGTCAATTTGTTTGGCGCAACAACTCAGGCGCTCTGCTTTTGTAGCATCGTCGGGACGAGCGTGTCCGCGAGAATGTTCAGGGCTTCGTCCAAGTCCGCGCGCGTATGCTTGGCGGTCACGCACGCGCGGAAACAGATTCGATTTTGCGGCACAGCCGGATAATCCACCGGCGCAACCCAAAGACCGCGCCGCCGAAGTTCATGCCCCAGGCGATACATGCGCTCTCGATCACCAATGATGATGGGCATCACGTAGGTTGTCGATCCTCCGGTATCGAGTCCAAGGCTTCTAAGCTGCGCGTGGAAGTAATCGGCGTTTTCCCAAAGTTGCGCGCGCAATTCCGGCTGACTGGTGCCGAGCTCCAGCGCCTTCAGAATGGCCGCGATCACTACTGGCGGCAGTGCACAGGAGTAAACATAAGGATGCGCATAGAAACGCAGGTATTGCAGCGTCTCTTTCGAGCCCGCAACAAAACCTCCCAGCGCGCCGAACGCTTTGGAGAACGTTCCATAAAGGAGCGGCACGCGATCTTCTACGCCAAACTTCTCAGCCGCTCCACGGCCATGCTCGCCGCATGCCAGCATGGAATGCGCTTCGTCAATGAAAACACTTGCGCCATGAGACTCCGCGACAGCAAGTAATTCCCTCAGGTTGCCGAAGTCGCCGTCCATGGAGTAAATACCTTCGACAATCACGAGCTGCCGCCGCCCTTTTTGACGGGTCAATGCCACATCAAGCGACGCTGGATCGTTGTGCTCAAACTTCTCAGTTCGGCAGCGAGAAAGTACGGCGCCATCGCGAAGACTAAGGTGCGAGCGATTGTCCAGAAGGGCCACGTCGCTTTTGCGAAGCAGCCCGGAGATCGTGCCCAGCGCGCCGCCAAATCCGCTGTTGAAAAGCATCGCGTCTTCGCGCTTCAGAAATTTCGCGACGCGCCGTTCGAGCTCGCGATGGAGATCGGTCATTCCCGAGAGCATCGGCGAACCGCACGCCCCCATTCCGTGCGTCCTCAGAGCCTCATGCGCAGCGGCCAGCACTTCGGGATGATTGGCAAGGCCGAGATAATTGTAGGAGCAGAGATTAATGACTGGCCGCGGTTTTCCACCGTAGTTAATAACCGTTCGCGCATCTGCGGTGGCGAGAAGCTCTGGCTCATACAATTCAGCCGCCCACGCGCAGAGACGCATCCAGTTTGTAAAGCTGGCCGGAGCTTGCAACGGGTCGTTGCTTTCGCCCGCGAGGAAATTACTCAGACTAAACTTTGCCGGGTCGTCGTTCATCGAGGTGTGCATTGTCCTACGTCCACCCACCTTTCCAGGAAAGTTCTTCCCCAGCAAAACTGACAATTTTGTACTTCACTAGATTCCTTACGAAGTTGTCCGCTACATCTGCATACCGCGGAGTTCCGTGTCGGGGCAGCTAATCTAGCGGGGTTCGGATTTCAGGACAAGACTTTAGTACAGGCGCAAGTTGTTCGATTTGCAGGAATACGCCTGCCTATACGACCGTCGCGTGGTTACTTTCGCGTGGTTCGAAAAACGTAGTCCCAAAGCGGCGAGCTAATGCCGTATCCCACGTGATCATCCTTGTAATGATGGCGAAGATGATACTGCTTCAGCCACAGCCACGCGCCGCGTTTCATCGGAAAATGATGCGTCGCGTAATGAAGCATGTCGTAACAAACGTAACCAAAAACCAGTCCGGCGAACGCGCTCGACGCGAAGCGGGCGAAGATTAGCAGGAACATGCCGTAGAAAAGAAAAGCGAGCGGCACGCTGATACTGGGCGGCATGACGAGCCTCCGTGCATCGTTAGGATAATCGTGATGCACGCCGTGAATGATATAATGCAATCGTTTCCCCACGCGCGTCTTTGGTTCGTAATGAAATACGTACCGATGGATGAGGTACTCGACCAATGTCCAGAGCAGAATGCCCAGCAGAAAAAATCCTGCGACAACGAGGAACGATAACTTTTGTCGCCACAGCGCCATGTAAAGCATGAAGCCCACGACCGGCAGGTAAAGGACCAGCGGAATTGCCGGGTGCACCCGCGAAAACAATTCCACGAAATCGCTCTCAAACATTCGAACCGTTTCGTTCTTGTTCGAGACGTAAAGGGGCGGCCTGGAGAGCGCCCTTCCTTGCTCCGGTTGCTCCGCCATAACTAAAAACTAATGGACCGGGCACTGAGATCAAGATTGCCAGTCCGACTGTTTCTCAGCTCAGGAGTCGCCTGAGAGCCAGCCCTTTCTTTCATTCGTTCAATTCGCGAATAAAGACTGTATCGCTTGTCAAAAACGAACTGGAACAACAGCCGGCTCCATGACGAGTGATATTTCAAATTCTCGTAAAACTCCGGCGCCATGGCGCGCAGCTTCCGCAGGTTGTTCCACGGGATCGACGGAAGATCGTGGTGTTCGTTGTGATAGCCCATGTTCAGCGCGACGCGATTGATTGGCCCATAATAACTGAACGTCTCCTGGTCGAAATCGTAGGTGTAATGCTCCTGGATCCAGCGCGCACCCACTGGATGCAGACCAATGGAAAAGAAAAACGCGAATACGAGATAAAGAAATCCCGCCCAGCCACAGAAATAAACAATCGCCACGTCGTACGCGACCGCACATGCGAGATTGGTGGTGAACCATCGGTCCCACATCTTGATTGCCTTTAATCGAGGCGGGCGTGTCACTTGGAAGAACGGAAAGAGCATCAGCCAGATCGCCTTCCGATACCATTTGTTGCCCACCAGGCGCGCCTCCCAATGGTTCGCCAAGTCCGCGTCCCATTCGTAGTCGCCCTGGTGCGAATGATGTTTCAAATGATAAACGCGAAACCCCATTGCGCCCGACGTCAGGTTCGGAAGATCGGCGATGATGGCGAGCATTTTGTTCCAGCCCGGGCTGCGGAAAATCAGGTTATGCGTCGCGTCATGGATGATGACGTAATTGGCATGATTAGCGAACGCGCCGATGCAAAAAGCGATAAGCAGACTGATCCACCAATAACCGAACCCAAGCGTGCCCATCCAGCATGCAATCGCTGTTTGCAGGATAACAATCGACACAGCAATCAGCGCAGTCCACGGATTGCGCACCATCAACTGGCGAACTTCCGGATGCGCCGTAATGACCGCCCGCGCCCGCCCCGGATGCGGCTGGTCAGATTCGGATTGGTAAAACGCGGCCTCCATCGCCCTCCAAGTTATTGCATCGCAGCCGAATCCTCAATCGCGCTTTTTCAATCGCGCGCCGCCGAGCAGCGGCAATACGAATAGATTCGCCAGGATGTCGATGACGCATCCAGCGAGAACTACGAGACCAAACCGTTGCGTGGGCGGAAAATCTGACAGCACGAAAATGGCGAAACCGGCGGCGATGATCACGTCCGAATAAACAATCCCGCGCCATTGCTCTTCGCGCGCGAAGACCCATGTGTCCCAGCCTTTCTTACCGTCGCGTTGCGCGCGCCGTACGCCAAAAACGAGGTGGATCATCGAGTCGATGGCAATACCGATACAGACGTTCGTGGCCGGCGCCGAAATGACGTCCACCGGCACATGAAACCAGCCGATGCCACCGAGCATTGATAGCGGCACGAGCGTCAGGCTTGCGATCATTGCCAACGCGCCGCGCACAGACCGCGCGACGACCCAAGCGATAACGATGAACAACAGATTCAGCCAGAACAAACCGGTCACCAAGCTTTCAGCGACCAGTTTGGCGAGTCGCCCTTGCAAGTAATAGATGCCGCCGACGAGGTCAGCCTTGAAGCCGTACTTGCGGCAGACAGCGCGAAGATCGTTCACAACATCGACACGGTATTTCGTGCGACGCGCCTCGATCATTCGCAGCGTGAACACCGCCTCCGTGCGGTCCTCCGTCACAAAACTTTTGGCCACGCGCGCGTACTTTGGTTGCGACATGATCTCCATCATTTTTTCGTAGCTGATGAGAAACGAAAACGGCGTGCGATCGCCTTCGGCCAGAAGAGTTGGCAGCGAAACCACAGTCCCGACGTCTTTCTCATTCTCCAGCGCGCCGTGCAGCGTCCACATCTTCTTGTAGGCTTCATCCGTATTCAGTCTGCTGCCGTTTGCCGCGGAGACTACCAGCGTGAGCGGATTCGAGCCGCCGGTGCGATCCACAAATTCCAATCCATCGCGCAGTTCCTCATTGGGCTTGAAATAATCCATAAGGCTCGGGTCGGTGTTCACGTTGACCAGGCCCAGCCCCAAGACCGCGCCAAGTAAAATGACGCCTAACGAGAGCAGTCCAAAACGGCGCGACCAAAATGCGTGTGTAGGTTCTGCCTCCACGATTTTACTTTTGCGCGGCACAGCCCAGCGCAGGAACGCGGGATACATCAAATAGGCGCAAGCAAACGCCACGACCGTCCCGAGCACGCCACCAAATCCCAGCTCACGCAGCGGCTTGGCCTGCACAATCAACAAACTGGCGAAGCCCAACGACGCGCAGACCATCGACCAGAACGAAGGCGGAAAAGTCATGCGTCGTGCGTCCGTCGCGAGGTTCGGCGACTTCTTGCCGATGCGATGCGCGCAATCGGCGAGCGTTTGCCAGTTGAACGTCATGTAAACCAGATGCGACAACGCAATGACGAACACGATCGTGCCGAGATTGACCGTGAGGATTCCGATCTTGTGGCCCAGCATCGATTGCAAGAGCAGCGTCAACAAAACGGCGCTCGCGCATGTGCACAGCATTCCCACAAACAGCCGGACTGATCGGAACAATGCGGCCATCGTCAGGCCAAACAACACCACCGCTGTGAGACTGAAGTAGCGGAAATCGTGTGCCAGGCTGCGCCGAATCATTTCCACCACGTAAGGCGGGCCGGCGATGTGAATCCGAAAATCGGGCGCGTCCAATTCATGCACGATCTGTTCAAGACGCTGGATCGGCTGTTCCGTGTGTTTGCCTTTCATGAAAATGATCACGTTGCTGGATTTCCGATCGTGCGCGATCAACAACCGGCTCCAGAACGGGCTTTTGACGGCGTCGTCAAACATTTTTGGTCCTTCGACCAGGCTCTTGACTGCGCTGACCCCGCCGATGGTGTGGACGCGTTGCGTGAGTCTCTGGATTCGACTGAGATATCGCTGCGAAGAAATATCGCGCGACGATACCGCCAGAATCACTTCCGGCTGCGATGGAAAACGGCGCTCGATCTTTTTGGTCTGGAGGATCCCAGGATCATTGGTTGAAAAGAAAAAATTCTGATCCACCACCGGCTTCAAATCCACGAATGTCGCGACCAGCACGAACAACACGCCGGTGATGACCAGCATCAACCAGGGCGACCCTAACGGGATTCGAACCCGTGTTACCGCCGTGAAAGGGCGGTGTCCTGGGCCTCTAGACGATAGGGTCACAAAAGCGCGGGCAATATCGGAATTGGCATTCGTTCACGCAAGGCAAATTGCCGAACTGTTTTCAAACTTTTGGGTGTAGCGCGCTTGAGACTGCGCATCCGCGTTCGCAATGCTTCGACGTGACGAGCAGCGTCGTGGCTACAGACCCAAATGAAGCTCGTGAATCAGCATAGCGGCGCGCATGGTTGCGCCCTGGTGCTCGCTCAAAACTTCATGCGCGCTTTGCACGAGCCGCTGGCGAGCGTCGCTGTCGCGCAGCAGCTCGGCAATCGCCAGTTCAAGCGAATCGATATCGCGCACCTGGATCGCGCCCTTCTTTGAGACGAGCGCTTTCGCCAGTGTGGCGAAGTTTTCCATGTGTGGACCTAGCACGACAGGTTTGCCAGCTAAAATCGGTTCCACAGGATTTTGCCCGCCGTGCGCAGTTAGGCTTTTCCCCATGAATACAACCGTGGCGATACCGTACCAGCGTTGAAGTTCACCAGTCGTGTCGAGGAGCCGGCAATCTGGGTCGTCGGATTCGCGGCCAGCATGGACTTCGCTGGCGAGCGCGACGCGCAACCCTAGCGCGTCCAGTTGCGCCCGGATTTCGCGCAGCCGCTCGACGTGACGCGGCGCAATGAACAGTCGCAAAGACGGAAATTGCTGGCGCAAGCGCAGAAAAACTGTAGCGAGGATTTCCTCTTCACCGCGATGCGTACTGCCACCGAAGAGCACGGGCCTCTCTGGATCCAGATGATTCAAGGGCGCCGGCTGGGCGGTCTCTTGAATTTCTGCTACCTGGTCAAGACCGACAGGATCGAACTTGATGCTGCCAGTCACCCCGATTCGATCTTGCGAAACACCGAGCGCTGCCCAGCGGCCGGCATCTTCCTTTTCTGGTACGCAAACCAAGTCCAAAAGCCTGAAGGTCGGCGCGATAAAAAATCGAAACTGCCGATATCTTCGCTCAGAGTGCGGGGACAATCGCGCGTTGACCAGCGCAAGCGGAATACGACGTGCGTGCGCTTCAGCGGCGAGATTGGGCCAAATCTCGGCCTCAACCAGAACGATACGCGCCGGACGAATGACAGAAAACGCGCGTCGCATGATCGGCCAGTAATCAAGCGGCGTGTACATGACTTCGATCCAAGGCAGAGCGTTTTTGCACGCCAGGGCGAATCCGGTTGTGGTGGTCGTAGTCAGGATGCAGCGCAAATCAGGTTCTAGCGTGCGCAACGCGTTGGCCAATTTCAGCGCGACGTTTACTTCTCCCACACTTACCGCGTGCAGCCATGTCGATCTTTGCTTCGACGGGCGCACACGCAGCTCGCGATCATAAAATCCCAAACGCTGTCCGAATTTTTCGCGGTAACCGCCGCGACGAATCATTTTCGCCAGATAACCCGGCAAGAAGAACAGCAAGCCGATTGGCCAAAACAGATTATAAATGAAGCGGATCATTTAATTGCCGATTGCCGAGAGAAACAAAACCTCGGTGGCACCGTATGTCTTCTGCCGAACCATGCGCCAGAATTTCATTTCAGGAAGCGTCTCAGCCGGGCGCTTCTCCAAAACGAAAACGCCGCTGGAGTCCAGCAATCGTGGCAACACTTCGTTTGTCAAAAGCTTCTCGGTATAGCTCTCGCCGTGCTTTGTTTTCTCATAGGGCGGATCGGCAAATATGATTTGAACTCTTTCCGCGTCGGGACCGCGCCGGAGAAAATCGAAAACGTCCTGCTGGCGAACGCGTCCCTTTAATTTTGTCTTGGCCAGATTGCGCTCGATCATCTCGGTCGATTGCCGGTCTTCCTCGACAAACATGGCGGAAGACGCGCCGCGGCTGAGCGCTTCGATTCCAAGTGCGCCGCTTCCCGCGAAAAGATCGAGGACGCGTGCGCCAGCGACCGCGTCACCCAAGCTGGAAAAGATGGCTGCTTTGACGCGGTCCATTGTTGGTCGCACACCGCACTTTGGAACAGCCAGGCGGATCCCGCCGGCGCTGCCGGCGATCACCCTCATGGCGACGCGATCGGCGTTGTCGTTGCAGTGGGTTCAGGTAGCGCTTCCGCCGGGGAAGCAGAGGACGATGGCACAGTGGGCATCGCCCCGCCCGCATCGCTACGCTCAGGCGTCGCGGACGTGGCTTCTTCGACCTGTTTCTTTTTCTTCTTTGCTCGCTCCTTTTTTCCGCCGCCAAAAAAGCTGTTGATCATACTGCTGAGATCGCGGCCGACCAGCCGTTCCACCAAATTTGTGCTGGGCCGATCAACGGTACCGACAACCTGAAAGTCGATGGCAGAGTAACCCGGCTCATTGATGGGCTGAAAATTCTCGCGGATCGCTTTGAAAAGCTGGCCACGAATTCTGTCGTTGATTGCGAGTTGAGAATCGAGTTTCAACTTACCGTCAAACGCAACTGTGCCAGACGCAGTGAGGCGAATATTTGGCGAGCGCAAGATCAGTTCGTCGATCGTGACCAAGCCCGCGCTCAAATGATATTTTGCTTCAGCTTGCGCCAGATGAAGCTCCTTTAGCTCTTCGATCTGGAGAACCTGCCCGAGCAACACGAGCAAACTATATTGTTGAATCCGCCCGTCACGCAGGAAAATTTCGCCGTTGCCAATGAGCGCATTCGGGTCGGCAGTTTTCCCAGAAGCCTGAAAACTTCCCTCCAACTTGCCGTTGACCATTCCTTTGGGGCCGCCGGCATTTTCAACAATCTGATCGGCCAGCACATCACGAAACTTTACGCTCGTGGTGAACGGGGAATCCTCCGCTTCCGGTTGCATGGCAAAATAGCCGTTGATCTCGCCGCTTGCAGCGTGCGCAGAAATCTTGGATAGCTCCAGTACGTCGGGCTCGTAGCGAAGCTGGGAATGCAGTTGTTCGAGAAAAAAGCGGTCCCGCAACGAAATTCTTGCCACCTTGGTGTCGCCGCGAAGCGCCAGCGCGCTGCGAATCCGACTCTGAAAATCCACCCCACTAAAGCTCGCGAGCAGTGCGCCGGCCTGATCGAGAAAACTGAAATTGCCACCTTTAATACTCACTCGTCGGACTTCCGGAGCCACTGCAAGTCTCGGTTCCTCTCTGGACGGTTTACTGCTGACGGTGACCTCGGATCCAGAGGGAGGATTAGCTGGTGCGGCGGTAACCGCGGGAGCGGCCCTCGTTTGGACAAATTCGCTTTCTACTTGCGGCTGAGAGACGCTTGCAGCCTGTTGCGCAGAAACAGCAGGCGGCTGTACTTCTTGTGAGCTGGGTAATCTCCATTTTCCTTCAGCGTTCTGCGGCCAAACGACGTTGGGATTGATGAGCAAGACTTCCTTGATCACCAGCCGTCGAGAAAAAAGCGAGAGGAAACTCACGCGCAGCCGAAATGTTTTTGCTTCGAGGAAATGCCTTGGACCCACAGAGGAAGTCTGCGCAATTGTAATGCCGCTCAGCTCCAGTCCGCCCCATGGAGTCACGCTCATGCTGCGAATTGCCAGCGGCGCGCCGAGGCGTCGGCTCAGCTCCTGCTGAATCTTTGCTTGTGTGCCCTGCGATTGCACATACAAGTTCACGCCGATCAAGAGAACCGCGCCGAGCCCAATCACCACCCCTAGAGCAATTAACGTGATTCGGCGCAATTTTTTCACCCCTGAGACGTTACGCAGCCCGAGTTTGAAGAAAAGATCAAAGCCCTCCGTTACTTTCCCGTGTGACTGATACAGTTGTCATTCTCAATCCGGCGGCAGGCAGTCCCGAAAGTCTTCGGGATTGGCAGGAGCGTGTCGAATCGATCGCCCGCGGTTGCCCGATCCGCGTTACAACGCAGGCGGGCGAAGCGGAAGCGCTGGCCCGGCGCGCCGTCGAGGACGGCTTTGCACGAGTCGTTGCAGCGGGCGGCGACGGAACAGTCAACCAAGTGGCAAACGGCCTGGCCGGCACTTATGCCGCGTTGGGTCTTCTGCCCATGGGCACAGTGAACGTTTTCGCAATGGAGCTTGGTCTACCGTTGCACAATCTGCAGCTTTGCTGGGACATCATCGAGGGTGCGAATAAGCGTCTGGTCGATCTACCGAGCGCGAATGGAAAATATTTTGTGCAGCTTGCTGGCGTTGGGCTCGACGCACAAGTCGTCAAGGAAACCAGCCTCGCGTCAAAGCGCAGTTTCGGTCCGCTAAGCTATCTCATCTCAGCAGCACAGATTGCAGCTCGGCAACCGCCGAAACTTTATATTGAGTCGGAGAGCGGATCTGTAGGCGAAGGATCGTTTGTTCTCATCGGAAACGGGCGCCTTTACGGCGGCCCTTTCCCATTTTTCAAGCGCGCCATCATCGATGATGGTTTGTTTGATGTTGTCGTGTTTAAACGGCTCGGCTATCTCGAAATCATTAAATACCTCCAAGACGTCATATTCAGCTCCGAAATCCGCGCTCCTGAAATTGAATATTTCCAGACTCGCCACCTGCACATAACGAGCGAACAGGATGTCCCCCTGGAGCTTGATGGGGAGCTGGCTGGCAACTGTCCGGTTGAATTCCAGATCCAGCAAAAAGCGCTTCGTGTTCTGGCGCCATCTCCGACGTCGTAGGCCAGCGCTGCGCGTCAATTGGTCATTGCATCAAAATCGCGGATGTTTTGCGCGATGGATGGCGGGGATCATTGGATTCGGGAGAAAGCGGCGGCATCGCTGAACCCTTCGCAGGTCGAGACTACTCTGATCCAGCTCAGCGAACGATGGCCGGCGAACGCGTTGCCCGTTGTCAGCGTCATCGAACAATTCCCGCTGGGTGAAGCGGCTCTACTTCATCTTCTGGCGGTCTCGAGCATTTGCGCGACGAGGTTGACGCAGAATCCCGACACGCTCCTGTGGCTTTCCCAACCTGAAGTGTGTCTGGCCTCGCGCGGGTACGCAGAAATGCTCAGCGAGTTGCACGCTTTGGCGGGCGATTCTGTGGCAAAACAAGATTTTGCGGCGCTTCGTTTCTGGAAAGGCCGCGAAATGACGCGCGTTGCGCTTCGCGAACTTGCGAATGTCGCACCGCTTGAAGAAACGACCGGCGAACTTTCACAGATCGCCGAGATTTGCATCCGTCGGGTGTTCGAACATTGGAACGCCGACCTGCGACAACGCCATGGATCGCCAACGGCGGAATTTTCTATTCTCGCGCTCGGAAAACTCGGCGGCGGCGAGCTGAATCACAGCTCGGATGTTGACCTTCTTTTTCTCTACAGCGAGGAAGGCCAGCTCACGCCGCACATTTCCTATCACGAATTCTTCAACCGGCTGGGAAAAAGGATCCTCGACACATTTTCGACTCTACATCCGGCGGGATCACTTTTTCGGGTCGATCTGCGGCTGCGCCCGGAAGGCTCGGCAGGCCCGCTCGCGCGATCGCTCGATAGCATGGAAAATTACTATGCTGGCTTCGGCGAAACCTGGGAGCGCCTCGCGCTCATCAAGGCGCGAGGCATCGCCGGCAGCCGTGAGCTGGCGTATGAATTCCTGCGGCAACATCAGCCTTTTATTTATCCGAAGAGCGCGACGCCCGATCTGCTCGAGGAAATCGCCAACATCAAGCGCCGCATCGAACGCGATGTGGTTGGACCGGAGAAGCTCCATCGTGACGTGAAGCTTGGCATCGGCGCTATCCGCGAAATCGAATTCATCGTACAGGCCCTGCAGCTCATCAATGGGGCGTGGCATCCGTTCCTCCAAGAACCGAGCATGCTCAAGGCGTTGCGAGCATTGCGTGAATTGAATTTTCTCCCTCACGAGGAAGTTTTGGCCCTCGATAACGCGTATCGGTTTCTGCGCCGCGTCGAGCATCGTCTGCAAATCGAGGCCGAACAGCAGACCCACACTGTTCCAGAAGAGCCGGAAGTATTGGGCCGCCTCGCTCGCAGTCTCCGCTTTTCATCCGCTGAGGACTTCACCGCGGCGCTACAAGCGAGAATGGGCGCAGTCCGTCCGATTTTTCAACGGATCATCTCCGAAACGCCTGCGGAGCTGGCCAAAATCAATCTGGAAATCTTCAATGACCCGAAACGCGCAGCGAAAGCTTTGGGAGATCTCGAACGTGGCCCGGGGAGTTTCCACGTGGCGCCGCGGACCAGACAAATAGCTCGGAAGCTGCAGCCGATCTTGCTGGATTGGCTGGCGAAGGCAGCGGATCCGGACGCAACTCTCAATCAATTCATTCGTTTCGTGGAAGCTTACGGCCTGCGCAGTTTGCTTTTCGAATTGCTCGTCGCGAACCCGAAATTACTTGAGTTGGTCGTCAAGACTTTCGATGCTAGCCGCTTTGCCGGCGACTTGTTGATTCGCCGTCCGCAACTGCTCGAAGAGATCACACGCGACCCGACGTTCTCCGACGCCAGATCGATGGCCGAGCACCTGCGGCGCCTCGATTCCCTGGGCGCGAGCGCGTTCCACCTCGATCCGGTCCGCGCGTACCGGCAGCGGCAAGTCCTGCGTGTGATGCTTCGCGATGTCCTTAATTCTGGTAGGCCGGCAACCTCGAAGAACTTGGGGCCCGAGCTTTCTGATTTAGCGGAAGCTTGCCTGCTCTTTACGATCCGCCTCCTCGCGGGCAAGCAGTTGACTGTGATTGCTCTCGGAAAATTTGGCGGACACGAACTCAGCTATGGCGCCGATCTCGATGTTTTGTTCGTCGGCCTGGCGCACAGTAGCGAGACGAAGGCGGGCGAAGAGGTTCGGGCCACGCAAGATTTAGTTGTCAACATGGCGCAACCGACCTCCGAAGGAAACATTTGGGTTCTCGATGCGCGGCTGCGCCCTGAAGGCGAAAAAGGCCCGCTGGTCTGTCCTCCGGAGACTTACCAAACGTATTATGAGAGTCGCGCGCAGCTCTGGGAAATTCACGCGCTGACTCGCGCGCGGCCGGTCACCGGTCCGCTGGGCGCTCGATTCATCCAGATGGCGCAACATTACTGGAGAAAAGCCAGCCAGCGCCCGGATCTCTTCGAGCAGATCGACAACATGCTTGAGCGGATTCGACGCGAACGCGGCAGCGGATCAGATTTTGTTGAGGTCAAAACGGGAGTCGGCGGCATGATCGAAGGCGAATTTCTGGTGCAAGCACTGCAAATGCGCGAAAATATCTGGGAGCCGAACTGGGAGCGCGCGGTCGATCAATTGCGTGAGCGCGGAATCCTGAACAATGCCGAAGCCGCGAGAGTCAAGAAAGCTTACGGCTTGCTCCGCCGGTACGAATCAGCTTTGCGACGTTACGAGAATAAAGCTGTCTCATCCCTTCCCCGCGACCCGGGCGAACAGCGAGAAGTTTCGGTTCGCCTCGGCTACGATGACTTCGAAGCGTTTCGCCGCGATTATCTCGACGCGCGTGAACGGATTCACGCGCTCTACGAACAGCACGTAAAGCCAAGGAGGGGCGATTAGCCTCGCCTCAACGCTTTAACTCCCCTAACCGGGAATGCCTTTGAGCATTTCAGTGTTCGTCGGGAATTTTTTGACGAACATCAGCAGACGTTGAATGGCTTCCTCCGGTTTGTGACCGGCCAGGCCGCGCCGGATGAGATTAATTTTCTCCAGCTCCCACGGTTGCAACAGCAGTTCTTCGCGCCGCGTTCCGGACAGGAAGATGTCGATTGCGGGATAAATCCGCTGGTCGCTGATTTTGCGATCCAGCACCATTTCCATGTTTCCCGTGCCTTTAAATTCCTGAAAGATCAATTCGTCCATGCGGCTGCCTGTTTCAATCAGCGCGGTTGCGACAATCGTCAGCGAACCGGCTTCCTCGGTATTGCGCGCGGCAGCGAAAATCTTTCGCGGAATTTCCATGGCGCGGGCGTCGATGCCGCCGCTCATTGTGCGGCCACCGCCGGACAATGCGTTATTGAACGCGCGCGCGGTACGCGTAATTGAGTCGAGTAGGATGAAGACGTGCTTGCCCGCTTCGACCAACCGTTTTGCCCGCTCGATGGCCAGTTGCGAAATGCGGGTGTGACTCTTGATATCGCTGTCGTTCGAACTCGCCATCAATTGCGCGGTGGGATGCGACCGGCGAAAATCGGTCACTTCCTCCGGGCGTTCATCGACCAGAAGAATGATCAGGATCATCTCCGGATGGTTCTTTGCGACCGCATCGGCAATGTGATGCAGCAGTGTCGTCTTGCCTGTGCGCGGTGGTGCGACAATCAAACCGCGCTGCCCCATACCCAGCGGCGTCATCAAGTCCATGATCCGCGTCGTGTAGCGATCTGGCACAGTTTCGAGCTTGATTTTTTTGTCCGGATTGATGGTGGTCAATTCCTCAAACGGGCGGAGACCTTGATATTTCGCCGGCTCTTCGCCATTGATCTTGAGTAGCTTCACCAATTGCGGGCCACGGCTGCCGCGCCGGGTTTCACCGTAAATCCACATCCCGTCGCGCAAGGCGAAACGACGCACAATTTCAGGAGTGACGAAGATGTCCAGTGGCGTCTGGACAAAGTTGCGTTTTGAATCGCGCAGGAACCCGAAGCCTTTGCCGGAAATTTCAATGATGCCTTCGCCAAACTCCGGCTCAGTCTGAACTGGTTCGCCAGTTTCGACAGCGCCCTCCACTGCTTCGCGGCCGCCTAAAGCGGGTCGATCAAGGGTCTCGACATCAGTGACCGCACCGGCAAGATCAGTATTGGTTGATGAAGAATTCGGCGACTCGCCGGAATCATCGCGCCTGAACCGGTCGCCCCGATCCCGATAACGTTTTCGCGGAAAACGACGGCGCGGGCGATGATGGCGTTGTTCCGGCAGGGCGGACTCAGTCGGCACGGTTTGGTTTTCGTTTTCTTCGTTCATAAGCTAAAATTCTTGGCTGCGGCGTGGCACCGCCTTAACACGTTTCCTGTAAGCAACAGTTTTTCAGGCCGGCAACCTGGCCAGCAATTCGTCGGGAATTTCTAGATTTGAATAGACGTTTTGCACGTCGTCGTCCTCTTCGAGCGCGTCGCACAAGCGGAGCACCTGCTGCGCCACGGCCTCGTCACTGACCGCGACTGTGGTATCGGGGATAAACGTAAACTTTTGCCCATCGGTGGTGACGCCTGCTTTCTTGAGCGCCTCAGCTACGGCGTAGAGCTGATCGTGGGAAGTGGTAACAACATACTGATCCTCCTCGGTTGTCAACTCCTCCGCGCCGGCCTCCAGAGCGATCTCCAATAGCCGGTCTTCGTCAATGCTCGACCGCGGGACAGTGATTTGGCCTTTCCGGTGGAACATGTACGAAACGCTTCCGCTCGATGCGAGGTTGCCATTGTTCTGGGTGAAAATTCTCCGAATCTCCGCTCCCGTACGATTCTTGTTATCGGTCGCAGTTTCAACAATGATCGCCACGCCGCCGGGCGCGTAACCCTCGTAAACAATCTCGTAGAATTGTCCGCCGTCCCTGTCCTCGCCCGTGCCCCGTTTGATCGCGCGCTCGATATTATCGTTCGGCATGCTTTGCGCCCGTGCAGCCTGGATCGCGCTGCGCAAACGCGGGTTGCCACTCGGATCGCCTCCGCCTGCCTTTGCCGCGATGGTAATTTCCTTCGATAATTTGCTGAAGATCTTGCCGCGTTTCGCGTCGATCGCGCCCTTAAAGCGCTTGACCTTCGACCACTTACTATGTCCCGACATACGCGCGGATTCTGTGCAATTTGCTAATTGAGACCTGCGAATTTCCGAACAACACCTCGCCGAGAGAATGGCTAACGAGAAGGGAAACTAACGCGCAATATTCAATCGCAACAAGAGGGGTTTGTCAAGATGTTGTGAAGCGTTTGTCGGTAAGCGAAATAATCTTCAAATGAAAATCCTTCTTGCAGGCATTCTCGGTGGAATCGTTATGTTTATCTGGACGTCGATTGCCCATATGGCGCTGCCTCTGGGCGAAGCTGGCATCCGCGAAGTTGCGAACGAATCGGCCGTCCTCAGCGCAATGCAGGGCAATATCGGCGACCAGACCGGTCTTTATATTTTTCCTGGACCCGGCGTTGAGAAAAACGCAACTCGACAGGAAAAGAACGAAGCGATGAAACACATGGCCGAAAAAATGGCAACCAACCCTTCCGGCATTCTCATGTATCACGCGCCCGGGCGTCCGTTCACGATTGGCAAATGGCTCGGGATCGAATTCGGCACCGAACTGCTCGAAGCCATTTTGGTCGCGTTCCTTCTGGTGCAAACGCGCATTGTAAGTTTTTCCTGCCGGGTGGGTTTTGTGCTCGTTGCCGGAATCCTGGCGGCCATTACGACGAACGTTTCCTACTGGAACTGGTACGGCTTTCCTTGCGTTTACACGGCCAGTTACATGTTCATCCAGATCGTCGGCTTCCTTCTTGTGGGAGTTGTTGCTGCGCTGGTCTTGCCAAAGGGCGTTTCCCATTGACGCGAATCGCTAAGGTTTCGCACGAAGTTCCCGCACCGTCAGTGCCGGCCGGCCATTCACGGTTCCGTACGTTGCTTCAGCTTTGCCATCGCTACGTTTGAAGCGCCGTTCCTTAGCGGTGTTGTCCGGCGTCCACGTGGTCCCGGCAGCATTTACCTTCAGGAATCTCATGATCTCTTTTTCGGAAAGATCGGTGCCCTTGACGTTGAAATACGTTTCCGAAACGCTCCGGCCATTAGCAAAGATCACCTCGTAAAGGTAGCGATCTTTATGGTAAAGAACGCTGACCGTTCCGTCGTCACGCAAACGTCGCTGCACCAGGTTGCCGTATGAGTCATCAACTTTGTCGCTGCCGTCGCCCAAATTAGCCCAGCCGCAGGTCGAGGTTGCGAGAATCGCCAGAAGAACGAGGCTGAATTGCTTCACATTGTTCAGTCGGACAATTCACAGGAATCTGCAACCGCGCTCGCGCAATCCTCGGCTGAAAACGCCGCATCATGCTAGAGTTCCTGGCTACAACATGAGCGACAAGATCGACACGCGAGAATTTTCCATCAGCGATTACGACGCGGCGCTTCGGGTCTGGCAGCGCGTCGAAGGTCTTGAGATCGCCGAGGGTGACGACAGGGAAGGCATCGCTCAATTTCTCGCGCGGAACCCAGGGCTGAGCAAAGTGGCGGTTGACGGATCAGCAATTGTTGGGGTCGCGTTATGCGGTCACGATGGACGTCGCGGACACATTTATCATCTGGCAGTTGATCCCGCTTATCAGGGACGAGGGCTCGGTAAGCGTCTGCTGGATGAATGCCTTGATGGCTTACGCACGGCCGGGGTGCAACGCGTTATTATCCTGGTGGCAGACGATAACCAGCGCGGCGCGGAATTCTGGAAGCATCACAGCTGGGAGGAAATTCCTGGCGCTGTTCCGATGGGAATTGATCTTTAGGCAATGCAGCGATTGGTGAGTCTAAGATCATAACCACAGCCTGTGAAGGTAGGCGGCAAATATTTTCGAACCATCTGGCTTAAACCGGAGGATGAACGCGTCGTTCAGCTGATCGACCAGCGATTTTTGCCGCATCGTTTCGTGATCGAAGAAGTCCGCACGGTCGAGCAGATGGCGACGGCCATTCGTGAAATGCATGTTCGCGGAGCGGGATTGCTCGGCGCAAGCGCAGGATACGGGATGTATCTTGCAGCAGTTGAGGCTGCGTCACGTCCTACAACTTCAAAATTCGATGAGCACATGGCCCGGGCAGCGAAACAGCTCAAGGCGACAAGACCAACAGCAGTCAATCTTTCCTGGGCGATCGAGCGGCAGCTAAAGAGCATCGGCGATGGACAAACCGCAGAAAAAAAGATCGCACTTGCTCTGAGCACGGCCGGACTGATCGCCAAAGAAGATGAAGAGCATTGTCGAATGATTGGGCAACATGGTTTGAAGCTTGTTCAGGAAATCGCTCAAAAGAAGATCGGAAAGCCCGTCAATGTGCTGACCCATTGCAACGCGGGATGGCTGGCGTTTGTCGATTACGGTTCCGCGACCGCGCCGATTTACGCCGCGCACGACTGCGGGTTTCCGGTCCACGTATGGGTGGCTGAGACCAGACCCAGAAATCAGGGCTCAAAGCTCACTGCCTGGGAACTCGGCGAGCATGGCGTGCCACACACGGTAATCGCGGACAGTGCAGCTGGCCATTTGATGCAACATGGCGAAGTCGACCTGGTGATTGTTGGGACCGATCGCACCACTTACACGGGAGATGTTGCAAATAAGATTGGGACATATCTAAAGGCGCTGGCGGCGAAGCAGAACAATATTCCTTTCTACGTCGCACTGCCTTCGAGTTCCTTTGACTGGAAGATGCGCGACGGGTTGAAAGAAATTCCGATCGAACAGCGCGGCGCGGAAGAAATAAAACACGCTGATGGATGGTTTGATGGGCAACAGATCGAAGTGCGCATTGCCCCAAAGCGGAGTCCCGCCGCAAACTATGGATTTGATGTTACGCCGAGACACTTGGTGACCGGACTGATTACCGAGCGCGGCGTGTGCGAAGCAAACGAGAAAAGTATTTTCTCCCTTTTTCCTGAGCACGCACTGTGAGCGAATACGTAAAGTTCACATGTGAACGCACAAACGCGGAGTTCACTGCGTTCGATGGATTTGCCGAATTGAATGCATACAGGCGGCAGCTTCGTGAGTTGCGACTGATTGGCGTGGACTCTAATGGTGTTGGGTTCGGCAACCTGAGCGTGCGAGACGGCGCGACCAAAAATTTTTATATCACCGGATCGGCGACTGCTGGAATACCTGAACTGGCGCTAGCGGATTGCGCGAAAGTCG
>Ga0193735_1000197_pt1 | contig 19125 bp, 20 predicted proteins | sample U1m2metaG_FD_145080 | JGI IMG/M metagenome (GOLD analysis project Ga0193735, IMG submission 145080) | Soil microbial communities from a riparian zone of the East river system, Colorado, United States - U1m2 | ecosystem: Environmental > Terrestrial > Soil > Riparian zone | place: USA: East River... | reverse complement strand
CCTTGAAGTATTCGGTGAGCGCATTGTGTGCGACGGTATTATCCAGCGCGAGCAAATCGAGCAGGCTCGATGTCACTGGGGGATTTGGCAGCAGACGCTCGGCAAGCGCCACAAGTGGGCGGAGAACCTTGACCGGCACGCCCACGAGCTTCCTGTCGGTCTTCATGGCCGTCATGATCCGCTCCGTCATCTCACGCAGCGTTAGCGGCACGGCACCACCCAGGTCGTACACCTGATTGACTGTTTCCTTTTTCTCGAGGGACAGGCGTACGACGCGCGCGACGTCGTCGACGGCAATCGGCTGAAAGCGCGCGGTACCGCCTCCAGGTAGTGGAAAGATTGTCGGTGTGAGACGGATCAGGCGTCCAAGCACGTTCACGAACTGGTCTTCCGGGCCGAAGATCACCGACGGGCGAAGTACGGTCCACCTCAACCCGCTCGTCTTCACCGAGTCCTGCGCGACTCCCTTGCTGTGGAGAAAGGGATAGGGTGAACGGCTGTCGGCGCCGTTCTGGGACATGAAGATCAGCCGCTGAACACTTTCTGCGCGCGCTGCGGAGATCAGTCGCTCCGTCGCCGCGGTGTTCGACTCAGTGTAGCTCTCGCCCTTCTTCTCGATCGCGATCGCCGCGAGGTGCACTACGGCACCGCAGCCGCTCAGCGAGCTCCGGAGTGCCGTGGCGTCCCGTACATCACCCACACGAAATTCGACTGGCAGCTGGCCGAGCGCCATCGCTGCCTTCGCGGGGTCCCTGATCAGCGCCCTGACCTGCCAGCCGTTTTTGGACAGCTCTCGGCACGTATGGATGCCGACGAGACCCGACGCTCCTGTTACCAGAACCGGCTGCTTCTTGTTGGCAGAGTAAGGTTGCGGCTGCTCGGCGACGGCGGTAGCGGGTCCTTCGCTCCCGTAGGAGTACGACCCGCGGGAATCCATCAACCCTTACCGCCGCGGTCCACGCCCCGCGTTCCGCGGATGGCGATGCGATAGATCAGAAGGAACATCCCCATCGTGAGCAGGATATGTATCCATCCTGGAGCTGTGGTGGTAAACGTAACGAACGCCCACGCCGCGAGCATTACAATCGCTGCTACTATGCCTAGATCCATGGGAAAATCGTTGACCTCGAGTGTGACGACCGGTAAGTTCAGACAGTCAGTAATGCACCAGCGTCAAAAAAATTTTGGCACCATCGTTGGGGCGGAGAACTCACTTTTTGAGCCAACAAGTCCTTCGAGTGGGTCCAATAAACTTTGCTGACGTCATGCCCCAGTGCGGGGAAGACGGTAGGCGGGGTGAGGGCCTCAAAAATTCGACCGGGCTTCAAAAAACCTCTCCGTCCCATTTTCTCTGAAGCTCCGTCGCTTATCTGCGGCGGGGCTTCTTAGTCTGCGATATCTTACCCTAAACATGTCGCGCGTAACAGTCACCCGTCGGGTGCGGTTCAACGCCGCCCACAGAGTCCACAATCCGGAGCTCTCCGAGGCGGAGAACTCCAGGCTGTTCGGGAAATGCAACAACCCGAACTGGCACGGGCACAACTATACCCTCGATGTTTCGGTCGAAGGCGACATCGATCCGAAGACCGGATACGTCTGCGACCTCTCGCAGCTCAAGAAAATCGTCGAGCGCGAGATCGTGGACGTCGTCGACCACAAGAACTTCAATCTCGACGTCCCGTTCATGAAGAACATCATTCCAACCTCTGAGAACATCATTAGCGCGTTCTGGAGAATACTCGACCCCCAGGTTAAGCCCGGTAAGCTTGCCCGGCTCGTCCTGTGGGAGACCGAGAACAACTATGTCGAATACACGGGAAAATAAGGAATTCGAGGAGCTCGTCCGCCGAGAGCTGGAGCTGCTTGGGGAAGATCCCAAGCGCGATGGGCTGCAGCGAACTCCAGCGCGCGTGGCCGCCGCCCTCAAGTGGATGACCCAGGGCTACGGCTCGTCCGCGGAAGAAGTGGTGGGGACGGGCATCTTCAAGGAAGAGCACGACAATATGATCATGGTGCGCGACATCGAGCTCTACTCGATGTGCGAGCATCACATGCTTCCCTTCTTCGGGAAGGCGCACGTAGCGTACATCCCCAATGGGAAGATCGTGGGCCTCTCCAAGATCCCGCGGATCGTCGACGTCTACGCGCAGCGGCTGCAGGTACAGGAACGGCTGACCGAGCAGATTGCGGAAGGACTCTGTCGCGTGATCAGTCCCGCTGGAGTGGGCGTCGTGATAGAGGCCTACCACCTCTGCATGATGATGCGTGGCGTGCAAAAGCAGAACTCGAAGACGATCACCTCGGCGCTGACGGGAGTGTTCCGCGAAGATCCGAAGACGCGGGACGAGTTCCTGCGGCTGGCTCACAACGGATCTAATTGAATACTGGGCTGGACGGACGTACTGCCGCGGTGACCGGCGCCTCGCGTGGAATCGGCGCGGGGATCGCGGCAGCGCTCGCGAGTGAAGGCGTGAGGGTCGTGATGCTCGCCCGCAACGCATCCAGGCTCAACGACGCCGCGAAGGGGTTGAAGGGAGCAGTCCCTATAGTCTGTGACGTGTCGGATCCGAAGAGCGTGGAGAAGGCGGCGCAGCAGATCAGATCGGACCTCGGTGGTTCGCCCGACATCCTGGTCAACAACGCCGGCATCTTCGGCGTCTCGATAGTCGAGGAGACGACCACCGACTTCTTCAGCGAGACGATCAACACCAATCTCGTCGGCCCTTTTCTTTTCATTCGCGCATTTCTCGCCGATATGAAAAAGCGGAAGAGTGGTCACATCGTGACGATCGGCTCGATCGCGGATAGAAGCATCTTCACCGGAAACGCGGCCTATTCGGCGGCGAAGTTCGGACTGCGTGCGGTCCACGAGGTGCTGAGGACCGAGCTCCGGGAAACCGGCGTGCGCGCGTCGCTGATCTCGCCGGCCGCAACCGACACGGAGATATGGGCTACGGTGACGATCACGGATCCCGCCGGGAAGCCTCACTCGAAGCGACCAATGCTCGACCCCGACGATGTCGTCGCCGCGGTGATGTTCGCGCTCACCCAGCCGCAGAGGGTGAACGTCGACGAGCTGCGACTTTCGCACAGCTAGCCCCACCGTGTTCATCGAGCTGATCGACATTCTCCGCTGCATCAACGCGCACGATGACACGTGGCTCGTCGCGTCTTTCAAGACGGTCACCAATCGATTCGTACTCGAAGCGAGCCTCGGCTGTCCATCGTGCTCGGCGCAGTACGCCATATACGAAGGAGTCGCTGATTTTACCGCCGGAATCGAGGTGCTTAGGTGGGAAGCCGAGCGCGCGGCCGCGAGTCACAGGAGGGAAGAGTTGGCGACTCGGGCAGGTGCCTATCTCGACGTGACCGAGCCGGGCGCTACGATCGTGCTCGGCGGTGTCTGGGCGTACGCCGCGCAGGAGTTGAGCGAGATGGCGGATGTCCGGGTGCTGGCGCTCAACGCATCGGATGAAGTGAAGGAATCACACACCGTGGCACTTCTGCGGGTGGGTTCTAAGATTCCCGTAGCGCCCGGATCAGTCCTCGGTGTCGCGCTCGACGCCTGGTTCCCCGCGGCGATCGTTGAATCCGCGGTGAGAGCCGTTCGCCCAGGCGGAAGAATCGTGGGTCCCGCCGCAATACCAACGCCCGCAGAGCTCACCGTGCTCGCGCACGACGACAACTACTGGGTGGCGCAGAAGGCGCCGGAGGTCGTCACAATATCGCGTGCGAGTCGGTGACTCCCGATCTCTCGGCCTCATCGTAAAGCGAGTCGATGAGCGCCTTGTAGTGCTTGTCGATCGCGCGCCGCTTCACCTTCTGGGTCGGCGTCAGCTCCCCTTTCTCGATCGAGAAGTCGTGCTCGATCAGCCCGATTTTCTTGGGTATCTCGAAGTGCGCCGCCCCCGCGAGCTCCTTGTTCACTTCCTGCTCCATCTTCGCCTGGATCGTCGGCATTCGGAGCAGCTGCGCGCGATCGGTCCAGATGATGTTCCGCTTGGTCGCCCAGCGCTCGAGCTGGTCGAAGTTCGGTACCACCAGCATTGAAGGGAATTTGCGCTTGTCGCCCAGCATCACCGCCTGCGCCACGTACTTGTTGGTCTTGACTTTGTTCTCGAGCGGCTGGGGCGCGATGTTCTTGCCGCCGGCGGTGACGATGATGTCTTTCTTGCGATCGGTGATGGCGAGGAATCCATCGCGCAGCTCCCCGATGTCACCGGTGTGAAACCAGCCGTCCGGCTCGATGGCTTCGCGAGTGGCGTCGGGCTTGTTGTAATAGCCCTTCATCACGTGGGGGCCGCGGGTCAGGATCTCCCCGTCGGACGCGATTTTGATCTCCACTCCATCGATTGGCTTGCCGACCGTGCCGATGCGGAAATTGTCGGGGGTGTTGACCGCGATGACCGGCGACGTCTCCGTCAGACCGTATCCCTCGAGTATTTCCAAGCCGGCCGCGTAGAAGAACTTGTTGATGTCCGGCGACAGGGGCGCGCCGCCGGATACGAAATACCGGAGTCGCCCGCCCGTCCGTGTCTTGAGCTTGGAGAAAACGAGCTTCTGAGCGATCGCGTACTGCCAGGCGAGTAGTCCGCCCGGTTCTTTCCCCGCGAGCTTTTCGTTGGCCCACCGCTCCGCCACACCGCGAGCCCAGAAAAAGATCTTCTTCTTGAGAAAGCCGCCCGTGAGCGCCGTCTCGAGAATGCGCGCGTACATCTTTTCGTAGAGTCGTGGGACAGAGAGGACGAGCGTCGGTCGCACCTCACCCATGTTCGCCGCTACGGTATCGATCGACTCGGCGTAGGCGATCGACGTCCCGGTGGCGAACATCATATAGTGGCCAGCCATCCGCTCGAAGATGTGCGAGAGAGGGAGGAAGCTGAGGCCGACGTCGCGTCCCTCGAACGGGATCGCCTTCCTCGACGCCTCGACATTGGAGTAGATGTTGTCGTGGGAGAGCATCACGCCCTTGGGCTCGCCGGTCGTGCCCGATGTATAGATGATCGTCGCCAGGTCGTCGGGCTTCACTGTGAGCGCATCTTCCTTGTAGGTCGCGATCGACTGGTTCGTCTCGCCCTCGGCGCCGCGCTTCTCGAGTTCGGCCATCGACATGTTGACGAGACCCGGAATGTCGTCGAAACCGATGACGGTTTTGAGCGCTTGAAGCTGGGAACGGATCTCACGCACCTTCTCCGCCTGGATCCTGGTGGAGACGAAGATCGCGACCGCGCCCGAGTCCTTTAGGATGTAAGCGATCTGGTCCGCCGGAAGCGTGGGATAGATCGGAACGTCGGTCAGACCGGCAGTTAGGCAGGCGAAATCTGCTATTGCCCATTCGGGCCGGTTTTCCGAGAGGATTGCGACACGATCGCCGCGCCTCACACCCAGCGATGCCAGTCCACGAGCGGCATGGCGCACGCGGTCGGCAACTTCGGCGTGCGAGATGGGTTTGTAGGCGCCCGCGACTTTGACCTGGAGCGCGTCGGGGCGGTTGAACTTCGAGACGGCATCGAAAAACAGCCTGGTCAGAGTTCCAGGTGCTGGCCGCGGTCCCCCTCGTGCTTCCATCAAGGCTTCCCCCTGCTCAGGGCGTGGTTTGGCTGCGCGGTGTCAACAATAGGACGAGTTGCACCGGACTTCCACTCACCGGGACTCCTTTAAACTTCGCAGTCGCGTTCACGAAGATCGAATCGACCGTTGTGCCGGAAGTGAGAAAGAGAGGATGCAGACGAATCGCTCGTCCCGCTACACCGCTTGCATCGGTGGTATCGACGACAGATGGCTTCCCCGCGTCATTCACCAGGGTCGCCAGGTTCGGATCGGTCTGGGATACGATGGCAAAGCTGACGATATAGGACTTGACGGCGCTGTCGTCGGGCGCGGTGCCGTGGGTCAGCTTGACCGTGAGCGAGCGCGAGATGTTGACGGTCGTGTCGATCAGAGAATAGGAGAGCGTATCCCGACCCTTCACCGCGACCATCAGATCTGGCCTGAGAGTTACGTCCACCCTCTGGATCGCTTGTAGCGTTCCGACGGTCGCCACGATTCGAGCCGGTGTGGACCGAAGGCTGTCGCCGAAGACCACTCCCGTGATGCTGTCGACCACGATGCCCGAGTCGGGCGACTGGAAGCGCACCGGGATTGAAGTAATCTCGTCGCCGCTGAAGTCGAACGCGTGGACGACGGGAAAGATGACTGCGCCGGTCGTGTCGCGAAGCGTGTCCCCGACGACCACCGATGGCGCCGCCAGACTGTCGAACTGGATTGATAGAACGGATGTCGAGCTGCCGCTAAGATCGGTGCAAGCCACCGCTGCGAGGCAGCCCACCGCGGACAAAAAGACGGGACTCCGGAGAAGCTTCATACCAAACGATCTGCCAGCATCGTGGCGAGATTGACGTATGCCTGCGATGCGGCGTCGGCGGGACTGCGCACGACCACCGGCTGGCCAGCGGCGAACGCATCAGCGGTGGCGGCCGTCCGGGGAATGACGACGTCGAACACGATGTTGGCCGGAAGGTGTCTTCTCACGTAGTCGACTACCCTGTCGCTCGCCGGATTGTTCGCCTCGTACATCGTGAGAAGGATTCCATCGAGTGTCAGCCGCTCGTTGGTCGCGACGATGTCCTGGATCAAGCGGAGAATCTGCGGAGTCGTCTGCAGCGCTAGCGGCTCGCACTGCAACGGAACGATCACGTGCTCGGTCTGGCCCAGCACTTTGCGCGTGATCGGTCCCAGTCCAGGCGGGGTATCGACGACGACTACCTGGCAGCGCTGCTCCGCCATTGTCAGGAGGTCATGAAGCACGTTGGTCTCCCGGACCAACTGCGAATAAGCGGCGTGATCGGCTTCGTCGGCAACCGAGCCGGCGAGGATTACTCTCAGCCAGGGAAGGGCCGTCGGCAGGATGATCTCGCGCAGCGTCTTTTCGCCGTTCAGGTAGTCGGCGAATCCCGCCGTCTCGTGACCGCGCGCCAGACCAGCGCCGTATCTGACCGATCCCTGTGGATCGACGTCGACCAGCAGCGTCTTCATCCCGCGCCGCGCGAACGCGGCGGCGAGATTGACTGCGGTGGTGGTTTTGCCGACTCCTCCCTTCTGGCTTACGACTGAGAGTACCGCCCCCATCTACTCTGCGATCCCAGGGTACTCACTGGTCTTGAGCCTTTGGCCAGGTTGGGAACCAGTCGAAGGGCCCGCGCCCTTCATCTCGTCGAGTGTCTTCTGTGCGTGCTTGACCCACCGCTCCGCTTCGGGGCTGCGGGGAGGGTCCATCAGAAAGGCTTCGAGATGATAGGCAGCATCGCTGACATCCCCGCGCCTCAGGAGCAGAAAAGCCAGCCCGTAATGGGCGCCGGACAGCTTGGGCTCTATCGCCAGCGCGCGTCGGTAGCAACGAACGGCTTCGTCCATCTGACCGAGCTTCGAGTAGGCGATCGCCATGTTCTGCAGGACCTTGTGATTGTTCGGCGTCTGCCGGAGCGCGAGCCGGTATGACGTCAGGGCTGCGTCGAAGTCGCCCTGACGTTCCAGCGCGAGCGCCTCGTTCAAATAGTCGAGGTTTGCGCTCGTCGGTTTCGGCTTTCCACCTGTCAGACGGTCCCAGAATGACATTTGGTCGAATCTACCGACTAAGATGTGGGAGGGCTAGCTTAACTCTAACTGCTTTTCCACGAACGCTTTGAGAGCGAAATGTCACCTCGGAAACACACCGTCGACGCCACCAAAGGCGTGCTCGAAATCGAATGGCCGTTTTTCGGCGAGCTGTCGCGCGGACTGGCGCTCAAAGTGGCGAGAGCCTACGACCCGGAGCTCGTAATCGGGATCGCGACGGCCGGAGTGGTTCCGGGCGCGGTGATCGCCGCCATCCTTGGGCGCGAGTTCCATTCGTTGGTGGTGAGCCGCAAGTTCCAGGCAGCACACGCGCGCGAAACCCCTCAGATTTTCGGAACCGCGCCGAAGGATGTGCGCGGCAGGCGCGTGCTGATCGTGGACGAGACGTGCGATTCAGGAGACACGATGCGGTTGGCTGTTTCAGCCGTCCAGGAGGCGGGGGCATCCGAAGTCAGAACCGCCGTTGCCATTCGCACCGGTGGCTACGCTCCCGACTTTCACGCGATCGCGACCGAGAGCACCATCATTTTGCCCTGGGATCGCGAGATTCTCATCGAGGGCGAGCTTCGGCCGAACCCGTTATACGCCGATGCACTCGGATCGTCGAGCTGAACAAAACAACTTCGCTGCTACCCGCTACGCGCTGAACGCCACCCGCTGTTCGCTGCAAACGTCAGGACGGTCCTCGTGGCGTGATGGTACAGGCAGTTGATAGACCCGCGCCAGAACCGTCTAGACGTAATAAGCGCTAAGCGATTAGCGACCAGCGGGAAGCGGGAAGCGGGAAGCGGTGTAGTTCTGTTCAGCTCGTGCGAGCTTAGAACTCCCCAGCCCCGATGGTTTCCCACTCTTCTCCACGAGACAGGCGATCGTACGCGTGCTCGAGCATGTCGGCGTTGCCGGCCAGGAATCGACAGCGTGAGTTGGTGCTCGTGCCGCACTCTATCTCCATCACCGCGACTGGATAGTCGGCGAGGCAGCCGAGGAAGCCGGCGAGAGTGCCGGTGGTGAGATGACATCCCGTCTCGCCCTGGCCATGGAGCTGGGATTCCCAGCAATCCTCGATGTCGATCACCGCCAGCGCATCGTGGAGCGACCGGAAAGAGACCCTTCCCCAACCCGCGTGCTGGAAGAATTCGGCCGCCCTCGAGGAGAATTGATCGATGGGCAGGTCTTCGGCCCGGTTCGAGCCGCGATCGTTGAGCCAGGTCTCGAACGCATCGAACAGCGAAGTCGCGCCGGCATAACCAGCTTCGCGGAGCGCGTCCGGACCGCCGCCGCTCGCGCCGGCAACGCGCAGCCGCAGATCTCGCAGTGTGCGCTGCGCCAAGCCGATCAGCTCGGGAGCTTCGGAAGTTGCCATGCCGTTTAGGACGATCTCACTATGAAGATGTTGCGGAAGAAGCGACGCGACGCAAGAGCTCGGCCTCATCGATTATCTCGACGCCGAGGGATTTCGCTTTCTCAAGCTTGCTCCCCGCTTCTTCGCCGGCGACGAGAAAGTCGGTCGATTTCGAGACAGAACCGGTAACGCGTCCGCCGGCCGCCTCGATCACGCTGGTTGCTTTCGCCCTGCTCAAGGTAGGCAAAGTGCCCGTGATTACGGCAGTCTTGCCGCTGAACGGTCCGCCTGCTACGACGGCGCGGGGCTCGATGAAGCTGACGCCCCGATCTCTGAGTTTTTTGACCAGCGCGTGTCCTGCCGGATCGGAAAAATACGCGACCACGCCGTTGGCGATCGTCGCGCCGATTCCGCGCACGTTCAGGATGTCATCCGCCGATGCGGCCATGAGCGCGTCGAGCGTGCCGAAGTGCTGGGCCAGAAGCTGTGCCGCGATCGAGCCGACGTGTCTGATGCCGAGCGCGCCCAACAATCGGGAGAGCGGCTGCGATTTGGACGCCTGTATCGCTGCGATCAATGCATCGGCCCCCTTGTCGGCGTAGCCCTCGAGCTCGAGAAGCTGCTCGCGCGTGAGCGCGTAGAGATCCGCCGGGTCCCTCACGAGACCGGCGCCGACCAGCTGTTCGATTCGCGCGTACGAAAGGCCCCGAATGTCCATCGCCCCGCGCGATGTGAAGTGCACCAGTCCCTCGAGCTGCCTGCCCGGACAGGCGACGTTCGGGCAGTAGATCGCGGCCTCGTCCTCTTCGCGAGTCACTGGGGTCCGGCAGACCGGGCAGTTCCTGGGCATCCGCCACGGCTGCTCAGCACCGGTCCGCTTCTCGGGAATGGGCGCTATCACCTGCGGGATGACTTCACCCGCTCTCTTCACCTGCACCCAATCGCCCTCACGCAGATCCTTGGCGATGATCAGATCCTCGTTGTGGAGCGTTGCGAGCTTGACGATCACTCCTCCGATCTCGACCGGCTCCAGCTCCGCGTACGGATTCAGGGCGCCGGTTCGACCGACATTGACCTTGATTTTCAGCAATCGCGTTTCAGCGATGTCGGGCGCGAACTTGCGGGCGATCGCCCAACGGGGCTCCCGCCCGCCGACGACGCCCAGCTCCTCCTGCAGCCGCAGCGAATCGATTTTTACGACGCCGCCGTCGATCCCGAAATTGAGCTGGCCCCGGATCTTGTGCTCTACGTCATGCGCCCACTTCTCCACTTCGCCGAGTGTCTTCGCGCGCGCACGATGCGGCGCAACCGGTACGCCCCATTCGACGAGCGCATCGAGCAGCTCCGACTGGGTCTCGAATGGGAGCTCTTCTCCATCGGGCGCCGCGACCGAGTACCCGAAGAACCGCAACGGGCGAGACGCTGTTATCGCCGGGTCGAGCATCCGGAGACTTCCCGCCGCGGAATTGCGTGGATTCGCGAAAACGGGATCGCCGGCGCGCGCCCTCGCCTCGTTCATTTCCTCGAATCGATCGAACGGAAAGTAGACTTCGCCGCGCACTTCGATCCGATCTTTTGGTGCGCTCTCGTGTAGTCGGAGCGGAACGTCCCGCACCGTGCGAAGGTTGACCGTAACGTCCTCTCCGATCGTACCGTTACCGCGGGTCGCTCCCATGACGAAGACCTGATTTTCGTAGGTGAGCGCAACGGCGGTCCCATCGATCTTGAGCTCCACGGTGTAGCCGGACTTCGCGACGTCGTCGCCGGCCATTCGCACCAGTCGGTCTTCCCACGAGCGGAGCTCCTCGTCGTCGAACGCGTTCGAGAGAGATAGCATTGGCCGCAGGTGCGGATGCTTGGCCAGCTGGCTCTGGGGCTCAGCACCCACTCGAAGAGTCGGCGAATCAGGAGTCAGAAGCTCCGGAAAATTTCTCTCGAGCTCCTGGAGCTCGCGGAACAGGCTGTCGTACTGGGCGTCCGAAATCGTCGGACGGTCGAGATTGTAGTACTCGTGCGACGCGCGCGTGAGCAGCACGCGCAGTTCAGAGGCTCGGCTATGCGCCTGCTGGCTGCCCTTGGGTGGGGGCTGCGGATCGTGGTGTTGAGCCGGCGCTTGTTGCTGCTGGTTTCCCTTCCGTTGCCGGCTTGTTGACATCCGTCGAATCGTTTCCTTTGCCCTGCTGATGTGCGTTGAAATCAGCGCTGTCGAAGCGCACCACGCGGTTGCGCCCCGTCTCCTTCGCGACATAGAGGGCATCGTCTGCCCCCCTCAGGAGCGCTTCCTGATCCTTCACTTTCGGATGCGGCGCGGCCGCCACCCCGCAGCTCATGGTGCGGCGGAGGGTTCCGCCGGCGTATGAAAATGTATGCCCCTCCACCTTCTCCCGCAGCCGTTCCGCGAACGTGACGGCGGCATCGAGCACAGTCCCCGATAAAATGAGAAGGAACTCCTCTCCACCGTAGCGCCCGACTCTGTCGATCTCCCGCGCCTCCGACTTCAGGAGCTGCGCGAACTCCTTGAGCACCGAGTCACCCGCCTGGTGCCCGTAATTGTCGTTTACAGCCTTGAACTTGTCGATATCGCAGATGATGAGGGCGATCGGCTCGTGAAGCCGCATCGAATGCTGCCACATCTCGTGCAGATGCAATTCCAGCGACCGTCTGTTTTCGACCTCGGTAAGGCCATCGGTGAGGGAAATGAGCCGCAACCTGTCGTTCAGCTCCGACAACTCCCGCTCCCTCGCGGCGAGATCGGTCTGCAGGGCTTTTATCCGCAGCAGCGAATTTACCCGTGCCTCGAGCTCGGCAAAATTGATCGGCTTGGTGATGTAATCGTCGGCGCCGGCGTCGAGTCCCTCGACCTTGTTCTCGGTGGAGTCGAGCGCGGTCTGCATGATGACGGGGATGAAGGGAAGCTCCGCATTGGCCTTCAGTCGCCGCACCACCTCGATGCCGTCCATCTTCGGCATCATCACGTCCAGCAGAATCAGATCGGGGCAGACGCGCCTCACCGCATCCAGCGCCGCCTGTCCGTCGTTTGCGCCCTCTACTTCGTAGCCGCGCGCCTCGAGCCGAGCGCGGAGGAGCTCAATGTTGTCCTCGTGGTCGTCAACGACAAGGATCCGCTTTTTCTTCTTATGCTCCATTGTTTTTGCCGAGGAATCTCTGCACTTCAGCGACGACCGCCCTCGGCTCACAGGGTTTTGCGAGGTACCCATCGCAGCCCACTTCCATCGCCTTCTCGCGGTCGGATGCGAGAGCGTGCGCCGTCAGCGCAATGATGGGGATCATCCTGGTCGATGGGTCGTGCTTCAGCACCTGGGTTGCCTCCCAGCCATCGATGATGGGGATGGAGATGTCCATCAGGATCAAGTCCGGCTTTTCTGACCGTGCCTTGGCGATACCTTCTTCTCCGTTCAGTGCTTCGGTTACCTCGTAACCAAAGTGCTTCAGGATGGTGGAATAGACGATACGATTGTCCTCGTTGTCTTCGACCAACAACACCATTTTACCTGAACTGCTCATCCAGTATCCTCGCACGGCTATTGCTGGGCAAGGTATCAGGGCAAATTTCTTACCACCCTTGAGCTAAGCCTTCATGTTTAACTCTACCAGCCCTGACACCCAGGCGTCTTCCGTCCCGAAAGCCCCGCCCCCGGGGTCGATCCCCCAACCCAGCCTCGATGGGCTCCCCTACGAGACCGTCCCCGACTGGAACAACATCGGCCTGTTCACCGCGGGCATTGCGGTCGGGGCAATTCTCGGGGCCACGGTTGCTCTTCTGTTTGCGCCGGCGAGCGGAGACGAGACGCGCCACAGCATAGCGCGTCGCGTGAGAAATCTTGGCGGCGACGACGACGTGTGGGACGAGCTGGCTCAGGAGCTGGAGCTGGCCGCCGCGGAGAGGGAAGAGGAAGCCGCTGTCAAAGTCCCGGTTGAGACCTAGCCCTTTCTGAGGGCCGCGTCGGCCTCGCCCTTGTAGTGGCGGTCGTTGAAGTCCGCGTTCGGCAGCCTCATTACCGCCTCGTACTCGGCGCGAGCCTTCGTCTTGTCCCCAGTGTCCCGGTAGACTCCCGCGAGATCGAGATGGTGCACGATCCGGTTGGGCTCGTTGGCAACTGATTCTTCCATATACCGCTTCGCTTCCGCCCAGCTGGCAGATCCGAATACCTGGCCGCCGAGGAAATTCCTCGCCATCATCCGCGTGAACCCGTTGAGCCGCATCACCTCGGCGTTCCACATTCCCATGACGTGAAGACAACCGGGCTGTTTGGGGTTGATCTTGAGACATTCCAGCGCCTGCGCTCGAACATCCTTGGCGTACTTGATCCGGGCCTTCGGTCCCTGGCTGAGCGCGTTCTTCCCGAGTGCACGGGCCAGATGGAAATGGCCCTCGGCGTCAGCCGGGTTGGCTTCGACCGCGCGGCGGGCGTAGAGCTCCCCGTTCCTGTAGTAGACGCCGCGGATCTCGTCGTTCTTCTCGTATGATCCGAGGTCGACGTCTGATCTGGCCGCTTTCCAGAGGGCCTCGTAGTTCTTCGGATCATCGGCGATCGCCGCCTCATAGTGCTTGAGAGCAGCGCCAGCGTTCATGGCGACGTATTCTTTGTCGCCCAGAGAGATGTGATTGGCTGCGGTCTGGCCGCCCGCGACCGGCGCAGCAAGCAGCATTCCTGCAGACAGGTACACGAGAGCGCGCATATGGACCCCTACGGCGATGGAAGTTGACCCCAATAGATACCCTGGCTGAGCCTAAATGATCGTACCCCGTCTGATCGAACGCAAACGCGACGGCGAGCGGCTCGAGCCTCGCGAGATCAGAGATCTGATCCTCGCCTACGCCGAGGGCGGGGTCCCCGATTACCAGATGGCCGCACTCCTTATGGCTATCTACTTCCGTGGGCTGGACCGGGATGAGATGAACGCGCTCATGGATGCGATGCTCGAGAGCGGAAGGAGGCTCGATCTAAGCCGGCTGCCGATGGCGCGGATCGACAAGCACTCCACGGGTGGTGTCGGTGACAAGACGTCGCTCATTCTCGCACCGCTCATCGCCTCGCTCGGAGTCGCGGTGCCGATGATGTCGGGGCGCGGGCTTGGCCATACCGGCGGGACGCTGGACAAGCTCGAATCGATCTCCGGATTCAGGACTGGCTTGTCACTGGCCGACGCCGAGAAGCAAATCGCGAGAATCGGTTGCGCGATGCTGAGTCAGACTGACGAGATCGTACCGGCCGACAGAAAGATCTATGCGCTGCGCGATGCGACGGCCACGGTGGAAGTGATCCCGCTCATCGCCGCCAGCATTATGAGCAAGAAAATCGCGGAGAGCCTCACCGGTCTCGTGCTCGACATCAAGCGCGGCTCGGGCTCTTTCCTTCCGAAGCTCGACGACGAGCTGGAACTCGCAAAGGCGATGATCGATCTGGGCGCGCGCCATGGTTGCCCGGTGGTCGCTCTTCTCACTGCGATGGATCGCCCGCTGGGCCACGCCTGCGGGAATGCGCTCGAGGTTGCGGAAGCCATCGAGGTGCTCAAGGGTAGAGGCCCGCCCGATCTGATCGAGGTGACGCTCGCGCTCGGAGCGGCGATGCTCGTGCTAGGCGCGGTCGCGACGAGCAAAGATGCGGCCCACGTTCTGATGAAAGACGCAATTGCATCAGGAAGAGCGCTCCTCAAGCTGGAGGAGATCGTAAGCGCCCAGGGCGGGGACGCGGCTGTCGTCCGGGATCCGACCCGACTTCCTCAGGCGGCCCACCAGTCCGCCTTCAACGCCAAGCGTGATGGGGTGGTTCAGTCTGTCGATCCGCGGGCGATCGGCTACGGTGTAATCGCGCTAGGCGGTGGACGCCGGAACATGGAGGAAAGAGTCGATCCGTCGGTCGGCTTCGTGATCACAGCGAAGCCGGGCCATCGTGTAACCAAAGGCCAGGTTCTGGCAACGATCCATGCTCGCAGCAGGGTAGACCTCGATGTGGGGAGGTCCACCCTCGAGCGCGCGATCGTGATTGGCGATTCGCCGGCTGCCCCACTCCCGCTCGTTTCACACCACGTTACGGTGCGCGGAGTGGAAAAGCTGGCCTAGGAGTCTTTCAGCTGCGCCAGCAGCTTTTTCGGCGCCGTCATCCTGTATCCGTCGCGCAGCAAGTCTGCCAGCTCGCTCCAGTCCACTTTCCCATCCAGCCAAACGCCGACCCACCCGCTCGGCCCCACGTACGGTGGCACAAAGAAACGATCGGGCGCGGCTTCCACCATCAGCCTCTGATTGACGGGCGCTGCCTTGCACCAGACAGCGTGCCTCCCACCGCCGTGATGATTGTTGGCGTGGGCGTACATGGCGAAGATCTTGTTCTTGACGCGAAAAGTCGGTTCTCCCCACGCTTCGACTTCGTGCGCCTTGGGAAGCTTCAGACAGAGCTTGCGCAACCGGGCAAGAGGGCTGGGCGGCATTAGGTTGCCGCCTCCTCCGCCTGTTCGATGTGCCGGTGCTGGTGCCGCGCTACGATAACCAGCGCTGAATACGCGCTGTATTTCACACGGCCACCGAATGGCGACACGATTTTCACTTTATCGAGCGGCAACCCATCGCCCGATCGGATTACCGCCGCGAGCTCGGCCTGCAATCGCACGAAATCCGACATGATTTCCTTCCGCGATCGCCCGCGCTTGGGAACGAAGGCAGGTGTCGTCTTGACCGGCAACACCCGGACCTTTCCGACGTGGCGGAGTGGCCCGAACATCATCGAAAAGAACCAGCCGAGGGCGTCGTGCCGGTAGTGCTTTTTCCGCGGACCACCGCGCTTGCGCGCGCTGGCAACAGCAGCCGGCAACAGCGCCAGGTAAGCCTTCGAGGTGAGATTCAGGTGCTCGACACATTCCGCCGCCGACCAGCTGGCCGGAGCGGGACGAGTGCTCCACTCCTTGTCCGAGACCTCGTCACTGAGCCGGCGCAGACGCGACTGCGCGGATCTGAGTGAATCAGTTACCGCTTTGAGCTGCCTTTGCACCTTGCTCCCCGGATGGTTGCCGGTCGGGTGGTAGCGCTGCCGTGTTGCCGTTCAGGTATTTGTCGAACCAGTAAAGTTGCCAGTTCAGGCTCTCGACGATGTGCTTTGGCTCCCCCGTTCTGGTGAGATTGTGATTCTCCCTCGGGAACATCACGATCTCCGCATTCTTCCCAAAGTGCTTGAGCGCCCGGAACCACTGCTCTCCCTGCTCCAGCGGAACCCGGAAATCGTTGTCCGAGTGAAGTATGAGAATGGGCGTCGTCACGTCCTTCGCGTACTTGAGGGGCGAGCGATCCCAGTACAAGTCGAATCTATCGAACAGATCACCGCCGAAGTCTCGGGTGTGTCCGTAGGCGCCGTCGCGGGTGCCCTCGTCGCTGATGAAGTTCACGACCGAGCGCAGAGTCACCGCGGCCTTGAACAGTGAAGTGTGGCCAACGATCCAGTTGGTGAGGTATCCGCCGTAGCTGCCGCCTGTCACGCCCAACCGGGCGGTATCGAGCCACGGATTCGCTCCAAGAACGACGCGAACGCCGTTCATTACATCAATGTAGTCGTTGCCGCCCCACTGGTTGGCGATCCCACGTTCGAACTTCTGCCCATAGCCGGTTGACCCGCGCGGATTGGAGAAGAAGACCGCGTATCCCTTCGCCGCGTCGACCTGGAACTCGTTGTACCAGTCGACACCGTACTGACCGGCAGGACCGCCGTGGATGCTGAGGATCATCGGGTATTTCGTTCCCGCCTTCCAGCCCATCGGCTTCACCAGGAACCCATCGATGTCCCAACCGTCTGCGCCCTTGTATGTCATGCGCTCGACTGAGGCGAGATCGAGCTGCTTCCACAGATCTCCGTTCACATCGGTCAGCTTCTTCTCAGCCTTTCCATCGAGCCCGGCTGCATAGACGTCATCAAGGTGCTGAAAGTCATTCGCGAGATACACCATCCGGCCACGCGCGCGGCCGAGGTCGACCGAATGAACAGCGCGCGCACCCGAAGTAACCGCGGAGATTCCACCGAGTTGCACGTCGATTCTGTAGAGGTGATTCTCTCCGCGCATGACGGTCTCGAAATAGAGAGCGCGCCCATCCTCATCCCACTGGAGGTTCGTCGGATTCATGTCGAGGCCGGGCGCCGCTCTGCGGAATGAGCCTCCGCCGGCAGGAGCGAGAAGGACTATGGGCGCCGCGTCCTCATCCTCGCTGTTCAGATATGCGATCGTTCGACCGTCGGGCGACCATTCCGGAGACGTGTTTCGCCCGGGAGCTGTCGACACCTTGGTCAGAGCGCCACCAAGTGTCGGAACCGTCCAGACGTCCCTGTTTCTGCTCTCGTCGTATTCCTTTCCGGAACGATCGGAGACGAAAGCGATGCGGGTGCCATCGGGCGACCACTGCGGCTCGGTGTCGTTCCAGTCGTCGCCACTCGTGATCTGTCTGGCCGAGCCGGTTGCCGCGTCGACGACCCAGAGGTGCGATCTCTTGTCGTCGAACCAGCCGCTGTCGTTGAACTTGTAGCTGATGTGCGAGTAGTGCCTGACATCGCTCCGATTCGGGCCGGTGTTGACCGAGTCGCCCGGGCCTGTTCGCACGAGGCATACGAAGCGGTCGCCCGTCGGAGACCAGGAGCAGCTCGATACTCCGTTGCCAATGTTGGTGATGCGACGCGGCGTTCCACCGGAAAACGGGGCGGCCCACAATTGGGACTTGCCGGGCGCGGGCTCCTGTTTGCCGGTGCTGCCTGTACTGTCGGTGGATACCCGACCGGAGGAGAATGCGATCGTGCGCCCGTCAGGCGACCACCGTGGCGCGCCCGGCGTCCATGCTTCTCCGACGAGCTCGCGCGATGCGCCGCTGCCATCGGTTGACGCGATCCAGATCGACGGCACCCGCCGGTTGCGCGCGCGGTCGATGCGCGAGACGACGTACGCGACCTGCTTTCCGTCGGGCGAGATGCGCGGGTCGGCCGCGAAATGGTACGAGTAGTAGTCCTCGGCGGTTATTCCGCGGCGAGCAGCCTGTTGCTGTGCCGCGACCGGGCATCCGCTCGCGGCGACGAAGAGGGATGCAGAAACGAAACTGGTACGAAGTCGCATTGTCGAGGGAGAGAAAGTTTCGGAAAGATTAGGCGCGGAGCTAACTGGCCCGCCTAGCCGATCAATGAAAGCGGGGTGTCGGCGGTGCCAGGACGAGCGTGTCACCAGTGAACTCGAACCGGGAATTCAGCCGGGCGTTCGAATCGGTCCCGACGTAAATCGTGAATGTGCCCGGCTCGACCACACGCCGCATCTGTCGGTCGTACAGTGCGAACGAGTCGGGCCCGAGCTTGAACGCAACGCTTTGCATTTCGCCGGGACCAAGCGTCACACGGCGGAAAGCCTTGAGCGCCCTCACTGGCTGCGCGACGCTCGCGACATCGTCGCGCACGTAGACTTGCACGACCTCGTCGCCGGCTCTGTCGCCGGCGTTGCGAACATCCACCGTCACCTCGATTGTGTCACGACCGCCGATGCTCTGCGGCGAGAGGCGAAGATTGGTGTAGGCGAAGGTGGTGTAGCTCAACCCGTAGCCGAACGGGAAGAGCGGCGTCCACGGTAAATCCAGATACTTCGATGTGTAGCTGTTTGCCGAATCCGGCGGTCGCCCCGTGTTGCGGTGGTTGTAGTAGATCGGGATCTGGCCCGTAGCCCGTGGAAAAGTGACAGGAAGTTTTCCACTGGGGTTGTAATCGCCGAACAGCACATCGACCACGGCACCTCCATGCTGAGTGCCCAGAAACCAGGTCTCGAGCACGGCCGGTGTTTCGGCCACTAGCTCCGGGATCGCCAGCGCCCGTCCGTTCATCAGCACGGCGATGATGGGCTTCCTCGAACCGCCGGCCGAGGCGCGTGCCGCGCGGATTACGCTGCGTGCGAGGGCGAGCTGCGCACCGGGAAGCTCGATCGAAGCGCGGCTCGCCGCCTCTGCCGACATGTTTTCCCGCTCGCCAAGCACCAGGATGATCGCGTCGGCCCTCGATGCGGCGCTTCGCGCCAGAGCGAAGCCGGTCGTATCGGCGGTATCGACCGGCGCGCCCCGGGCGTAAATGACGCGCCCTGATTGACCAACTGACGCCCGGACTCCCGCCAAAACGCTCACTGCTTCGTCCGAGCGTCCGTCAGCG
>Ga0193735_1000196_pt1 | contig 19199 bp, 16 predicted proteins | sample U1m2metaG_FD_145080 | JGI IMG/M metagenome (GOLD analysis project Ga0193735, IMG submission 145080) | Soil microbial communities from a riparian zone of the East river system, Colorado, United States - U1m2 | ecosystem: Environmental > Terrestrial > Soil > Riparian zone | place: USA: East River... | reverse complement strand
ATGTATACGAAGTCGAAAAGTGATTTGTGATTAATTGCCCGGTTCATCTGTGCGTTTATTTGAGTGCAGTTTCTTTTCTCTCTTTAGACAATTATATTATTCTTGTTTCTTCCTGTGAGGAATTCAATAGCAATCATGTATCTTTATTCATCAGAATCAATCGGCCAAGCGCGTTCGGCAGAGTTGTTGGGCGAGCGTCACTGGCTCGATTTTTACGGAGGACCGGCGTCTTGGACAGCCAACGGATTGCTTGGCGAGCCTGGGGAGGAGGAAAACGGGTCGAATGCCTGAGTTGCAGGAAGAAGACGAAAAGAGGGACGACGAAATGAAATGGTTAAAAAAAGCGCGCCTTTTCGAGCTGCCACGCCGTACCTATGGCTGGATGGTCAGTCATGCTGCGGTCCCCTATGCGGAATGTTTGCGCGGCTCGCGGTATCGAGTTTATTTCAGCGCGCGCGACCGATACAATCGGTCCCGAACGGGGTTTTTCGATTTCGATCTACAGCATCCGGAAAAAACTCTAGGTATCAGTAAGAGTCCTATTTTAGACCTCGGAAGATTAGGAGCTTTTGACGATTCCGGAGCCATGCTTTCCTGGATCACAGATCATAAAAACAAAAAGTATTTTTACTATATCGGATGGAACTTGGGAGTCACAGTTCCTTTCCGAAATGCCATCGGCCTTGCCGTCCTTGAACGCGCAGGCCAAACGCTGCGCAAGGTTTCGGAGGGCCCTATCCTCGACAGAGACATCCACGACCCATATTTCGTTTCCGGTCCCTGTGTGCTCGTCGATGGCGGAATTTGGCGAATGTGGTACTTGTCCTGCCGCGAGTGGGTACTGGAAGCCGGCAAACCCAAGCACTGGTACCACATCCGTTACGCGGAATCCGCAGACGGAATCCATTGGAGAAAAACCGGAATCGTCTGCATTGATTTTCTCACAAGAAACGAATATGCCATTTCGAGGCCTTGTGTCATAAAGGAAAACAACGGATATAAAATGTGGTACTCCCATCGCGGAAAGAATTATCGCATCGGTTATGCCGAATCCTCGGATGGGCTGCACTGGATAAGAAAGGACAACGAAGTCGGAATCAATGTGTCTCGATCCGGCTGGGATTCCAAAATGATCGAGTACCCTTTCGTCTTCGATCACCAGGGAAGCCGTTATCTTCTTTATAACGGTAATGATTACGGAAAGACCGGTATCGGGCTGGCCCTGCTCGCATGATGCTTCATACGATCACTCGCAAGGACTTGTTGGACTTGGTGTATCGCCGCAAGGAAGAGTTCCTCGCATCGATCCGCCGGTGTGATGTGTACATCGTCCGATCTTATTACGGGCGAGAGAAGGTATTGGCCTTCAATAAATTTCTTAAAAAAATACGCCACGCATCCGAACCGTCCTGGCACCCTTGTTTGGATGGGTGTCCTGATTACCACCGTATCAATGACGAGTATCCAAAATCTTATGTCCGCGCGAGGATGCATTCCTATTACTTTCATCGCTGGAATCCAAACAGGGGCGTTTTCCAGGACTTCAAGGAAGTTTTTGAAATAAAAAATGTGCTCACCGGGACGAACAAGGACGCTTATTATGACAATGTTCCTTCGGACGGTGTTATTTCACGCGTTGTGAGCCATCAATATCCACGCGGCGGGGGGTATTTAGCAGAGCACGTTGACCCGGTGAATCCTTTTTCGCTGATTCAAACCATCATCCAAGCGTCAGATCACCGCGTCGATTATCAGCAAGGGGGCCTATACCTTCGCGAAACAGAAACGTCGGAACCTATTTTCCTGGACGCTAACACTACAATGGGCGACATGATCATAGCTTCGCCCGACGTGCGGCATGCCGTGGCCCCGATTGATCCAAACATACCTCTGGATTGGTCCAAAGAAGATGGCCGTAGGATGATACTACCTGTCATCATCCGCTCCGATTACAACATGGACCCGAAGACAAAGCCGAGGAGCGTCTGATGATCAGGCTAAGCATCGTCTCGACGCTCTACCGGTCGGAGCCTCAGCTCGAGCAGTTCCATCGCCGCGTCGTCGCTGCAGCCGAGCAGATCACGCCGGACTTCGAGCTCGTGCTCGTCGACGACGGCTCGCCCGACGAGTCGGTGCGCGTGGCGCGCGGGTTGATCGCGCGCGACAACCGCGTTCGCTTGGTGCGGCTGTCGAGGAATTACGGCCACTTCCACGCGATCATGACAGGACTTAGTCATGCGCGAGGCGAGCTAGTCTTCCTCATAGACTCCGACCTAGAGGAGTCTCCAGAGGCGCTGAGTGCGTTCTTCGAGAGGATGCAGCAGGCCAGTGACCATGATCCGATTGACGTCGTCTACGGTGTGCAGGCGCGCCGAAAAGGACGACTTCTCGAACGCAGTCTCGGAGCCCTGTTCTACCTGATCTTCAACGTTCTATCGGATCTGAAAGTCCCCCGCAATGTCCTGGTTGCGCGACTTATGACGCGGCGATACGTAAACGCTCTGCTGCGTCACCGCGAACGCGAGTTGTTCTTGCTTGGAGTGATGACTCATGTCGGATTCCGGCAGGAACCGGTTGTGGTCGAGAAATCCGACACGGCGCCGACGACCTACACGTTGTGGAAAAAGATCTCGTTGACCTTGAAGTCGATGGCTGCTTTCAGCGATAAGCCACTGACCGCGATCTTTCTACTCGGTTTGGGAATCAGTTTTGTCGCCGCCCTTGGCATGCTCTTCCTCGTTATCACCTCGGTCATCTCCTCATGGCACTACCTCGTCGGCTGGCCATCGCTCACGCTTCTCATCTCCTTCTTCAGCGGAATGATGCTGGTGTCCATCGGCACGGTCGGCTTCTACCTCGGTCGCGTGTTCGTCGAGGTCAAGGATCGTCCGGTGATCGTAATGCAGGTCGAAGGAACGGCCACGACAGGAACTAGCAGCCCCGACACTCTGACCGGAAGCGCGGGCGCGCCGCAACGAGCAATGCCCGAAACCATGCCGGATGACCATGTCAGCATCGTCACGCGATTCCTGCGGGTGCTCGAGCGCAAGGTCGAGGTCCGGGGGGTGATCCACGTCGGCGCGCACGAAGGGCAGGAGGTCGATCCATATCTGGCGCATGGTTGCGAACGGATCGTGCTCGTGGAACCGAATCCCGACGCTTGCCGCATCTTGCGCGAGCGCTTCGGATCGTGCCGGGAGGTACACGTGATCGAGGCCGCCGCGCTCGATGAGGCCGGGACTGCGGCGCTTCGCATCCACACAAGCCGAAGCGGCAGCGCCGAGCCGGCGAGCGTGCTCGAGCTGAAGCGCTTCAAGGAGATCGTGCCGACGCTCGAAACGCCGAGAACTCTTGAGGTGGACGCGGACCGGCTCGACATGCTGCTCAAGCGCTCCGGAATCGACGGCGCCGATTTCCAGTTGCTGAATGTTGATGTGCAGGGCGCCGAACTGCGCGTTTTGCGCGGCGCCGAGCGAACGCTCACTTCGGTCGCAGCGGTACTCGTGGAAGTCCACGTCGTGGAGCTCTATGACGGCGCAGCGAGCGAGCGGGAGGTCGACGAGTTCCTGACAGAGCGCGGCTTCGAGCGCGCCGACGTCGTCTACCACGAGCTCTACAACGAGCACGGCACGTTCCCGGCATGGGCCGAAGCGCTGTACGTCCGCTCTCACTGAGCAGGACGTGATCGTCGAGTCGAGCTACATCCTGTGGAAGGGCTGCTTCGGCTGATCAGCTGTCCACCGCGACGAAAACGGATGTCTTGCCGTATCGGTTGTGAATACAAATCCGGGATTGGTCACTTCATTCCCGTTATAGCTCTATCTCAGAACTGCTCTTTGAAAACAATTTGGCTCTTTCCGGTAGATAAACTCCGCGCTCGACGGTGTCTTTCATGATTACCGCCCCGGCCCCGATCAAAGTCTCGCGAGCAATCGTAATAGAATTTCGCAAAGTCGCATTTACTCCTATGAAACAGTACGAGTGAATATGCACGTGACCGGAGACGACAATATGAGAAGCCAGAAAGCAATGGTCGTCGATGATCGAATCATGGCCTATATGATTTCCACTCCAAAGCGTGACGTCATTCCCTATCTTGACGAACGGTTGAATTGTATTGTCTTCGAGAATAAAGCAGTTGTCCCCAACAGGGTAGTCCGTGAGAAGGGAGCAGCGGTTGCTGACATAACTAACCAGATCATACCCCAAACCTTTAGCCTGGTAATACTTCTCCGCCCGGAGCCTGTTCATTTTTGCATAGCTCAAGGCCACAAACATTTTATAATCTTGCGGTGGATAACGCTTGGCGACGCCTTCAAAGGCGACCATCGGTAGTTCAAGAAAAGACTCTTCTTTGAGATACTCTTGGTCAACCGTGAAGGCGGCGACTTGGTGCTCGCTATCGCGCGTAAAATAATGGTGAGCAAGGCGCGCAATGTCGCCCGCTCCGAAAATTACCAGCCTCGCCATAAGACTCTTTGCTACTGCTTTCTGACCAGGATGGTGAACTCGTAGAGCGGATAATCGTGAATCAAGGAAACAAACCGGGAGAACTTCGTTTTACAGTAGTCAAAAAAGAACAACGGATCCGCGTAGTACAGATCAGGGCGTAGAAATTCCGGGTCGGAGTATTTCGTCAGAACATTGAATGCGAAACCCCGTTTGCTTAGCCGGCTGATCGTCTCCAAGGTGCGCAACACGTAGCTCTCCCACTTCGTGGAAGACGCCTGCAACTTCACATTAAAAATCCCGCTGGCCACGGTGTAATCGGCCTCGTTCAAGTCCTGCTCTTTACTAACGAAAGTAACTTCTTGCATCCCGGTGTGTAGTTCGGCCGCTTTGGCTATCATCCGCGGAGAAATGTCAAAGCCGCAATATTGAAACGCGTAGGCTTCGCCCTTCAAGTAATCGGCGAGGGCGCCATAACCGCAGCCATAGTCGTTGATCATGAATGGTTGTCCGTGGTCGGTGAGCTTCAGAAGTTGGACGAATCTCAAACGTTGAGATTCAGGCGAATTCCAGTCCACCCCGCGCGCCGTCGCTCCATGAACTGCAATCTTTTGGCTGTAATAGCTCTCGACGTCGCCGAGGATCTTAGCGTCGTTCATCGGCCTTGTTGTTGTCGCTATTCAAAGTGTACGCCGATCGACTCACGTTAGAAACTCTTCATATAACTGGTGGCGTCCGGACCTTCATTGAAAATGAGATCAATTATGCTGACTTGCGATTCGAAGGGCGGGTAGAGCTGCCCGTACACTGGATAACCGGAGTAATCCATGTACGAAACGGCGATACCTTCACTGCTAAATAAATCTTCATTGAGGTAAGCCTTCGCCGCCGGCCCTGAGAGGTACACCGTTGCACGCGCTTGCTGGCATAAATGAACCAGTCTTTCGGTTTTGTCCCCAATCAAATTGTAATCCATCGACCATGATATGGTCGTTCTTATCCCAAGGATTCCGCAAATTGCAACGATAAAGCGATAGTTAATCTGCGAGAGGAGTTCGTCGTCCGCTTGCAAATACAACTCTTCAAACAACTCCTTCTGCATAGGGAAATATCTTGCTCTCGAGTAACTACGCATGATGGACGCCCAATGTTTCCGCCCCCAGGTCGGATCACTGATCCTGGTATCTTTTATCTTTTGCAGATACTTACCTTTTACTTGAACGGGTATTGTTAGCCATAGAGGCCCGCTCGAGGTCTTTATGATATTTCGGTTTCGCCAGTCTCGGATCGTGTACTGCACATCATCGTAGAGAATAAATTCATCTACAGAATTGATTAAATCAAAGTACCCTCGCCATGGGATGTAATTCGATTGAACGACAGCTATCGTTTTGCGCATGGCAGGATCACGTCGAAAGCCGAGATACGATCGCTTGCGACGAAGAACAGAGTATCTCCAAGGTCAAAAATTTCACGCACCTCCAGCAGACGGCGATGTTATCTCGCTCAAGGACGGAAAAGACCGCCTGATCGGCAGCGCGACGGAAACAGATTCTCGACCTCGAGCACACTCGGTTGCATCGTAAGTAAAGCGGTAATGGCACCGCGGTAGCCTGTTGGATCATTCGGTACCAGGTCTGTAGCCGGTGAATCGTGCGACTGAAACGTCTTCGAAATGGTTCACCGGTCCGGGCGCTGCAATTGTTTCGGCCTGTCCTTGCTGTGCGTGATCCAGCAGGAGCGTTGTGATCTGTTGGTTCCACCAATATGTATACGCCCCTACCCACCATCGGGTGGGCATTTCGGACGGCAGGGGCGGCAGCGGAGTCGGCCCGGGCGGCGCATCCTTCCAACGCGCCATGCGTATGCTCCCCACTACCCAAACATGGTTGCCGCTGGCCAGAGTATTGGTTATCGCATGTAACACCGGAGTCATCGCCTCCGGTTGATTCATTTTCGCCATTACCAGATCGTTGCGGTGTACCTCGTGTGAATCGATCGGAGGTACAGTGAGCCATTGAGCCTGGCCGCGGTAATACCGGTTAAACGTGATACCCACCGCTGTGTCCTGGACCACGATGAGGTCGCCCGCTGAAGCGTTGTGGCTGAGAAAAGCGGCAGCCACATCCAGATTGCTTCGACGAGTGTGCGCTTCCACCCACGCTGGCCCGGCATTTAGTACCATCATCACGGTTAGGAGCACAATGCGCAGCAACCCCCAGGGACGCAGCGCCGGCCAGCTCGCAGTCAAGATGCCGTCGAGGGAAATAGCGCAGAGGACCAGGATTTCGAGGTAATACCATGGCTGCATGAAAAACCGCAACTTCAGCAGGAACCCGATATACCCGATGATCGCCAGAATCACGCTGGTGACACAAAACATTGCCAGGTCCTGCCGCTCTGGGTTCGCACTCGTCAAGACAACTTCCGGTTCCGACGTTTGGCCTACACGCGTTCGTTGCATTACGACGGCGACTATGATGCCCGCCAACAAAAGCACGATCCAAATCCAGATCTGCGGTCCGTTCGCAGTCTCAGGCTCTGCACTACTCCGCGCGGCTACGGCGTTGCCGAGTCCGTTCCAAATGGTTCCAGCGCCAAAGAACGGCGATCGCATGAACGATACGTATTCCGAATTCCGATGGATGATCGGCAAATAAATCAACAAAGATGCGCCGGCCACAAAACCGATGCTTGCGATCGTCCAAAGTATTTTCCAGTGTCGCCGTCGAATTGCCACGAGGGCTCCAGCGGCCAGCATTGCTCCTAGAAAGATCACGTCATAATAGAGACATTGGACGAACAGCACGCAGATAAAACCGGCTGAAAGGATCCGCGACTTCGTCGGGGACTTCATGACCCGCCAGATCGTACCCAGACTGAGCACGAGCAGGCAACCCGCCAGGCCGTAGGCGCGATTCGCTCCCACGAGAAAAATGAACGTGGGCAACCCGCCAAGCAACGCGATACTCAAGGTTGGCGCGCGTCCCCCAATCCACTTCTGACACAACCACAGCGAGGCGAGAAAGAACAAACCAATACCGAGCCCCAAAATGCGGATGCCCATATCGCTGTCGGCCAGCCCGAACATGCCGCATCCGCGAAGTAGGAGCGGCCAGAGCAAGGGAAATGAGTCAAGCTGCAGGTTGTGCCAGATGTCTCGGAACGAGGGCGTGTGCGCCAGATTGAAGGTGTTGGTTTCATCACGCCACAGCGGCCCGGCATTGATCGCCGTCAACACCAGCAGCATGGCCGAGAAAGCGGTACCGATCAGTGCTGCCGAAGTTTCTATCCCAAGTTCCGTTATTCGTTTCACCGACATGCGTCTTGACATTGAGGGATGCAACGGTCGCCTGTCAATTATCGACGCGGCCGAGGGCTTCGTTTGCGGTTGCTCTGATCGCATGATAGAAAGCCACGGACTAACCACGTGACGCTCGCAGAACTCCGCGCCCACACGAAAACTCTGGCTACGTGGTTGGCGGCGGTTACCAGCCTCGTCTTCGTCTTATCTCGGTTCCTGCCATCCGGTACGCGGGAGACCTACGGCATTATTGACGATTCCTGGATGCAAATGCTGCACATGGCTTTTGCCGAGCGATTGCAATTTGGACGGGACATCGTGTTTACGTTCGGTCCGTGGGGTTTTCTTTACGGCGGATACCATCCGGCGACGTATTGGATTTCAGTCATTGTTTGGGTTGTTCTTGCTGTTGTGTTTTGGTGGGCAGCCTGGCGCGTTGTCACCCATTTCTTCAAAAATCCACTGGTTTCGTGGTTGTGGCTCTTGGCGGTCACCGGGCTGGCCACCGTAAACCCGTTTTTAAAAATCGATGTGCGCCTGACCGCGTGGCCTCTTCTCCTGTTGCTCCTGTATTTTTGCGTGGAGGAACGTCCGTTCACCTTGACTCAGGCGATGCTGGTCATATCGCTCGCACTCCTGAGCTTGATCAAGCACAGCATATTCACTATTGCGATGGTGACTGTCCTGATTATCGCCGCGGACAATGTGTTCCGGCAGCGTCGCTTTCCATGGATCGCGGTGGCATTTGTTGGGGGCATCTTCTTTTTTTGGGTTATAGCAGGCCAACGGCTGAATTGGTTTAGCCTGTACCTACGCAGTGCATCCGAAATCGTTAGCGGTTACACGGAAGCCATGATGTGGGGACAAACGACGAAGAAGGTGGACATTGTCCGATTTTGGGGAGTAGCCATAGCCGTGTGCGCGTTGGTCGGATATGTCGTATGCAAGCGGCACCGGCTCTTCGGACTTCTTCCCCTGCTTGGGTTGGTGTTCATCTTGTTCACGGCTTTCAAATACGGTTATGTGCGACATGACGGACACGAAGTTGCAGCAACAAACCTGCTCTTGTTTGCGGCATTGCTCTGGCTCCCAGCTGTATGGTGCATCGTTTGGCAAACGAGTAAGTGGCTCATTCCCGCGGTTGTGTTGCCGCTCATTTTCGCAACGGTCCTGGCCTCACTCAGCTTCAAAGGCTACGCAAGTGATGGATTGTTTTCGGTTCTTGGCCAACAATTAACTGCCGAGAAGCTGTTCGCACCGGCGAATTTTTTCCTCGGGTTCTTGGAGGATAGGCAAGACTCCTTCCGCGCCTATAACACGTACGCCGCCGGTTTGCGGGCGAGAACATTTCCCAATCTGGACATACACGGCACTGCAGATGTTTATCCGCTTAGCCAGACACTTGCTCTGCCGCAGGGCCTCACCTGCCAGCCACGGCCTATCTTCCAAAGCTATTCCGCCTACACGCCTAAACTGGCAGAGATGAACGCGGCTCATCTTCGCAGCGACCGGGCAGCAGATTACATCTTGTTTGATGTCTGGACTATTGACGGCCGCTTTGCCTCCCAAGATGACGGTCTGTCCTGGCCGGAATTGTTAACCCGCTATGTTATCACGAGCGCGGCCGACCGATACCTTGTAATGAAGAAGTCAGTGACGCCCAGGCAATATAACTTGACTCCGATTGGCGAAACTGTGGCGAGGTTCGATGAGGGAATCGAAATTCCGTCGATGAGCGGCGGGCCGATCTGGGTGACAATAGATATTCGGCGAACCCTCTATGGGAACATCATCGCGATGGTCTATCGGCCAACACGTGTTTTCCTCACTGTTTTCACTCGCAGCGGGAGAGCGTATGCCGGCCGCCTGATACCTGCGATGGCTCGCGCCGGTTTTTTGCTCTCGCCTTTCGTAGAGAATCGCCAGTCTTTTTCCTCCCTGGCATCGACGAACTGGCAGCACGAATTGGCAGACCTTGAGGTCGCTTCAGCCCGCATTGCCGCCGATGGCGGGAAAGGAGTAGAAGGCGGCTATCAGTCGGCTGTGCGATTACGCTTCTATCGCTTGGAATTTCAGCGGCAGGCGCTGGCTCACAAATGAAATGCACTCGGTTTATGAGCCGCCAGCTTTGCTGGCCGGAGCGGAGCGACAGCGCCGGGTAGGGGCGGTGCATCTTGCCCGCCTTGAGCAAAAGCGAACAGCTGCATTACTATCCTCTACGAAGTCGCTCCACTTCTCAAAACGCGCCGGTTGCGCTGTCGGCCTTGTAACACTGGCCGCCGTGCTCAGCCTGCGAGGCGCAGGCCACCTCCACGCTCCGCGTATTCTTGCTCTACTTCGTAGAGGATATTAATGCAGGATTTGGGTCAAGGACGCTAATTTTGTTCCAGTAGCGTATCACGTCGCGGCAGTCGTCCGACTCGTCAGCCATCATGACAACAACGGCATCACCAGCCATATGATCGAACCTACAGCTAACGGCGCGACCGAATCCATGCGGAGCCGGGTTCCGTACCGATCAGCGCTGCCGAAGTTTCTATCCCAAGTTTCGCTATTCGTTTCACCGACATACGTCTTGAGATTGAGGGATGCAACTGTCGTCTGTCAATTATCGACGCGGCTGAGCGCTTGACTCTCATTGATGCTTCACCATTCTTGGCGGCGGACTATTCATGGCGCGTCTTCCACACTTCAGCCAGGCAACGCCAGTTCTCCGTTATTCTAATTGGATCATTGCCGCTCTGGTAACATTGTCCGCAACGTTTTTGCATACGCTTTTTTTGCTGACTGCCGGAGGACTGTGGAGGGACGAAGCCGCTTTTGTGCAGTTGTCGCTGGTGCCGTCGGTTTCGGAAGTGTGGCAAAAACTGCCGTATGATCACTGCCCGATTCTGATGCCGCTCGCTGTGCGCGCATGGTCGGCAGCCGGCCTTGGAAATACGGACATTGGTTTGCGCGCCTTAGGTTTGTGCGTCGGGTTGTTTTTGCTGCTGGCGTTTTGGTTTGCCAGTTGGACGATGCGTAACGGCGCGCCGCTGCTGGCCGTAACACTCGCGGGCTTGAATGTGACGATGGTACGCGCGGGAGATTCGCTTCGCGGTTACGGTCTGGGCTCAGCCCTGGCGGTACTCACGTTGGCAGTTATCTGGCGTCTAGCCTGCCGTCCGAGCCTCACAGTTTTTTTCTGCGCGGTGGGTGTAGCCGTCCTAAGTGTTCAATCGCTTTATCAAAATGCCTTTTTTGTATTCGCAGCGTGCTGCGGCGGATTTGTGCTATGCGCCGTGGAACGGCGGTGGCGTGACACGCTTCCACTTTTCGCCGTAGGAGCCGCCGCAGCAGTTTCGTTGCTCCCTTACATTCCGTTAATCGTTCGCGCACAGGATTGGTACATCATTTGCAAGGTTGGATTTGGGTTTTTGCATGGATGGAAGCAGCTCTCTGTGGCGACCGGTTCCCCGCTGACGATTTTCACGTGGGTTTGGGTCGCATTGTGGATAGGCGCACTCGCAGCGGCAATTTGCGTCCTTTTTTGGCGCCGCAATCGTCTTCCAGATCGCGTCCGGGGCCTGATTCTATTTGCCGGCACCAGTCTCGTTCTTGGGGCGGCAGGTTATGCTTTCTTTCTAAAGCTAGCGGATTTTCCCACGCAGCCGTGGTATTACGTGCCGCTAATGGCTTTTTCGGTAGTTTGCCTCGACGCCATCTTTTTCACCGCGTGGCGCTGGGCACAACCCGCCGCGACGATCCTGGCGGCGTTAACGATTTCTACGACGTTTCTATTCGAGCTGCCAGCGGTGGAATGCCGCCAAACTAACATGGATCTCATCGCCGCCCGTCTTTCCAGGGAGGTGGCTGCGAACGACTATGTGATCGTCCATCCATGGCATTGTGGCACGTCGTTTAAACGCTATTACAAAGGCGATGCGCCGTGGACAACACTTCCGCCATTGGAAGACCACACAGTGCATCGCTACGACTTGCTTAAGGTAAAGATGCAAACAAAGGACCCCATCGCGCCGGTGATCGACGGAATTACATCGACGCTCCAATCAGGCCATCGCGTCTGGCTTGTAGGGATACTGCCCTTCAGCCAAGAGCCGCTCCCGGAAATTCTCCCGGCACCGAATAATCCATGGGGCTGGTTCGACCCCCCTTACTCGCTCCACTGGGGTGTCCAGGTCACTCAATTCCTTTCAGCTCACTCCCGGCGCTCCGACGTAGCGATGCCTCCATCCACGAATTGCGTCAATCCATTTGAGAACTTGCAGCTTGTAGCGGTGGGCGGATGGAAGCCGTAATGCCGATCTTCTGCTCTGTCCTGTTCAGAGCGTTGAATCGCCGCCTCAAACTCGGGGAGCAACGTCCATTGATCTTCCAGAATATTATCCAGTCAATCGCGAATGCGGGAGAGTTCAGGCTCTGGACAGGTCGGAGTATAGATTTTCATTTGGCTAGTCGCGCCGCGCGCAAAAAAAATCTTGCACCATCGCGGCGCGTTGTTTTCGCTCCGCTACCTTTGGGGGGTTAACTGCGCCTGCGCCTGGCGCAGGCCGTCCGCGGCATTTTTGAACTCCGGGTTGAGACGCAGCGTTTTCCGATTTGCGTGGGAGAAAGATCTTTGTCTAGGCTTGAATCCCGGCGGAGAGCAGCCAATAGAACTCCGCACTCAATTGAATTCAAAACCGTGAGTAAAATAGAGAATTCGGACGGTCTCTGGCGCGATTCGCGCGCCACAATCGCACTTGTCTCCGTTTTTCTCATTGCAATAACGTGGTTCGTTTTCGGCCAAACTGTCCGTTACGACTTCGTTAACTACGATGATGATAAATATGTTTACGCGAATCCGCTCATTACTAACGGGTTGACTGTTTCCGGGGCTATTCACGCGTTCATCGGCAAGCATTCCGTCAATTGGCATCCGCTGACGACTCTATCGCACATGTTGGATTGCCAGCTATGGGACTCCCACGCCGGTGGCCATCACTTTACAAACATTGTCCTGCACACGATCGCAGTCGTCTTGTTGTTTCTGATATTGCTACAAATGACCGGCGCGCTATGGCGGAGCGCATTTGTTGCCGCCGTTTTTGCGGTTCATCCACTTCGAGTCGAATCAGTGGCCTGGATTTCCGAGCGTAAGGATGTCTTGAGCGCTGTATTCTTTATGCTCACCCTGGGTTTCTACGTACGCTATGTCAGACACTCATCGCTCGGGCGTTACCTGGCGGTAGTCGGTTCGTTTGCGCTGGGGCTCATGTGCAAGCCAACACTGGTGACGGTGCCGCTTGTTCTATTGCTGCTCGATTATTGGCCGCTCAAACGTTTTGACGGAGAATTGTCAACAAGGCGACTGATTCTCGAAAAGATCCCGTTGTTTGCGTTGTCCGCCGCTGCGGCCGGAGCAACGCTTTGGGCACAGGAAAAAAGTATCATTCAGATCGAGCGGCTGCCTTTCATGTGGCGAGTTGGCAATGGGCTGGTCGCCTGCCTGACTTATATCGAGCAAACGATTTGGCCTGCGCGACTGGCAGTTTTTTATCCTCACCCGGGAATCACACTGCCAGTTTGGGAAATTGGCCTGGCTATCGTAGTCCTGCTCCTGGCGACTGCAGGCGCAATCGCGCTGCGGCGCAAGCGGCCCTACTTCCTTACGGGTTGGTTTTGGTATCTGGTAATGCTCCTCCCGGTGATCGGATTGATCCAGGTCGGCGCGCAAGCGCACGCCGATCGATACACTTATTTGTCACAGATCGGTCTTTACATATTGCTAGCGTGGGCGATTCCAGACGCTTTAGCTTCACGGATTCAGCGAAGAATTCTTGGAGTGACTGCCGGCGTCGCGATCATTCTCCTGGCATGGTGCGCTCATATCCAAGCTTCCTACTGGCGCGATGGCGAGACGCTGTGGAGCCACACCATCGCCGTTACCTCAGAGAACTTTACCGCGTACAACGGTCTGGGGCAGTTCCTGCTTGACCACGGCCATTTGGACGAGGCGATCGATCAACTCCACATTGCGCTCAAAATCAACCCCAAATATCCAATAGCACGGATGAACCTGGGTATTGCTCTGCTCAAAAAAGGACGCGCTGATGAAGCGATCGCCCAATTCCAAACAGTTCTCAAAGACTATCCCAATGACGCCAACGCGTATGACAACATGGGGACCGCACTGCTGCAAAAAGGCGACTCGCAGAGCGCCATCGCAGCGTACGAGAAAGCCTTATCGATCCAGTCTCGTTATCCATCGGCACACTTTGGCCTAGGAATGGCCTTGGACGATATTGGCCGGGTCGGCGAAGCAATCGCTCACTATCAAGAAGCTGTAAGGGAGGCCCCTGACTTCGCGGAGGCGTATTACCTCCTGGGAACTGACCTGTTCCGCGCATCTCGCATCGACGCTGCGATCACGGCGTTCGAACGAGCGTTACAAAGCCGGCCGGTTTATCCAGAGGTACAAAACAACATGGCGCTCGCGCTTCTGAAAAAGGGTCGCCCTAGTGAGGCAATTGCGCATTGGGAAAACGCGATCGCCAATGAGCCAGATTTCGTGCTCGCCTTGAATAATCTTGCGTGGGTCCTGGCGGCTTTTCCCGATGCATCGATCCGCAATGGCGACAAGGCGCTGAGACTGGCTGACCGCGCGAATCAATTGTCAGGCGGTAAGGATCCAAACGTCCTGCGGACTTTGGCCGCTGCCTATGCGGAGAACGGTCGGTTTACCGAAGCGACAGCGACCGCGGAAAGCGGACTGCAATTAGCCAATACACAAGATAACTCAGCTGTGGCCAAAATTTTCGAGACCGACCTTGCTCATTATCGAGCAAACGCACCCGTTCGCATCGGTCTCCCAACCAGATAACTAGTTCGCTCCTGAAACCTGGATGGGTTGGAGTATAGATTTCCGTTTTTGCCAGTCGCGCTGGGCGCAAAATCTTGCAAGATCGCAGCGCATTCTTTTCCCTCCGCTATTTTTGCAGGCTTAACTGCGCCTGCGCCTGGCGCAGACCGTTGACGGCAGCTTTCAACTCCGGGTTGAGCTGCAGTGCTGCCTCAAATTCCAGAATGCTCTCCTGGGGTTTTCCGGCTGCAAGGAGGACCAACCCCAGATTGGCATGGGCCGCGGCATTGTTGGGATCCAACCGCACCGCTTCGTGAAATTCATTAATGGCCTCTTGAATTCTGCCCAGACGCGCCAGCGCCAGTCCAAGATTGTTCCGAATCTCGGCGTCTTTCGGTGCCAACTCTGACGCGCGGCGTACTTCATCCAGCGCGGCTTCGTTGCGGTTCTGGTTCGCCAATGCCATGCCCAGCAGATTGTGCGCTTTAGGCGCGTCCGCGCGCGAACGGATCGCAGCCTGGGCGTATTCGATGGCTTCCGGCACCCGGCCTTGGTAAAAACGGGCAACGCCCATGTACAATAGCGACATGTAGTCATCGGGTTTGATTTGCAGGGCCTTCTCAAAATGCGCCGCGGCTTCGTCGAGCCGGCCGCTCCTTTGAAGGGCATACCCCAGACTGTCTTCTATGGCGACACTAGGCGGAGCGACTGTGAGCGCGTGCTTAAACAAAGTGAAGCTGTCACTCCAGCGATGAATCTGCGCGTTGGTAAGAGTGGCAAGGACCAGCAGGACCCCGCCCGCTATTGCTGCACCGAGCCACGAGGGAACCCCGAAAGCTTTCGGGGCTTTCGCGATGTCCGCTAATCCGAACACGATCGCAATGAACAATCCGATCGATGGAATATAAAAGTAGCGGTCCGCCATGCTTTGCCCGCCGACCTGAACCAGTCCGATCACGGGAACGAGTGTTCCCAGGAACCAAAGCCAGCCAACGATAAGATATGGCCGGCTTTTTCGTTGAGAAAAACAAAGCACAGTAATTCCGATGAGCAGCAACGCTGCGCCGATGACTTGCCAGACGGGTATGCCCGCCGACGGGAATGAGTAATACACGGCAAGATCATTCGGCCAGAATGTGAGCAGTACGTACTTCGCATACGAGACCAGCGCGTTCGACAGCCGCAGCGCAAACGGAAACTCTGTGAATGTGCGCACAGCGCCTGCATGAGATTGCGCGACGGATGTGATAACCGCGGACGCTGCTACGAGAGCGAACAACGGCAATTTCTCCCACACTAACGAGGCGATTCCTGTAGCCGCTTCCCTGTGGGAAGCGCTCCGCTGATGTTTCTTCCCCATCGGATCCGCCAAACGTCCCAGAGGCCAGTAATCGAGCAGCAACATGACAAAAGGCCAAGTCACCAGCATCGGCTTGGCGAGCAGTCCCAGCGCGAGCGTAATGGCGGTCCACGCGTACCGCCTGATTGAAGGCGTCTCTGCATAGCGCACGTAAGCGATCAGCGACAGCAAGCCGAAAAACGTGGAGAGGGTATCCTTGCGTTCAGCTGCCCAAGCGACCGACTCCACGTGCATGGGATGAAGCGCAAACAGCGCGGCGACCAGCGCGCTCGGCCATCGGGCGCGGGTTGTTGCGAGCAAAAACCAGAAGACAAGCAACGTGTTTGCCGTATGAATCAGTGCGTTAACCAGCAAATGACCACCTGCAAAAATGCCGAAGAGCTGGCTGTCGATCATATGTGCGATCCACGTAAGTGGATGCCAGTTTCCCTGGTGAAAAGTGGTAAACGCCCAGGCGAGCCCCCCGAGCGTCACACCGCGATTCACCGTCGGGTTCTCCTCGATATACGAAAGGTCATCGATAGTGATGAAGTGATGCCCGATCACTTGCAGATAAATGCCAAATGTGGTGATGGCCAGGCCGGCGGCGATGAGCCCGAATGTTGTAACGCGGCTGACCTCGAAAGCTTTCGGGGTTCGTCCTTTGGCTACGATAGAGCCAATAGCTTTTCTCTTTTGTGTTGTTCGCCTGGCCATTGTGGTCTGTAGTCTGTGGTCTCGTTGAAAAATCGATGGAGCGCAAGGCCGCAAAACCTGACAGAGTTTTGGAAATCGCGTGGATTTTTCTCGCAGTAATCGTCTTCGTGTTCGTAATCGCGATTCGCATCCGGCTGCTTGGGATTCCGCTGGAGCGCGATGAAGGCGAATATGCGTATGCCGGTCAACTGATGTTGCAGGGCATCCCGCCGTACAAGCTCGCTTACAACATGAAATTTCCCGGAACCTATGCAGCCTATGCGCTAATCATGGGGATCTTTGGGCAAACACTCGTTGGCATTCATCTGGGCTTGCTTGTAATCAACGCGGCGACAATTCTGGTGATCTTTCTACTGGGCCGGCGGCTGATCAATTCGATAGCGGGACTTGCCGCAGCGATGGCCTACGCGGTTCTCTCTGTCAGCCCGTCGGTTCTTGGCTTCGCGGCGCATGCTACCCATTTTGTAATGCTGCCGGCGCTCGGGGGAATGCTGCTCCTTCTCAGCGAATCAGATAGGCGAAACTTCGAGCGACTCTTTGTTAGCGGTTTGCTGTTTGGGACTAGCCTTTTGATGAAGCAACCTGCTGTGTTCTTTATCCTGTTTGGCGCACTCTATCTTCTATCCAGCGATGTTCGCGACAAACGTGGCTGGAAAAGAATTATATTTCGAAATCTGACCTTTGGTCTCGGCGCGATTGTTCCCTTCGGGATCGCCTGTCTCCTTCTCTGGCGCGCGGGCGTGTTCGATAAATTCTGGTTTTGGACGATCAACTATGCGCGTCAATATGGCAGCCTGATCTCTCTCGGGACAGCGCCCAAGGTGTTTTCGAAGACCGCTTCCGAAGTGATTAACTCCACGTCGATGCTATGGACGTTGGCTGGGTTTGGTGTGATTGCCGGACTCTGGAACAAGCGGATGCGGGCCAGCGCATTTTTTCTTGTCGGCTTTCTGGCGTTTTCCCTTGCGGCGTTTTCCGCGGGCTTCTATTTCCGGCAACACTATTATATTTTCGTTCTTCCGGCGGCTTCGCTGTTTACTGGTGTTGCAATTAGCGCATTGCCGAATCTGACAGCCCGGTACAGCAACTTCGTTCGATTTGCGCTACTGCTCTTCTTTGCCCTCGCGTTGAGCCAGCCGGTGCTTGCCGCAAGGAGATTCTACTTTGAAGTGTCGCCCGTCGAAGCGTCTCGCATAGTTTACCTGGAAAATCCGTTTCCGGAATCTGTTCGGGTTGCAGAATATCTGCGCGATCATACCGATGTCGGCGACACGATTGCCGTCCTGGGATCGGAGCCTCAGATTTATTTTTACTCAAAGCGGCACTCGGCCACGGGCTACATTTACACTTACGAGCTCATGGAACCGCAAAGCTACGCGCAACAGATGCAGGAAGAGATGATTCGCCAGATCGAATCTGCACGCCCGAAGTATCTGATCTGGATCGGCGCGCCTACTTCCTGGATGCGGCAGCCAACATCGGAGGGCCTGATCTTTGCCTGGGCAAAGGATTACATCGAAAAATTCTACGATGTCGTTGGCCTCGTAAACATTCTGTCTCGCGATCACACTGACTACTATTTCGACCAACTGCCCAGCTCCGTGCCACCGCTTGGCAATCACATTTTAATCTGCCGGCGCAAATCTTAGCCGATTCCCGTACATAAGACGGCGCTACCTTTGCGAGCCGAAAACTTGACGGCGAGTTAGGAAGGACAGATAAGGGAAGTGTGACGAGAGAAAAGATGCGCCTGTTTCTGATTGGAATGCTCTGCGGAGTCATGGTCGCGACCGCATTCACGTACGTGTTCGCAATTCCGGCCAACAACTATCATTGGCAAACGGAGATCTGGGAACACGGTGGCGCAGCGTGGACGTTCGACATGAAAAGCAAAAGCGGCCACATGGGCTGGAAATGGTTGATTGAACCCAAGCCCGCGACGCCGCTTCAAAGCCAGTCAGCGGCGCCGGCATCTGAGACAAACGCTCGCACCGAGCAGTTGTAGATCAGCGGCACCTCGTTTCAGCCGAGATCCAGTTCTGGCTTTACCTGCTCCCATGGCATACCGGGCTTGCCGGCATTACGCTCGATTGCACTGCGGAGTTCCATCAGGTCTTCCATGTCTTCGATGCGCTCTTGAAGCCGGCGCATTTGAGCTGCAAGCGATTCCAACGTTGGTTTCTTCGGACTAGCAACGTTACCCATATGCTTTCTTGCGATCCTTTACAGCATAAACGCTGATCAAATCTTTTTCCAGAGTGAAGAGCACTCGCAGCGTACCCACGCGCAACCGATACTCCTGCGTTTTCGCAGTAAGTTTCTTCACGTCACCGGAGAGACCAATTTGCAGCGCGTCCAGTCTCCGGCCAACATTGCGGCGCTGTCCTTTCGACAAAGCTCTGAGCTGTTGTCGCGCCTCTTCTTTGATCTCAAGCCGGTAACGCATCGTCGTGTCGCAGCCAAAAAAGTAATGTCCCTCGCAAGCGAATCCAAGGCGATTGGTCGATAAAAGTCCGTTTCGGCGAGGGCGCCGAAACCAGCGCGCGCCG
>Ga0193735_1000195_pt1 | contig 19246 bp, 23 predicted proteins | sample U1m2metaG_FD_145080 | JGI IMG/M metagenome (GOLD analysis project Ga0193735, IMG submission 145080) | Soil microbial communities from a riparian zone of the East river system, Colorado, United States - U1m2 | ecosystem: Environmental > Terrestrial > Soil > Riparian zone | place: USA: East River... | reverse complement strand
GGGCTCGTTATGTGCGGTGCGCATCCCTCGCCCGCCACCGCCGGCAGTCGCCTTGATCATCACCGGGTAACCGATTTTCTTTGCGGTCCTAATCGCCTCGTCTTCTGTCTCGACGATTCCATCGCTCCCCGGGGTCACTGGTACACCCGCTTTGCGCGCAAAAGCGCGAGCAGCGTTTTTATCCCCCATGGCTTGCATCGCACGCGATGACGGCCCAATGAACTTGATATTGCAGCTTTCGCATACTTCAGCGAAATGCGGGTTCTCGGCCAGGAATCCGTAGCCCGGATGAATAGCATCGACATCACCGATCTCGGCTGCGCTCATGATCCGATCGATTTTTAAATAACTTTCCAGGCTTGACGCCGCCCCGATGCAGATGGATTCATCCGCGAGCTGGACGTGCAGCGAATCGACGTCCGCTTCTGAATAGACCGCCAGGGTGCGAATGCCAAGCTCCTTGCAGGCGCGAATCACCCGCAACGCGATCTCACCTCGATTGGCAATCAGTACTTTCTCGAACATTTGCGACGCGCGATTCGGCGCGCCCGGCGGTCGCGCCCTACCAACTATCGAATCTTAAAGAGCACCTGTCCGAACTGCACGGGTTTGCCGTTTTCAGCCATCACTTCGGCGATGATACCGCTTGTTTCCGCCTTTATTTCGTTCATCACTTTCATCGCTTCGATAATGCAAACCACCGTGTCTTCGGTGACGGTTTTCCCAACGTCAACAAAAGCCGGAGCGTCCGGCGACGGACCGCGATAGAATGTGCCCACCATCGGGGAAACGATTTCCTTCAACGGCACGCTTTCGATCGCTTTGGGCGCGGCAGGCGTGGTTTCAGGCACGGCGGGCACGGCCTTGGGCGGTCCTGCCGCTGCAGGTGGCGCAGCGGCGGCTGCCTGAGCGGAAGACCCTTTTTCAAGCTTGATACGGAACCCTTCCTTTTCGATCTCGAAGACCGAGAGGTCATGCTTCTTCATCAGATCGATGATTGCTTTAATTTCTTTGAGGTCTTTGGGATCCAAGCGCTGTTCCTCTCGATTAGGGCTGAGCGTTTAGCTAAAGCAGCTTTAGGGAGCAAGGTCAAGCACTGGAATGGAGTGCTGGAGTAATGAGTCTTTGAACTGGTGCGTCCTTCGATACTCCATTAATCCAATACTCCATTACTCCGTCACTCCGTCACTCCAATTCAAAATCGTCGATGAAACCGACGATTACGTCGTCGTCGATAAACCGCCGTTTCTTCTCATTCACCCGACAAAGCCGAATGACACGCGAAATCTGTGGAAAGAATTGCGCGAGCTGCTTGCATTCGAAATCGCCAGCGGTGGTCAGGTCTCGATTGTGAACAGACTCGACCGCGAGACGAGCGGCTTGGTTCTGGTCGCAAAAACCGCCGCGGCCGCGCGCCGGTTCGGACTGCTGATGCAGAAGCAACGGTTGCGCAAAGAATATCTCGCCATTGTTTGGGGCTGGCCGGAATGGGAACGGAAAACTGTGGACGCGCCGTTAGATCGACAGGGTAAGCACCAACAATCAGCGATTTGGCTGAAACAAATGATTCATCCCGCGGGCGCGCCAGCGCAGACGGAGTTCCGTGTTAAACGGCGCTTTGTTAGATCGACAACTGCCGACGATAGATTCACCCTGATCCGCGCAATCCCGTACACGGGCCGGACACACCAGATTCGCGTGCACCTGAGCTCAGTCGGTCATCCAACTGTAGGCGACAAAATTTATGGCCCAGACGAGCGACTCTATCTTCGATTCATCGAGACCGGATGGACTGAAGAACTCGAACAACGCTTACTTTTGCCGCGGCATGCGCTGCATTCGGCGAAACTGGCGATTGAAGGCGAGCGAGATTGGGCCAGTCCCTTGCCTCTCGATCTTGCTGAGTTCATCGGGTAGGGACGCCGCGCCGCGGCGTCCGGTCGGCGTAGCGCGCTGTCCCTACCAATTGCAATCCGATCAACTATTCCTATGGTAGGCGCGCCGAATGAAAACGCTTCGTGCTTCCGTCGTTTTCGCGTTTTTGCTCGCGTGCTTACAAGCCTTCGGGGGAACAGAACGATCCAGCGTGGAACTTCCTCCGACTGAATTTAATCCTCGGAGCTTCGAACTCGCAGTCGAGTCGGGATATTTATTTGGGGCCATCAATCCGCCGACTGATTATCAGATCGGCGCGGAGTTTCTGACAGCGCGTATTCGATGGGGCGTGGTGCGGAGCGACACCTGGCTGCGCGGCTACCACCAGTTTTACGTCAGCGCCATCGCCGAGCCGATTTTTCGTGGAATCGAGAACCATTATTTCGGATTCAATTTTGGCATGCGGTACAACTTTGTTCGGCCAGGTAGCAGGCTGGTCCCCTACTTCTCGGGCGGGGTTGGGGCTGGCTGGATCGACAGTCATCCGGAAGTTCCCGGCGCACAGGGACAGGATTTTACCTTTAACATTTTATCTGCGGCCGGCGTCTCCTTTGAACTGAACGATCACTGGAAACTGAACGCGGGAGTGCTTTATGAGCATCTCTCCAATGGCGGGCAGACCGATCCGAATCCGAGCCTGAATCTGTTCGGGCCGCAAGTGGGTGTGAGCTGCTCCTTTTAGCGTAGCCTTCATGCTCATGCTCCTAAACGTCCAACTCTCAACGCTCAACGCTCAACGCCCAATTCAAATAGTTGAGCGTTGGACGTTGGGCGTTTCCCCTCATTTCCTAAGATAGAGGAGTTCTTGGTGAAGACTTATCCCGGAGAAAACGTCCTGGTTGTCAGGCGGAGTTTGTTCGATCAGCTGGGGAGTTTCCAAGGCCTCAACTTTGAGCCGCAGAAATATCTCGACGCATTTCTGTCGCGGGGAAACAACTTCTTCCTCCCGCGTCCTAAAGCTGAGATTAATCCGGCCTACAAACAAATCATTCCCTACGCGCTAATCGCGTTTGAGAATAAGGTCGCTTATTACGTCCGCGGGAAAAGAGCGGGCGAACAGCGTCTGGTCGCTAAAGGTTCAATCGGTATTGGCGGTCACATGAACGAGACCGACGAATCGCTTTTTGCGTTGGATGAGGCGGCCTATCGCGCCGGAGTGGAGCGCGAAGTGAACGAAGAAATCAAAATCGACAGTCCGTTCGAGGACCGAATTGTTGCCCTTCTAAATGACGACACAACGGAAGTGGGATGCGTGCATCTTGGCATCGTTCACGTTTTCAAACTGGCCGAACCGAAGATAGAAAAGCGCGAAGCGATGATCACGGGCCTGACGTTTCTTCGAAAAGAAGAGTTGCTCGCGCGTCGCGAAACGATGGAAACCTGGTCGCAGATTTGCGTCGAGTCGCTCGAACGCTTGCTCCTGTAGCCGCTTAGTACGCCAAGAGTCCCGTCATCCAGATCGACCTTCCGCGCCTATCGCTCCCTCTGTGGTAAAAATGTAACCTCGTCGATCTGCCACCGACCAACCGGATGCGAAATGAGCAGGTTAATATCGGCGTATCTCGCCGGATAATTTATGCGCCCGTGGAAGTTCCCGTGCGGCTCGAAAAACTGCGAGTTAAATTCGATGTCGCCCTGGACGTCGATCGCACCAGCAGGCGCTCCGAGCTTGGCAATCTCCGCAAAAAAGTCCTGCTGCGCCGATGCCGGGAAATTCATCCGCGCTGCGGGGCCTAACCGCGAGTTGAAAAATTTAATATCACGCTGAACAGCGATGCGCTGGATCGCGTCTCTGGCGAATTGTTTTCCTTCCCTGGCCATCTCCTGTTTGTTGGAGAAGAGCCACCAAAAACCAACGCCAACCAGTCCCAGCACAATGATGAGGACAACAATGACTTGCCCGGATGATTTCGAACGAGAATTCATTCTTAATTTCTTCATAATTAATTAGTAGCCGAACCCGAGGCCCTTGATTACCTCGCCATTTCGGATGAGAACGGCATGTTTTTGATTGCCCGTGTAACCGCCGAAGCGATTCCGGGCGTTCACGGTGAAATTGACCAGATAACCGTAGAGGTGTTCGCCGTTCTTGCCCAGATCGGCTGGTTTAGGTTCCCCACTCCATTCAATGCGCGCGCTGTCCGGATCGACCAATTGTTTGCTGAGCCATTGCGTCACTACCTCCTTGTAATTGGCAGGATATGACCCGTAACGCGCCGTGTCCGCTTCTGTTTCTGCAATCGCTTGCAGCGTGAGCGCAACGCCCACAGTAAATGCGAGAATGAACGGCCGAGCCGTTTTCATGGAAGCCATTCTGTGCCGTCGAGCCGTTTTCATGGAAGCCATTCTGTGCCGTCGGAATTTTTTGTCCAGCCTAATGCGATGCGATCCATTCCCCGGCGTCGCGTTAGTCAATCTTCAGTTCGGATGTTCAGCCGGTCGAAAGTCCTGCGTGACTTTGGGTCGCCTCTCCTTGGCCAGGGAGAGGGGGAGGGTGAGGGATCTATTCAGCGCGGCTGGCAGGTGGACTTTCAAACTCCTCACCTTCGTCCTCTCCCCTTCTCCAAGGGGAGAGGCGGGAAGCGCCAAACCGAGTGCGGCGCGCAGCTCGTATTACGTTCCTTTCCTTTTGAGCGCGGTTTCGCTATGCATGCAAACATGAGCAAGCATTTGGTCCTGCTACCGATAACCGTCTGCTTCGTCTTTGCGCTCATTCCGGCATCGGCCAAAGAGAGTCCGATGCCCGTTGCCTCGGCCGGAACCCAACAAAATGTATCGGCACTCGATCCCGCCGCGGCAACCCAGACGTGGTTGGCCACTGTGCCGAGAAACGAGCGAGAAAAATCAGACGCCTATTTCGAGGGCGGTTACTGGCTGATTCTGTGGAATTTTCTTCTGGCCGCGGCGATCTCGATCTTTCTGCTGGCTACCCGAATCTCGGCGCGGCTGCGCGATTTCGCCGAACGTGTCTGTAGGGGAAGCTGGCAGCTTCCCCTACAAGTAATCCTCTACGCGATTCCTTACTTCCTCATCGTCGCCGCGCTGAGTTTCCCTCTGAATCTGTATGAAAACTTTTTTCGCGAACATCAATACGGCCTCGCGACCGAGAGCTTTCTGCCATGGTTTCGGGAGCAGCTGATCGGTCTCGGCATCGCAATCATTGGCGGCACGGTATTGTTGATTGTGCTCTACGCTGTTTTCCGGCGAGCACCGCGAACGTGGTGGATCTGGGGAACGGTCGTCGCGGTTGTCTTCATGTTCGTCATCGCGTTCATCGCGCCTGTGTTCATTGAGCCGCTATTCAATACCTATAAACCGCTGACGAGGCCTGAGATTAGAGATCCGATTCTCGCCATGGCGCGAGCGAATCAAATTCCGGTAAAACAAGTCTTCGAGGTGGACGCTTCGCGGCAGACCACGCGCGTTAGCGCGAATGTCGCAGGGGTTCTTGGCACGACGCGGATCGCGCTGAATGACAATCTACTCAAGCAATGCACGCTCCCTGAAATCCGCGAAGTGATGGCGCACGAGATGGGCCATTACGTCCTAAACCACGGCGCAAAGCAGTGAGACGCTGGGGAGGCAGATGGGGCGTGCGCGGGATTGCGGATCCTGCTGGGCTTCCCTTGCTCGTATTGATCTTTATCGCGCTAGTTTTCGTCGCCACGCCGTTTCTCAATACGGTCGTACGCGTCACAGAACGCGAAGCAGATGCTTTCGGAATCAACACTTCGCGCGAGCCCGATGGCATGGCAAAGGTGGCGCTCAAACTCGGTGCTTACCGCAAACTTGATCCGACGCCACTCGAGGAATTCATCTTTTTCGATCATCCCAGCGGCCGCTCTCGTATCCGCATGGCCATGGATTGGAAAGCAGCGCATTTGCCGGCTGGAGAATCACCCGTAGCGGACGGTGGCTCTAGCATTCGCTAGTGGCGCAGCCTAACCCGTTTCGCGGGGTCTTTGAGAAGGCGCGGCTGCGGTGGGAGGAGACCCGCCTTTCCGGATAAGCATCAAGTTACGAATGTAAATAAGCGAGTTGGGCAAATAAGCGAGAATGCCGACAGGGTCCCGTCTGAAAATAAAGTACAAACACATGATCACGCTGCCGGCGATGCTCCAATACCAAAACGAGACCGGTATCACGCTTTCGCCCTGCCGCTCTGAGGCCAGCCATTGCACAAGGAAACGCATTGAAAAAGTAGCAACGCATTGAAAAAGTAGCGTTCCCGATAAAGCCGAGCACGACGAGATAACTCCAATCCAAACCAAGGAACCGGTATTCTTTTCCGATCCACGTAATAGCGATAAGTGCGAGTATGTTCATAGGCTGTTAATTTGATTCGGCGATTTCGTATTGGATCTGTCGCGATTTCATCCAGCGCACCGCGAGCAGGGATTTATGATGATGCTTTTAGGCGTGCAATCAAAGTATCTGCGATCGCGGCCGGCGTGTCGGCAATTGCGATTCCCGCGGCCTTTAGCGCTTCAATTTTTCCCGCTGCAGTCCCCTTCCCTCCAGAAACGATCGCGCCGGCGTGACCCATGCGGCGTCCCGGTGGAGCCGTCATGCCCGCGATAAAAGCTGCCACGGGTTTCTTGCAATTCGCTTTGATCCACGCGGCGGCTTCTTCTTCTGCCGAGCCGCCGATTTCGCCGATTAGAATCATGGCGTCTGTGTCTGGATCTTCGTTGAAAAGCTTTACGCAATCGAGATGCGACAAACCGTGAATGGGATCGCCGCCGATGCCGATGCATGTCGATTGCCCATAGCCCCGCGATGTTAGTTGCCAAACTGCTTCGTAGGTAAGCGTCCCCGAGCGCGAGATCACACCGATATTGCCCGGCTTATGAATGTATCCCGGCATGATGCCAATCTTGCACGCACCGGGAGTAATAATCCCCGGGCAATTCGGACCGATCAGTCGCGATTGCTTTCCGCGCATCAGCGCCTTCACGCGCATCATGTCCATCGCCGGAATCCCCTCCGTGATGCAAACCACCAGCTCAACTCCGGCATCGACTGCTTCCAGAATTGAATCCGCAGCCGCAGGAGCAGGCACGAAAACCATTGAAGCATTGCAGCCAGTTTTCTGTCGTGCTTCCCATACGGTGTCGAATACCGGCACCTTGTCATCGAACATTTGGCCGCCTTTCCCCGGCGTCACGCCGGCCACCACAGTCGTGCCGTAGTCCATGCATTGCCGCGTGTGAAACGCGCCGGCGCTACCGGTGATCCCCTGCACCACGAGCCGTGTATTTTTATCGACCAATACTGACATATGAATCAGGAAAGCAGGAAAAGAGGAAAACATCTGGAACCCAGGAATCCATGAAGAGCAGAAAACATTCCTGCTTTCCCGCTTTCCTGATTCACTCTTCCTGGCTTCCTGGTTTCCAGATTCATTTTTGTTTTCTCCTGTGGATCACCAATTTGTTTCCATCAGGGTCTCGAAACTGCGCCATCCAGCAAACTGGCGTCTCAGTCTTTTCAATATCGAACGTGACTCCGCGTTCTTTCAGCTTCGCGATAGCCGCATCAATGTCATCGACTTCGAAAGCGACCGTCGTCCCGTCACGCGACGGTTTCCACGCCGGATGACAACCAACTCCGATCGTCGTAGGACCGAGATCGTACTCGACCCATGCGCCGTCCATCTGCGTGGAACTGGGCTTGAGCTCAAGGATCTCCTGATAAAATTTTCGTGCGCGTTCCTTATCAGACACCGCGATGGCAATGAAGGCCACTTCGTTTGTGATCATTTGCAGACTCCTTTCTCATTTTCTGGTTTAAGTTTGTGAATTATCAGTTTGTTGCCGTCCGGATCTTGTACAACCGCCATGTGACAGCACGGTGTCTCAAAGGCCTCAGCCGCGAAATGCACATGCCGGTCTTTCAATCGCTTGATCGCGTCATCAAAATCCTCCACTTCAAGAGCGGCGCCTGTTCCCTGATCAGACGGCCTCCAAGTGTCGCTTACGTTTGCGATCGCCAGCGTATCCTCGCCAACTGCGTATTCGATCCACTTACCGCCCATCATTTCATCTGACACCTTCAATTTAAGTACCTCTTCGTAAAACTTCCGTGCTCGCGGAATATCCGTCACCGGAATAGCCACAAAGCCGATCGCGTTAATCTTCATGAGTCACTCCTTCCTTCATCAGCCAGTCGCTTATCAAGCTGATCACTTTTGAATCGAAAGGCGCTTCCTTACCTTTGAAAGCGTCGGCCAAACTCAAATAATGCTGAAACGTGTGACCCGTCTTCGGCACCTCGTACGCATACGCGTCTCCACCATTTGCTGAAACATACGCGGCGATCAATTGGTGATCTTCGCGGCTCATGATCCAATCGAACTCGCCACGCAACGCATAAGTGGGCGTCGTTACGCGCGACCACGCGGCGGCGAGATTCAATTTTTGTAACTGCTGATAAAAGGCGAGCGGACGTCCATACAAATGCGCGTGATCTTTTCCTTCTGGCCAAAGATCTGCCAACTGCGGTTGCTCTTTGAGAATGTCGTCGACCCCGCGGCCTTTGATTAGCCATTCATAATAAAGCGTCGCTGCTCGTTTCATCATCTCAGTAACTTCCGCCGACATTTTCCCCATTAACGTGAAGCGCCGCCGCTCGATCTCGAGCATGTGCTCGAACCAGGTCTTGGCCCAACCACCGACTGAAATGTAGCCGCGCACCTGCTGTTGTTCCGCCTGCGATTCGGGGACCAGCGGCGCAAAGCCACCACCGTTGCTGATTCCAAGAACGAAAACGCGGTTGCTATCGATGAACTCGTAATTTTTTAACGCGCGAAAGGCAGCCCGATAACCGCCGAGCTCTGATTCGAAATCTGTTTCCGCGCAAAGGCCTTCGCTATCACCAACGCCCTGTTTTTCGACGCGAAACAGCGAGAAGTGTGGCAACCGGGCGAGGCCTTGCAAAACAAGGCCGCTGGCGTCTTTCGTGCCCGCCGGCGCCTCCACCGAATCGCAGCTCAACCAACCTGCCACGAAAATGACCGGCAGTTTTCCTTTCGCATTGCGCGGTTTGGTAATGATCGTGCGCAATCGTTTGCCGTCGGGCGCCGTCACCGAATCGTAGATCACATCTGCATTTAGATAACTTTCACGAGGCGCCTTCGTTTTACGCGGAAGCTCTTCCGCGCAGACCGCGACGGCGAACGCCAGAAACATGATTATCGATCCTACCTTCATTGAGCTTCGCGGCTTCCAACGACAAGTTCCAAATCCCAACTCCCAATCCCAGGGAACTTCCAATCTCCAAATCTCAGAGGAGAGGACACCATCATTCGCTTTTCGAAACAATCGACGAGAAAATCATTACTAGCTCGCGTGCCTCGGTCGCAAGCTTATCACGAGCGACGACACTGCCCTTGGTCAACCCAGCGTCCACCAGCCGTAGGAAGAGCCTGTTTTCTTTCGCTTCTTTGCGGCAGATTTTTACACGCATTAGAAAGTCTTTTTTGCTTAACGCTTCATCCGCTTCGATCCAATTCGCAGCGACCGAACCAATTGCCGACCATCCTCAGTATTACTGACGGTTCTTGGCAACTGCTTGACGAACGCCCGCACCGATTCTGCAAACCGAAACGTTCGATCTTCAAGATCACGTGGTTTCGCCCCGTCTTCCATTTTGAAGTTTGGAATTTGAGTCTTACTTGGAACTTGGGACTTGGGATTTGGGATTTGGGGTGGCAGCTGCTGCGACCGCCTTCTGTGCTGCATCCGCGAGATCGTCGGCCGCGATTAGCGCGAGGCCGCTATCCTTCAACAACTGCTTCCCTCGCTCCACGTTTGTTCCTTCCAGACGCACAACCAGCGGCACGGACAGTTTCACCGTTTTCGCTGCGTTAATGATGCCGTGCGCGATGATGTCGCATTTCATGATCCCGCCAAAAATGTTCACGAGAATGGCCTTCACCTTTTTGTCCGCGATCAAAATTTTGAACGCTTCAGTCACCTGTTCCTCCGTTGCGCCACCGCCTACGTCGAGAAAATTGGCCGGCTCGCCGCCATAAAATTTAATGATGTCCATCGTAGCCATGGCCAGGCCAGCGCCGTTCACGAGGCACGCGATATTGCCGTCCAGCCCGATGTAGCTAAGTCCATGCTTTGACGCTTCCACTTCGCGTGGATCTTCTTCCGCTACGTCGCGCAGCGCTGCGACCTCCGGGTGCCGATAAAGCGCGTTATCATCAAAGTTAAACTTCGCGTCGAGCGCGAGCACGTCAGCGCTGGTTGTCACTACCAGCGGATTGACCTCCACCATCGAGCAATCGAACGCAGCGAACGTGCGATAAAGTCCTTCAAATAATTTCGAAGCGCTTTTTAGCTGCGACGACTCGAAGCCAAGCTGCTTCGCCAGTTTTCGTGTCTGGAACGGTTGCAGACCGGCCAATGGATCAATCGCTTCACGAATGATCTTCTCCGGCGATGTTGCTGCGACGGTTTCAATTTCCACCCCGCCTTCCGTGCTTGCGACAATCAAAGGCGCGGCTGTGGCCCGATCGAGCAGAATCGCAAAATAAATTTCACGCGCGATATCGGCCGACTCGGCGACCAGCACTTTGTTCACCACGCGACCGCCCGGACCGGTCTGATGCGTCACCAGGATTTGCCCGAGCATCTTTGCGGCAAGGTCCCGCACTTCTTTAGCTGTCTTACGAACGTGAACGCCGCCTTGGAATCCGTTTTTGAACGTTCCTTTGCCCCGTCCGCCAGCGTGAATTTGCGCTTTAACAACGATGTCGACGTCGCCCAGGTCGCGCGCGATTTGCTCCGCCTCATCCAGCGTTGAGGCGACTTTGCCACGCGTGGTTGCCACGTCGAATCTTTGCAACAATTCCTTGGCCTGATATTCGTGAATGTTCATTTGCAGATTCCGCGGAGAGTGGAGTAGCCCGCGGAAGACAGATCAGCAAAGATTTTTCTTTTGCAAATTGACTTGCCTCTTCAAAACCGGGCGGACTACGGTGCCAGGCATGACAACCTTCATCAAAATCTCCAGTCTGGTTTTCGCGTTCCTTCTCTCGATTAGCTTGCCACTTGCAGCCGGCACGCCCGAACAAGAAAAGGCGTTCGTCGACAAATATAAAACAGCATTTGAAGGGAAAGACACCGCGGCGCTTGAATCACTCCTTTACACACAAGGCTCAGACCCGGCGGCCGTCGAGTTTTACAAAATGATGCAGTCGGGGGAAGCCGGAGAGAAAATTTCCAAGATTGAGCTTGTTACTCTCACGCCGGAGGACATGAAAAAAGCGACGACGCCGATGGACGGACCAACCGGCAAAGTTTGCCTGACTCTTAAACCAACGAAAAAGCTCGTCATCAAGATCGAGAAAAAAGACGCAAACGGGAGCTCCACCAGCAGCACAGAAAACCTCATTGCCGAGAAAGACGGCAAATTCGTTATTCCCGTGCCTGGACCGTGTAAGTGACCTTTACTTTCGCTCCTCTCCGAAAAGATCGGTAGGGCGTCGTACTCCGTGCGCGCCGCCGAGCGCAAGGATCTTTACTTTCGCTCCTCTCCGAAAAGCGTACCTACCGTCCGTTGATCCGCGGGCGGTTCGAGCGAGTTAACGAAGTTGCGAAATCGTTTGGAGAAAACTTCAGGTCGAAGTTTCCAGTAATGAGCGATGCCCGGCGCAGCGACATAGTGCCGAAGAAGTCCGTGCCAGCCTTCCCATAGTTGCCTGTCCATCAGTCCATAAACATAATGAAAATGAATCGTCTCGAACGCCTTCAAGAATTGGTAACTGGCATGGAAAAAACGCGCCCGTTCCTCGACTGAGAGTGCGCCGATGTCTTCCAGGCCAATTCGCCAGATGCGTTCCAGTTCGGCATTCTCCATTAAAGGTTTGGTCACGTCGCGCAGAGCGGTGGCTGCAGCGTCTTGAGTAGCGAGTTTGGCCACACGCGTGCTCCGATGCACCTGCAGCGCCAGATATAGCACGGACAAGACCACAGCAATCGAGCCGACCAATTGCGAGATCGCGCTAATGGCGTCCCAGTTCATCCTTGTGTTATACCACAGGCGAATGACTGATCGCTACTTCGGTTCGTCAGCGACTTTCAGAACAATTTTCCCGCGCGTGTGACCAGTGGCGACCTGTTCCTGCGCTTTCACCGCTTCCGAGAGCGGAAACGTTTGAGACACGATCACTTTGATTTTTTTTTCGTCGATCAATTTGCCAATCTCAGCGAGCTCATTTGAAGTCGGCTCGACGCCTAAGGATGCGCCTCGAATCCCGTGCTTATCCAGCTCTGCTTGATCGATTCGCGCCACGAGCGTCACGATAAAGCCCCCTTTCTTTACCACTCCGTAGGAACGCGCAAGCGTATCTTTCCCAACTGAATCGAGCACCACATCGACGTCCTTTGCGACGTCCTCGAACTTTTGCTGTGTGCGACGTCCTCGAACTTTTGCTGTGTGTAATCGACTTCGACATCCGCGCCGAGTTGCTTGAGCAGGTCCTGATTTCGAGTCGATGCCGTCGCGATCACTTTCGCGCCGCGTGCCTTGGCGATTTGGATCGCGAAACTTCCTACGCCGCCGGATCCGCCGTGGATAAGCACCGTCTGGCCCGCACTCAGTTTTGCCTTGTCGATTAACGCCTGCCACGCCGTCAATGCGACAACCGGGACGCCTGCCGCTTCGGTAAAGCTGAGCGATTTCGGCTTTGGCGCCGCTTCGACTTCTGTCGCGACGGCGTACTCTGCATATCCGCCACCGTCTTTCAGCTCGAGGTACGCGTACACCTGGTCGCCGGCCTTGAACTTTGTGATCTTCGCTCCCGTCTTCTCAACGACTCCGGCGATGTCGTAACCCGGAATGAACGGCAGCGTTATTCCGAAAAACTTCGCATACTTTTCGGAGCGACTCGCGTCGTCCACCGGATTCACACCCGCTGCGATCACGCGAACTAGGATCTGATCTTCTTTCGGTTCCGGCCGAGGCCTATCTTCGTATTTCAAAACCTCGGGGCCGCCGTACTCATGCACTACAATTGCTTTCATGGTTGGCTCGGCCGTTTGCGCACACAAAACGCTTGGTAAAATCACTGCTGCCATTATCCCAGCAGTGGACATCAGTTCCGTTGTGATTCGCATACCCAGTCTTAGCCCGGCCGCGGACTGTTCGTCCAGACTTTTCCCATCGCTCACATCCCCGTTTCATCCAGCCGGAGGCAAAGGCGGTTCTGTCGGCGGATTCAACGCAGATGTCGAAGGTGGCGGCGCGGCCGACGCAGGTGACAAGATCGGCAAAAACTCCGGTGGCATTAAGCCCGCCCACACATCGTATTCAGGTCCGAACTGGCGCAGAAACAAAAGCGAAAATGAACGAAGCAAAACAAAGACCGGTAGCAAAATCACAGTGCCGATATACGGAATCGCAGCGATACAGCAGGTCGCGCAAGTCACCAAGCATGCGACGATCGCCGTGGCCAGTGCCAGAACAATCAAAAACAAACAATACAAAAGGATTTCACCCGGATTCGCCGCGATCAGTTTGGTGACAGTCCGGAACGCCTCATAGGCTCGGCACCGACGGATCAGTTTGGTGACAGTCCGGAACGCCTCATAGGCTCGGCACCGACGGCGATACATCACGAGCGTCATAAAATTAGCGATCAGCGCCCAGACAAACACGAGCAGCAGCATGACGAATACCCAGGCGGCAATTAACGATATCACATAAAGATCCAGCCGATCTCGATGCAGATACAAATAGTAACGGCCTTTGATCGCCAGGATGATCAACGGCAGGGAAAGCAACGCTGCGAATACCAGAAAGCAAAGCCCAACCACCAGCGAGAACAGAAAATAGCTGTTCCCTTCCTTGCGAAATTCACGCCATGGTTCTGCAATTGCGCCGCGGTTCTTGACGATGCAGTCGATAAACATGAAGCGGCCGCGTGCTCGCAGCCAAGCAAATAGAACAATGAGAACGAGAACCAATGAGACCAGAACGCAAACGCCTGTCACGAGAATCGGATGCGGAATTTGGCTGATTGCCTCGTTTAGCTTCTGCACATCTTCGCGACGGTTGTACTGATAGTTGAAACCGCCACCACCGAGATTCGCCAGCCACGCGGCAAAGCCAATCACAAACCATTTCTTTATGTCGAACGGCTGAAAGAGAATCCTCTTGATCAATTCAAACGCTTCCCCAAATGGTTTGAAGATTTCGATGTTTCGTTCGGTCCCATTCATGCGCGGCATTTTGAATGGGTTTCGCCAAGCTAATCAAGCCCACTGTGCTGTAGATTCCGCTGTCCTCAGCGGATACTTAGGGCGCGCGCCGCGAAGGATGCGCTGCGGACAGCGCACACTACAACCGACGACGCGCGGTTGTTTAGTAAGCCGGGAGCGCCATGTTAGTTCTCGATGCTACACGCGCAATGCTGCTACCCGATTGGCGCCGAAGTGGTCGGCAAAGACGAAACGCACTTTCGCGTTTGGGCACCAAAAGCCCGAGAAATTGATGTTGTTCTGGAAAACAGCGGAGGCGCGGAGCCAATCTTCTATCCCCTAACACCGGAAGCAGGTGGATATTTCTCCGGCGCCGCCAACATCGGCACGGGCAGCCGTTACCGGTTTCGAGTAAATGGCAGAGAAAAGTTTTATCCCGATCCGGCATCGCGCTTTCAGCCGGAAGGACCACACGGACCCTCTTGCGTAGTCGATTCACGGCAGTTCCAATGGGCGGACGCGCATTGGCCGGGTCCCGCCGTCGCGGGATTAAAGGGTCAAATCATCTACGAAATGCACATCGGCACATTTACGAAGGAAGGAACGTGGCGCGCCGCAGCAGAGCAGTTGCCGGAGCTGGCGCGCATCGGCATCACGATGGTGGAGATGATGCCGGTCGCGGATTTCCCCGGGAAATTTGGCTGGGGTTACGACGGGGTAAATCTTTTTGCACCGTCGCATTTGTACGGAACGCCGGATGATTTGCGGGCCCGGATGATTTGCGGGCGTTCATCGACCGGACGCACTCGTTAGGCCTCGCCGTAATTCTCGACGTCGTTTACAACCATTTCGGACCCGACGGAAATTATCTCGCTGTTTTCTCCGATGATTATTTGGTTCGCCAAAAAGAAAACGAATGGGGCAATCCGATCAATTTCGATGGGCAGAATTCGGGACCGGTCCGGGAGTTTTTCATCACGAATGCCCGTTACTGGATTGAGGAATTTCATTTCGACGGATTCCGTTTCGACGCGACACATGCCATCCGCGATCAATCCACTGAATACATCATCGGCGCGGTTGGACGCGCTGCGCGTGAGGCAGCCGGCGCACGCTCAATCGTTCTGATCGCCGAGAACGATCTCCAGGAAGCAAAGATGGTGCAGCCGCGAAGCGAAGGCGGTGACGGTCTGGACGGGTTGTGGAACGACGATTTTCACCACAGCGCCGTGGTGGCGCTGACTGGCCGCAACGAAGCTTACTACCGCGATTATCGTGGCGCGCCGCAGGAATTTATTTCCGCGGCCAAATACGGGTTCCTGTATCAGGGGCAGGCGCGCTCATGGCGAAAAGCTTTGCGTGGAACGCCGACATTCAGGATTGCTCCGGAGGTTTTCGTCTGTTTCATCGAGAACCACGACCAAATTGCGAACACCGGACCGGGCCAGCGATTGCGCTTTCAAACTTCACCGGGACGTTACCGCGCCATGACCGCGCTTCTTTTGCTCGGTCCATGGACGCCGCTGTTGTTTCAGGGACAAGAGTTCGGCGTGTCCAGCCCTTTTCAGTTCTTTGCAGATATAGGCGATACTAGCGTGCGAGACGCAATTCGCAGGGGTCGCGCCGAATGGCTGGCGCCATTTTTAACGCTTACCGAAGAAGAGGCATGGAGAACTCTTCCCGCACCGGATGACCCAGCGGTATTCGGTCGCTGCAAACTGGATTTGTCCGAGCGCGAAAAGAATCGCGAACTTTACGATCTGCATATCGATCTTTTGAAATTGCGACGGGAAGATTCGCGCTTTCGCCAGCAGAGTTCCGGCGGCATCGATGGCGCGGTGCTCGGTTCGGCAAGTTTCATTCTGAGATATTTTTCGGAGAACAACGATGATCGTCTGCTGGTAGTAAACTTTGGAGACGGACAGATCTTGCATCCTGCTTCGGAACCTCTGCTTGCGCCGCCGTCGGGTTACCGATGGGAGACACTTTGGACGAGTGAGTCGCCACGCTACGCGGGGGCGAGCGCAGCTCTGATCGCCACTCCTGAGCAATGGGTTCTGCCGGCGGAGTCCACGGTCGCGTTGCGACCGGTATTGGCAAATTAGGATTGAGCCGCTAACCCGTGCAGGCAAACGAACCGCAGATTCCATGGATTGCGCCTCCTTGAACTTCGCAATTGCATCTTCGCTCCTGCCCCAATCAACTTGCCGCCAACAGTTGCGCAATCCGTTTTCGCGCGCTTACTCTGCGCGATGAAATTCCGCGCGATTACGATGTCGATCTTGGCAGCGCCGATCGTTGCTTTCGCACAAGAGAACACCCCGCCACCCAGAGTTTATCCTGTCGCGTTGCCGAACTACGACGAGGAAACCGCCACGCGGTTACAGATTTTTTTGGACAATAGCGATTTCGGTCCGGGCAAGATCGACGGCAAAATGGGCGAATTTTTTCGGAAGGCGCTCATTTCATACAAACACGCGTATGCGATGCCAAAGACCGGGGCAGTCGATCAGTGGATGCTCGATCAAGTTCCGGTGACTTACACGACCTACACAATCCGGGAAGAGGATCTTAAATCGATCGGCGACGTGCCAGGCAGTCACGCCGAGCAGGCAAGATTAAAATGGCTTCCGTACACGTCGCTGTTGGAGTTCGTCGCCGAGCGCTTTCATTCTGCCGAGGCGTTCATCCAAAAGCTCAATCCCGGAAAAAACTGGGAACACCTTCAGCCCGGCGAAACGCTCAAGGTGCCGAACGTTTTGCCGTTTGAAGTTGAAAAGTTTAGTGAGGGAAAAGTCCCTGAGAATCCGGCGTTCGCCACGCGCAAAGTTTTCGTCGATACCCATGAGCATTTGCTCGAAGTTTTCGATCACGATCAGCTCGTTTGCGTGTTTCCGATTACGCCGGGATCCAAGGCGCTGCCTGCGCCGGTGGGCACATGGAAAATTCTCGGCACGAGTGTTTGGCCATGGTTCCGCTACGACGAAGGGATGCTGAACTACGGCGTTCGGACCGAAAATTATTACAATCTCCCACCCGGTCCCAACAATCTGGTCGGCATTCTCTGGATGGGCTTGAACAAACCAGGCATCGGCATCCACGGCACGAATAACCCGGAAACCATCGGCCGCGCCGCAAGTCACGGTTGCATTCGCCTGGCAAACTGGGACGCCGCGCGAGTGAAAGACCTCGTGAGCGTAGGAAATACGGTGATCATCTTTTAGCCTTTTCCACGATTATTGTAGGGCGTCTGTCTCAGACGCCTGGCGTTTCGCAGAAACGCCCTAGAGTAAAAATTTCGCGCTGAATCGCGTGCTCAAGCGTCTAGGCTTTAGATCGCAAAACAATGGATGCCAGTGAACGCGAACATTACCAGGCGGCCATTCACGGCGATCGGGAGGCATTTGAAATGATTATCCGCATGCACAGTCGAACGCTTTTCGCGATCGCCTACGGCATTCTGCAAAACCGCGAGGAAGCCGAAGACGTCGTGCAAGACGCGCTGGTCAAAGCATGGAAAACGCGCTGGCGTGTGCGCGACCCGGAGAAATTTCCCGCGTGGCTGGCAACAATCGCAAGACATCGGGCGCACGATGTTTTTCGCAAACGCCGCACCGTTCCGCTTTCGGAAGAAACAATCGAAGCGATCGAACCGGAGCCAACTGATACGATTACCTTGGATCGGCAATTACATTCCGCGCTCGGGGCTTTGCCAGAACTTCATCGCGCAGCGCTTACCCTGCGTTATTTCGAAGAGATGGATTATCGTACCATCGAAAACACGCTGGGCCTGACCAACGGCGCGCTGCGGGGAATTCTCGGACGCGCGCTGGCTTCGCTGCGTAAACAACTTCGCCCCGCTCTCGCCTCGACGGACTAAACCTATGGCGACCGTTCACAACGAAATCGACAACTGGCTCGCCGCCGATCTTCACGGCGACCTCTCAGACGCCGAACGAAGCGCGCTTCACGCGCATCTCCTCGACTGCGCTGCGTGCCGCAAAGCTCATCAAGAAACGAAAACTATGAACAAAATCCTTGAAGAAACTCTTGCTCAAGAAAAACCCGATCTGCGTTTCGAACAGCGGATGCTCGGCGGATTCCGCAATCGCGTCCCGCAAAGAGCTGGGCTCGTAAGATTGCTCGTCGATCTGATGCGGTTACGCCCGTTGCAAATCACGGCAGTTGCTGCGGTGTTACTCGGACTGGTGCAACTCGGTCGGATGATTACGGGGGAAGATGCGAGCGCGGTGCCCGGTCGTAAAGAGTACACCCGAGCGCAATTCGCAGCCCAGCCATCGCAGGTCGCTGCCTCGCAACCTGCCCCCGCCGCGGGCTTGGCACGATCAGACGAAGCCGCCGCTGCACGATCACGAGACTTAGCTCTTCCGGAACCGCCGCCACCGGCGCTGCCGTCAACTCAAGCGAGCGACAAAGCAGAGAGTTTCGCGAAAAGCAAACCAATGACCGGCACCGAATCGAAATTGGCCGCAGCAGACCAGCGCGCGCGGCCAGCACCTCCCCCCGGTGAGGCTCAAGGCGCAGGAGAAACGGAACAACGTGGAAAAGCCGAGGCGGAACGGATAATCGTGACTGGATCTCTTATCTCCACGGCCGAAGAAGTTTCTGCGCCACCGACAAATGCAGCACTCGCGAATCGGAAACTGATTCGCAACGCAACCGTCGATCTTGAGATCGCGAGCTTTGATGACGCGGTGACGAAGATCACGGTATTTGCAAATGAAGAACGCGGCTATGTCGCAACAACGAGTTCGGAGAAGCAAGAAAATGGAAAATTGAAGGGTGAGATCGTCGTCAAAGTTCTGCCGGAAAACCTGGATAGGTTTCTGCAAAAGCTTCGTGGCCTTGGCGAATTAAAGAACCAAACACTCGGCACCGAAGACGTGACGAAAGCGTACTTCGATACCGATGCGCGGCTCAAGAACGCACATGTGATGGAGCAGCGTTTGATCGACATGCTGAAAACGAAGACCGGCAAGGTTTCCGATCTGCTCCAGGTGGAGAAGGAACTCGGTCGCGTTCGCGAAGAGATCGAGAAGATGCAGGGCGAATTGAAATATTGGGATTCGCAGGTGCAA
>Ga0193735_1000194_pt1 | contig 19262 bp, 19 predicted proteins | sample U1m2metaG_FD_145080 | JGI IMG/M metagenome (GOLD analysis project Ga0193735, IMG submission 145080) | Soil microbial communities from a riparian zone of the East river system, Colorado, United States - U1m2 | ecosystem: Environmental > Terrestrial > Soil > Riparian zone | place: USA: East River... | reverse complement strand
CTCGTGGCTCCCGCCCTCGACTTTCACAGCGGCGACGCCGGTCTCCTGAATTGCACGCCCGCAATTCAACACCGCGCTCTCGATGCTGGCCTGATAAGACAGAAATGGCATGTCGATGATGATCAGCGCCCGCTTTACTCCGCGTCGCACGGCAGACGCGTGATAGATCATGTGGTCCAGAGTGACTGGGAGCGTCGAAGAATACCCCATCACCGCCGTTCCCACAGAATCGCCGACCAGGATAGCGTCGACGCCTGATTCGTCGACCAGCCGCCCGAACAACGCGTCGTAGGCCGTCATCACGACGAGCTTCTCGCCCTTGCGCTTGCGCTCGGCGAAATCACGCACGGTGACGACCTTGTCTGTCTGCGGCTTGGTGCTACTCAATGAACGAGCTCCTGAGAGTCGCCAGCTCTCGCAGCCAGAAATTCCTGTTCGAGAGCTCGGGATGGGGAACGGTGAGGCCGGGCTCTCGCACGCTCTGCTTCTCGAACAGGACGATGTCGAGGTCGAGGGTACGGGGACCCCAGCGCTCGTTGCGGACGCGTCCCGCCCCCGCCTCGATCCGTTGGAGCTCGATCAGCAGGTCACGTGGGGACAGCTCTGTTTCTATCGCGATCATTTGATTGAGAAATGGTCCCTGAGCCACCGGTCCGATCGGAGCGGTCTCTTCGGCATCGGTCTGACCCAGCACCCGCGTTCCAGCGAGGGCCGCGATCGCGCGTCGAGCCTGCGCCAAAAATACCTCACGCTGGCCGAGATTGGAGCCGAGTGCTATGTAGGCGACATCTCTCACCCACGCTCTCGCTCGAGCGCGACCTCGGCGTATGCAAGCGGTCCTGGCAGCGCGACATTTGGCTTGCGCACGGCAATTCTCACCCGCTCGACCAGCGGCAGCTGGAGCGCACGCTCCGCGATGCGCTCCCCGACTTCCTCGAGAAAGCTCGTATGGCCTTCGGTCACAACCTCGGCGACGAGATCGTAAACGCGTCGGTAGTCGACGATGTCCCGCGCTGTGAGCTGGGTGCCGCTTCTCCGCACCCAGAGTGATGCATCCACTTCGATCGACTGGGCGATCTCCGCTTCGTGTGGCAGCACACCGATGCGCGCGTGAAAGCGCATCGCCTTGAGCGTCACGACATCGGTATTCGCATCGCCGCCGCTACCCATCGAGGCCCTCTCGTAGGCTCCGTGTTAGTCCGAGAACCTGCGTAGCTCCTTCTTCCGCGGCTCTCACCAGCGCACTACCGACGACGACGCCATCGGCGAGCCTGCCAATGCTCCGCGCCTGTGCGGGAGTCGAGATACCAAATCCCACGCAAATCGGAAGCGTCGTCGTCGAGCGCAGCCTCGCTATCGTCTCGGGCAATTCCGTCGCCGTGTTCTCCTGCACTCCGGTAACCCCCAGACGGCTGATAAGATAAACGAATCCGCTCCCGTGACGCGCGATCTCGCCCATCCGCTCACGCGGTGTGGTCGGCGCCACCAACCGGATAAAGGCCAGTGGGCTGTTGCCAAGCCATTCCTCGCGCTCCGGATCCGCACCTACAGGTATGTCGGTGATGAGAATGCCGCTGGCGCCGGAATCCGCTGCTCGAGTCAGGGCGTCGGGGCCCGCCGCCAGGATCGGATTCAAGTAACTGAACAACACAACAGGCACGCTGAGCTTTGCCCGCTCGATGAGGCCGAGCACGCCGTCGTAGGTCATCCCGTTTTCCAGTGCGCGCTGAGAGCTGGCCTGGATGATAGGCCCATCCGCAATTGGATCGGAGAACGGGACGCCGAGCTCGATGATGTCCGCCCCGCCTTCCTCCAGCGCCCGAAGGACTTCCAGCGACCGGTCGACGTCGGGATGGCCGGCGGTTACGTAACAGACCAGCGCACGGCGCGAGCTCTGGCGGAGCGCGTCGAATCGACGCGCAATGGCGTTAGATGAGGTAGTCGCCGACGGTGATGCCATAGCGATCCGGGTCGGCCGTCTTGATGATTGAGCGCGCATACTGGCCGCCTGCCTCTGGAACCGCAAGGTCCACCGTGAGCGGAGGACTTATTGTATTTCCCTGCGCATCGCTGATGATCTTGACGATCGGTCTCGAGAGCGCTTCCGGGTTCGGATTCGCCGCGGAGACGATGGCCAGCTCGAAGGTGTCGAGAACGATCAGAGTACCGACAGGGTAAATCCCGAGCAGATTGATGAATGCCTTCACCAGCACCTGGTCGAGGCCGCGCCGCGGATTGTCGCGCATCTCCTCGAGAACTGCTGATGGCGCGAGAGGCTCGGTCTTGTAGACGCGGCGCGACGTCGCGGCGTCGTAGCTGTCGGCAATCGTCACGATCTTGCTCAGCACGCTCGGTTGTCGCTGACGGACGCATTTCGGGTAGCCGGTGAGATCGATCTTCATGTGGTGCTCGTGGCAGACCGTCATCGCGCGATACGACAGCTCGTCCTGCTGGCGCCGGAACTGGAAGAGGACCAGCACCCCGAGCCACGGGTGCGCCGCCATCCATCTCCATTCCTCGTCGGTGAGCTCACCCGTCTTCTGCAACAGATCGAGAGGCACACGGGACTTGCCGATATCGTGCATCAGAGCGGCGAGACCGAGCTCGTACAGCTGCAGCTTGGTCATTCCGAGACGGCGGCCCAGCGCGATCGAGAAGATGCACACGTTCACTGAGTGCGTGAACGTGTATTCGTCGTAGTCCCGGATCGCGGTGAGCCCGATCAAAGACGTTTCCTCGTTCAGCACCTGATCCACGATGCCCTGCACCACCCGCTTGATCTTGCGGATGTTCGGCGTCTTTCCGATTCGCACCGAGTTGATGACGTCCTTGGTGACAGCGACCGACTGCGAGTAGGTGCGGTTGGCCGCTGCCTTTGCTTCTTCGTTGAATTCCCTATCGGTGGCGGTCTCAGTCGGAGCGTCGATCAGGAATGTCTCGATCTTTGCTTCCTTCAGGCGGCTCACGATTTCCTTGAACCGGTCTGCAGGCGCGCTCTTGGTCTCGCCGCCCAGCAGCGAAAGCAGCAGCGTCCAGTCCTTGGCGGTTCCTTGCGGGCCGACGTGGATTGCGCCGATCCCCGCCACTTTGCAGAGCGTCAGGATGTGGCCGAAGGTGGCGTAGTTGCTTAAGTCGAGTCGCAGGCGGGTCGAGTTGAGAAAAATGAACTCTCCCGAAATCCGGAACTCGAGCTCACCTTCCTCGGCGCGAAGCTCCTCGGCGACCTGAGAAAGCTCGACCAGGGTCTTCTGAACCGCGCTGTGCTCGAGCGGGTAGAGCTTGATCGCGCGCAGCGCGGCGTAAAACGCCACCATGAAATTTCGGCCGCCGCGCCGAACGTTCGCTCCTGACTGCTTTTCTCCCCCGCTGTGGGATTGCGTCACCGATCCGCCGGTCACGTTCCACCTGCACGGATGGCTCGACTGACCGCGTTTCTCACGATCACGTCCTTCTCCCCAGCGGCGCGGTTGAGTGACTCCGTCGCCTTGGGTGTGTTGATCTTGCCAAGCGCCATCGCAGCGCAGGCACGGAACTCGGAATCGTCGCGCTTGCCCATGAATCCCTTGGCGTGCAGGATTCCATCGAGAAGCGGGATGCCGCCATCCCCGCTCAGAAGTCCGAAGGCTTCGAAGAACGCCATCTTCTCGGTAAGGTTGCTGTCGCGGAGATCCTTGCCCTTGATCGCGGCCTCAATGCGGGGCAGCGAGGCGCGCGCGTTGCGTGCGCCGAGGGCGCGGACGGCGATTATCCTGACTTCGCGATCCTCGTCGACAAGCGCTCTTTCCAGCATTTGCATGGCCCCGGGCGAGCCGATTTCAGTGAGCGCGGTCACGGCCGCAGCGCGCATATCGGACTCCCCAACCGTGAGCATTTTGCCGAGCGCCGGAACTGCGGCCGGAGACTTGAGCGCGGCCGCGCGGCGGATCGCCTCGATTACCACAGCCTCGTCATCCGAGCCAATGAGCCGAATCAGCTCCGCACTGTTCCCCGATGCGAGCCGCGAGGCGGCAGCCTCGAGTAACATCTTCAGCTGAGGGTTGTTGCTACGGCCGATCCAGCCGAGGATCGTCTCGAGCGCGCGTGGCTGCAGGATTCCGAATAGCTCGTCGAGCTCCATCTGGGGAGCGCGCAGCGGCGAGTCTTCGAGCGCCTGTAGGAGCTGCCCCAGCGGTTTGGGATCGCTCATCAGCTCGCCGAGCTGGGTGAGACGCTGCTTTTGCGGCTCCAGCAGGTCCGTAGCGCGATTTGCAGTTACGCCGGATTCGCGCAGGAGGTACGCCGCGTTTCGGTACTGCGCGGTCGAGAGCAGTATGAGCAGGAAATAGTCGAGAAGCCCGCAGATCTCTTCGCGCACTGTCGGGTCTTTCTGGGTCTCGAACGTATCGAGAAGAGATGCGATGACGGCGGGCCGGAGGTCCGTCGAGAACTCACGCTTGATCTCCTGATGGAGGTATTCGACTTCACCGTCATCCAGGAAATAGAGCGTCGCGTCAAAATCATCGAGCTTGGCAAGCGACGATGTGGTGGATTCGAGACCAGCCTCGACCTGCGCCGGCGAAAGGATCTTTTCTTTCTGCTCGGCCCGTTCCATCGACTCGACTCCAGGGCCGGTCTCTGCCGTGAGATCGACGTAGCGATACTGCAGTGTCGTGAACTCTCGCTCCCACATGAGGGTGAGCAGATCGTCGTCCTCGTCAGTCGCCTTCCGTACGGCCTGGAGCAGATTGAAGAACGTGCCCAGCTCTTCGGTCTCGAAGCCCTTGAGCATCTTGAGCTCACGGATCCCGTCCTTGTAGAGGAGCCAGGCCATGTTGTCGCTGGTCCTCTCGCCTTCGTCGAGCACGACTCGGCCTTCCCATTTGAGCTGGGTCTCGACGACCTGAAGATCCAGCTCCTCGGTGTGTTTCCAGATTGCGGCGAAGCCATCCCGCACTGCCTCGAGAGAGCGTGCGTGCATTGGGTTGTTCGGCAGGTAGAGCTGGTGCGCGCGAACAGCCTTCACGAAGGCTTTGAGGAGGTCGGTAACGAAATGGACCGGGAATGACGGCTCGTCGAGCTCGTCCTCCGCGGTATTCGCTGGTACCGACGTTGTCATGCGGGAAGAAGCCCCATATCAGTTATTTGCGCCAGATCCTTGTCGCCCCGACCGCTGATGCAGATCAGCACCGCGTCGCCGTGTTGCCACCGCTCCTTGTCTTTGACGACCCAGGCGACAGCGTGTGACGTCTCCAAGGCCGGTATTATCCCCTCCAGGCGGCTTAGAATCCCGAGCCCTTCCACTGCCTCGTCGTCGGTGATCGAGACATAGATCGCACGGCCAATCTCCTTGAGATAGGAATGCTCGGGGCCGACACCTGGATAATCCAGTCCGGCGGAGATCGAATGCGCGGGGTGCACCTGACCGCTCTCGTCCTGCAGCAGGTAGCTCAGGGAACCGTGCAGAACGCCGGGCACTCCGCGCTGGAGAGATGCAGAATGCTCTCCGCTATCCAGTCCCCTTCCCGCAGCCTCAACACCAACAAGCTCGACGGCGCGATCGGCGACGAAGGGGTGGAAAATCCCCATGGCGTTCGACCCGCCACCGACGCAGGCCACGACGGTCGTCGGGGCGCGGCCGGCTAGCTCGAGCATTTGGGCCTTCGCTTCGCGCCCGATTATCGACTGAAAATCGCGAACCATCCGCGGGTACGGCGCGGGACCGACAACGGAGCCGATGATATAGTAGCTGTCGTTCACGTTGGTGACCCAATCGCGGATCGCCTCGCTGGTGGCATCCTTGAGCGTCCGTGTGCCGGAGAGAACCGGAACTACCTTGGCTCCCATCAGACGCATTCTGTAGACGTTCAATTCCTGGCGGCGCATGTCCTCTTCGCCCATGTAGACGGTGCACTCGAGTCCAAAGCGCGCGCAGACCGTCGCCGTTGCGACGCCGTGTTGCCCGGCACCCGTTTCCGCGATGATCCGTCGCTTGCCCATGCGCATCGCCAACAGTGCCTGACCGAGCGCGCTGTTGATCTTGTGCGCACCGGTGTGGTTCAGATCCTCTCGCTTGAGGTAGACGGAGCAGCCAACAAGCTCGGACAGCCGCGGAGCGGTGCTGAGCGGCGAAGGACGCCCGACATACTCCTTGAGCAGGCGATCGAGGTCCGCGCGGAATGCCGGATCGCGCATGGCTTGATCGAACGCCGAGTCCAGCTCGTCGAGGGCCGGAATCAGCGTTTCCGGCACATATCGTCCGCCGAATACGCCGAAGCGGTGGGCTGTCTCCGTCGCCATGTTAATGGGCGCGCGAGCCGGATGCCGCGGCATAAAACTCACGCATCAGCCACGGATCTTTTACTCCGGGTGAGCTTTCCACACCCGACGAGACGTCGACGACATCGGGCGCAAGCGTGCGCACCGCGCTGGCGACGTTACCCGGCTTGAGTCCGCCGGCGAGCACTACCGCCGCGCTCCCTCTGTCGCGCGCCAGATCCACAGCCAGCTCATTCCAGGGGAGCGGCTCGCCTGTTCCGCCCAGCCGGCGTTCGCTCCGCACATGGCGTTCGCTCCGCGAATCCAGCACGACAGCGTCGGCGGTCGTGAACAGCGATTCAGACTCAGGCGGGATGTGCGAGCCGGCGATTCTGATAGCAGCCCAAACTTCGCCGCTGAACTTCATGCGGACAGCGCGGATGTCTGCCGTCGTGGGATCGGCGTGCAGCTGAACGACGTCGAGGCGAGCTTCGGCGGATGCTCTCTCGATCTCTTCCGGCGAATTGGTTCCGAAAACTCCGACGCGCTTTACCGTCGAGCCAACGGCATCGAGGATCGCGCGCCCCTGGGTCGGAGTTACGCGCCTCGGCCCGTCGGCGAAGACGACACCTACGTAACTGGCTCCGATCTCGCCGGCGAGCGCGGCATCGTGCGGGCGGGTCATCCCACAGAACTTAACTTTTGCGAGCATCCGCGGTCCGCGCGATTCCCGTGAGTGACCGGACTGCCGCTTCGGGGTCGTTCGAGGCCGACAGCTCGGTGCCGACCAGCACGGCGTCAGCTCCGGCTCGGCCCAGCTGCTCCACATCCTTCGCCGATTTCACGCCGCTCTCCGCGATCGCGACAATGCCGCGGGGAATGAGCGGCAGGAGTCGAAGCGACGTCTCCGAATCGATCTCGAGGGTCTCGAGGTTCCTGTTATTGACGCCGAGCAGCCTCGCGCCAAAAGAGAGCGCAAGATCGAGCTCAGCCTCGTCGCGCACTTCCACGAGAATCTCGATTCCCACGTCATCTCCTGCGGAAATGAGCTCCTTGAGCCGCGACGGTGGAACGGCGCGAGCGATTACGAGGGCCGCAGATGCTCCGAGGGATTTCGCTTCGAGGATCTGAATCGTCTCGACGTGGAAGTCCTTCTTGAGGAGTGGTATGCGCACGGTGGAGCGGGCACGGGAGAGGTCCTCGTTGGAACCGCCGAACCGCGCCGGCTCGGTGAGGATCGATATCGCTGCCGCTCCACCAGCCTCGTAAGCGGCGACCTGCTTGGTCAGGTCGAGCCCGGAATTGATTGCGCCCTTTGAGGGCGACGATCGCTTTACCTCAGCCACGATCTTCACCTCGCCTCCCCGAAGTGCGTCGGCGAATCGAGGCACTACCCCCACTCGCGATGCTGAGCGCTCGAGCTCAGCCGAACGGCTGAGAATAGTTGCCGCCCGCGCGCGTGCTTCGTCCGTCAACGCGCCGAGAGTGCCGATCGGCGGGTTCCAGCCGGAAAGAGCTTGCGCTTCGGTCGATCTTCGGCTAACGTAGGAATTCGGCAAATGTTCGGTAGGACAGACGGACCGGTCCGTTCTCAAACCAGCCGCGGAAAAGGGATATGTCGCTCACAAAACGCCAGCGGGAGATTCTTACTTACCTCGCGAACTACTCGGAGGAGCACGGTTACGCGCCCAGCTTCGAGGAGATTGCAACGCAGTTTAACTATAACTCCCTCGCTACGGTCCACGAACATCTCACGAATCTCGAGCGCAAGAACTACATCAAGCGCGCTTACAACGAGAGCCGCGGGATAGAGCTGGTGCCATCGGACGCTCTGCCCAGGGCCATGTCGCTTCCGCTCCTTGGCACCGTCGCCGCTGGCCTCCCCATCGAAGCGATTCAGCTACCCGAGTCAATTGGAGTCCCGGAAGACCTCGTGCGACGCAGCGGGAACCACTATGTGCTCCGCGTTCGCGGCAACTCGATGATCGACGAGCAGATCCGTGACGGGGACTTCGTCATCGTCAACGAGAAGAACACGGCTGACAATGGCGAGATGGTCATCGCCCTGATCGATGGCACATCGGCTACGGTGAAGAAGTTCTACCGCGAGCGCGACGGACGCATTCGGCTGCAACCCGCGAACGAAACGATGAACCCGATCTACGTTCACGAGAACGACATCTCGATCCAGGGTATCGTCGTCGGCGTGCTGAGAAGGTTCTAGAGGTAAAGCGTCTAAATCCTTGCCTTCAAGGGCTTTGAATACGCCACCTTCAACCGCTCGAGAACCGCTTTGGCCTCGCCCGAGTCGATCGATTTCGTCGCCGCACCGACCCCCTCTTTGTAGGATTTCACGCGACCGCTGACGTAGACCGCCGCCGCCGCGTTGAGTATTACCGCGGCGCGCGCGCCTGCAGGCCCGCCGCCGTTCAGGATCTCGCCGATGATCCGGGCATTCTCCGCCGGCTCGCTCCCCGCCAGGTCTTCGCGAGCAACCTTGCTGAACCCGTGCTCCTCGGGATGGATCGCCCAGCGCTTGGTGGACCCGTCGACGACCTCAATGACGTGGGTTGGGCCAAGCGGCGAAACCTCGTCCAGCCCGGGCTCGCCGTGCACGACCAACGCGTGCTTCGCCCCCAGAGCCGCCAATGCTCCGGCCAGAACCGGGGCTCGCTCGAGATCTGCTACTCCGACGACCTGGCGGCCTGCCCGAGCCGGGTTGGCGAGGGGACCGACGATATTCATCACAGTCGGAATCGCCAGCTCTCGCCGCACGGGACCGACGTGGCGCATCGCCGGATGCATGAGCGGGGCGAACATGAACACGATTCCGGCGTCTCTGAGCGCGGCTTCCATCACGGCAACCGGCACCTCGATCGGAACTCCAAGGGCCTCGAGCACGTCGGCACTTCCGCACCGCGACGTGAAGGAGCGATTGCCGTGCTTCGCTATGCGCACGCCGGCGCCTGCCGCGACGATAGCCGCACCTGTCGAGATGTTGAACGTGGAGACAGCTCCACCGCCCGTCCCGCAGGTGTCGACGAGACCATCGGGATCATCGACCGAGAGGGACACCATTGCCGAGCGGAGAGCCCTCACGACTCCCGCCACCACTTCCGGGCTTTCTCCGGTCGCGCGCAAGGCTGAGAGCAGTGCCGCAACCTGAACAGCGGTCGCCTGACCCTGCATCACGATGTCGAACGCGGCCTGAGCATCGTCGGCGGTAAGGGGCTCGCGAAAGGCGAGCTTGTGAATCGCGCCCTGAAGCGCGTTCGCGGGTGGGGCGCTCATCGTCCTCGCTTACAGGGAGGAGGCTTGCTCTCTCGACGTGACGATCTGGAGCACCTCTTCGATTACGCGGCCAGAATCCTGTCCGGACATGGCTTCGCGCAGAGTCTGTTCTACCCGATAGATGATGTTGCTCTGAGTCTGGAGCGCTTCTCCTTGCGAGTGAAGCTGCACGTGAGCCTTCTCGAGCTTGGTGACCGCCACCCGTACCTGCTCCTCGACGGCTGACAACCGCTGCGCGGTCACCCTCGCCTCGACGGCGGCGACTTCGATCGCGCGCTTCAGCTGGGTCACCCTGATCGAGTCGCCGGTTCCCTTTCCGTTAAGTGCTGCCTGCGCCTCGGACAGCTTTCGCTGGAGCTCACCCACAGCACGAGCGTGCTCGTCGTTGAGCGCGCGGGTCAGCTCCTCGAGGGTACGAACGGCTTCCTCGCGGGCGCGCCGCTCGGCCAGCCGCGCGAATGCAAGCGCAAAGAGATCCACCGCCGGCGCAATCTTCTCCGAGAGGCGGTGGCCGAAGCGGGTCTTGGGTTCCGAAAGAGCGAGCACGGCGGAGAGCTCGCCGTCGACCAGCAGCCCCCGCAAGAGCAACACCCCAGCCTCCGGCGACGCCCCGACGCCGAGCAGTTTCTGGTAATCCCCCGACTCAGTGCCAAGATCGGCCCACTGGCGCCCCGCGGAAATGGTTCGCCGGATGGCGGTCGGCAAGTGATCGAGCGCGATCTCGAGCTGGGCGGTTCTCAGCCCCTCGTGCGCCGGCATGAGTCGCTCAGCGAGAAGATCCCGACGGGCGTCGTAAATGAACAGAACGACGCTGCCGTTGCGATCGTGCTCAGCGACATCCTGACTGAGTGCGCTCAATGCTTCGGCGACGTTTCCGGCGGCGGCGAGTACGGTGGAGAGACCGGCGAGAGTTCGTGGTGCCATCTTGGCCGTTCAGCGGGAGAGCGCGGACGATTCGTGGGCACGTCCACATTGACGAGCCGACACGCGAAAGTCAATCATCTTCAACGGGTTACGTTCCTTGCCCGCTGAGCCTTCCGGGGATAATTTCACGCGATGCTGTCGCGATCCGTGCAACTCGTGTTGCACTACGATGGCTCGCGTTTTTCGGGCTGGCAGCGGCAGCCGGGTGAGCGGACGGTTCAGGGCGACCTCGAAGCGGCGGTGTCCAAATTGTGTGGAGCACCAATCACGGTCGTGGGCGCCGGGCGGACAGATGCGGGCGTTCACGCGCGCGGCCAGGCGGCGGGAGTGCGCGTGCCCGACAAGTGGAGCGCGCTCGCTCTGCGACGATCGATGAACGGCATTCTTCCGGACGATGTATGGATTGCGGCAGCCTTCGAAATGCGTGATGACTTCCATCCGCGCTACAGCGCGGTGTCGCGCAGCTACAGCTACTATGTAGGCACTGACGATTTCGCATCGTCTCCGTTTCGCCGAACGACGGAGCTGGTCTGGAAAAAACCACTCGAATTGAAGCGCCTCGCGGCCGCGGCCAGCTCGATCGAGGGCGAGCACTGCTTCCGCGCATTCGCTGTAAAAGGAACCGCGCCCGAGAAGGACGATCATCGCTGCACCGTTTCGCGCGCCGCCTGGCGCGAGCGCGATGGCGGCCTGATGTTCGAGATTCAGGCGGACCGGTTCTTACATCATATGGTGCGCTTCCTGGTCGGTACGATGCTCGAGATCGGCGAAGGCCGGCGCGAGCCGGACGCGATCGCCGAATTGCTGACGCAGGAAGACAACAGCAAAGTCGCTCAACCCGCTCCACCCCATGGTCTCTTCCTCGAGAGGGTGGAGTATCCGAAGGACCTCTACATGGGAACTGAATGAACATCTATCTCGAGAGCGTGAACCTCGACGAGATCAGGAGCGCCGCATCGGCGGGACTTGCCGACGGCGTTGCTTTCTCGCACGTGGCGTTCAGCGCCGACGCCCCGGACGCCGACGCCAGCGAGCGGTTGGAGGAGATCTCCCGCGAATTCGCGTTTCCAGTCTGCGTCCCCGTTGGCGCCGTCAGCTCGGGCGACATCTACGCCGAGGCACGCGAGCTGGCGAAGGTCTCCGATCACATCGTCGTCCAGATCCCGCTGGTTGAGGACTCGCTCGTTCCGATCTCGCGACTCAGCGCCGAAGGTGTGATCGTGTGCGCGACCTTCGTGTACAACGCCGCGCAGGCGATGATCGCCGCCAAAGCCGGGGCGACGAGCGTGCGCGTGACGCTCGACGACCTGGAGACCTACGGCCAATCGGGAGCGCAGACGCTCGCGGAGATCAAGAACATCCTGGATGCGGGCGATCGCGAGTGCGACGTGATGGCAGCGTCGCCGCGGTCGGCGGTCCAGTTCGCCGAGTGCGCGATGGCGGGAGCCGACATCATCAGCCTGACGCCGGCTACGTTGCGGGCACTCGTCGTTCACCCGCTCAGCGACAAGGGAGTCGACAAGTTTCTGAGCGACCTCGCCAAGCGACCCAAATTCCGCACCCCTGCATGAGGTTTCGTTTCCCGCGCTCGCTCGGCGCGCTCATCTTCGCGGCATGCCAGGGAGCATCGAGCACCCCTTCGTCTGCTCAGTCAGCTGAAATTCAGACCGCGCCATCGGCGATCAATGCTTCGCGGCGAACCGCAATCACCGACGCGGTAGAACGGGTAGCTCCGGCGGTGGTCACCGTCCAGACGGAAGTTGTCGAGCGAGTCCCCGCCGATGTGTTCGAGCAGTTCTTTGGTGGGCGCTCGGGGCAACGCTCTGCAGCCGGCCTCGGCTCCGGATTCATAATTCGGGCCGACGGCGCGATCGTGACAAACGCCCACGTCGTCACTGGCGCGACGCGGATCTCTGTCGCGATGAGGGATGGAACCACCTACCCGGCGCGCCTCGTCGGAATCGATGAAGCCAACGATCTCGCTGTGCTCAAGATCGACGCGCGCAATCTGCCTGTCGCACCGCTGGGCTCGTCGAGCAACCTGTTGATCGGCGAATGGGCGATCGCGATCGGAAACCCGTACGGATTCATTCTCGCGAACTCGGAGCCGAGTGTCACCGCCGGTGTCGTGAGTGGAACTGGAAGGAACCTCGCCACCCAGTCGGAAGGTGCGGGCGTTTACGTCGACATGATTCAGACGGACGCCTCGATCAATCCCGGGAACTCAGGAGGGCCTCTCGTCAACGCAGTGGGCGAAGTGATCGGCGTCAACAGCTCCATCTTTTCTCCGAGCGGCGGCTCGATTGGAATCGGATTCGCGATCCCAATCAACAGGGCCAGGCGAGTAGCAGAAGATCTCCTCGCCCACGGCGTCGTTCGGCATCCCTGGGTTGGGCTTCAACCCCAGCTTCAGCGGGCACCAGGCATCACTGGACCAAACGCGGGCGTTAGGGTCGCCTCGGTAGTCCCGGGCTCACCGGCCGCGCGCGCCGGCATTCTTCCAGGCGATGTCATCACTCGCTCGCGCAACAGGGTGCTCCACAATCCGTACGACTGGTATGCGGAGCTCCTGGAGCTGCGCGTTGGCGAAAGTGATTCGATCCTGGTGAAGCGCGGTGGCAGGGAGATTCCCATCACGGTCCAGATTGCGGATCTGCCCGACGTCAACGCTCCGCGCGTGACCGTACTGCGGGAGATCGAGCTTATCACGCTCACCGCGCCTATCCGCGCCCAGTACCAGATCCAGAGCCGAACGGGAGCGCTCGTAAATCGCGTCAGCGACCGCGTTCAGCAGCAGATCGGCATCCAGGCCGGCGATGTGATAGTTCAGATCAATCGGACGCCTATCGCCGATGCTGAAGCGGTCAACCGGATTCTCACCACCTATGGACGCGGCGGCTTGAGGATGTACTTCGAGCGGGGCGGACAGATCTATGCCACCGAATTCAGCCTTCAGTGACCGATACCTATAGCTCTCCGTTGTCGGAGCGGTACGCGTCGAGGGCGATGCTCGAGATGTGGTCGCCGGATACTCGTCACGGACTCTGGCGTCGTCTCTGGCTCGCACTGGCGGAAGCCGAGCGCGAGCTGGGAATTCCGATTCCGGACGAGGCGATCCGGCAGATGCGCGCCAACCTCGACAAGATCGACTTCAAGGCTGTGGCGGCGTACGAGAAGCGATTCCGTCATGACGTGATGGCACACGTGCATGCGTTCGCCGACGTCGCCCCGGCGGCCAAACCGTTCATCCACCTCGGTGCCACCAGCGCATACGTCACCGACAACGCCGACCTGATTCTGATGCGGCGCGGACTCAATCTCCTCCGCGACCGGCTGCTCGAGGTGCTTCGTTCTCTCGCCGCGTTCGCCGAGCGCTGGCGCGATCAGCCGACACTCGGCTACACGCACCTTCAGCCGGCGCAGCTGACGACGGTGGGTAAGCGGGCGACGCTTTGGATGCAGGATCTCGTACTCGACATCGAGGACATCGACTACCGGCGGCGCACCCTGCCATTTCGTGGCGTGAAAGGAACAACCGGGACGCAGGCGACCTTTCTCGAGCTGTTCGAGGGAAACCACGAAAAGGTCCGCCGGTTGGACCAGATGGTGACGGAGAAGATGTCGTTCCCCGCCCCTCTACCGGTGACGGGGCAGACTTACAGTCGCAAGCTCGATGCGAAGGTGCTTTCCGTCGTGGCAGGAATAGCCACCAGCGCCGCCAAGTTCAGCGGAGACATCCGCATGCTTCAGGCTTTTGGCGAGATGGAGGAGCCGTTCGAGAGCGAACAGATCGGATCCTCAGCGATGGCCTACAAGCGGAATCCGATGCGATCGGAGCGAATCGCGTCGCTTGCCCGCTTCGTCAACTCTCTCGAGACCAATGCCAACCAGACGCACGCCGTTCAGTACTTCGAGCGGACGCTCGACGACAGCGCCAATCGCAGACTCGTGATCCCGGAGATGTTCCTGGCGGCCGATGCGATTTTGGTGCTGATGGCGAACATCGCGAGCGGACTGGAAGTTCATCCGGCAGTCATCGAGCGCCGCGTCGGAGTGGAGCTTCCGTTCATGGCGACGGAGCAGCTGATTGTCAGGGCGGTCAAGGCCGGCGGAGACAGGCAGGTCGTGCACGAGACCATCAGGAAGCACAGCCTCGAAGCCGCGCGCGCCATGAAAGATGGCGCTGATGCCAACGACCTTTTGCAACGGCTGGCGCGCGACAAGACATTCGGAGTCAAGCTGAAGGACCTCGAGGGGACGATCGATCCCAAACGGTTCGTTGGGCGCGCACCGGAACAGGTCGACGAATTTCTCCGCGACGTCATAACTCCACTCTTCGCTGGTGACATCGCCAAGCCCGAGCGCGCCGAGGAGCTTCGAGTTTGACGACAATGGCGGTGAGCGCGCTTCCGCTCCCCCCGTTTCGACGCGGCAAGGTCCGCGATGTCTATGTCGTTGACCACGAGCGGCTCCTGTTGGTGGCGACCGATCGCGTCAGCGCATTCGACGTCGTCATGTCGGAGACGATCCCGCACAAGGGCGCTGTCCTGACCCAGATCACGGCCTGGTGGCTCAGGCAGCTCGAGCCAAGAATCGAGCACCACATGATATCGGCCGACGTGTCGGAGATCGTGCGCGAGGTTCCACAGCTGCGCGGTCACGAGAGCGCGATCGCGGGCCGGGCGATGCTCTGCCGACGGACTACCGTCTTTCCCATCGAATGTGTCGTCCGCGGCTACCTGTCGGGCTCGGCGTGGAAGGAATACCGCGAGCATGGCACCCTCGCTGGTGAGAGTCTGCACAAGGGACTGCGGGAGTCAGAGCGTCTCGATCCGCCCCTGTTCAGTCCGGCGACAAAGGCCGACGAAGGTCACGACGAAAACATCACCGTTGAGCGGATGCGCTCGGTGGTGGGTGAGCGGTGGGCGAGCAAGCTGGAAAACCTCTCGCGCGAGATCTATCAGACAGCCCGCGCGATCGCCGCCAAGCGTGGAATCCTCATCGCCGATACAAAGTTCGAATTCGGCCGCACGGAGGGCGGAGACGGGGCTGAGAAGGTTATATTGGTGGATGAAGTGCTCACGCCCGACAGCTCGCGTTTCTGGCCGGCGGACAGTTACATGCCGGGCAAGGCCCAGCCCAGCTTCGACAAGCAGCCCCTTCGCGATTATCTCGACGCGGAGAAGCGGGCTGGCAGGTGGGACGGCAACCATCCACCGCCACCTCTTCCCAAAGACGTGATCGACGCCACGAGCGAGCGCTACCTCGACATCTATCGTCGTTTGACCGGGACCTCACTCAACCTCGACGGAACCCATTGAACTTCGCCAGGGAAGGCCTGCTCTTCATTGCGATCGCCGCCGTCGTCGCGGCCGGCGCGTTTGGCTTCGCGATCACGCGGCGCTCGTGGGGACTCTGGCTGGCGGCGTTCGTGCTGCTGCTATTGGCGCTCTGGGTCGCCTATTTCTTCCGCGATCCCGAGCGCACCGGCGAGCGCGGCCCTTCCCTCGCAGTCTCGCCCGCCGACGGCAAGCTCATAATGATCACCGAGGTCGATGAGCCAACCTTCGTGAAGGGTCGAGCCGTCAGGCTCTCGATCTTCATGAATGTCTTCAACGTGCACGTAAACCGGTATCCCGTTGACGGCGTCGTCAGATACATCCACTACAACAAGGGAAAGTTCTTCAACGCGGCCGCCGAGAAGTCGAGCCTCGAGAACGAGCAGATGTCGGTAGGCATAGAGACAAGTCGATATCGCGTTCTGGTGCGGCAGATCGCCGGTCTGATCGCGCGCCGAATCGTCACTTACAGCAAGCTTGGCGAAACAATCAGACAGGGCGACCGGATGGGGATTATCCGGTTCGGCTCGCGAGTGGACGTCTTTCTTCCAGCCGGGTCCACGCTACGCGCCAAGGTCGGCGACATCACAGTCGCTGGTGTCACGATCCTCGGGGAGCTGCCTCGCTGATGCTCGCACCGGATCACACCAGACGGCAGCAGGCGAGGACAGATCCTGATCGCCCCCGCAATCGCGGGGTGATCATCCTGCCCAACGGCTTCACACTCGCGAGCCTGTTCTTCGGAATGTTCGCGATTGTCGCCTCATCGCGGGGTGAATTCGATACCGCCGGGCTCTACATTGTGTTCGGTGGGGTGTGCGATGCCCTCGACGGACGAGTAGCTCGAGCGACGGGAACGGGGTCGCGCTTCGGCTCCGAGCTCGATTCGCTCGTCGATGCGATCACGTTTGGGCTGGCGCCGGCGATGATCATGTATTTCGCGGTGCTGAACAGGAACGGGTGGGATTGGATCTTCGCCTTCCTGTTCACGGCCTGCGCGGTGATCAGACTCGCGCGCTTCAACGTCGAGCAGGCGGGTCGCGCCAAGAAGTATTTCCACGGCCTTCCGAGTCCAGCCGCCGGGATGACGCTCGCGACCTACTACTGGTTCAGCCAGACCTCGCTCTACAACCAGACCATCGTTGGCGATCTGAACTGGACCACCGGTCTGCGCGGACTGATGATGCTGCTCGCGTTTCTGATGATCAGCAACGTGTCGTACCCCGCGGTTCCCACGGTCGGATTCAAAAAGATCAGCGAGATACTCGGTACGCTGGTGGTGATCGCGACTTTCGTCGGCGTGCTGTTCTTGCGGAAGGAGTTCTACTTCCCCGCTCTCATCTGCTACGTGCTGTATGGGCTGGCGAAGACGGTGATTTTCGGCCTGCTGGACAGGCGACCCGTTGGAGACTCTCCGGTGATCTCGGACGACGAGGAGCCATTGCTGCTCACCGCTGCAGGCGTCATCGATGGCGGAACCGAGTCGCTGCGTCAGCGGCCTCCTCGCCGCAGGAGGAGACGTCGCCCGCCCGGTCACGGCGAATCGCCGCACGGTGGGCCGCCCGGCACGCCGCCCAGTTCACCTGGTCCCACGGGAGGTTCAACCTGATGGCGCAATTCCGCATCGCCGTTCATATCACGCCAAGGAAAGGGCTGCTGGATCCCCAAGGCAACGCGGTCAGGGATGCGCTCAGGACTCTTGGCTTCGATGGCGTAAAAGAGGTTCACGTCGGTCGCTACATCATTGTCGAGACGGACGCCTACGACGCTGTCTCCGCGGAAGAAACGGTCGCTGACATGTGCAAGAAGCTCCTCGCCAATCCCGTGACCGAAGATTTCGAGATCGAGTCGTCGGTGCACGCATGAAGTTTGGAATAGTCACCTTCCCGGGTTCCAACTGCGATTACGACGCCTTTCACGCCGTTACGGATGTGCTCGGCGAGGAAGCGACGTACCTGTGGCACAAGGATCATGACCTGCAGGGCTCCGATGTCATCGTCCTTCCCGGCGGATTCAGTTACGGTGACTACCTGCGCGCCGGAGCGATCGCGCGCTTCAGTCCGATAATGCAGGAGATCATAAGTCACGCGAAGAGCGGCGGACCGGTCCTCGGCATCTGCAACGGATTCCAGATCGCCTGTGAGGCCGGACTCCTTCCTGGCGCACTGATGCGCAATTCGCACCTGCAGTTCGTTTCGGCTGAGGTGCGCATCCGCGTCGAGAACGCGGACACGATGTTCACCAACCTCTACGAGTGCGGCGACATCCTGAAGATGCCAGTTGCGCATGGCGACGGCAGGTTCGTGGCGCCGGTCGCGGTTCTCGACGCGCTCGAGGCCGAGGGACGGGTTATTTTCAGATACGCGGACGCCGGCGGCAACATCAGCGCGGACGCCAATCCAAACGGCTCCGAGCGCAACATCGCCGGCGTCATCAGCGAGGGCGGAAATGTGCTCGGCATGATGCCACATCCGGAACGCGCCTGCAGTCCGCTGCTCGGCTCGAGCGACGGTGTCAGGCTGCTCGAGTCGATTCTCGCGCGAGTGGCGGCCTGAATGGCAACGGTGACGCCACGTTCCGGGGATCCCGCCATCACACCGGCGCTGGTCGCAGAACACGGACTCACCAAGCAGGAGTACGAGCGCCTGCTCGCGATGCTCGGCCGCACTCCAACCTTTACTGAGCTCGGGATCATCAGCGCGCTGTGGAGCGAGCACTGCTCGTACAAGCATTCACGTCCCGTCCTGAAAACGTTGCCCACCGATGCTCCGTACGTGCTTCAGGGACCGGGTGAAAACGCGGGCGTCATCTCGATTGGTGACGGTCTCGCTGTGGCGTTCAAGATCGAGTCCCACAACCATCCCTCAGCGGTCGAGCCATACCAGGGCGCGGCCACTGGCGTTGGTGGAATCCTCCGCGACGTCTTCACGATGGGTGCGCGTCCGATAGCGATGCTCAACTCGCTTCGGTTCGGGTCGCTCGACAGCTCGCGCGTCCGATATCTCTTTGCCGGCGTGGTCAAGGGAATCGGGGATTACGGCAATTGCGTCGGCATCCCCACCGTCGCGGGTGAGATCGTGTTCGATGATGCATACGAAGGCAATCCGCTCGTCAACGCGATGTGCGTGGGCCTCATGCACGAGCGCGATCTCATTCGCGCCAAGGCGGAAGGCATCGGGAATCCAATTATCGCGGTGGGAGCACGTACCGGCCGCGACGGAATTCACGGCGCCTCCTTTGCCTCCGAGGACTTGTCCGAGGCCAGCGACGCGAAGCGGCCACGCATCCAGGTTGGCGATCCGTTCACGGAGAAGCTCCTTCTCGAAGCGAGTCTCGAGCTGATAAAGAGCGGCCACATTGTGGCGATTCAGGACATGGGAGCCGCCGGTCTCACTTCGTCGTCGGCAGAAATGGCGGAGCGCGGTGATGTGGGCGTCACGATCGATGTCACCAAAGTTCCGACGCGCGAAAGCG
>Ga0193735_1000193_pt1 | contig 19398 bp, 17 predicted proteins | sample U1m2metaG_FD_145080 | JGI IMG/M metagenome (GOLD analysis project Ga0193735, IMG submission 145080) | Soil microbial communities from a riparian zone of the East river system, Colorado, United States - U1m2 | ecosystem: Environmental > Terrestrial > Soil > Riparian zone | place: USA: East River... | reverse complement strand
CCCACGCTCCACGTGGCATCAAGGACTTCGACTTTTGCTCTCAGAGGAAAGCAGATTGGCGCTACCGAGATCGGTCAGATCCTCAACGTGAAGACTATCCTAGAGGGAAGCGTGCGCCGGATGGATAGACGCGTACGCATTAGTGCGCAGCTCGTGAGCACGGGTGATGGTTATCCGATCTGGTCCGAGCGGTACGACCGTGACGTCGAAGATGTATTTCAGATTCAGGACGACATTGCCCGACACATCGTCGATCAATTGAAGCTCAAATTGACACCTGCTCAGAATCAGGCGCTCGCCAAGCGTTACACCGAGAACGTCAAGGCCTACGAGCTCTACCTGCGCGGCAGACACTCGTGGCATCACTGGAACGTCAAGGACGCGCTGGCTAAGGCAATTCAGTGCTATGCGGCTGCGCTCGCCGAGGATCCGGAGTATGCCCTGGCGTATTCCGGACTCGCAGATGCGTACAATGTACCGGGGCTTTGGGGAGTCGTGCCGGCCTCTGCAGTGCTGCCGAAAGCGCTGGCGGCAGCAATGCGCGCAGTGGAAATCGCGCCAGACCTCGCCGAATCGCGCACATCGCTCGGCCTGGTACAGCTCCTCGACTGGGATCGGGAAGCGGCGGAGTCATCCTTTCTACACGCGATTGATTCCAACCCGCGGTACGCTTTAGCGCACACTTACTTGGCTTGGCTGCTGACCAGTCTCGAGAGGCCGCGCGAGGCTGCGGAAGCAGCGTGTATCGGTGTCGAGCTTGATCCGCTTTCACCAACGGCCAACGGAATCGCGGCTCTGGTGTCGTATCATGCCCGGCGGTACGACCAGTCCGTCATCGAATGCAAGCGTGCACTTGATCGGGATGAGACATCTTTCCTCGGGTTGTTCGCCATCACGCTTTCATATGCCGCGATGGGCAAGCACACGGAAGCGATAGCGCACGCCGCGAGAGGCGTCGAGCTCTCGCCGGATCTCACAATGCTCCGCGCCCTTCTCGCCACCGCCTACGCGACGGCCGGCGATCACGCGCGCGCCGAGCGAATACTTAACCAGCTGCTGACGCGCGCAAGCGAAGATTACGTTGGCCCGACGATAATCTCCTGGATTTACGCCAATCTAGATCAGCCTGATCGTGCCTTCGAATGGTTGCGCAAGGCGTGTTCAGAGCACGACTGTACGCTGGCCTTCGGGATCAGCTGTCCGATCTATGATCGAATAAGCGGCGATTCGCGCTTTAACGACGTAGTGCGTCGCGTGCATTTGGGTTGAGTACCAGCCTCTCGCTTGATGGGCGTGAGGTCACCTATCAATTCCTGCGAGCAGGTCGAGCTCTTGACAAAAGTCATCGCTGAGCCAATACTGCTCCCATCGACAGCCGATGGGAACGCGATGCTTGCCAAGAAAGCGCCTGATCTGCTACCGGGGACCCTCGACCTCCTCATCCTGCGCGCGCTCGTACGAGAGCCGATGCATGGCTACGGGATAGCACAGTTCCTCAAATCCGTGTCTCGAAACGTGCTTGAGGTAGGAGAAAGCTCACTTTATCCGGCGCTTCAACGTCTGTTGCTCGAGGGCTACGTTCGAGCTGAATGGGGCACGTCCGACAACAACCGTCGTGCGCGCTACTACACTCTGACCGCCGCCGGCCGCAAACAACTTTTCGCCGAGCGCGAGGAATTCGAGCGCATCGTAGTCGCCATTCGTCTCGTTCTCGATTTCGCGTGAGCGTGCGGTGAAAATGTTACGGCGACTCTCGTATTGGTTACGCCACCGCTCCGTCGAGGCAGACCTCTCGGAAGAAATCGCGTTCCACGAGGCGATGAAGCAGCGCGAGTTGGTGACCTCGGGTATCGCCGCAGCAAGTGCGTCCCACGTTCGGAGCCGAGCGATGGGCAACGTGACCCGTGCCCGCGAAGATGTCCGCGCCGTTTGGATTTGGCCGTGGCTCGAGAGCGTATGGCAAGATCTCAACTATGGCGCCCGCATGCTGCGCAAGCATCCGAGCTTCACAATCGTTGCCACTATCGCGCTCGCTGCGGGGATCGGGCTGAACGCCAGCCTGTTTACGGTCGTTAACGCGCTGATCTTCCGACCGTGGGAGGTGGCCGATTCGCGTCGCATGGTCACGCTCGAGAGCCTCGACTGTTGCAAGCGTGCAGGTGGGCAGCCCCATGGCTTCTCGCTGGACGAGGTCGCGTACTTCGCCAAGCATGCGCGAACAATCAAAGGGATCTACTCCTTCCGTCATGACGGCGAGAGCGGAAAGGTCGCCTTGGGCAACGGCGAACAAAGACTCGAGAGCGCATGGGTGAGTTGGGAGTATTTTCGCGTGCTCGGATTATCCATGCATCTCGGGCGATCTTTCCGGGCCGACGAAGACCAGAACCGAGTGCCCAGCGCGGAGGTCGTAATCTCCTATAGCGTCTGGCAAAGACAGTTCGGCGGCGACATATCCGTCGTCGGGTCGGCCATACGACTTGACGGTCAATCATTCACGGTAATCGGAGTTACGCCGAAGACGTTCACCGGAACTTTCGGTACGCCAGTGGAGCTTTGGATTCCACTCTCGGCAGTACCGCTGATCCGACCAGACGATAACTGGGTCAAGAACGTCCTGCGCCAGCCAGCCGCATGCTGTACGTCGGCCGCAGCGCGACTCGCCGAGGGAGCGGAATATAGCCAGGCACAGGTGGAGCTCAACTCCCTTAGCCGCAACTTTCGGGCTGCCTCTGGCGCTCCCTTCAAGGGCATTTTCGTGGGCAGCTTCACGCCGCTCGCTGGTCCTCCAGGAAGCAGAAACGATGTGATTCATTTGTTCGCCCTTCTGTCTGCCGGCGCGAGCGCCGTGCTTCTTTTGGCCTGCGCCAACGTCGGCAACCTCCTGCTAGCGCGAATGGCGGCCCGCCAACGGGAGATTGCGGTCAGGCTTTCGCTCGGCGCGAGCCGATTTCGGATAGTCCGTCAGTTGCTGACGGAGGGTCTCACGCTGGCCGCATTGGGAGCCTTGGGCGGATTGACCATCGCCTTTTGGCTGCCTGACATCATTGTGCGGATAGCAATGAGGGATAAGGTCGTGGGACTCCGGCCGGGTGCGGCAGTGCTCGGCTACACCCTCGCACTCAGTGTGCTTACCTGCGTGATCTTCGGACTGCCGCCTGCGTTGCACGCGACACGGCCAGACCGAACAGCCGGTGTGCGGATGCCGCTGCGAAGCGTTTTTCTGTCCGTGCAGATCGGACTGTGCGTCGTGCTGCTCGTTGCGGCCGGACTCCTCTTACGGGGAGTGGATAGCGTGGTGGGAGAAAACCGGGGCTTCGCAGTGCAACAGGTGACGGCGGTCTCGTTCGAATTTCCCACGAGCGCGCTGGCAGCGGCCCGCACGAAACCGTTCGTCACTCAATTGTCCGCTATGTTGCCGGATGTTGCTGGACGTGGGGCGGTGGGCCTCTCGAGCGGAGTTCCGTTGAAATCTTCTGCCAAGTCGGATGTGCGACTTAGTAGCGAGAGTGAAGACCGCAGCCAGGACATTCTTATTGAGAATGTGTCGGCCGGCTATTTCGATGTGCTGCGCATTCCTCGCGTGGCGGGTCGGGGATTCGAGCATGACGATGCAGGGCGGGAAGTAATACTTACCAACGAGACGCTGGCAAATCTGTACGGGGGCAGCCAATCACTCGTCGGATCGACGGTGCTCGTGGGTGGTGCGCCGCGACGCGTGGTAGGTGTCGTTAAGGATTTCCGCGCGTCATCCCTCGAGCGGGTTGAGCCGACAGTGTACCAGCTCTTTTCTGGGCAAGCGGCTACAAACGTACTGGTCCAGAACCAGGTGCCGGGCGCGGCTCAGGCGGTGGCCGCACTGGCACGTCGGATAGAGCCATCCATTGTGGTGACGATCGTTCCGCTTTCCAACTATCTCGACCAGCGACTGGGTCCGCCTCGGATCTTGGCGCAAGTTAGCGGAGCCCTCGGCATACTCGCGCTTCTGCTGGCGACAATCGGTGTGTTTGGTGTGTTCGCATTCTCGGTGCAGCAACGCACGCAAGAAATAGGGGTGCGCATGGCGCTGGGCGCGCAGGCACAGGACGTCGTGCGTCTCGTCTTGAGATCGTGTGCCCGCTCGATCGCCATCGGCCTCTCCATCGGATTCGCAATAGCGTTCGCTGCCTCGCGTGTGTTGCGGGCGTACCTCTTTGGCCTGAGCCCGCTTGACCCGATAACGTATGTCTGCGTCGCCCTGATACTCGTCGCAGCGGGCATGGCCGCCGCATACTGGCCTGCGCGGCGAGCCACCCGGATTTCCCCAGCGGCCGCGTTGCGGGTCGAGTGACATGGACATTCCGCGCGCGCCCAGGTCGGTCGCGAGACGATTCGGCGGATGGACAGCAGCGTTCATCGGGCTTGTCGTGCTCGTGCTAGTCGCGGCCCGTGCTCGCGATGCAGCGCCGGTGGTCGAGAGGTCGACAGTTACAATTGACACTGTGCGTCGGGGTGACATGCTTCTCGCGCTTAACGCGCGGGGAGTTCTGGTCCCGGAGCACGTACGGATCATCGCGGCGATAACGAACGGCCGCGTTGACGCGCTCCCGATCACACCGGGTACCGTCGTTACGCCGACCACGCTCGTCGTCGTGCTGAGCAACAGCGAGGTCGAGCTTCAGGAACTTCAGTCGGAACAGCAGTTGACGCAGGCTCAAGAGGCGATCACGCAACTGCGAACATCGACACGGCAGCAACGGCTCGAGCAGCAGGCCTCACTGGCCCAAATGCGCACGCTGCTGGCTGATGCGACGCGTCAGAACGAGGCGATTGTCCTTCTGGGCAAGGACGGATTGGCCTCGCGCCATGAGATTGCCGCAGCACAGGAAAAGGTCGCCGAGCTGACGACGCGGCTCGAACTCGGAAATGAGGGTCTCGCTAATCTCACGCGCACCGAGTCGGACCAGATCGCTCTTGCCGAGGAGCAGATTAGTCGATTGCACGCGATAGTTCGCGCGCAGCGATCGCGCGTGGGCGCAATGCGTGTGCTCGCGGGGGAATCCGGTGTTTTGCAGGTGCTTCCTCTCGAACTGGGGCAGTGGGTGAACCCCGGTCAGGAGCTCGCCCGCGTGGCGCAGGCCGGCAAGCTGAAAGCCGTGTTGCAAGTGCCAGAAGCGCTGGCGAGGGATGTTATCGTCGGCCAGCGAACGACGATTGACATGCGAGGAGCGGTGGTGTCCGGTCACGTACAGCGCATCGATCCCACTATCCAGAATTCGACGGTTGCTGTGGAAGTCGCACTCGACAGCGCGCCACCGGCAGGCGCACGCGCTGACCTAAGCGTCGACGGAGTCATCGAAGTAGAGCGCCTCACGAACGTGCTGCACCTCGCGCGTCCCGCCGTCGGCCAACCTGGGAGTGTGGTGGGTCTTTTTAAGATTGACGGAAGTGGAACGGACGCAATTCGGGTGAACGTAACCCTCGGACGCGCGTCGGCCAGCAGGGCGGAGGTACGGGCGGGACTCAATGTGGGTGACCGAGTAATTGCCTCGGACATGTCTGCCTGGGAGAACGTCAATCGAATTCGCCTCAAATAGTCACAATACTTTCGGAGATGTCACCTTCATATGCATGAAGCCACAGTGAACGCAAAATTAATCCAACCCGCCCCAGAATACGGTGTCCAACCCCTGATCGCGCTGGAGGGGATCAGCAAGGTTTTCTACACCGAGGATATCGAGACGCACGCGCTGCAGGACATTGACCTTCAAATTCTGCCTGGAGAGTATCTGGCGATCGGCGGTCCTTCAGGCTGCGGGAAAACGACATTGCTCTCAGTGCTTGGCATGCTCGACTCGCCAAGCAGTGGGGACTATCGTCTGAATGGCGAGTCCGTCGCGCAACTCTCGAGCGCCGGTCAGGCAAGAATCCGCAATCGGCAGATTGGCTTTGTCTTCCAATCGTTCAACCTAATCGGTGATCTCACAGTGTACGAAAATGTGCAGCTTCCGCTTACGTATCGAGGTCTGTCGTCGGTGGAGCGTAAGGCGCGCGCGATGGACGCGCTTGAGCGCGTCGGGATGAGTCATCGTGTGAAACATTATCCGGCGCAGCTCTCCGGCGGGCAGCAGCAGCGCGTCTCGGTGGCGCGCGCCGTCGCGGGCGAGCCAGTCATCCTCCTCGCCGACGAACCGACTGGCAATCTCGACTCAGCCAATGGCGAGCAGGTGATGGCACTCTTGCACGAACTACATCTTGCGGGCGCGACGATTTGCCTGGTGACGCACGATCCGCGCTATGCCGTACACGCCGATCGGACGGTGCACCTGTTCGACGGGAGAATCATGGCCTAGTCGCTTTCCGTCTTCTGGGTCACGGTTGCATTTTACTCTGATCGCGGTCTATGGCTCGCGCGCCGCGTGGCGCCCTGACTATGGTGGAGAGTTCAGCCAGTGGCAGCGACTAATGGGCGTCGCTGAAACCTATCGTAGCTGTCGATTCCGCTGTCGGTTGAACCAGGCATTATCCGGCATCTCGAAGGGTGAACAACGGCAGATCACGCCATCCGTCAACGATTTACAGATTTCTTGCCGGACTTTCTACTCCCCTGCAGTCGCCTGATAAGCGTGAGGTCGGTAGTTCAACTCTACCCAGGCCCATATCAATAAAATCAACAACTTAGCCCGCCTAGGACGTGTTCCTCGGCGGGCTTTTTCGTGTCCATTCCTAGCAAAAAGTCCGCCAAGAAAGCAGTAAATCGTTGTGGGCATTCTTCGCCGAGCGCTGGATGATTTCCACCTCTAAAACAAAATCTTACCCTGCGAATCGCGTTAGAACTGAATCGTGATCCCGATCGGTTTCCATATGACTCTATTGCGCTTTACGCCCTGGTCGTTGACGGCGCCTGGCGGAAGGTCGACAGATCCGCGGGGCTGGTCGAGTCGATAGACGTGCGCTTGGCTCTCGATCACAACCGATCGAAGCGCCCCCGGCAAACGAAGCCCGAGGCCTACGGTAGCGCCCGCCTTCGGCTTCGAGCCCTCCTCGAGATACGCTCCCACACCTGCGAGCAAGTACGGCGCAACTGTGGTGGTCGAGAACGGCGTCAGAAGCACGTTGCCCGTGAGACCCGCGACGTTGGGCCAGCGGCCCCAATTTGAGTAGAACACGTCGGCCCGCGGTCGCAACACGCTAAACGGCGACGGGAACTCGAGCGTCGAGAGCACCGTATATCCAACGCCCTGGTCAGCCTGGGCGAAGCCACCGCCCACACCAAGCGAAAATCCGCTTGATCCTGCCTGAGCAGCCGCGGATGCTGCCAGCAACAAAGTACCCGCGACCACCGATAAGACTTTTTTTGTCACTTGGACTCTCCCGATGAACTGTGAAGATAAAGCTTACGGCGCCGAACTGCTTTGCTCTAGTCAGGCGGCGTAAGCGGCTAGTAAATCGTTATTCTGAGGCACGCCGGCGTTTTCCGGGGCACTAAGTTTTTCTTACTCCCCTTCGGTCGCCCGATAGGCGTGCTGGATTATTTCGGTTACCGGGATCGCGTTCGAACAGCGCCTGCTTCTTCGTTCGGGCGAGAGCGCGACCCCGCTGTCGGCTGCAACACCCGATTCCGCCGCGTTATCGCGCCTGGGTGGAGTAGAAGTTGTGGTAATCGGCAGACAGACATCGAACCACTTTCGGGTAGAGCGATTTACTGCGGTCAGTGTCGCCGGCTCGGCGGTCGTTCTATGGATTCGTAAGAAATGACGGCGGCCGCTTGATGAATAACGTTTTGAAGAAGGTGTATTGCAAAAACGCGTTGACGATAACGCCGAGGTTGCCGCAAGCGGGATGGCCGCGCTCATAGCGCGTGACAAACCGTTCCGCGCATGCTCGATCTGCGCACGATACCGCCTCCCGGAAAGGCCGATTAGCTGAGGAGGGGACGGAACTAGTCAGAAACATGTGGACAGGCTCATTGATGAGTTATATCCTTGGGCTCACCCAACCCTCCCATACGTCCGTCAAAGGAGTAGCTCGTGCCCGTCTCTCCGCCAAAAGCGCGCGCTACCTTCTGTATTTCTCTCATCCTCTTGCTCGCCAATTGCGGCGAAGATCCGACCGGACCTGGTGGCGAGCCGGGGGTCCGAGCTGTCGCCGGCGCTAACATCACCGACACCGTCGACGCCGAGCCATTGCAGCCGCTGGTGGTCGAGGTGAGAGATCAGAGCGGAGCGCTCGCCAGTGGTGTCGTCGTGCGGTTCGAGCCAACGGCAGCGTCGGGAACCCCTTACTATATCTACGAGGCGGCGGTGCTCGTCTGCGCGCTCTCGGCGCCGTATTGTCTTGATTATTCTGCCTCACCGCCTGTGATCGATACCACCGACGCCCGCGGACGCGCGACAGTGATGGTGCGAATGGGGCACGCCGCCGGTCCAGCCGTAGTGCGGCTGATAGTGCCCGAGTTCGGCTTCGCTGATTCGGCGACTTTCACCATCACCCCGGGCGCCGCTGTCGCCGTGAGCGCGTTTGGTGTTGACACCCTGCTGTATATCGGTGGAGCGGCGACGCTGAGCGGCCGCGTCGTCGACCGTTACGAAAATGCCCGCACAGAAACGACGACGCTCAGTGCCGGGCCCGGCAGCGCGATCACGCTCAACGCGGCGACAGGCACGGTGACGGCTCGGGACATGGGCACCCAATGGGTGTTGATGCGGTACAACGCGTTCGTCGACTCCGCCAGAGTACGAGTCGTGCCGTCTGGACGGCTGCTGGTGTGGTCGAGCGACGAACGAGCGGTGCGGCTTGTGAATCTCAACGGCAGCGACGAACGTACGATCGTCTCCAGTATCTCGAGTGGGTACGGCGCGTTCCCCCAATTCGATCAAACGAGACAGCGAATCACGCTGCACACCTCTACCGTATACTATGGCGGTGCGCCGAACAATCTCATCGTCATCGACACCACCGGCACTCCGCGACGCGATATCGGACCCCCCATCGGATTCAACACGATCATGGTCTCCCGCTATCTGGCAGATGGTACGGTCCTGGTCGTCGGGATACAAAGGGCGGACTCTTCACATACCGGCTTCTCACTCTGGCGCGTTTCTACCGACAACACGATCACGTTTGTCGTCGCACTCCCGGGATTCGGGGAGAGTTATGGCGGAGCCGACGTCTCACACGACGGCACCCGCGTGGCCTACGTCTCCAGTTCTTCCAACCCGTCCGAGCTGCGTCTGCTCGACGTCGTGAGCGGTTCGACGACTGTGCTCGACACCGACGTCAACTCGCCGCGTTGGTCTGCCCAGGACGATCGTCTTGTCTATCTCAGGGCGCCCAATGGATATTATCCGTACGGAGGTGTTCCGACGGTGATAAACGCGAACGGGAGCGGGCGCCGAGTTCTGGGGACTGGCGACTTCAGCCCGGGGATCTCATGGTCGCCCGACGGCGCGTACGTCGTCGGCCGCAGCAGTGAGTTGGGGCTGCAATTGCTACGCGTCAACGACGGCGCCGCCGTCTCGCTGCGCTTCCCCTCGGCAGGGGGTTGCTGCCACGACTACTCGCAACCCGACTGGCGCTAGGCGCTCCCCCTCGATCTGCGCAAGATACCGCCTCCCGGAAAGGCCGATCGATTCCCACTTCCCTCGATTCGCTGGATCTGATGAGACCCCAGGAGGCTGGATCATTCGTCGACTGCTTCACGTACAGGATCGTCGGCTTTTCCGGCGTCTGAACGATCAGCACGTTCCGCGAACGGCGAGGGAGAGCAGTCCAAGGACGCACCGTAACCCCGTCGGCAAGGAATGTCTCGGTAAGAAGTTGCGTGAACTGCATGACGGCGGCATCTGCCATAAAACCCCTGTGAAGGATCGACACCAGCCAGGGTAGGGTCGCTTCGCCCACTATGCAAGTCAGTAACTGTCAAGTGACGTACACACTAATCCAGGTAAGCGGCTGACTGTGTGAGTGACACTATGCTAGCGTGCGCCACACTCACAACGATGCGTGCTATCAACATCGGAGGTCAGTAAGTAGCAAATCAGCGGGCAACGGAAGCGAGAAGGGGGCTTGACTCATACCCGTTAACGGCATCACCGCAGAAAATACGGCAGAGTATCGAAGGCTCGGAGAGCCGCCGGTGCTTCGCAGTACCGCGTTTTGCTGTCGGTTCTGCTGTCGATTGACCCCGGCATTATCCGGCATCCAGAAGGGTGAACAACGGCAGATCACGCTGTCCGTCAACGATTTACAGAGTTTTTGCCGGACCTCCTACTCCCCTTCAGTCGCCTGATAAGCGTGAGGTCGGTAGTTCAACTCTACCCAGGCCCATGAACCAGAACTTATTGCCCCGCTTATGGATACGTCCTTAAGCGGGCTTTCTGCCTCCGCGTTCCTGCGCTCCGGTGTTTACTGGACACCTAGCCGCTTGAGGATTGTCGCTGCATTCGTGTTCTTAGGATCCAGCGAGAGCGATTTGCGATAGTTGACAATCGCCCGCGTCGTGTCAGCATTTGCTAAATAGGCCTCGCCTAGGCTGTCGTACACGTTCGCAGATTGGGGAAATCTTGTTGCATTCGCTGCGAATATCTCGATGGCGTCAGCCGGAGCGCGAAGAGTATACAGCGCATAGTAGCCAAGCCGGTTCAACTCGGCCTCGTCAACAGAATAGTTTGCTGTATCGCGGTCCATTCTCCTGAAGTTCGCGATAACCGCGCTGCCACGAGCACCTTTGTTCAGCTGTTCCCCTAATGCCTCGGCAGCTGATTGTTTCGGCAAGGAGTACGGCTCCCGGTCGAGGATGTGGTTAATCGCAACGGCAAAGTCATCGAGCCGCCAAACAAGATCGCGCGTGTTGGAGAGCAGGATAATTACACGTCGTTCCGCCGGAATGCGCACCAGCAAATTCGCGAAACCAGGTAGGCCACCTGTCGTGCGGAGAATCTTTCTGGTGCCGCCATTAGGTCTGCGTTCTTCGCTCGTTTTCCAGCCGTATGCCGTGATTACGGACCTCGTCGCGAACAGGCGGCTCTTCGATTCATCGCTAACGAGAGTAGTGGTATAGAGAGCGCGATCAAAATTGCGAAGATCGCGAAGCGTTGAGTAGAGTCCGCCGGCCGGGGTTACGCCGATATGCGGCGCGTTCTCATACCCGGCAAAGGTTTGGGCGTATCCTGAAGCGCGTTTGGGTACTATTGGCCGAAGCAGCGATACTCCCGTTTCAGTCATCCCCGCTGGGTCCAGGACGCGCGTTTTGAGCGCTTGCCAATAGGGCATCCTTGTTACGTGTTCTATAATTGCACCGAGCACCGCATAGGCATCGCTGCTATAGCCGTAGCTCGAGCCAGGCGCGAACCGCAACGGCCGCTGCGCAATGAGCTTGACCAGTGAGTCGTTGGAAAGAAGATCGGAGTTCACTACCGGCACCACCGCAGGGACGTTGTTTGGATCGTCGGCGAAGGCGATGTCCTGTTGCAATCCCGAGGTATGAGTGAGCAGTTGGTCTACTGTGATCCGGTCCCCGGTTGCACGGGGATAAAACGACAAATACTCAGAGATGGGTGCGTCAAGTCTGACTTTGCCTTCTTGAACCAACTGCATTATTGCAATTGCTGTCATGGGCTTCGTCATCGAGGCGATTTCGAATCGCGTGTCCACGGTGTTGGGGAGATGCCACTCGATGTTCGCTTCGCCGAATGCCTTCTCGTAGATGATCCGGTCGCCTTCAGCGATGAGAGCACTGCCATTGAACTGATGGATCGTAGCCGCGCGCCGAAGGAAACGGTCTATCTGTTGGGCAGGATCTGCACTTTGAGGGGGGGCAACCCTGTTCAGTACAAATAGCAGCCCACCGCAGGTAAGAATCCTTCCACTGAACAAGGCGAGCTCCGGGTCATTGGGCAGACGTGCTGGACGTTGCGTCTAGCCGAAGTCTATTGGTCTGAGATACTCGCCGTATTGAACGTATTTGAATCGGCGGCGCTAAGCCGTGAGGGAGAGGCGGTAAAGCGCTGGAGTTGTGCGGAGGGCGCGTTTGAACTCTCGATTGAAATGCGCTTGATCGGCAAACCCTGCGATGGCTGCAATCCTCGAGAGAGGTTCGCCGGTGCGTAAGAGCCCGCAGGCGTGCTCGATACGCCGCCGCCTAACAAGGGAGCTCGGGGTGCAGCCGAACTCCCTCGTAAAGGCGTGAGTGAAGGCCGATGGTGTGAGACCGCACTTCATTGCGACGTCGACCAACGGCATTCCACGAAATCGGCCGTCCAACAAGTCATCGCGCGCAGCTTTTAGGCATCTGACCAAACCGGGAGGCCGTCGCCCAGCATCGCTGACGGTGATCAGAGACAAGGTAGAAGCGACTTCCTCCTCGAGCTGCATTCTGGAGGCATAATCGGCCGGTTGTCGAAGAAGCGCCGTCAGTCTCATGGCAATCTTGGGACTTTGGAATTGTGCCGAAGCGCTAAATGCTCTTCTACTGCATTCCCATTGTGCGGCGCGGGTAACCGCTAGCTGGATTGTTATCGAACGAGAATGCTCCGTCCCGTATGAATTCGCGTGCTTCGCACCTGCAGGCTTCACCAGAAAAGAACCAGGCCGACATACAAACGACCTCGATTCGACCGTCTCGTCCCAGCCGCCGGCAATCACTGCCACGATGCTAGGATCCTCGTGCTCGTGTTCGGGAAGACGCGTATCGCCGCGATGGACCGTCTCAATCAGGCGCATTCCCTCCGAGGTCAGGATTCGCGTTTGTTCGCCGAACGTGATGGAGGCGAAAACTGAATTGCACAGCGTCGATTTCTGTCCTGGTATCATGCGTTATCTGACACTTCGGGTTGATTCGGGGTTGAGTGTCGGCGAAACCAGAGAGTCCTCGGTGGAGATAGGGTTCCGCACGAGAGTGCGCCAGCTCAGCGCCACCTGCGGCCCAGCAAATCTGTTCCTTGACAGAAGTCGGATTACACCATACGGTAGCGTATGGAACATCGCTTGAGCGTTTCCGACTGGATGCGAGCTGCCCGGCTCGCCCTCTTGAACAGCGGTCCCGATGGTGTTCGTGTCGAGCCGCTCGCGCGCGCCCTCGGCGTCACAAAGGGCAGCTTCTACTGGCACTTTCGCGATCGCGCCGATCTCCTCGAGGCGCTGCTGGCGGAATGGGAGGCCGAGGCTTCGCTGCTCAGCGACGCCATTGGCAGCTCTGATCCCGCGGGCGACCTCCGGAAGATCCTCCTCGAGGTCGAGCGCCGAACCCACGCCAGCGAGCGGGGCGAATGGCCATCCGATGCCGCGATCTTCGCCTGGGCCGCCGTCGACCCGGTCGTTGCAAAGCGCGTCAACAAGGGCGAGGTGATCCGGATGAAGCTGCTCCGGGAACTGACCGGACGCCCGGACGTGGCTGATCTCTTTTACTATGCGTATCAGGGTCTGTTGCATCGCCGACGGCGCGTTCCGAGCGCAGTCGCAGACTTCACGAGCCTGGCGCGCCTGGGCCTCGAGCTGCTGACGGGCGACGCGATCATCGGCGGCCCGAACCCCGCGATCTCCAAAGAGGAGTCGAAGCCACAAGCGTCCCACAGGCACGGCGTCTCGAAGGGGGCGCGAAGAGCGCTCGTGCTGCTGCTCGCGGCGGCATCGATCCAGGGATGCACGACCTGGCGCATCGTGCGCTGGCGTGACCCGCTCCCCAACGTGCAGCACCGCATCTTCGATGAGCGCGTCGTGCGTCACGCCGAAACGCCGTTCCGTTTTGTCGTAGCAGCATCGCCGCGGACCGATCTGGACACCGTGATGGTTCGAGACGTCGACGGACAGATGCGCCGGTTCGACCAATACGTCGCGAATCATCGGATCCGCGCCTTCCTCGTCATCCGCAACGACACCGTTCTCTATGAGCGGTACAACGGCGGACTTACCGACACTACGCGGTGGAGTTCTTTCTCGGTCGCGAAATCGTTCACCTCCGCGCTGCTCGGAGTTGCCCTCGCGCAGGGCGCGGTCAGAAGTCTGGACGACACGATGACGTCGTATCTCCCCGAGTTCAATCGCAATCCTGCATTCCGGGGAATCACTCTCCGGCAGCTGTTGGCGATGGCCTCTGGCCTCGCCTATACGCGCACGAACGGAGGACTCTTCCACGACCTGCGGTCCAGCGACGCTCACTTCTACTACACGACTGACAGGACGCGCTCGTTGTTGAGGATGCGCCGAGAGGAACCGCCTGGTACGCGGTGGGCGTACAAGGATAGCGATGCGGAACTCGTGGGCCTCGTTCTCTCTCGCGCCACAGGCAAGACGATAGCCGCGCAGCTCGAGGAATCGATCTGGCGCCGGATCGGCACAGAGCACGACGCGACGTACAGCCTCGACCATCGCGATGGCGTCGAGAATGTATCGTCGGGATTCAACGCCACCGCCCGAGACTATGCGCGTTTCGGGCGGCTGTACCTGAATGATGGAGCCTGGAACGGCACCCAGATCATCCCGCGCGATTGGGTGCGTCGGTCGACACAGATGGACACCTCACGGACAGAGCCGGAAGTGGTGACGTGGTATCGGATGCAGCACAACCTGTATTGGTGGATTCCAATGCATAATTGGGCCGCGGAGCGGGACTTCTTCGCGGACGGGTCGCGGGGGCAGCGAATCTACGTCCACCCGCCGACGCGGACGATCATCGTTCAGCTCGCGGAAGACAGCAATCAGGACTTTCCGTTCCGGCGGATCGCGCACTACCTCGCGAATGAGCCCTATCGCTATCCGCGCGGGATCCCCGGTCTCGTTCTGGAAGCCGCGCGCGCCTACGGTGCCGACTCGGCTCGAGCTGTCTTTCTGCGACTGACTGCGGAAATGCGCGCCGCGCCGGAGAGCTACGTGATGAACCAAGTCGCTCTGCTCCACGTCATCGAAACGCTGCGGCAGGAGGGGAAAACGGATGCGGCCAACGCGCTGCTGGTCCTGGCGGAGAAAACCTATTCGAGATCGCGACGCCACGACCCTTGAGCGAAGCCTATCGCTGCTGTCGATTCGGATGTCGACTGAATCCGAAATTATCCGGCATCGCGAAGGAGCATCGCGGCGCTTCCCTGGTGACGCACCATGCCTTCGAACGTGCTGCGCCCCATTAGGAAAGTGTCGAACTGATTGAACAGCTCGCCAAAGTCGATATCCGGATCCATCACGATCCAATCGGCTCGCCGTTTGGGCCGGTGATGTATCCATCCACACTGGCAGCCACCTGGTAGCGAATCCGTCGTGGCATTATCGAGCCTCGAGCAGAGTTGAACTACGATCGCGCGCTTATCAGGCGCGAATCGTAGAGCTAAGGTCGGACAAGATGTTCGCATTTTACTCTGACGAACTGCAAAGAGTCCTGTGCAATCTTAGCCACTTCGCCTCGATGTCCGCGTCCAACTGAACACCTGGACTGACACCTGCTCAATAATTCGTGAGTGGATTTCTCCAACCTTCAGCTTAATTCCACCTTGGTAAACGCTGCGAGCATACCTTCCTCGCTAGGTGGTGCGAGGACGTTGCGCGTTGCGAACTCTTCAGCTTGTGGATACTTGGTACCGCGAATCCGCTCAGCGGCCTTCGTGAGATCGTACTCGGTGTGTCGTAGCTCGACCTGTGGTCCGAGTAACAGCCAATCGGCGCCGGGTTTTCCAAACGGCATTCCCACGCTGCCGGCGTTCACGACTCGAACGCTGCTTATCATGCGGTCGAATTGCATATGGGTGTGCCCGCAGACGACTAGAGATGCGTCGACTCCTTGAAATACTGGTCGGAGCTGGACTTCTCGCGTGAGTCGAGTAAAGATCTCGGTGTCGTTCCGTGGCGTAGCATGGCAAAACAGCACCTCGCCTAGCTCGCGAATCTCTAGGCTGAGTGTTTTGGGCCAGCTGGCGAGCACTCGCTCGTCCTCCAGACGGAGCTGCTGTGCCACCCAACGGATGTTCTCGTGCACCTGTTCGGGGAGGGTCGTTGAGCCCGTTCCGGCTATTCGCGCAAGGACATCGCGATCACAATTGCCTTCGATATACCGAACCGGAATTTCGAGGTTCAGTAGGCAATCGAGCGTTTCGCGTGGCATCGGACCCAATACGACGTCGCCACCTATTACAACTTGGTCTACCCGAGCTTGTCGAACATCTTGGAGCACGGCGTCGAGTGCGGGCAAGTTGCCATGGATGTCATACAGTGCCGCGGCTCGCATACCCGATTCTCCTCTTGGTGACGGAAAGTTTAGCGGTCGACCGTCCGAGCAGCCGCTCCTGAGCGGTTTAGATGTCGCATACTGACAATGCCGGCACAATCGACCCTGGAATCGTCAAGCATGAAAGCTGTCGTTAGGTGCCCCGACCTTAATGGAGGAGGAACCAGAAAGCCGGGAACGTACCGCCGCGGTAAAGAACAACAATTCAAATTGGCAACAGATTCCAGTGGTATAGGAATGGGACCATGAGAAACGCGGTAAGCGCCACTACGCTATAGTAAATGCGCCGCGGCACGGACCAATCGCCGCGCCTCCATGCGATCCCAGCAAATATCGAAAGTGTTAGACCGAGTAATGCGGCAAGCAACAACAAACCGGAAGAGATATGAAACGCGGTTTTGAACTGGGAAGGACGCGAATGGTCGCCGAGCAGCACCCACGTCAAGACAGGTATCGGAGCCATGACTACAAGCAGGCTAACGAAGTTTGCCATTCGCCACGCCAGACGCGACTCGCTTGTTGGGGACAGTCGGTCAGATCCTGCTTTGGGCCCGCGACGACGCATGGATCCGATCATCGAGACTAGAGGAAGAGACAGAAAGACAAGGAAACCTGCTGCCCCAAGTCCGGCGTGTAGCAACCCACCTTCGTACCAATGCAGTTTGTCATACGCAGCCGGATCTTTGGTCGAGCCGCTCGTGGCCATCCGGGTGATGTTTCCCCCTCCATCCTCTGCAAAGGTGACGTAAAACCCTCCTTCAGCTCTGAAGAAGAGTGGCTCGACCTCAACCATCCGCAGGCTTGTGGACCCGAATGGTGGCAGACGCAGGGTAAGGGTTCCATTGCCATTCGAAACAACGTGCGTATCAGCGATCATGCCTACAACCTTTTCTATACTGGTCATAGCAACAAAATTTGGTCGATATAGTCCGGTGAACCGGTTCGCGCGCTGTGCAAAATCCGATGGCGGGCGCGGAAGTTTGTAGGTGCGCGGAGCTGGGTAGTAGTGATCCATGAACGCCTGGGCAAAGTTCTTCTCGATTTCGCCTGAGTACACTATGTAGAACCCGACATGATCATCGGGTAGCAAATAGAGAAGTGACTCATGTCCGCCGCCACCCGTGTGAAAGAGTCCGCGCCTGTCGTTTATCCTACTCTCGAAGAAACCGTACGCGACTCCGGGCATATCTGGGTGCTGGGTGAAGTGTTGGCGATGCATCTCGCGCGCGCTCGCCTCCGACAGGATTCGCGTGTCGTCGAATCGCCCATCGTTCAAATGAGCGATGATAAAGTGTCCCATGTCAGTGACGGTGCTTACGAGGGCTTCGACTGGATAGAGCTGGATCGCGGTCTTGTCAGGAGGTTGTCCTCCAACTCCGGAAGTTGCCACAAAGGGCGCAAGATTCGAAGGAAAAGGTCGCCGGAAAGTCGAATGCTCCATGCCGAGTGGGCGAAATACGTTCCGCTCCACGTAGTCGTAAAATGAAAGACCCGAAACGGCTTCGACCAAGTAACCGGCGAAGGCCATCCCCATGTTCGAGTAAACAATCTCCTCGCCCGAAGGTCGTCCCCTGCGGGGCGGGCTCTTCGTGAAGAAATCTCCGAGCGAAACCAAGTCTGCCGGGCGGTCTACAGCGCCGACGATGAATGAATCATCAATCCCGCTCGTATGCGTTAATAGGTTGGCAACTGTGACGGGAGCGGGGTAATTATTTTCTAGCTGAAAGCGGGTGAGATAGGTGTTCACGTTCGCATCGGCCGCCAGCTTTCCTTTTTCGATGAGCTGCATGACAGCAGTGGCGGTCACAAGCTTTGAGACTGATGCGGCGTAGAAGAGTGTTTGATCCGGAAGGACTGGCGTTTTCTTTCTAGAGTCGGCGTACCCATACCCCTTCTGAAAGAAAATCTTGCCATCCTTGACGAGGACAAACCCTAGACTTGCGGAGGGATCTTTGAGATAATCGGCCAGGAACTGATCCATCCACAGCTCGAATTCCTTCTGATCATTAGGTCCGGCGACTATAGCACCCGACGTATTGACGCCGTGATCGCGGGGTGGCCCCTGCGCCAACGGTGAAGTGATCATGAGCGCACCCAAAAGCACGACCGTCGGTGTTCGCCTCATAATTTGTACTCCTTTCAGCTAACAGCCTTGGCCAAACCAGGGCGTCCCAAAGTACAATGTATCGTAAATGCCTTTACGGTGCAAAGCAAACGCCTAGCTGCGAGCCCGGCGATCCGCACGGGAGAGCGCGACGGGACCTGCGCACTTTGTGGCGATTGACCCTGACGGAAACCCGATCCTGGTCGACCAACATCGGTGAGGGGATCCGGCCCACGCCGGTAGGGAACACATGTGCTTGCGGGTTTTGGTTCTGAAGCTCTATATACCTTGACAAGCATATGCTCTGTAGAGTATATAAAGAGCATGAAATCCGTGTTCGAAATCATCGCGGAGCCAAACCGCCGCGCAATACTCAGCCTCCTGGCCTCGTCACAACAGTCTGTCGGATCGATCGAGCGGAAGCTTCGCGTGCCGCAGCCGACCGTGTCGAAGCACCTGCGAGTGCTGCGCGAGGCCGGTTTTGTGGAATCCACTGTGGACGCACAGCGCCGTCTCTACCGACTGAAAGCTGAACCACTTCAAAAGGTGGACGTCTGGCTGGCCCCGTTCCGTCGGTTATGGTCCGCTCACCTAGATGCTCTTGAACGCCACCTCGATCGCATGGATCAATCAACTCCAACGAAAAGGAGAAAAGGACGCGGCCCAAACCGCGAACTTGACAAAGGAGAGACGAAATGAAAATCAAACTGAGCAGCGTATACGTGGACGACCAGGAAAGGGCCCTGCGCTTCTATACGGAGGTACTTGGCTTTGCCAAGAAGGCCGATTTCAGCCAGGGTCCATATCGCTGGCTGACCGTAGTATCGTCCGAGGAACCGGACGGCACTGAGCTGCAGTTGGCGCTGAACAACAACCCGGCAGCCAAAGCGTATCAGCAGGCGATGTTTCAACAGCGCCAGCCCGCGGCCATGTTTTTCACCGACGACGTCAAGGGCGACTACGAGCGGATCAACGCCCGCGGTGCCGAGTTCACAATGCCGCCCACCGACGTGACCGCCTCGACGATTGCGATGCTGAACGACACCTGCGGCAACCTCATTCAGCTCACCCAGCTGGCCCGCCATGCACGCTAAGGGGAGGAAGGTGA
>Ga0193735_1000192_pt1 | contig 19485 bp, 14 predicted proteins | sample U1m2metaG_FD_145080 | JGI IMG/M metagenome (GOLD analysis project Ga0193735, IMG submission 145080) | Soil microbial communities from a riparian zone of the East river system, Colorado, United States - U1m2 | ecosystem: Environmental > Terrestrial > Soil > Riparian zone | place: USA: East River... | reverse complement strand
CCAAAACTGGGTGATTTTGGGTGCCCGAAATCGCCCAAAATGGCCGGCTGTTTGCTCTATATGAGGGCGAGTCATTTAACGGGGAGCAACCTCAATGCAGTTACTCGAATCCAAAAAATCATCCAAGAAAGGGAGGTCAGCAACAGGGACCTTCCTTAGCGTGATATTGCACTCGCTCATCATCTTCCTTGCCGTCTTTGCCACCGCTCGCGCGGGTACCAGAAAGGCGGAGAAGCGGGAGACCAAGGTCGAGTTCGTCGAAGTAAAGAAGGACGAGCCGCCTCCTCCGAAGAAAGAGGTCCCGAAGCCCGAGCCGCCGAAGCCGAAGAAGGCTCCGACGCCTCCCAAGGTCGTAAACGTGCCGCAGCCCAAACTGGTCGCTCCGGCCCCGCCACAGGGGTTCAAGGTCGTGGCGCCGCCGGTCAACATTCCGACCAACCTGCCCGCGATCGATCTGTCGAAGGCGATCACCAATGAGAACGACTTCAGCGGCAAGGGCGTCGCTGGCGGGTCGGCCAATGGCGTTAAGGGCGGTACCGGGAAGGAAGGCGATACCGGCAAGGAAGCGGGTCCCGTCCACGAAGGCCCGTACATGGAGTTCCAGGTCGAGAAAGTCGTCGTGAAAATCGGCGGCGAGGCCCCCGAATATCCATCGTCCCTCAGAGAGTCGGGAATCGAGGGCAAAGTTCTCGCCCAGTTCGTCGTCGGTGAGAACGGCCGCTACGAAGGCGGCTCGCTCAAGATCCTAGATTCAAGCAACCCGGCGTTTACAGCCGCCGTGAAGGATGCGCTCCCCCGTATGAGATTCTCGGCGGCGCAGATCGGTGGGAAGAAGGTTGCCCAGCTCGTGCAGATGCCGTTTCAGTTCCACCTGAACAGGTAACGAGCAGCCGATTTGATTTGAACAAAGCCGCGGAGGACCATTCCTCCGCGGCTTTGCTGTTGCCCCCACTGATTGGCGCAGTCTGATGAGACCCCTTTGCACAGGCCCGCCCGAACCAGCGCGCACAAACTGTGTATGATTGCACAAACGCAATAAATTGAATCATTGATGATACCTCGCACACTTCTCGCCGGAGTCATGGCGTCGCTCGCGCTGGCTCCGGCGATGCACAGCCAAATTCCGTCCCGACCCCAGCCCCAGCGGCCCATTGAGGTTCCGCCCGCGGTCGTCGTGCTCCAGATCGACACGACAGAGGGTGATTCGACGCGAGCAATCATCCAGCGCGACCTCGATTACGGGGATCGCGTGCAGCCGCTCGTTCTCGACAGTGTGACCATGGCGGACATCTGGAGACCCGGCGCGAGGCGAATCAATTTCGGTCCACTCGAGCAGACACGCGCGAATTTCGTGGTGCGGGGACTGCCGACCGCCACCGGGCTCCACGTCGAGGTCTACGATCCCAGGGGCAAGCTGCGGCAGGAAGCCTACTTCAGACTCCCGAGGCCGCCCGCCAACAGGTTGGCGGCGATCAAGGATTCGCTCTCCGCCGTTCTTCGCGCGCGAGCAAGGTCGACCGAAAACGCACTGGCGGCCGATTCCGTGAAGAGAGACAGTCTTTTTCGCGCGGCAGCGCGTCCGATGCCGCTCAAGACTCCGGGCCAGCGCAACGCTGCGAAGCGCGCTCAAGCGGTGCGAGATTCACTTTCCCGCGAGCTGGACCGACGCGCGGTCATTCTCGGCGCCGCGGCCGTGCGAGACACGATGCGCATGGACTCGGTGTACACGCGCTTTGCCATGAGAGACTCGATCCTCCGTGATTCGCTTGGGCGCGAGCTTCGGTTCGCCACCCATGGGGTCAGCGACGAAGTCGAGCGCTGGCTCACCGGTGTCCGCGGCATCGCATCGACCAGGATCGCGTACATCGATGGCACCAAGCTCAAGATCATCGACAGCGATGGCGCCAACGAGCGAATCCTGCCCACAGTCGGTGCGGCTCTCTCTCCTTCGTGGCATCCATCGGGCAGATACATCGTTTACGTCGACGCCGACGATCGCGGAACGCGTATCGCGCAGTTCGACCTGCGGACGATGAAGACTCAGCTACTTCCCGCGTCGAAGCGTGGGCTCAACATCACCCCTGTGTACACTAAAGATGGAAAGAGCATCGTCTGGGCGAGCGGCGGCGATTCCCCGGCGGAGCTGATGCTTGCGAGTGCCAATGGAGACGACACGTTGTCCAAGCCGTTCGTGGGACGCACCGGATTCGAAACGACATCGCCGAGCTTCAGTCCGGACGGGAAGCAGATCTCGTTCATGTCGCCGTTCCCGCTCACGCCCCAGCTCTACACCATGAATGTCGATGGCACCGGCTTGAGGCTTCTCACGCCGGTGGTCGCGGGAAAACGCAGCTACCGAACGGGTGCGGACTGGTCGCCGAATGGTGACAAGATCGCGTTCCAGCAGCAGTCCGGCGACTTTCAGGTCTGGGTGATCGGCGTCAAGAACCGCGTGATGACCCAGCTCACCACCGAAGGCGAGAACGAAGACCCGTCGTGGGCACCCGATGGACGCCATCTAGCCATCACACGCAGACTGGGCGCGATCGGCGATCCACGCAGCATCTGGATCCTGGACGAGCGCACCGGTCGCCTGCGCCAGCTCACGCAGGGGGGCGATGGCCGGCTGTCGGACTGGTCTCCTCCGCTACGACCCTCGCTCTAACGCAGTTACTTATCTGGCAAAAGAAACGCGCGTAACGGACTGCCCCCGGCTGCGGCATCCGCAGCCACAATTGTTCGCGCTGCTCCAGCGGGGAAGGGCGCCGGAGTCGCGGGCGGCGTGAAGTTTATCACCACGCTCGTCGAACGCAGCGCCGGCGCGGTGCCGGCAGGAACGGCCCGTATCTGATAAGTCCCAGCGGCGAGATTCACGTACTGCGATTCGCCGTGATAAGCGAGATTCGCAGCCGTCGGAGTCGCCGTCGACAGATCAGCGTTTGGCACCGTCACGAAGAAATCCAGCGCGCCACCTGTCGGACTCATGTTCACGATTCTCACGGCAACCTGACCTGCGCCTGGTGCAGCGGTCGGGTCAGTCGTCGAGAAACCCGTGATTGCGCCGCCGCCGGTGCCGCCCTGCGCGTAGACGGTGTAGTCGAGTCCCTGGGCGATCGTGAAAGTGAGGGTCGCCACGGTGTTCGTCGGATCAGCGGTCTTCTGCAGGACGAGTGTTCTGTCACCAACGAGAATCGCCGAGTAGAAGGCCGTCGCCGGGCTTGGCAGCGACGACGGGGTCGTTCCGCCGTAGCCAAGGTTCACGCCGAAGGGAACGTTTTCAAGCATCGCATTGAGCGGATTGCGAGGCGGGTCCGTGATGAGATTCACGAAGCGGATACGGCCGGTTTGTCCCACATCGAGCGGGCCCGGGGCTTCCTTCGTTCCACACGCGGTTCCCAGGAGAACGAGCGCCGCGAGGAAACTCATTGATTTGATAGTCATTGGTCGCGGCCTCTTAGTAAGTGCAGCCAGTTGGGAACGTCACTGGCTCTGCCGGATCCGCAGGTACGTGCGGGTTGGCATTGGCGTCACCGAGTGCGTACGGCAGCCAGCAGCGCTGGCCATCCAACGGGACGCCGGGTGCTGCAACTGGTCCGCGAATCAGATTGCGGCGTCGGGAATCTTCCCAGCGTAATCCGGTTCCCAGCAGCTCGTAACGGCGCTGATTGTAGATCTCCGCGATCAGCTGCGCCTGGGTGAGTACGCCGACGAGCGGTGCCAGGCACGCCTTCGGGTCATCGATGCCGCGATTACCGGTGCAATCGGTCCGAACGGAATCGAGGACCGCCTGCGATGCTGCCAGCTGACCTGTATTCGCGAGCGCTTCGGCCTTGATCAGCAATGCTTCGTCGGGGAAATAAATCGGGAGCGGATTCGAAGGATTGGAGTAGCGAAGCCACGAATCGAGCAGCGCGCCGACGCGACCGGTCTGGGGCTTCGTCACATCGACGAAGTATGTAAACCGCTGATCGCCGCCCGTCATCGACAATCTCCACTGGCGGCGCGGTGCGATCCCGTTCGTGCCACCCGTAACGTTCGCATAGAAGTTGGGACTCACGGCCGGCGCAGGGAAAGTCAGAACCGACAGGGCCGCCGCGCCGCTGCGAGCGACGAGGTCGGATGCGGCCAGCGCCCCGGCATCATCATTGGCCATTCGCGCGTAACGTGCCCGGAATAACTGAATCATATTCGGGAGGCTGGCGCCGGGTGTCATGATGCTGTTGTTGAACAGGGCGCTCGGAGGAGTCGCCGCTATCTCATCCCTCGCTGAGTCGAGCACCGCGCGGATGTACGGCAGCGCTTCCGACCGCGCTACATAGTCCGGAGCGATTTCTCCGAAGGTCTTGATCGGAATCTTCTGGTAAGACTGCAACGCCTCGCCGAGAGCTTCTCCCTTCAACGCGTATGCAAGGGCTCGGAGGCCGCTTCGCGTTCCGGCGTCGAACTGTGCGGCGAGAGCATCCGATCCTGCAATAAGCTCGTCGGCCGTGCGCACCGTTCGATAGACAGAATTGAATACGTTCTCCGCGATACCCGTTCCCCGTGGCACCGACCCTTGCTCGGCGTCGCTGATCGAGATGAGCGCGGCAGTAGTGGAAGCGAATTCGTCGGTCACCAGGCCGGCCATGTACGCGAAGTTGCCGTACGATTGGGCAAACCGACCCTGCAGGCCCGTCGCCAGTCCAATCGTAGCATCTGCACTGGAGGTAACCTCACCCTCGGTGGGAGAGTTAGGGTTTTTCAAATCGAGGTTGCAAGCCGCGAGTCCCACTGCGGCGAAGGCAACCAGGCTGTATCTCATCTTTCGCATTGGTTGGATTCTCCGCATTTAGAAAGACACCCGCGCACTGAGCGACCACACGCGCGGGATGGGATAGCCGCCGAAGTCGAAACCACGATCCGCCGCTGTCGTTTGAACGGACCCCAGCCCGCCGGCGTTCGTTCCGAACAAGTTGATCTCCGGATCGTAGCCGCTGTAATCGGTCCACACGAAGAGATTGCGACCGGACAGGGTCAGGTCCACGCCGTCGGGGAAAAACCGCTGCACGCCGAGGCCATTGAGCGTGTAGCTCGCGCTCAGCTCGCGGAGCTTCACGAACGTTCCGTCCTCTATCCAGTACTCGAAGATTCCCTGGGTCCGTGAGTTCCAGGTCGGTGGCAGCTTGCGCGGATCTCCATAGGGCAGCAGCTCCCGCTCGTACGACTTGGAGTTGCTGGCGATGCCCGCGTTCTGCGCGCGGGTGGACAGATTCATGATCTTGTTTCCGAATACTCCATCGAGCAGCGCCCTGAGTCGCAGCTTCTTGGCGATCGTGAACTCATTGAGGAAGGATCCCATCCATTTCGGATTGGGATCGCCGATGACCCTGTTGAGGGAGTCGTTGCAGTTGCCGCCGCTGATCGCAATGCGCTGGGCGGAATTGCCCATGTCCGACGTCTGGTTGCTGCGGCGATACCTGCCGAGCGAATCGGTAAGAAAGGCGCCGGTGAGGCAGTCGCGCGCCGCGTAGGACCCGTAGAAGACTCCGGCGGGCTCACCCTGGCGAATGCGGTTCGGATAGCCCCCGGCTGACTGGAAGTCCAGGATCGTCAGGGAGTCGACGAGATTCTTGTTGTGGGCGTACGTCATCGTCGACGTCCACTGCAGGTTCGGCGCATCGACATTCGTCGATCGCAACGACAACTCGATTCCCTTGTTCGACATCGTGCCGATAGGGTAGAACTGGCGCGAGAATCCGGTGCTGGTTGGCAGCGGGCGGAAGAATAGCAGATCCGAAACGACGCGATTGTAATACGTCGCCTCCGTCGACACCCTCCCGCTGAGGAATCCGGCATCCGCGCCCAGCTCCCACTCGCGTGCGCGCTCGTTCTTGAGATTTGGATTTCCAAATGTCACATCGTTGACGAAACCGGGACGCCCGGCGAACGGCAGCTGGGTGTAGCTGATGAACTGCGAGTAGGCGTTGAGGATTCCCGGCTGGCTACCGGCCCAACCGAGTGCGCTGCGGACACGCAGGCTGTTGAGCGCTCCTGGCTTGCTGTCGATGACCACGTACGACGCCGAGAACTTGGGGAACGCCTGCCACCGCTCCGATGGAGCGAAGGTCGACGAAGCATCGTAACGAACGGCGCCGGTGAGGAAGAGCCTGTCCCTGAAACCTATTTCCTGCTGGCCGTAGAATCCGAGGGTGCGCAGCTCGACGTCGGTTTGAGCGGCCGAGAAGACGGAGCCGGCACTCACCAGGTCCCCGACCGGGGCAAGCCCATTCGCGGTGGCCTGAGTGATTCGCACCCGCTGCGATGTGTAGTTGAATCCGCCGGTGGTGCGCATTTCGAAGGAGCCCCGTGGTGACCAGGTGTAACTCGAGACTCCGTCCTGGTTGACCACGCGGTTGTTCTCGAACACGGACTGGGATCGCCCGGTGACGAGCGGCGCCGTCCCGAGAACGGCGTTGCGCGGAACGAACTGTCGCTGCTCGAAGCCGACGTTGTCGAGGCCGATCGTGTAGTCGACGAGAAGATTGGTAATCGGCGTCCAGGTCAGCTTCGTCGAGCCGATGAAGCGCTCGATGGTCTGTGGATTACGAATCCGATCGATGGCGAGAAGTGGGTTCGTTCCCAGAGCAGGAGGCAGAGGGTAGATGCCCTGGACGGGTCTGAAGTCGACGTTGGTGGGAGCGAAGAAGAGCGACCCCATTATTCCGTAGTCGTTTTGCTCTCCGAACGCCTGCAGCTGGTTGTTGGTCGAGATGTAGTTCGACGTGACGTTGGCGACGAGCTTCGGCGAGAGCTGTTGTTGAAGGTTGATTCTCGCCCCGTTGCGTCGCGACGAGGTCGACCGCATGATCCCGTCTTCATTGGCGAAGTTTCCGCTCATGAAGTAGCGGGTCTGGTCGTTGCCTCCCTCGATGTTGATGTTCTGCTCCCACGACGGCGCGCGGTGGAAGATGTCGTCCTGATAGTTGAACCGTGTAACGGGGAGGCCATTCACATCGAAGGGATAGAAGTTGAATGGCTGCTGCTCGCGCAGCTCGCTCGTCGACCAGCGGGTGGTCGAAGTGAAGTGCGGCCGCCCAATGTTGCCGCGCTTGGTGAAGATCTGGACGACGCCGTTGTTCGCGCGCGACCCGTACAGCGCGGCCGCAGCAGCGCCGCGAATGATCTCAATGTGCTCGATATCGGACGGATTGAGATCGGCGAGGCGGTTCTGTGGATTGGACCGGGTTCCGAGGTCGGCCAGCTGTCCGGATTCGTTGTCGACGATGACGCCGTCGACGATGTAGAGCGGATCGGATCCGGAGATGAATGAGTTCACGCCGCGGAGTCGCACCGAGATTCCGCCGCCGCCCGGGCTGCCCGAGTTCTGGGTGATCTGCGCGCCGGGAATCTTCCCCTGCATCGCCTGGTCGACGGTGGTCGCTTGCGCCCTCGAGATGAGCGCGGAGTCGACGGTTGCGATGCTGGTTCCGACCTTTCGCTTCTCGGTGGCAGTGCCGGTGCCAGTGACGACGACTTCGGTCAGGTTGACGGCACTGACGTTGAGAGCGACATCGGCAGTCGCTGTCGCGCCGGGAAGGACTTGCACGGAGCGGGTCGTCGCCTGGTAGCCGATGCGGCGCACGGTGATCGACCGCGGCCCGGTGGGAACACCGACCAGCGTGTACTCACCGTTCGGACCGGTGACGGCACCGATTCGGGTTCCGGTGATGAGCACCTGGACATCCGGCAAACCTCTTCCGATGGACGCATCGGTTATCCGGCCGCTGACGGTCCCGGTAGCTGCCTGCGCGGAGAGCAGGAATGGAGTAGCGAATGCGAGCGCGAACAGCATCGCGCCGCGGCGGACCAAGGTGGGAGTCATCAGGATCTCCAGTCGCGTTGTCCGGCGGTGAAGACTGTGGATTGCCGGTGAAATGGTGCCCTACGTTAGTGACGGGTACCATTGCGGGCAAGATCAACTGCAACCTCGAACTACACAGATGCGTGTTGCCAGAAGCACAGGTAAGAGTTGCGAGTTGTGCCTCTGCGAGCGCGTCTGTTCCAGTTGTCAGTTGTAATCTTCGGCGATGAAGATCACCGATGCCGGCTTACCCGTTTCTGGGTGGAGGGGCTCACGCATTTCTATGCGACTGAATCCGCTGGCGGTGAGCAAGCTCTTCCAGTTCTCCAGCGTTCGGAAGTACCACGGAGCGGGATCGGAGAACTCGTCGCTGAACCCCGCCCATGAGCCGCGGCGCCAGCCGTCTTCGTAAGGGAGATCGCCGACCGCGAGAAGCGGGTGGAGCGTCTGAATGATCAACGCGCCGTTCCCAGTCAACAGCGCCGGCGCTCGACGGAGCACGGCTTCGACTGATTCTTTCCCGATGAGTGAAAAATTCGCGACGACCGCGTCCACGGTCATGTCGAGCTCACCGGCGGCAATCTGCTCGTATGATGCCACGCGAAACTCACCGCCGCCTGCGGCATTCGCCTGTTCGACGAGTGCGGGAACGACGTCTACGCCAGTGGCTTCCACGCCGCGCTCGGCGAGGGCACGCACCAGCCACCCTTCACCGCAACCGATGTCGAGCACCGTGCGCGGCGAGCGGCTCAGCACTGCCTCGATGATCGCCCGATTGGTGATGAGAGCGCGGCTCTCGATCTGATTGCCTCTCACGGCGTCGGTCCACGGAGAGGCATTCTTGTGCCAGGAGTCTACGATCCTGGCGTCGCTCAAATGGTCGTTGCGCATCCGGTCGCCAAAGGCGTAAGTAACGCGGCGGATAAGCCGCTCGTATATATATAGTAAGCTGCAAACATCACACTGAGAGGGTGCATGAGCAGTGCGGCGATACCGCGCGCGACTTCAGCGCGCTACGACGCGACGACCTCCACTGTCGCACCACACACGACGACCCGCGAGCGACTGTTGTCGCTCGACGTGTTCCGCGGCCTCACGATCGCGGGAATGCTGCTCGTCAACAATCCCGGCACCTGGAGCGCGATCTTCCCACCGCTCGAGCACGCCGAGTGGAATGGCTGGACACCCACCGACCTGATATTCCCGTTCTTCCTGTTCATCGTCGGCATCACGACCCATCTCTCGCTCTCGGCGCGTCGAGCGCGTGGTGACGACGACTCGGCACTTGTGAAACAGATTCTTCGCCGGGGCACCATCATCTACCTGCTCGGGTTCGCGATGGCGATGTTCCCGTTCTATCAGTGGGGAACGATCGCGGCGCTTCCGAACGCGACGCCGTGGGACCGCATCCTCTACAGGATCGAGCACGTGCGAATACTAGGCGTGCTCCCGCGCATCGGCATCGTCTACATATTCGCGGGCCTGCTGACGCTGAAGACCACGCTCAAGCAGCAGGTGATCATCATTGCCGCGCTGCTTTTCGGCTACTGGTTCGCGATGACGCTGATCCCGGTTCCCGGAGAGAATGAGATCGGGGCGCTCCTCCTTCACACGAAGGACCGGAATCTCGCGGCCTTTCTGGATCGGGCGATTCTCGGAACGAACCACACCTGGACAGGGAGCGTGACTTTCGATCCAGAGGGTCCGATGTCGACGATTCCGGCGATCGCGACCGCGATGCTCGGCGTGATCGCCGGTCGCTGGATCGCACTGCGTGACATAGCGCTGCTCGAAAGAATCACCGGACTCTTTGCGGCGGGGTCAATCGGGATGGTAGTGGGTCTGATGTGGAACTGGTCATTTCCGATCAACAAGAACCTGTGGACCAGCTCGTACGTGGTTTTTACGGCCGGCATGGCCTGCATCGCGCTGGCCACGATCATGTGGATCGTGGACTACTGCAACGTGAAGTGGTGGACCAAGCCGCTCGTCGTATACGGCGTCAATCCGATCGTGGCGTTCGTGGGGTCGGGCGTCATGGCCAGGCTGATCTACACGCTCTGGCACGTCAACTACAACGGCGCGTCGGTGTCGATTCAGAACGCGATTTATCAGATGTTGTTCGCGTCCTGGTTGCCGCCCCGAGTGGCATCTCTCGGTTTTGCGCTCATGTTCGTTCTGATGTGGTACGGGATTTTGCTCGTTCTTTACAGGCGCAAGATCATTCTCAAGGTCTAGAAGCGCGCTACCGCTTCGATTGGCATCTCTGGTCGTGGTCGGCGAGGGAGGATCCTCTCCGCCGTACCGGCAACGATGCAACTGGAAGCTATCGAGCTAGCGAACGGCCTTTGCAGGAGTCGACCGAGAGCGAGACGTCTCTTTCTCGGCAAGCGAGCTCGTGGCGACCATTTCCGACTCGATCGGGGCGCCCGCGCGCCTCACGACGTAGGCTTCCATCGCGAAATACTCGGGCAGACCGAGCTTGTCGACACGCTGGGCGGTGCTGCGGTTTCGCTCCTCGACCCGCTGCCAGAATTCGCGGTCGTCCTGGCCGGGGAAGGGAGCGCGATCCTTCTGACTCTGGTGCTTGAAGATCGCCATCTTCTTCGCCCGCAACTCGTCTTCCGAGAGCGGGACCAGTACGTCCGCCTCGGCGATCTCCCACTCCTGCCAGGCGCCGCGGTAATACCAGATCTCCGGCGGCTGCCCTGAATACTTTGCGAGCGCTCCCTGCACCGCTTCGAGACACATCCGATGCGTCCCGTGCGGGTCGGACAGATCGCCGGCCACGAATATCAGCTCGGGCTTCTGCTCCTCCAGCAGCTCGAGAACGATCCGCACGTCGTCCGGGCCGATCGGATCCTTCCTCACTTTGCCGGTCTGATAGAACGGCAGGTTGAGGAAGCGAGCCTGGTCGCGCTTCATTCCGAAGGTCTCGATCCCGGAAACCGCCTCGGCTTCGCGAATCGCGCGCTTCATCACCTGCACCGGAAAGGCGTCGATCTCCCCGACCTTCTTGGAGTCCAGAAACTCTTCCACTTCCTCGACCAGCGCGCCGGCGCGCGAATCATTGATGTCGAAATCGCTGCCGAAGCGCCGCAGAAAATCGGCGTAGCGGCGTACTTCGTGGTCGAACACGGCGATGTTGCCCGACGTCTGGTAGGCGACGAGGATCTCGTTCCTGTTCTGATGGAGCTTGTTGAGCATTCCGCCCATCGAGATGACGTCGTCGTCAGGGTGCGGAGAGAACACGACAACGCGCTTCCCGGCGGGGAGCTTGCTGCGACCGCGAATCTTGGCGATCAACGCATTGAACACTGTTCCGTTGAGCGGACCTGCCTTTCCGTAGCGGGCGAGGAGCGAGCTGAGGTGGTGCTCCCGGTAGTCATTCTCGTCGAGCTTGAGAACCGATTTTCCTGTAGTCTCGCCCAGCCAGATAACGGCATCGATTTCCTTCTCGCGGGTCCATTTTACTTCCCCGATCACCCACGGCGTGCGAATGCGTGTGAGGTCGGCGGCAGAGGCGAAGTCGACGTAGAACACGGCGTTCGGGTGCTGCTGGAGATACGTCGCTGCGACATCGGGGTCCGGCTCTCCCTCCACTGCACGGTTGATGATCGCGGCCTTGTGCTCACCCGTCGCCACGAGCGCGATCTCCCTCGCCTCCATGATCGTCGCCACGCCCATGGTGATCGCCTCGGTGGGGACGTTGTCCTCGCCGAAGAAGTCGCCGGCGGCATCGCGGCGCGTAACGGTGTCGAGCGAGATGCGACGAGTGCGGGAATCAGCGCCGGAGCCGGGCTCGTTGAAGCCGATGTGCCCCGTTTTCCCGATGCCCAGGATCTGGAGGTCGATCCCACCTGCCTTCTTGATCGCGGCTTCGTACGCTTCGCACTCCACATCCACGTCGTCGCGGGGGACGTTCCCGCGCGGGATGTGAATGTTCTGCGGCTTGACGTTGATGTGGTTGAACAGGTTCTCCCGCATGAACCGGTGATAGCTGTGAATGCTCTCCGGTTTCATCGGGTAGTATTCGTCCAGGTTGAAGGTCACGACGTCGGAAAAGTCGAGGCCCTCTTCGCGGTGCATCTTGATCAGCTCGCGATAGATGCCGATGGGTGTGCTGCCGGTGGCGAGCCCGAGCACGGCGTGTCCGGCGGCGCTGCGGCGTTCCTTGATTATCTCCGCGATGCGCCTCGCGATCGTGCGGGCGATCTCATCGTACTCGACGATGACGACGGGGACTCGTTCCTTGGAGGATGCCATTCGGTGAGAGGAAGGAGGCTACCTAAAAGATAAGGCGAGCGGCGCCATCACGCATTTCCTGCGGCGAAATCGGCGATCGTTCTCAGGGCTTGACTTCGGAGCGGAGAATGTCCCAAATCGCTGGATCTTCGGGCCCGAGCACCCAGACGGAGAATCCGCGCAGTCGATAACTCCGCACGAGATTCAGTTTTTCCTTGAAGCTGCGCGCGTTCTCGAGGAACAACCACTCGTAAACTCCGCCATTGGAGAAGTAGGCGAACGGCGCGCCGGCGACGCTGTCCCATTGAATCACGGCCCCGTGTCGCTCGGCGAGGCCCGAGCCCCATTTCCAGCCGACGGTCTCGTTCCATGATCGCGCGCGCTCGGGAATCGTCCGGTCTTCGCGAGCGTACCAATGACCGCCGTAGGTTGGAATCCCCAACGAGAGTTTCTCGCGCGGTACGTACTTGAGGAAGTAGTCGATGTTCTCTCGCATCCAGGGCAGGCTGGCGCCAGGGCCGGGCGGAGTGCGACGGGTGTTCTCGCTGTAAGTCATGAGCGAGATGAAATCTCCTGCCTGCGCGAGCGCAGCGAGGTCGTACCCCGCGCGCCAGCTGTCCTGCAGAAACCGGTGATACGCCGTTGGGCCCGCGTTGTCCTCGGTGCGGTGCACTACCGCGATGCTCAGCGTGAACCCGCCCCGGTGCAACGCGTTCGCAGTCTCACGGTACCACGCCGTGAGAAGATCGCGGTCCTTGATATTGACGTTCTCGATGTCGAACTGGATTCCCCAGTACCCGTTCTGCTGGCAAAGGGCCACCAGGCTCCGTGTCGCCCGCGCTCGTGCCGCCGTGTCTGCGAGCAGCATTCTCAACGCCGGCTGGTTGAAAGCTTCGTTGACGACGAGGGGCATCACCCTCACCCGATGGGCCTTGGCCAGTGCGATAACACGGGAGTCCAGCTCGCCGAAGACGACGCCGAGACTATCGACGGTGTAGACCTGCGGCCCGAGCACGGTGATCTGGTCGATGTTCTTTACCAGGCTCTCGTAGCTGTCCTCTCGATCCACGTAGTAGAAGAGCCGCTCCATCGCCTGTGCGCCTGATTGTCCCGGGGCGCCAAGCGAGATCGTGAAGCTGATGGCGGCCAGAGCTGGCAGGAAGGATTTCGGGAATCTCATGCTGGGAATCTATTGTCAGCTGCGAGCGTTGACGAACGGCCGGTCTGAGGGAGGATCGCCTGGCTGACATCCACAAAACCGAAGCAGGGAGGTTTAAGCTTTGCAGCTAATTCGCTTGGAGCTATTCCGTCGGCGTATGGAGCTGCGGAGACAGAGTCTCTCTCGTCTTCGACCGATCTCGACAAAGCGCCGCGATCCCGGCCCTCGCGCAACTCTAACGCGAGTATGAAAGCTGAGAAGCTTTTTTTCAGCTTGTCAGCTTACAGCTCCCTGCTTCGGTTTTGTGGATGCCTGTCGAAGCGGCCAGAGACGAGCCCCGTGCGATTAGCGACTCTCCCAGTTGACGATGCGCGCGCCGAGTACCGCTTGCTGAACTGCGTCTGCGACGTCGCGTCGGAGCTGGACGTGCCTCGTGTTGTTGCGCGTCGGATTCACGCGGTTGGTGAGCACGACGACGAAGAGATCTTTTTCGGGATCGATCCAGATCGAAGTGCCCGTGAAACCGGTGTGGCCGAAGCTCCAGGGCGAGAAGAACTGCCCCGCGCTCGAGCCGCCGTCGGGCGAGTCCCAACCGAGGGTGCGCGTGGATTCCTTTCCTTGCCGCGCTGTCCAGCGCGCGATCGTGGCCGGCTTGGCGAGGCGAACGCCGTTCGCGCCCTCTCCGCCGTTCAGGATCATCATCGAGAACAGCGCGAGGTCGCGCGCGGTGGAAAAGAGTCCGGCATGTCCCGCCACGCCACCCATCGCCCACGCATTCTCGTCGTGGACCGTTCCCCATAGCAACCCGCCGCGCGCGTCATCCACCTGAGTAGGAGCAATGCGCGGTCGCAGGGAGAACGATGGCTGGAACTGGGTGTCCGTCATGCCGAGCGGCTTGAAGATCTTTTCATTGGCCAGCACGTCGAGAGTCTTGCCGGTGATTCTCTCCATCACGAGCTGGAGAATGATCATGTCCCAGTCGCTGTAGATCATGTTGGTGCCGGGCGTGTACTCGAGCGGCCGGGCGTTGATCTGCTGGAGGTACTGCTCCCGCCCGCGGGCAGTGGAGTAGATGTTGGCGCCGGCCTCGAGACCGCCACTGTGGGTGAGGATCTGCTTGACGGTGATCTGCGCCTTCTCGGGTGAGTTGAATTCGGGAAGGTAGGAAGCGACGGTGCGGTTGAGATCGAGCTGGCCTCCCTCTTCGAGAATCATGGCGACCGTAGTCGTCGCAATGACTTTCGTGAGCGACGCCAGATCGTAGAGGGTGTTCGTGTCTACTGCCGGCGAGCCGGGCCTGTTCCAGTCGATGTAGCCGTAGCCCTTCATGTAAGCGATGTGGCCATTGCGTCCGACTGCGATCGCCACTCCTGGCGCGACGGCTTCCTCGAGCGCTGTCTTGACGATCTTGTCCAGCGCGGCAGGGAGGGCGGTGTCGAGACCAGAGTCGTTCAGTCCCATTTGCGGCGGCACGTACTTAATGGGTGTCGGCGCGGCGGCGATTCGGGCAGGCGGGGGCGGCGGCGCGCACGCAGTGATTGCCATGATCGAAAAGAGTAGCGAACGCGGTGCGGGCAGAAACTTCATTTGTTGGACATCCCCGTCTGTGCTCGATGAATACCGGCGCCCAGCGGCAACGCCGGCGGCAGCGAAATTGGCAATCGCCCGTTGATCTCCCGCTCGCCCAGGAGCGCGAGCGCGGCAGCACGCTGACTGATCGGAGAGCCTCCCCACGCAAGCAGGTACGACGACACCGACGGAAAGGCGCTGAGGAGATACGGGCTCCCAAAGGAGAGGACGATTATCGGCTTCCCTGACAACGCGGTTTTCTCGACGAACTGGGAAAACGCCGCTTGAGCCCCCACAGTCCCGGCGAACTCCCGGGGCGAGACGTAGGCGGAGACGACAATGAGACCGGCGGAGTCCGCCAGAGCGCCCAGGCTCGTGTATTCGGCGTCGCTGGTCCGCCCATCTACTCTGATCGTGGTAGCCGCCGTAAGCCGTTCCCTGACGACCGAATTGAACTCCCGTCCAGCAACAAGGTCCGACGGATCGGCGTAGGTGATGATGAGAATCCGCTTCGTCGAGTCCCGCGCGAGCGGAACGACGTTCAGCTTGTCCTGGGCGAGTGTTATCGATCGCGCGGCCACTTCTTCCGCGATCCTCGTGTGATCGGGGATGTCGACGATGCGATCGACGGCGTTCAAGTCGACGAGACGCCCCTGCCTGAGCCCGGCGCGCGCCTTCGCAGTCAGGATCCGGCGCACCGAGGCGTCGATTCGCGTTTCACTCAGTCTTCCACTCTTCACCGCGGCCTCGACCGTCTCGATCGCCTCGGGAACGCTGTGAGGCATGAGGAGCACGTCGGCGCCGGCTTCGAGCGCCATGATCAACGGCTCCGTCGCGCCATAGCGCTTGGCTACTCCGCCCATCGTCATCGCATCGGTGAACAGGACCCCGCCGAAATGCATCTCGTCGCGCAGAATACCCGTCATGAATCCGCGGGAGAGCGTGGCCGGACCCGCGTTAGCGCCTTCGACTCCGACGACCGCGATGTGCGCGGTCATGATCGCATCGATCCCTTCACCGACGGCGGCGCGGAAGGGCGGAAGGTCGACGGAGTCGAGGTGTGCGCGATCAGCGCGAATGGTCGGCAGGTCGAGGTGGGAGTCGACATCGGTGTCGCCGTGACCGGGAAAGTGTTTGCCGGTGCTCATGAGCCCTGTTGATCTCGCGCCGCGGATGTACGCCCTGGCAAGGCGGCTCACGAGCTCGGGATTCTCGCCGAAGGACCGTGTGTTGATGATCGGGTTCAGGGGATTGGAGTTGACGTCGAGCACCGGGCCAAAAACCATATGGACACCGATCGCCCGCGCCTCGGTGCCGAGCACCTGACCCAGCTTGTACGCGAGATCGTCGGAGCCGGTGGCGCCGAGCGCCATGACAGGAGGGAACACGGTCCCGCCACCCTGAGGAAGGAGCGACGGAAGCGCGTAGATGTTGCCCAGTCGCATGCCGGGCCCGTTCTCCATGTCGGACGCGATGAGAAGCGGAACTCGGGCGCGAACCTGGAGCTCGTTCAGCTTGGCAGCGTAGCTGAGCGGAAGGCCGATCGACAGGACGAGTCCTCCCACGCCGTCGTCCTGAACCCATTTGCGGACCTGCTCGAATTCCTCCGAGCCCACGGCGGTGTAATCACCGCCGACCCACGGCATTATCAGCTGCCCGATCTTCGCACGCAGAGTGAGCGAGGCGAGCGTTCGGTCGATCCAACGCTGATCAGCGGCCGAGAGAGGTGTGCTCGCTCCGGGGCTGGCGGGACCGAGGAGTTGGCGCGCCGACGCGTCGACTCCGGGGACGATGGTCGGCTGAATCAGCGAAGGAGCGCTCGTGCAAGCGAGCGCGATTGCGACGAGCGCGATTCTCAAGTTCGGAGGTGTGATCATTGTCTGATGAAGAGGGAACCTGCGCCGCGCTCGCGCGAGCTACCGAGCCGGCGCCCGAATGCAATTCCGAATGATATCGCCCGCCGCTACTGAATCTGCACGCGTGGTGAGGATCGGGCACGGTGGAGGCACCGCGCTCGCCAGAGATCGATGCCCGTTGGCACCGACCGCGCGGACCGCCGCCCATCCATCATCCAGCTGGTCGGGAAGCAGGAAGGACGTTCCCGCGCCAGCCTGATAGATCTTCTCATGGGTGGGAGCAGTAGTGCGACGGAAGAGAACCTCGTAACCCACCGCGCCTGGACTCGCTCGCCAGGTGATCATCCACTTTGCACCGCCAGACGCCTGGTCGCGCCGCGCCAGGGCCGCGGGTGGCGCCGGAGCGTTGGCCAGAGTGCCGACCACCGATGCATTGAGTCGCGCGACATTGGCGACGTAGCCAAAATTCACGTGCGCAAAATCGTCGGTCGGCAAATGCTGGCGTTTGTAGTTCTCGAGTCTCTCCGTGAAGCGAAGGCCCGGATCACCGAGACCGACGAACGGGCTGTGATCGCCTCCGCGCGAGATGCGATCGAGCCGGAAGACCGGCAGAATCTGAAAACCGGGGTCGTAGATCGTTCCCGTCGCCCACGCGTAGCGCGCCAGCTCCCGGCTCGGACCGTTGTCCGGCTCGGCGCCGAAAATCCGGACGCTCGTCGAGTCGACAGTTCCATCCTCGGCAACAACATTCCCGGCGATGTCGTCGGTGAACGCCGAAACAATCTTGTACCCCGCGGCGTGGAGCCTCTGCGCGAGGTGCGTCGAGCCGTAGAGACCTTGTTCCTCACCGGCGTAGGCGACGAAAATCACCGACGTCTCGAGACCGCGTGGGAACCGCTCCGAAAAAACGCGGGCAAGCTCGACGACGGCTGACGTCCCCGATCCGTCGTCATCGGCGCCCGGAGCATCCTGGGTCGACTCGAACCGCGCCAGCGGGCCAAGATCGGTGCGCGCGCAGATGCACGAGTCGTAGTGGCCGCCCATCACCAGCACTCTCGATGTGTCGCGGCCCGGTAGCCAGGCGAGAACGTTGACGACGTTCACGACTGGACGATCGGGATGCCCGCGCATCTCGAGCATCGCTCCATCGTACTCGATGCGCAGGCATCCGCCGCACGCGTTGCTGTACCCGCTCAACTTTGCAAATAAATAACGACGAGCCGCACCGATCCCTCGGGTACTGCTCGACGTGTCGCTCATCGTGTGGCGCGTTCCAAATGAAACGAGGGCCGAGTCGGTCTCCCGGATGCGATCGGCGGAAATCGAACCGATGGCGGCGGCCAGAGCAGCGTCCCGAGTGAGGCCGATGGTGATATCCGGCGTCGACAGCGCAAAGCTCGGGCGCAACGTCGGGACGGGCGTGCATGTCACGCAAACCGCTGCAATGAGGGCCAGAGAGGAAGGCTCGAGTCGTCGCATGTTATTTTATCCTGATGAGAACTGGTTCAACGGCTCAGAATACCGACGTGAAGTGACCATGACAAGCGCGTCCGCGGCGGGCGGAGAAGCCACAGCAGCGACTGAAAGTCCCGCCTGGCAGTGGGGGCGCCTCAGCGACCTGAGTCCAGAGGATCTCTACGCAGTGGTGCGCCTTCGCGAAGAGGTTTTCATCGTCGAACAGCAATGCGCCTATCACGACGCGGATGGTCGCGATCCCCAGGCATGGCACCTTCTCGGCTGGTCCGATGGAACGAAGGGACGGAATCTCGTCGCCTACGCCAGGATATTCGAGCCAGGGATCCGGTACACCGAAAGCTCCATTGGACGGGTGGTCACCGCTCCGCGCGTTCGGGGAACCGGATTGGGAAAAACCCTGATGGCTGAAGCCTTGCGACGTCTCGACGGACTCGCGCCCGGTCAACCGGTCAAGATCGCGGCGCAGCGGAGGCTCGAGAAGTTTTACCTGGATCTCGGTTTCAGGACGGTGTCCCCTCCCTACGAGGAAGATGGAATCATTCACGTCGACATGCTTCGCTAGGGCGGAGGCACGTTGATCACCAAAGCGCGCTACTGCGAGGGCGAGACATTCGCGGAGTTCATGGCCCGGCCCACGAAGAATCACGAGCTTTGGGTCGCGCTCTACAAACGCATCACCATCCCAATCGAGATCTCAGCGCGCGTCGAAGCGCTCGGCGGACACTGGCATCTGCTGGTGCTGACAGAGGACTGGTGCGGGGATTCTGTGAACATCGTCCCGATCGTCGCCAAGCTCACGGAGTCGGTGAGCAACATGGACATGCGGATGCTCGCGCGCGACGAGAACCTCGACATAATGGATTCACACCTGACAGGAACGTCGCGCTCGATACCAATCGTCATCCTGCTGAATCCGAAGTACGAGGAGTGCGGCTGGTGGGGCCCGCGGCCGCGGGAGCTGCAGAAATGGGTGGTCGAGAAGGGAATGAAGCTCTCCAAGGAAGAGCGCTACAAGGAAGTCCGCACGTTCTACGCGCGGGACCACGGGTTGACGACGATGCGCGAGCTGGTGGAGATGCTCGAGGCGTGCTGCTGGAAGAGCTCGGTCGCCCGAGTCTGATCTCTACCGCGGACGCTGCAGTCGCAGGGTAAAAGTCGAGCCTCGCCCGAGCTCACTGGTCGCAGTGAGGGAACCGCCCATTGCGTTGGCGAGTCGCTGACTGATCGAGAGCCCCAGTCCGGTCCCGTTCGCGACGGTGCCCGGTGGCCTTATCTGGACGAACGGCTGAAAAACGGCGTCCAGCTTGTCGCCGGGTATTCCCCGACCCGTGTCACTCACG
>Ga0193735_1000191_pt1 | contig 19561 bp, 17 predicted proteins | sample U1m2metaG_FD_145080 | JGI IMG/M metagenome (GOLD analysis project Ga0193735, IMG submission 145080) | Soil microbial communities from a riparian zone of the East river system, Colorado, United States - U1m2 | ecosystem: Environmental > Terrestrial > Soil > Riparian zone | place: USA: East River... | reverse complement strand
GCATGATGCTGGATGATCAAGAGATGACGGAAGAATGGATCGTGCGCGTGCAGGGAAAGGAGTATGGCCCGGCGGATATCGATACATTGCTTGAATGGAAGAAAGAGGGGCGACTCCTTCCTGAAAACGAAGCCCGAACTACGGGTGCCGATCTTTGGAGCACAGCGGCAGCGATTCCGGGATTGTTTGATGTAGGGACGCTCGCGGCAGCGAGCGCCCGAGCGCAGATAGCGCCACCGCTACAAACGCAACATCGCAGCTTCGGTCAGATTTTGACGGAGACGCTTCAAATTTACCGCAAAGGCTTTTTTCAATTTCTTGGGCTTACGCTTGTAGTTTTGTTGCCGTCAGTATGCAGTCAGTTAACGACTGCATTAATACAAACCGCACAGGCTTCCGGCGGCGATTTGCGTGTTCTCGCGGGTGGTAGCTTTGCCTTTTTAATGTTCGTCCTCTCGATGGCGATGTGGCCGGTGTATCTCGCCGGCATCCAACTTCTCACTGTTGAAATTGCTAGCGGACGCCGTCTGGGTTTGGTCGCTGTGTTAAATGAAGCTGTCAGATTCTGGCGGCGCGTTGCAGCGCTCTGGATCTTCGTCTATGGCGTGTTTTTCCTGCTGATCGTATTTGGGCTTGCGATTGCAGCCATCGCTCTTGCCGGCGCGTCTTCGTTGTTGTTGGTCTTTTTTGCGCTGGCATTGCTCATTCTGCAGGTTTGGATGTTCAGCCGTTTCTTCGTGAACGTTCTCTTTTGGCAGCAGTTTGCCGTTCTCGAAAACACCGAATTCATCGATTCACTGCGCTATAGTAGAAATCTCGCGCGTAGCGGCGGCGATCTTCCGTGGTTTGAACGCCCGTTGTGGCGCGGCGCCTTCATTGCATCGCTGTGGTTCGCCTTTGTGCTGGTAGTCACGCTTGCTTCCGAATGGACGACCCTGCATCACTATTTCAGTCAGGTGGTGACCACACAGGATCCCCAGAAGCTCCTACAACAACTGACTGAAGCCCAGCAGGCTCGGGGCTTCGAAATTTCTGCTTTCGCACTCAATCTTCTGCAAAGAATTCTCCAACCGTTGCTCGGAATCGCATTCGTTGTGCTCTATCTCGACCGCAAGATTCATCGCGAGCGATGACTTTACGTCGAGAGGCGAAACTATCCGCCCGGCTAATTTGTCTGCCGGCTTCGCAGGAGAAGCGGTGCAATCGCGCTGAAGTAGCGGCCGGTATAAAAGAGGTAACCGATGAAGGAGAAAAGTTGGGTGCTAATCAGCCAGGTGTGACCGGCACGTGCAATGAACAAATCAGGCCAGCGCCAAATGGCGAACGCAGAGACGACATTGAGCGCAATCAATAGAGGAACAAGCAAACGAATATTAAGCAACTGATCGGACATCGCGCGGGAGTAAAGGGCGCGCTGGGAATCGGCACGTGATTCGGCGAGACGCGTCTGAATCAGCCGCATGTCGTAAATAAAGAGCAGCCAAACAATGCACGCGTAAGCGGCGCTTAGTTGAAACCACGCGAGAGGATTATCAAGGCGGCTAAAAAGAATCGCTTCGCCCAGGGCGCAACCGATATAGAAAAAGTTGTGGCCGAACTCCAGTGGCCATCCAATTAGAGTGAGGGTGTGAATGACGGAACGCGACCAAAAGATAAAAATCACGCATAAGGCCGCCACGACATACAGAAACGCTTCCCAGTGCCACAGCGATATGAGCACACGGGTATTGTCCGTGAGGAAAAAAAGTGCAACACCCTGGATTATGCTGACAAGAGTAAGCTCGATGTTAATCACAACCGAGTCGAGTTCCCGGCGGCCTTCACTTCGAGGATTCACGAGGCGACTGGTAACCGCTTGATCATTGAACTGTCAAGACGCTAGCAGACACAGCGAGATCGCACAGTAACTGGAGTGTTTATCTACGAAAATCCGATGCGGCAGTGCAATTTTGGGTAGTGGTACAGAGTACCACTGCCCAATTTTGTCGCGAGGTTCCAGCTATTGCCGGTTCAGGTGTGTCAGATTAGACCGCCACGTAGTGTTGAGGATATGGCTGGTGGCCTTTGTTAAGGCCTTCCTGTCATTGATCTTACGGTGATGCATTGTCTAAATTTAACCCTTGGCATAGTCCGAGCTACACAATAGCTGAACAAAAAATCATTTATCCAAGAAAGGACACGTTAAAAATTATGAGTTTAATTCGCTATCAAGCTCCAGAACTTACGCCGTGGCCGGCGTCGGACCGCTGGAACACACTGCGGGATGAGCTCAACTCGTTTTTCGAGTTGCCATTGTGGTCGAGTTTCCCACGCGCGGGGCAGCTCTTCACTGGCTGGTCGCCTGCCCTCGACCTTCACCAGAGCACTGACAACATTGTCGCTGTGGTTGAATTGCCCGGTATGCGCAAGGAAGACATCGAAATCTCTTTGCACGACGGGACATTGACGATTAGCGGCGATCGAAAGCGCGAAAGCACTAACGGTGAGAAGGCCGAGCGGACCGAGCGCTACGTCGGAGTATTCCGCCGCAGCATCGCGTTGCCCACCCGCGTGGACGCCAGCAAAGTCAGCGCAACTTATCGCGATGGAATCCTGACTGTGACGTTGCCGAAGGCTGAAGAAGTGAAGCCGAAGCAAATTCAGGTCAGCTAATCAAATCAAACTGAAAAGAATTTCACCATGAATACATCAACACGTGAAAATCGCGATGCTGATCGCGCGCAGACCGAACAGTTTATCGTGCCGCCCTCGAGTGTGACCGAAGGCTCAGACGGCTACACGCTGGAAGTCGAGATGCCCGGCGTGAACAAGGACGGGCTCGACATTTCCATCGAAAACAACGAGCTCACGATTATCGGGCGGCGTTCGCTTCCCAAAATAGAGGGAACGCTGATTCATCACGAATCGCGCCCTGAGAATTTCCGGCGCACATTCGAGCTGGACCCATCGATAGGCGCCGACAAAATCAGCGCCAAAATCGAGCAGGGCCTTGTGACATTGACTTTGCTCAAAGCGGAGCACGTCAAGCCGCGCAAGATCACAGTTTCTTAACAGTCAGTTCCGCGAAGTTGGGCCGCGAACGTGAAAGTTCGCGGCCTTTTTCTTTCCCTTAAGTCGAAAAGTGTCTGCTTTTCTACTTGGCGAATCGTTGCCAGAGTCGTACTACAGGCATCTTGATATGGCGACAAAAACCGACGAAAAAACGGCCGCTGACAAACTGACCGCGGCGCGAAATAAGAACCTCGACCTGGCGATCCAGCAGATAGCCAAAGATTACGGTGAAGGCGCCATCATGCGCCTTGGCGACGAGAAAATTGTCGACATCGATGTCATTCCCACCGGCAACATCTTGATCGATCGCGCACTCGGCGTGGGCGGATTTCCACGGGGCCGGGTAGTAGAAGTTTTCGGCCCTGAATCGTCCGGAAAAACGACACTCACCCTCACGGTAATTGCGCAGGCGCAAAAGCGCGGCGGCCTTGCAGCCTTTATTGATGTCGAGCACGCGCTCGATCCTGCGTATGCGAAAAGGCTCGGCGTTAATCTTGACGATCTGCTCGTGTCGCAGCCAAGCTCCGGCGAGGAGGCGCTGCGGATTTGCGAAACCCTGGTGCGCTCCAACGCTCTGGATGTGATTGTGCTCGATTCGGTGGCGGCGCTGGTCACCCGGGCGGAGCTCGAAGGCGAGATCGGAGACGCCACGGTCGGCGCACAAGCGCGACTCATGAGCGCGGCATTGCGCAAGCTCACGTCGCTCATTTCAAAAGCGCGGACCTGCTGCATTTTCACAAATCAAATCCGCGAAAAGATTGGCGTGATGTTTGGAAATCCGGAGACGACGCCTGGAGGCAAGGCGTTAAAATTCTACGCGAGTGTTCGAGTCGATATCCGACGTATTGGCGCAATCAAGCAGACCGACGGCGTCGTCACAGGGAATCGCACTCGTATAAAGATCGTGAAGAACAAGGTCGCGCCGCCGTTTACGGAGGCCGAGTTCGACATCATGTATAACGAGGGAATCTCCTCGACCGGCGCACTGCTCGATGTTGCCTTGGAAAAACAGATCATCGAAAAGCGAGGCTCGTGGTTGAACTACAAAGGCACGCAGCTTGCCCAAGGTCGCGACGCCGCAAAAGAAGTCTTGAAGAACGACAAGGCGCTTTACGAAGAAATCGAAGCCGCGGTCAAAGCGAAACTGGACGAAGAGAAAGACTAGGAGCCGGTCCGGCCGATCACCAGCCGACACAGCGCGGAAAAAATCCAACGTCAGGCGTGCGGGGTTTTCCGCTTTGTCTAATTGGTGTTTATTCGTGTTCATTCGTGGTTAAAAAATGATGACCTCGGCTGAGATTCGGCAATCGTTTCTCGATTTCTTTCGCGAGAAAAAGCACACCATTATGCCGTCTTCGTCGCTGCTGCCCGACGCGCCGAATCTGCTTTTCACCAATGCCGGCATGAACCAGTTCGTGCCGATCTTTCTCGGACAACAAAAGCCGACGTGGAACCCCCCGCGTGTCGCCGACACTCAGAAGTGCATTCGCGCCGGCGGCAAACATAACGATCTCGAGGACGTCGGCCTCGACACTTATCACCACACCTTTTTCGAGATGCTGGGCAATTGGAGCTTCGGCGATTATTTCAAAAAGGAAGCGATTGAGTGGGCATGGGAATTATTGGTCGAGCGCTGGAAATTTCCGCCACAAAGACTTTACGCAACGGTTTACAAGCCCGGCCCAGGCGAACCCAGCGAGTTCGACCAGGAAGCATACGAGCACTGGGCGCATCTATTTCGCGAAGCCGATCTCGATCCGGCTATTCACGTTCTCAGCAGTGGTAAGACCGACAATTTCTGGATGATGGGCGACACCGGCCCGTGCGGACCGTGCTCGGAAGTGCATGTCGATCTCACGCCGGACGGCGACACGCGCGGTACGCTCGTAAACAAAGAAGACCCACGCTGCATTGAGATTTGGAACCTGGTTTTTATTCAGTTCAACGCCAACCCAGACGGATCGTTTACGCCGCTGCCCCAGCGTCACGTCGATACCGGAATGGGTTTCGAACGTGCAACCGCGATTATTCAGGGAACGAAGAATCTCACCGACTTTTCCGGAACGACCTCAAATTACGAGACCGACATTTTTCGGCCGATCTTCGATGAGCTCGAAAAACTAAGCGGAAAAAAATACGCCAGCACGCTGCCGGATCGCTTTCAATCCTCGACTCTCACCTCTCAACAAGCCACCGACGTGGCTTTTCGCGTCATCGCTGACCACATCCGGGCACTGTCGTTCGCGATTGCCGACGGAATCATTCCATCAAACGAAGGCCGCGGTTACGTTTTGCGCCGGATTTTGCGACGCGCGGTTCGCTATGGTCGCGCACTCGGTTTTCACCAACCGTTCTTCTTCAAGCTTGTCGATGTGGTAGCGCGCACGATTGGGGATGTCTTCCCCGAAGTGCGCGCAAAGCAAACGGCGGTCAAAGACACAATTCGCCGCGAAGAAGAATCGTTTAACAAAACCCTCGATATAGGCATCGACCAATTCAATCAATTCGTCGCTTCAACGTTAGCACAATGTGTCGAGTTCCCTTCCGTCGACTTTAACACGGCGGCTACACGTCGCTTCCACTTGATCCGAACCTATCAGGGCGAATCCCGCGAAGATTTTTTCAGGAGCGTGCGCGCTCTCTTCCCAGACAGCGAGGTTAGCACTAAGGCCCAGCTACACGGCGACTACGCCTTCAAACTTTCCGACACGTACGGTTTTCCGCTTGATCTCACCGACCTGATGGCCCGCGAGCGCGGACTTACCGTCGATGTTGCGGGGTTCAAAAGCCTGATGGAGGAGCAACGGTCGCGCGCGCGCTCTGCGCGGAAAACTGAAACAATTCGCGCGGAGGACACCGCCTTAGGTGCTCTTAAGCAGACAGAGTTCGTCGGCTACACTGATGATTTTGCTGATGCTGAAATTATCGCGACCCGGCATGAATCCGCAGGTGACTTCGTCGCGGTTGATCGCTCTCCTCTATACGCTGAAATGGGCGGTCAGGTCGGCGATCGTGGAGTATTTCGCCTTCCGAATCAAACTGCATCCATCGTAAACACGATTAGTCGCAATGGCGTCTTTTTTCTTAAGTTACCACCTGGGCTGGATGCTCGAAGCTTACCGACCAACCAGCCTGGGCGTTTGGAAGTGGACATTCCACGTCGGCGTGCCGTCGAGCGTCATCACACGGTAACGCATTTGTTGCATTGGGCGCTGCACGAAGTGGTCTCGCGTGATGCGTCGCAAGAAGGAAGCTATGTCGGCCCGGACAAGTTGACCTTCGATTTTTCAAGCGCGCCGCTCACGCAGGAACAGAAGCGCGACGTCGAGAGATTGGTGAACGAGAAAATCGCTGAGAATGCGACGGTTTCGTGGACTGAAATTTCGTTCTCCGAGGTGAAACAGCGAAAGGACATCATTCAATTTTTCGGCGAAAAATACGGCGACACCGTGCGTGTATTGCAAATCGGCGGAGCGCCACGTGCGCTTAATGGTTATTCGATGGAACTCTGTGGCGGCACGCACGTCAGATCGACGGGCCAAATTGGTCCATTCCGCATCGTGAGAGAAGAAGCGATCGCGGCCGGAACGCGGCGCATCGAAGCCGTTGCCGGGGACGCAGCAGGCACCTGGGCGACGGAAGAAGCTGCGCGCCAACAAGAGAAGTTTGAAGCACTCGCGCGCAAGAAACCTGACATTCCCCGTTTGCCTGCTTTTGAAACCAACGGTGAGACCGCTGAAATCTTGAAGCAGATCGACGCTCGCGCAGTGTATTTGGAGAAAATAGCTGCCGATGTTCGCGAATGGGAAAAGAAGACGGCTAAAGCAGGCGAGGCGGAACTGAGAAGCCGGGCTGCTCAGATCGCGAATCAGTTGGTGGCGTCGCACACAGGAGAAAATTTCTGCGTCGCCGAAGTTCGCGACGCGGATGGGAAACTATTGCAAGCAGTCGCGGACGCGTTGAAGTCCAAATGCAAAGGCCCAATTTTTCTTGTCGGTGAAAAAGATGGAAACGTTGCGTTAATCGCTGCGGTTCCGAAAGAACTCACCTCGAAAATTCAGGCGAACAAATTGATCCAGCAGATCGCGCCGATTGTGAGCGGCAAAGGCGGCGGGCGTGCAGAGAGCGCGCAGGGTGCCGGCAAAGACGCGAGCAAGATCGCGGAAGCGCTTGCGAAAGCGCGTGAGCTTCTGAGCTAAGCTTTAACCGATGTAGCCACGGCCCTGTGGGCCGTTTCCGTCTCGTAAAAAGGAGCACGACGCGAGACCGGCCACAGGCCGGTGGCAGGGCTTCTCGAGCGCTTACGGCGCGCTGGCGCTCGGGGTTCGCGCGTGTCTCACGAGTAGCTTCGCGTTTTTGCCGTCCTGAGAGATCCGATAAATCGATGGCTCGTTTTCGTTTTCCTTTTGCACAATGCAGAGAAATTCGTCGTTGCTCAGTCAAAACGGCTCCCATACAAAATCATCTTCGGCCGTGACACGAACGGCCTTCTCAGCGCTGAGGTCGAACTTTTCAATCGCGGGCTGCGGACCATCCCAGTTTTTGCGCTCGTGCTCTGAGCCGCAATCGACATCCATCAGCAGCGCCTTGCCGTCCGGCGAAACACTCAGACGATCGCCGCCGTTCATGCTCGCATTGGTCAAAATTTTCGATAGCTCCCATTTTTTCAAAACGTTTCCGTCCAAATCGATCTGGTAAATATTGTCGAGATCGTGGCAGAAAATCGATTTGCCGTCGCGAGCCCACTCCGGCGCGCCAAAGGCTTCGCTCTTTAGCTCCGCATTTTTAACGAAACGGAAACCGGAACCGTCGGCATTTACCAAACCGAGATGCCATTCTTTCTCTGCCATGATCGAGAATGCGAGATTTGCCCTATCCGGCGACCAGACGGGCCCGAAACAATTATCGCTCGGGATATCTTTTAGCACCGTGACTTTGCCGCTGGCGACATCGGCGATCGCGATGGGGCGCTCCGGACAGGGACGCGTTTTCGCGTCTCCCTCGGTGTTAAACGCTATGCGCGTTCCATCTGGAGAAATTTCCGGCAACGCGCCGGCTGCAATTTTCTTCGGGTGCTTACCATCGATATCGGCAACGAAGATGTTCTCGTCGTGCTCATACGCAATTTTCCGTTCCGCCGCATTGCCCAGTCCGGAAAAAGCGACGCAGAGAAGGGTCGCAACGGTGAGTTGTTTCATGCTTGCGGAGCGCTTACGGACGGGAAACGCCCATTCTTGATCAGGCGTTTCAAATTTTTCCCGTCAACGGACATTCGATAAATCGAGTCATCCTTTTCGCCGGCCGCTTTGCTGAGAAAGAGAATGTTGTTGTTGTCGATCCAAACGCCATCCCATCCGAAGAGTTTCTTCGGCGTGAGCCGCGTCGCCTTTTGCGATTCCAGATCAAACGACCACAACGCGGGCAGCGGGCCGTCCCAATCTTTGCGCCCAGATTCTTCGCCCATGTCGATGCTCAAGAGCAATCGCTTACCGTCCGGCGAGACATCGATACGTCCGTCGCCGCTCATGTCGCCTTTCGGCACGATCTTGTCGATCTTCCATTGCCGGCGAACGACGCCGTCGAGCCCGAGCTGATAAACGTTCGACATGTCCTCGCAAAAAACCGATTGGCCGTCATGCGCCCAAATCGGGGAGTAACGTGTCACTTCATTTTGCACACCCGGTTTGAGCACATGGAAATTCGTGCCATCGGCATTTATCGCGACGAGATCCCAGACTTCGTGTGATCGCGTGGTGAAAAGGATCTGTTTCCCGTCGGTCGTCCAACTCGGGTAATACGAATTGTCGCTCGGCACGTCTTTGAAGACGTTCAACTTTCCGGTGGCAACGTCGACGACAGCGATGTGACGCACGTAAGTTGTGTTGCTTGTTTTCTCTGCGGTATTGAAGGCGATCCGAGCGCCATCGGGCGAGATCGCCGGCAAAATTCCGTCGGCGACCTTTTTCTCGCCGGTGCCGTCGAGATTCGCGATGTAAACGGCGCCATTGCGTTCGAAAGCGATGCGCTGATCGGCAGGAAATGCAGTTACGCCAAAACCGGTTACAGCGAAAGTGAGGAGAATCGTATTTCTCATGGTAATGCGATTGTAACGAAGAAGGTCACAGCGAGCGCCAACACGAGGACGATCAGATACACAAATCCGCCAAAGAGGAATTTAAAAATGCTGATGAACCACCCTTGGCGGTAAACGCGACGGATCGAGAGGAAAATTTGCACGACGAACGCAATCCAGAGGAGTGCGATTGTCCAGCCTGCAATGGGACCTGGGGCCGCGCGGATGAGACCAATTGTTGCAAGCACAATCAGCATGATCCCCACGTAAGCGAACGTGTGAATGTGAAGCGCGTAAATCAGGTGATCGATGTAAAAAATGCGGCGTCGAACGTACAGAACTTTCAGGACAAGAGCGAAGAGCGGGATACAGCACAGCATCATGTAAGGGAAATTGCTGAACAGCGTGCTGATAAACAGCCCCATCTTCGTTCCGTGTTCGCCCATCTTCTCCTTGGCTCGTCCTTCGATCCAGCGCTCGAACGGAGTTGAGGACTTGCTGCTGGAATCAACAATCACAAACGGTCGCTCGCCTATTTTCCCATATTGGCGCTTCTGTTTATCGGCGCTGGTCGCGGATGGATGCGGACCAGCGGTCGGCGAAGGTGCGGTTGTTGGAGTCGGAGAAACGACCGCAGGTGACGCCTGAGCCGGAGCTTCCCGCAACCATGCCTCCAATTTCTCTCGCGCTGCGGGTGGCAAATCTTCTTTCTTTAAGTCGGCTTCGATTTCCGCGCGATCTTTTGGATCGATCTTACCCGGTTCGAATTTAAGCCCTTTGGTTCCGTAATTCACGGCAAAGAAAAACAGGATGCTTGCGAGCAGATAAAGCCGTAGCGGATTCACATAACGGACACGCTTGCCGGCAAGAAACTCGTTGGTCAACCGCCACGGCTTCAAGATGAGGAGCGCAATCGTGGTGAAAAACTTCGAATCCCAATTCAGAAATGAATCGAGCACATCGGCAATGACGTAGCGGAAGGAGCGGCGGTAATCGACCGCAGCCTGGCCGCACTGGGCACACCAGTGTCCCTGCAATTGCGCGCCGCAATTCTCGCAATGCGTCAGTCGTCGGGGTTGATCTTTGCTTCGACGGAACCACCGCCGGCCCGGGGTTCGCTCGGTAGCCGTGATCGCTGTGTCACCGAGGAGAATTTTTGCCGGTTCATCGGCCATACAAGCGCGAGCTTACAAAAAGATTTTCTCGGCGTCGACTGAGCAGAAACCTCGCCCGTTCGATTTCCAGCGGTAAATTGTCGAATCCGGCTAACGGACGCGCGCTTGCGAATTCAAGTATCTGGTCGCATGGTCTGGATAGATAAAATCCGTCATCAGAAAGGCTAAAGTTATGTTGCGAAGTCTTGGGGAGCTTTACGGAAAAAAGCTCGGCGCCTCTGACGGCGACATCGGCCATGTGAAGGACTTCTATTTTAATGACCAACAATGGGCTATCCGCTATGTTGTGGCGGACACAGGTTCATGGCTATCGGGCCGCTTGGTGCTGATTTCTCCCCATGTTTTCGGAAACCTGCATCAAGACGGCGACTGCCTGCTCGTGAATCTGACTCGGCAACAGATTGAAAAAAGTCCCGCGATTGAGTCGCACAAGCCGGTCTCGCGACAATATGTAGAGGAGTATTATCGTGGAGGCGAAACGTGGGGCGTGGGCGGTTTTCCCGAAGCTCCACCGCCGCTGCATTTTATTCCGAGTGAGCAAGCATGCGACGATCTTCATCTGCAAAGCACACAGGCTCTTAGCGGCTACCCCATCGAAACGAGCGAAGGGGCGATCGGCCACGTCATTGATTTTATCATGGACGACAACAGTTGGGCGATTTGTCACCTGGTTGTGGAGACCGGCCATTGGTATTCCCACAAGGAGATCGTGATTTCACCGAAGCATATCGACCGGATCAGTTACGAGGAATCCAAGGTATTTGTGAACGTGACCAAGGAAGCCATCCTGGAAGCACCGCAATACCATGTTACTCCGCTCGGCGAGGCATATGGCGATATCCGGAATTTCGACTAATGAATTATAACAAGCCGTGAAGTCCTCTACCAATCGCCACTTATCCGCGGCGGCTCCTGCGTCTGGTAGCCTTTGTTATGCCATTTCCACCCTCAACAGGCCCATAAAGCCATTGGAGAGTTTTCTCCCCATATCATGCGCTCTTCTGGCGGGCTCACCATAAACAGTAGTACACAATATCCGGCGCGCTTCTTTTACGCCAACTATGAAACTTTTGATTTTGTATTTCATTTTGCCTACTTAGTTGGGATAAAGACGCCCCTGCTGATCAAACATGGCGTTTTGTTATTCTCCATCAGTTGTGAACGCGGCCCGGCGTTCGCGTTTCCATTTTGGCAATCGAATTTTAGGCCACAAGCAGTGTTGGGTTTTCCAACGCTGCGTGGCATTCCGGAGGGTTTGCCAATGGCTTGGTGTGCCAGTAATTTGATAGTGCACTATTGGTTTCTCTCCCATTTGCATGTTGCGGACGGCATTAGCGGAGAGATAAAGCGTCTAATGAATCATCCCAGCTGCGATACTGTCCACTCCAACAGCTTCGCGGCATCTTAAGTGGGAACGATTTTGCTTCTTCTTTCTGTGCGTTAACATAGCAACTCTTAAAGCGTCCTAAGCGCATCTTTTCTTCCTTCAGCCATTTTTCAATTGTCATAGTCACTTTGTAATTAAGAATTTGAAATAGATTTATTTAACCTATTAAAGCCATCTTGGTGCATTGCGCTCACCGCTTATTGTCAGAGTTGGCCTGAATCTTGTGTAAGTTGAGGAACGGGCCGGTGGAAGGCAAACGCCCGGCGAGAAATTGATTCGTTAGTTTCCACGGACGAACGATGAGGAGGCCGATCGTTGCGAAAAACTTCGAGTTCCAATTCAGAAACTCGTCGAGAAGATCAGCGATTACATGCCGGAACGACCGGCGGTAATCAATTGCCGGTTGGCCGCATTGCGTGCCCCAATGTCCGTGTAATTGCACTCCGAAATCTCGCAATGTGTGAGCGGCGGGTGCTGCGTATTGCCTCGACCCAAAAAAAGCCTTGGACGCGGTGGCGCTTGTTCAATCGCCGATATCGCCGTATCACCCAGGATCAGGCTTTGCCGGTTCATCGGCCATATCGTGGCGAGGTTACAAAAGCATTTTTCTCTGCGTCGACTGCGCATAAACATTGGTCCGCTTGACTCGCGGCCGTGAGATCAAATGGCTAAAGCTTTAGGTTGACCAGTCGAACTGCTTGATGAGACGATCTCGCCTCGTGGCACTTCAACTATTCAGAAACGAAAAGTCCGGACCATCTGATCGCCGAAGCGGCTGCGCCGGAGCGGCAAATGAAACGCACGCTGAGCCTGATAGCCGCAAATGCCGTGACGATTTTTCATCGTAAAATCGCTCCTTAAGCTGTGCATGATTGCATTAAGCGTGTGCAAACCGATTGCGAGGACGCACGGCCTACTCATACTACCGGGGCGAAAACGGAGTCGCTCAGAGCCGTCGTCTGCCTTGAATCAGGTTAATAACGAGCACGACGACGGCAATCACGAGCAAAAGATGAATCAAAGCGCCGCCAACGTGGCCGATAAAGCCCAGAAGCCAGAGCACGACTAGTATTACAATTATAGTCCAGAGCATATAGATGTTTCTTTCGGTTAGGTTAAACTTTCGTCGGCTCATTTATCCAACGTTGTATTCACTTGCCAAGATTTTTCAGCACGTTCAAGTCGATCGTCGTTCCCGCCTGGAGCTTCCGAACGTCAGAATGCTTTATCTTCCGCGACCTGAGCGAGAATGGCGTTGAGCCGAGCGGCGCGTCTTGGACTGCTCGATTCCCGTTTCTTTTTGGAAAGGCGTAAACGCCGCTTGATCGAAGTCGCGTTCTCCTCTCCTCGCCTGATTTTTCGATTTGCGCTTTGATTTTCGCACGACCAAATCCTGCCACAGTTCGGTTCAACGGATGCTCCGGCCGACTTGCTCGACGATCTGCACGTACGCTTTCAGAGCAGCCGACGGATTGTTGTCCTTCCACGCGACACAGCCTTCCGTCTTGACGGTTGGATTCAGTGGCCGGAACACAACATTCTCGTGCTCGAATTTTTTGACTTGCTCTGGCACGAGAGCAACACCCAATCCTGCGGCTACTGCGTGAATCATAGTTCGTTCAAGGTCGACATCCTGCAAAACCTTGGGGATAAAGCCCGCGCGGTCACAGGTCTTGGTTAACCAGTCTCGATAGGAAGGGTAGCTCGCTTCCGACATGCCGATGAAGAACATCGGCGCAAGGTCGTTGAGGTTCACGACGGATTTGCGCGCCATAGGGTCGTTTTTCGGCAATGCAACGACGGTTTTATAAGACGCAATCGTCCGAAATTGCAGGCCTCGCATCTCGATGGGCTCGTGTAATCCAGCGAAGCCGAGATCAATCTTGCCGGCCTCGATCGCGCGAAGCTGATCACCGCACGACAGGTCAAAGAGATTAACCGAAATGGTGGGAACCGATTGACGGAAGGAAGCGAGAGTCTTCGGCAGAAGATCGTAAAAGAGATTGCTGACGTAACCAACATTGAGCGCGCGAACCTCGCCACTGTGTAATCGCTGGACCGACTCGACAGTTTCGGCTGCGAGAGCAAGAACGCGTTTGGCGTCGGCGAGAAAGGAGCGGCCCTCGTCTGTCAAGCTTACCTGTTGCTTTGTCCGGTTCAGAAGCCGGACACCGATCTCCTCTTCCAAATCTTTAATTTGCCGCGTGAGTGAAGGCTGCGCGGTGTGCAGCTTTCCGGCGGCTTTTGTGAAGCTACGCCTCCGCTACGGCGACGAAGTAGCGGAGATGACGAAGTTCCATCGGGCTAAGAATCTAGGGTAAACCGACGCGACACGTTAATGCAAAAAAAGAATTTCCGATTATGACAAACGGCTGGCCCACCAGGCAGACGGCCATACTTAAAAAGTATTACGTGCTACCAACAAGATATTGGCCGGACCACGACCAGAGGCGTATCGATCTGCACGCCGGCTGATGTTTGGAATGCTGGACACTAATTTATGAACCGAAACGCTTCCGCTGTTTGGAAAGGAACCCTTCATGAGGGCGAAGGTACATTAACTACCGAAAGTGGCGTTCTTTCTGAAACGCAATATTCTTTTCGGACGCGATTCGCGGAAGGCCGGGGCACCAATCCGGACGAACTGATCGCCGCTTCGCTAGGCGGGTGTTTTTCGATGGCCCTGTCTAACGAGCTCGGTCTTGCTGGTTTTCACCCCGAGAACATCGAAACCACCGCGACCGCGACGCTGGAAGACTTAGCCGCGGGTTGGACGGTCACGCACATCCAGCTCGACGTCCATGCAAATGTTCCGGACGCCTCTAAAGCGCATTTTATGGATGCGGCGCTTGCGGCAAAAACAAACTGTCCTATGGCCCGCCTGCTTAAAACAAATATCTCAATGACCGCGAGTCTTGACCCATGATATCAAATGCGTCGATTGACCAGGCGAACCTAATGCCGGCCAGCGGCAGAGGAAACTCGTTGGAGCTGGCCTTGGAAGTATCGGAGCTTCGCTACCGCCGGTTATTCGAAACCGCGCAGGATGGCATCCTGATTCTCGACGCGGATAGCGGCAAGATCATCGATGTAAATCCATTTCTCCTCGATCTGCTCGACTATCCGTTTGAAAGCATGATCGGCCTCCGGCTCTGGGAGATTGGCCAGTTCAAAGACATCGCAGCGAATCAAGCCGCTTTCGAAGCGCTTCAAACAAACGAGTACATCCGGTACGAAAATCTGCCGCTCCGCACAAAAACCGGCAAGGAAATCCAGGTCGAGTTTGTCAGTAATGTTTACTTTGTCGGGTCAGACAAGGTGATTCAATGCAACATCCGCGATATCAGCGCGCGGGCTGAATTTCAGGCGGCGTCCAAGAGCCACGCCGATGCGCTTGAGCTCGCAGGCAGAGCGAGAGATGAAGTGATCGCTGTGCTCTCCCACGAGCTGCGCAATCCGCTCGCGACTATCTCGTCAATGATCGACGTGCTCGAGCTGGGTCACGGTCAGGTCGGGATGCCCGACAAGAAAGATTTGCCGCCGCAGTTCGATAAGTCCGCCTTGGCATTCATCCGCCGCAATGTTGAAAGTCTCGTGCATCTAGTCACCGAGTTGCTCGATTTCACCCATATTGCGAACGACGCCTTGGGGCTGGAGTTCGTGAAGGTGGACGCGCACGAGGTAATCCGCTTCGCACTCAAGAATCTCGAGAGCCAGCCGGAACGGACTGGGATCGGAATCGACCTCCGATTGGAGGCTCCGCGTAGCTATATCCGAGCCGATGCGGACAAGCTCGAACAGGTTCTCTCGAATCTGATTGGCAACGCGCTGAAGTTCACGCCGAAAGGCGGCAAGGTTTCAATCACCACGCGCAACGAGGCAAGCGGCTGGCTGGTTGTCGAAGTGAGCGATACCGGGATCGGCATTCCGGCAGACGCACTCTCGCGGATTTTTTCGCCGTTCGAGCAAGGGGATTCGTCCATTCATCGACGCTACGGCGGTCTCGGTCTCGGTCTTTCGATTGCGCGTACTTTGACGAAAGCGCACGGCGGAACCTTGGAGGCCGCGAGCGATGGATTAGATAGAGGCGCGAAGTTAACCGCGCGTTTTAAAATAGACGATTCGGCCAGTGAAGCCGGCGACAACGAACCGCGCTCTTCACCAGCGAAAGAAGCTTCCCAGCATCGCGCGGCGGCATAACCCGGCGGGACGAATATGGAACCAACTATCACACAAAATGGCGCCCTGTTCGCTCTGCAACACAGACCGGCGAAAAGAAATTATCGCCAGCATCATCTCCGACAGATTGCAAACCCCATTAAAACGATCTCGACTTTGCGAACGTCCGTCGGAGAATTTGTCTTTCGCCAAACTTCGCTCGGCTGTCATCTCGAGCTCGTCCTCGGCAATGTTCGTTGGGCGCTCGGATTATATGGGACGAATGAAGCGGCTGTCCGCGCGCTGAAAAACGGCAGGACGGGTTTCCGCATGTGGGATGCGTTGGAACGCAGGACCGCTGCCACTCAAATCGGTACGCTGAGCCGCTGGAACAAAGGCGAGCAAACAGCGTGAACGACAGTTCCTTCATTGCCAACGGAGGGAACTTCACGCTTCCCGGTAAAGCGAACATGCGGTCGGAGCGCCTGTTTTTCCGGTTGCCACTCGATCGCATCAATTGGTTAACCAGTTCCTTTCTCATTGGTACCCTGGCTCTCACATTGACCGCCGTCCCGCTCTATCTCTGGTTTTTCGGGCTTGATTGGTTTCAGGTCGCGCTTTTCTTTGCGATGCTTGCCGCTTGCGGATTTAGCGTCACGTCAGGGTATCACCGGCTTTTCTCGCACATAACCTTCCAGGCAAGCTGGCCGATCCGCCTTTTCACACTTATTTTTGGCGCCGCTGCGTTTGAAAACTCGGTTTTGATGTGGGCGAGCGAACATCGGCGTCATCATAAGCATGTGGATCACGACGATGATCCGTACTGTATTTCGAAAGGGTTTTTTTACGCGCATATCGGATGGCTACTTTTCAAGCTGAAGACCGATCGGCCGTACGACAACGTAGCCGACCTGCAGAAAGACAAGCTCGTTTGCTGGCAAGATCGACACGTCCAGTGGATCGCGGTCCTCGTCAGTTTCGGCATCCCGGCAATCCTCGGCTTTCTGTGGAATGGATGGCATGGAGCGCTCGGCGCTTTCTTGATCGCGGGGGTTGCGCGAATTGTTGTGCTGCAGCACTGCACATTTCTGATTAACAGCGCGTGTCACACGATCGGACGACAGCCGTATTCAACCAAGTGCAGCGCGCGCGACTCTTTCTTCCTCGCTCTCCTCACCATGGGCGAAGGCTATCACAACTACCACCACGAATTTCAGCATGACTACCGTAACGGAGTGAAGCCATGGCAATTTGACCCAACCAAGTGGCTCATCTGGACGCTGTCGAAACTAAGACTTGTTCGAAATCTGCGCCGCGTCCCCGGCAGATAAGATTGAGTCGGCGCAAGCACAAACCAGAAACGCGAGTTGCTGATGTGCGGGCCCTCCCTGATCGTGAGATTGACGATCGCGGCTTTCGTTTTTCTAATACTCGGCGTCACAAGTGTTATTCACGCTGAGAGGCCTGATTCGACGGCGGGGACATCGAACGCGGGCACACGCAAACTGTTTATCGATCCAAGCTCCACTTCCGTTGCCCTGCGGGGAAAAGCTAGCCTGATCGTCAGTCCGCTTACACATCGACACGGAAATTATGTGGGTGACTATCAGCTCAAGGTGAGGCCGTATTTTTTTAAGAGTGAGAAAGGCAGTTTACTCCTGGCGGCATCCGATGATGCGGTTCGGAAACTCCAGACGGGAACAGCCATCAACTTTACCGGTAAGGCCGTCACGCACAAAGACGGCAGAACTCATATCGTACTTGGGAGGGCAACACCGTCATCAGGTAACCGCGGGGGCGTTACATTTTCAATCATAACGGACGACGCAAGGATAGTCTTCAACACTTCCTATCACTTCGAGACACAGCCGGGGACATAGCCGTTCAAATCCACTTTCCTTGTAATCGACTACGGCTCAGTCGGTCCTGAGGCAGATCCGGGTGGAATAACTCGAAGCATCATGAATTCGGAATGCGCATTCGACCACCCGACCGCTTCTCGCTTCGTTTCGAAAAATCGGTCGACCACGATGGCCTTGAGTTGGCTTGCAGTGCGTCCACATAGACGAGCGGCTTTGCGACTAATGACTGCCGTTCCGGTATCGACCGCGGTGCAGACTGCATCGGAAAAAATGACTTTGCTGCCGTATGGAATCCGTTTTGGATCGACAGCGCGATGTCCGGGGCGCAAACGTCGGCGCGTACTGGCGTATTCAGAGCCTTCATCCGCCCAGTAACTGGTGACGCGGGCAAGGATCGACTCCTCGCGCGCGAAAGCAGCGGAGGCCAACGACAACAAAAATATGACTGCGCAAAATAGTTTCATGATCTTGCAGCGTTGCTCCGATGTTGTGGAGTCTCGGGTGAAGCACGCTATTCTCGATACCGAAAGCCGCAGGAACGCAGCTTTTAGGTCAGTTTCGGAACAGCCCCGGCGCGCTAACTTTCGGGGGACGCCGCGCACTTCTGACGCTCATTCGCCGCGGCGAACGGGCCCTCTCTATAGACCCGTTGGGCGACTTGTCAATCGCATCATCGGCAGCCGCAAACGCCTGCCATGACTTCGTTAGAATGGAGCCAGTCGCCAATCCGGATTTTCACGCTTATCTGTGTGGTGCAGTCCATCGATCAGATAGGCCTGCACTCATGCTTAATAAGTATCGCGTCTGACTTGCGAAGTATTGGCTAATAACGGGCGCGCAGCGTATCTACGGTTCCTGCCGCATCCATTTACCTACCTGTTCGCCGATTTAGGTCAGAAGCACGAATCGGATGGCCTTTAGCTGCGATCACTGCAGCAACTTAGTAAAATAGAAAGTTAATATGATTAAATCATTCCTCAGTGTCACGTTTGCCACAGCCCTAATGGGTTTAGTGGCTTACGGGCAAACATCCACATCCTCCACCACCGTTGCGACGGGGACCAATGGAGCGACTGAAACCACGACCACGACAACGGAAAGTACTGGCACCGTCACGGAGTTTACTCCGGGCCAAGCGCTGATCCTAAAAACTGAAGCAGCCCAACCCGTTCGCTACAAGTTCGGCAAGACCGTCACATACGTGACTTCAGATGGACAGGTTATCGAAGCTTCGAAAATCAGAAAAGATTCGAAGGTTCGCGTTCACTACATCAAGGACGGCGACGACATGGTAGTTGACAAGGTCATCGTGACGCGGGACCGCTACTAAGATGGCTAGTTTGCTTGGTTAATTTTTAGACCAAGCTAGCAATTCAGCGCCTGGCGGATCGAGACAGTGTTCGTCGCCAGGCGTTTTGTTTTCTTTGATTTCAATCTGAAAGCCGAGGCGCTGATTTTGGCTGTGCTTGGGTTGCGCTGGCCTCGCGTACGAGGCAACGAAAATGGCGGAAACGTAGTTCTTTGTCTACCAGGTCTCCGATTCTCTCACCCAGATCATTCAGGATGACCCGAGGCACCGCCGGGCGTGGAGGAAGACAGAAATCACACGCGACGATTATATTGCTTGCCGCCGGGGATAGCGACGTGTTATCCACGATTCGTGAACAGAAATATCTTTTATATCATCGGAGTCATTGTCGTTATCGTCATCGTCCTCAAAGTGCTCCACGTGTTTTAGCGCAAGGCCTTCCGAGGCCCGCTGTTGGCTTCATGGATCAGCAGAACGGAGGGGAAGAGTGAAGTGAAACGTGCTGCCCTCTCCGAGCTTCGACTCGACCCATATTCTTCCCGGATG
>Ga0193735_1000190_pt1 | contig 19751 bp, 21 predicted proteins | sample U1m2metaG_FD_145080 | JGI IMG/M metagenome (GOLD analysis project Ga0193735, IMG submission 145080) | Soil microbial communities from a riparian zone of the East river system, Colorado, United States - U1m2 | ecosystem: Environmental > Terrestrial > Soil > Riparian zone | place: USA: East River... | reverse complement strand
CTGGGTCACCCTTGTCCAGGCTCGCTCCAGCCAGGAAGTCCGCACAAATCATCTCCAGGCAGTGCCCCCGAGACTTATCAGATCCGAGCATCAAGGCAGCCGTCTCGATGGCCTGTTCGATCACAGGAACCTGACTCTTGTAAAACTTGAAGTAAATAATCTCCCACGGTTCTGTTTCCTTTCCGGTCAGCTCCTTCTCGACTTCCCGCTTAAATTCTTCTTTTGGCATCTCGCGAGCCTTGTGCAACCAGGTTGCACAATCGAATTCCTGTCCGTCCCTTCTGGCCACTTTGGCCAGCTCCAGCCCCTTCGCCCAGCCCACCTCCTTTAGTTCCTTTCGTGCCTGTGGTGGCAGGTGCTCGTGGATCGACATCAGGTAATAAGCCTTCCTTCTTGATTCAGGGAAACGTCTTTCCAAGAACTCGTCGAAGGATTTCAAGTTTTCCAGCCCCCAATATTGGCCGGCTCGGACCTCGCATAGGTAACGCCCCAACTCGACGAAGCGGGTGTCCCGCTCCGTTTCGTTCTTCTGCTCCCAGGCCAGGATCTCGTCGATCTTGGTCAGAACGAACAGCGCCCTTCTACGATTAAGCTTCGGCAGAATGGGCGGATTCCTAGTAATTAAGCTCGTCAAGCCAACCAAGCTGTTCTGCTCCCGGCCTGCGCACCAAAGCGCTCTCGACCAACTGTTGCTTTCCTAGGCAAAGTCCGATGTAAGGGCAGCTGCTGCAGGGGTTCTGCGGAAAACGAATACCGCTATGGGGGAGAAACTGAGCGGACTCGATCTGCCGGATCGTATCTTCCACCAACTGGCTGAATTCGCGGCGCTGCTCGTCAGTGATCTTCGTGTGCAGGTACTGCACTTCGACCAGCCGCTTGCGGACGAAGACGACCTGTGCGACTTCGGAGATGCCGGTGATCCAGGAGTAGCAAATCAATTGCGGATCGAGAGCGAGCAGCCCGTCGGGTTCTTCCGGGTAGCGGCTGGACGTGGTTTTCCACTCGAGCAAGGAACCGGTCCCGTCTAGCTTTCCAATGGCGTCGACGTAAGCCACGAACTCATTCTTATTCAAAACCGGCCGCACGAATTTGATCTGCAAGTTCCGGCGCGGCTGGCGAATGCGGATGCGATCGTCCTGACAGAATCGCTCGAGTAACTGAATACCTTGCTGTAGCATGCGGTCCCAAGTATCGCCATGCGTGAAGTGGAAGGCGAGATTCTGGCAGGCTGACCACTCGCGAAACAGGACGGCGGCGGGATCATCGCGCAGAAAGTAGGCAGCCAGGGCTTGTTCGAAAGCACGTCCGAAGAGCATTGCGGCCCGGTTGTCCTTTTCCTGCCAGCCATCGAGATAGCGATGGCGATAGCGCCGGGGACAAGTCAGGTAGTGGCTGATCTGGGTGTAGGAATAGGTCATCAGGCCACCTCCGAACCGGCGATGTTTGTACGTGGGGTGGTCGCCAGTTCCTCCCACTGTGCGGCGGGCGCGAAGCCGTCGAGGTTGAGCAGGGAAGTGCCATTTACGACGGCGTGACTGATCTTGACCACACCTCGGAGGCCGACCAAGTTCTTGTCATCGATCTCATCTCGCCCAAGCAGTTCGATGTCATAGCCGAAGTCACGCAGGAACCAGTTGAGTTTCCATAAGGCCCTTGGTGAGCAGTAGAGGCGGCCGACGATGGAGTGTCCAGCCAGTCGTTCAGGCTCAAGCAGGGTGAAGCGAAGAACGTAATAGGGCTTGTGCGCATGCCAGCGATGCTGAGCGCGTTCCACCCGGACCAGAAACAGACCATCCGGAATCTCGCCTGCTCCGGACTGATCGGCATCGTGCAAACCTGCGATACGGCGCCTCACGCCGCACCTTCTTTACTGCCGAGGTAGCTGTTGAGCTGGCAGAGCAGAGCATCGCGATCTTTTTGGGCCCAATCAGCAAGGTGCTGGACAAAGTTCTCGACCTGCTCACGGGTGGCCTCGCGCAGGGCCTTGGTACCACAGAAGTCCACAGCGTAGGCCTTCACCAAAGTGGGATCGAGCCCATGTTGGCGGATGAGTTGACAGAGACGGTCTCGTACCTTGGGACCGCCATAATTTCCGTTTGCTGGTTGTGGTGGAAGCTTCTTCGACTCTCGAGCCGATCCCGGGGACCCAGCAGACGAGCCGAGTTCCTCCACTGAGCAGATACCGATGCCGTCGGCTTTGCGCAGCGCGCGATTCACGGCACGAGTTTCCGCGACGCGCATCTCTGCGCCATGCACTGAGGGAGAAACATTGGAAGGGTCAGCGTCTCCGTAGCCTACAAATCCTCTGCACGCCCGTGACTTGAAGACTGTGGCTTTGAAAACCCAGCGCGACCTCGAGGGATCGCTCGATTGGAGGACAGGTCGAACGTGGATCCCGGCACAGCGTCGACGTTGAGCAAGATTTAAGAGCCCAGAATGACTGACGTACCAGCCACCCTCAAGAAACTTAACATCACCGTGCATGACAGAGATACTGTGTCGTCGGAGCAATTCTTTGAGCATATGAACGGCAGTGTCCGACAAGTCTCCGTATAGTAACTTTGCGATTCTCGCCTCGCGTGCGAAATTAGGTTGCGTAGATGTCATGGGTCTCTCCTAATTCAAGAGCATGGTAGTAGTTCGATAGAACTATTGTAGCTCTAAAGACATGACCAGGGCAACGAGAAAAACCCGGAAGAATAGACGGCTCGACCTGCCCGCGATCGGCCGAAGAATCCGCGAACTGCGGGGTTTCGATATGACTCAGGCTGAGTTTGCTCGAAGTGTCGGGGTGACGCAGAGTTATCTTTCGGCACTGGAGCGCGGGGAAAAGGAACCCGGTGCAGCCGTTCTGCTAGCAATCAGCCAAGAGTTTGGCAAATCTGTCGATTGGCTACTGACTGGACAGATACCGAAATAGTCTCAAATCCGCTCAAGAATCTAATAAATTTACGGAAGTATGCCTTTTGCGCAAGGCCCCGGTAGCAATAAGGATCAAATATCCGTCATCTAAAAATGAGCCGGATCAAGTAATCCCGGAGCATCTGGCGGGTTCGCGATCCGTTTCTTGAAGCAAGCTGCGTGACAAAACCACACTTGCCACTTTCCATTAGCCATTGAGATGTTGACATGACATGGGTCAATATCGGACGGCTGAATTTCGAGTCCACAGAAACAGCACGGCCCCCACTCAACGCTTACCATCATTCCCTCGGCCAGCCTTCTGCTGGCTTCTTCTTGGACAGGGACTTCTTCACAGCATCTTCAGGAGTTTCGGAAGGTCTTTTCTGTCCCAATCCTTCGGCAGCTGAAGGTATGCCAGTCTGTTGTGCCCTAACAAAATAGGCATGCCATCGGCCATCGGGGGTGGAGGAGGAGGAAGCGAATCCTCGTTCCTTTTGCCCTTTGCAAGAACTGAGTCGCCCATTGTGACGGTATCGTCCATGACTCGTACCAATCCAATCATCGGGGCTTCGGCCCGTGCGGGTTCGACTCCCGTCGGCGACACAGAGGTAAATTGACTTCAGCCGATGCTCCGTCGTACCGTTAGGACGGTTGGAAGCCATCTGCAAGAAGTCTGGGCTGGGCGCTCTGCACTCGGCCCTTTTCTTTTACTCTCCAATATAGGACGTGATATAAGCTCTTTCGCTTCGCAATTGGAGCGCAGCCCTGTGACATCAGAAGATTCTGCTAACAAACAGCATGCCACGATCGCTGATACTAAAACCGACCAGCATCCCAGCGAAGCCAAGCAACCCGTCGCGCCAGCAGTGGCAAAACCCGATCCGACACCATCCCATCATCAGTACGAGATAACCTGCAATAAAAAGCGAGATTGGATAGACAAACTGACGATTGGACTTGAAGGTTTTGGTCTGTTCGTTCTCATCGTCTATACGATCTTCACTGGCTTGATGTACTTCTCCAACAAGAAGGCTGCCGACGCCGCTAAGAGTGCTGCTGACACGGCTCACGATACCTTGACGGAGTCGCTAAATCCTTTGTGATCGACCAAAAGGCCATATCTCGTAGTTAGTGAAAGCCCCGCCTTCATTAATCTGCCACTGGCTGCAAACAAACCTATACAAGCGAATGTGACTATCAAAAATATAGGCAGAACTCCGGCTATCCAAGAAGCCACTAATATTAAGTTGTTTTCCTATCACGCCCTTCCCAACTCGAAGGACTCGACCACAAACGCGGAACGCCTGAAGAACTACATTTCTTCCCTCGAAGCTGCATTTACAGAAATCAGACAAAAGAATGAAGCTGCGAGAGAGACCTTGGTACGGTTCAAGGATTTTTCGGCGGGGCAAGATGTCGCTCCAGGAAACCAATTCTTTACTACCAGCCAAGAGCCAATTCTGCTGTCCGTTCCAGAACTGCCTCTTGTCAAAACTGGCGAGCGCACGCTGATCTACATAGGCATCACGAGCTACACGGATGCTTATGAGGGATCGTACCGGACTGAGTTTTGCTATTCTTACTTTGGTGCCGATCCAAAGGTTTGGCACATCTGCGATTCTCACAACACAATTCGGTAGACAGCAAGAAAGCAGCCCTGTCACGGCAAGCGCTAACCACTTTTGGGCAGCCCGCCTACTATCAGTGGGTTGCGCTAAAGGCATACTTCCGTAAATTTATTCACTTTTTGTGACTTTATGGCGTAAAATCATTTGCGGATAAGTGCGCGAAGGCCCGACCCTGTCGGGCCTTTTGCCATTTGTGCTGAAATTAGAGCCAAGAACTATCAGACCGAGTTGCGCTTTGCAGAGACTGATCTGCTAGCCCGGACGCCAAGGGAGAGTGTTTTGAGAAAAACAGCACGAGAGCGCGCGAATGTGCGTTCGAGAACAGAGCGCTCAAACGTCAAGACCGCTGGCGAGATGTTTGCCGACGGGACCCTCATTGAACTTGTCCAGCGTGCATCGGTGCCAAATAAGCCAAATCTTCTGCTGTGGAACGGGACCGAGGCAACCATTGCGCCACGGGTCCAATATGCAGGTCGCAGTTATGAGGCAACAGAGCTTATCGCCAGCGTTGGCAGCGCAACGAGGCTGCCATCAGGATGCTGCGATTATGCATCAGTGCGTGAACTGTTCACTGCGATCGCGAGCTTGTTCACACGCCATCTCGGTTTGCCTGAGCGGGAGGCAAGGTTGCTGGCCTACTTTTCGATAAGTACCTGGTTCGCCGATTGTTTGCCGACTGCACCTGGGGCGGCGATTTACGGTCCAGTTCAAGGACAGGGTACTGACATCTTGCGACTGCTGAACTGTGTCTGCCGTCGTCCGCTGATGTTGGCCGATGTCACTCCGCCGGGCTTACGTTCCTTGCCGATGTGCTTGCATCCGACCCTCTTGATCAACCAGCCAGGGCTGAGTCCAAGGATGTGGACTCTGTTGCGCACGTCCAGCCAGCATGGTTTGTACGTTCCTGCGGGCAAAGGAGGCGTTCTGGATCTTCATGGCGCGAGCGCAGTTTTTTTGGGAGCGGATGATGTCCTCAAAATCGCAGGCGGTGAAGTGTTGCATCTTTCGCTGCCTCCTACACTATTCCGTTTCACCTTGGACGATGCTCGCTTGGCACAAATTGCGAGCGAGTTGCAGCCGAAATTACTTACCTACAGGCTGATGAACTGGCGCAAAGTCCAAGAGTCCGAGGTTGATTTTTCCGCGTTTACCTTTCCGACGCGCGAACTCGCGCGCAACTTGGGGGCCTGCGTGGCGGACGACCCGGAACTTGCGCAAGAGTTGTCTTCGCTCCTCGAGATGCAGGACGCAGATGCTCGCGCGCAGCACTACACCGATATCCGATACGTGATAATCGAAATTATTCTTCTACTCTTGCACACAAGGGAAACGAGCGCGCTGAGAGTGCAAAAAATAGCGGAGTCAACCAACGCGCTCCTGCGATCCCGTGGAGAAATTGTTGAGTACAGCGCTGCGGAAATCGGGTGGAAGTTGAGGCAGTTGGGCCTTTCCCGGAGCCGAGACGGGGCCGGCAAAAGTCTGTTTTTACACAAGGAAACCAGTCGTCGTATTCATGAATTGGCGGGTTCCTATGGTGTTCTCGCGCGAGAAAATCTTCGGCCAGGCTGCCCGGATTGTGCCAAGGCTGCACAACCCGTTGTCGTGTCTTGACTAATGTAGGTTCTGCAAGTTATGCAGGTATTCGAAAGGAGAAAAGATGCCAAGGACCAGATGGACCTTGAACAGAACCGAGAAAGATGAATACGTAGCCCGAGCAAAATGGTTGGCCGCAGCTGGTGCCGCCATTGAAATTTCGGAAACTGCTCTGTCCCAACCCACCGCGTTGCGAATCAGCCAGTATGGCCCGGAGTTCCACAACATCATTATTAATCTGCATCCGGGCAGAATTATGGTCATCATCGGAGTGAGGCTTCTAGCGGCGCGACCTGGCATTATGGTATGCGACTGCGCGTACACGCTACCGTGGGAAGGGTCAGAACTCTTTCTCTGGAACGCTGCTGAACGGTCGACCTATCGACTGACGAACGGATTGGAATTCTCCCGAGACGAGGTTCTAAATCATCGCGTCGAGGAGGGCATGCCGCTGCGTCGTGGCCTGCCGGTGGAAGGCGTCTTGGTCGCGACCGGTTTTGCGCCATTGCCGGAACAGTATGGTCACGGTATGCCGGTGGACGTGGCAATCAGCTTTATCGATCAGTTTGATAACGCTTTCCCGTTTGAAGTAGAACTTCGCGTTAACCGGAGGATAGGAGCAGCGCAGAAAGTTGCAAGACCGAGTGAGCACAGAGGCTTGTTCGACGCTGAAGAGTTCAATACCGAAAATGAAAAGCGTACTCCGAAGGACTCGGACGCGGTGATGGCGCGGGTTCACAACCAAGCCCATGCCCGTGATAGCGCACAAGGGGCAGCGATCAAACCTGAAGAACAGTCAAGAACCTCGCGTCTATATCTGCCCGCTCAGGCCGAAGTACTAATCAATCCTGATCAATGACGACGGTTCGCTGACCGCTGTGCCGGGCTCCCCGTTTGTCACTCCCAGACAAACCTGTTCAGTGGGGACGAGTAACGGAAGCCCGTTCCTGTTTGCTCGTGAAATCCAGGACGATGTCAACACTGGTCCGCAGCCGGTTCACGTATTTCGAATGGATTCAAACACGGGCGCGCTCACTGAAGTCAGCGGATCACCCTTTCCAGCCGACCCGCAAGTCCCGCAGATGGGTTGTGTCGCAGGCGGTGGTGAACGGATCCTGAGAAGTGTCTGGATAAATTCCGCGATCGACTCGTAAGCCTTGCCGAGAGTCTTCTCATCTGGCAGGAAAACGATGCGGATGTGGTTTGTCCCCGGCTTCTGGCCGAAGCCGGAGCCATGCACTACCAGCACATGTTTCTGCACCAGGAGTTCTTTGACGAAGACGTCATCGCCTTCGGGGATTTCCAGTCGAGGAAAGGCATAGAACGCGCCGCGCGGGGAGATGCAACTCACGCGCGGCGTGGAGTTGCACCATTTGATGGTCAGATCGCGGCGGGACCGAAGTTTCTTGCGCACTTCGACCAGATGATGCTGTGAGCCTTCGAGCGCGGCTTTGATCGCGTATTGTTCGGGATGGTTGGCGCAGAGGCGTGACCGCAGCAGGCGGTGGATGCCTTCGATATATGGTTTCACGGCTCCAGCGTCGCCGCTTACGATGCCCCATCCGACGCGCCACCCGGGAGCCAGATAATTTTTTGACAGTCCGCCAAAGGTGACTACCGGCACATCTGGCGCAACGGCTGCCATCGAGATGTGCTTGTCGTCATCCAGAATTAGTTTGTCGTAAATCTCATCGGCGAAGACTACCAGGTTGTGCCGGCGCGCCAGTTCCGCGATCTGCTCCAGCATTGGACGCGAGCATACCGAGCCGGTGGGATTGTTTGGATTGATCAGCACAATGCCCCGGGTGCGCGGTGTTATTTTTTGATGAATGTCCATCAGATCGGGCTGCCAGGCGTCATCTTCATTCAGCCAGTACGTATTTAATCCGATGCCCAGTTTGGCCAGCACTGCGGAATAGAGCGGATAATCCGGGCTCGGAGTGAGGATATCGTCCCCGGGGTTGAGCAGTGCGGCCAGGCAAATGTCCACTGTCTCGCTCACCCCGGTGGTGACGAATGCATCCTGCACGCTGGTAATTCCCTTGCGCACGCCCTCGGCACGAATGGCCTCCAACGCTTGTGGAATTCCTTGTGACGGGGCATATCCGTTCTTGCCATCTTTCATCGCCTTGTAAACGGTCTCGATCAGGTGGGATGGCGTCTGGAAATCGAAGTTGATGGGATCGCCGATATTGAGTGGGAGAATACGGTGACCTTGCCGGGTAAGTTCATCCGCCACAACAGCAAGATCGCGGATGGCATAGCGCACGTTCTCCAACCGGGAGGCAGCGGCAATCTCGCGAGCTTGAGTGATAGGCATAGAGAACTGAGGAATTGATGATTGTTGATTTTTGATTTAACGTCAAAGACGTTTAACGTCAAAAACGATTGAGAATTCCTGACTCGGAAATCAACAATCTAGAGTTTTCTGTCTTGGAATTTTCAATCAACAATCAACAATCAACAATTCTTTTTTCTTCACTCCGGCCGATCGATCTGCGCTCTCTGCAGGCGATCTGAGTAATCCACGTAAATGCTCTTCCATTCACTATAGAAGTCGATGGCGCCTATACCGCCTTCGCGGTGGCCGTTGCCGGTGGCTTTTACGCCGCCGAAGGGTAGATGCACTTCGGCGCCGATGGTAGGCGCATTGATGTAAGTGATGCCGGCTTCCAGATCGCGGATGGCGGCGAAGGCTTTGTTCACATCTTTGGTGTAGAGAGAGGAGGATAGTCCGTATTCGATGTTATTGGCGATATGGATGGCGTCTTCGAGATCCTCGCAGGCAATGATCGAGACTACAGGCCCGAAGATTTCCTCCTGAGCGATGCGCATTTTGGGATCGACATCGATGAACACGGTCGGCTCCATGAACCAGCCGTATTGATATTCGCCACGATCCAGCCGGTTGCCTCCGCACTTTAATTTGGCGCCTTCGGACTTGCCGATTTCGACATAGCTTAGGTCGGTCTTGAGCTGAGCCTCGTTGATGGCAGGGCCCATCTCGGTTGTCTCGTCGAGACCGTTTCCCACGCGGAGCGCCTTGGCCCGTTCGACGTATCGTTCTACGAACTCACCGTAGATTCCTTTCTGCACGATGATGCGGCTGGTAGCGGTGCAGCGCTGGCCGGTGGTGCCGAAGCCTCCCCATAAGCCGCCTTCGATTGCCAGGTCGAGGTTGGCATCGTCGAGAACGATCATGGGATTCTTGCCGCCAAGTTCGAGCGAGCAATGTTTGAAGCTCTTGGCTGCGGTGGTGCCTACGATGCGGCCGACTGCGGTTGAGCCTGTCAGCGAAATGGCGCGTACGTCGGGATGCTCGAGCAGCGGCCCGCCAACGTCGGAGCCGAAACCTGAGACGACATTGATCACTCCGCGCGGAACTCCCGCGTCACTGAGAGTGCGAGCCAGGTTGAACGTGGAAAGAGGAGTGTCCTGCGCGGGTTTGATCACGCAAGTGTTACCGCAGACGAGAGCGGGCAACAACTTCCATGAAGGGATCGCCATGGGAAAATTCCAAGGAGCAATCATCCCGCAGACGCCGAGAGGTTGACGAACGGCCATAGCAAATTTATTGGGAAGTTCTGACGGAGTGGTGGGACCGAACATGCGGCGGCCTTCGCCGGCCATGTAGTAGGCGGTATCGATGGCCTCTTGCACGTCGCCACGAGTTTCTTTAAGAATCTTGCCCATCTCGCGCGTCATGTCGCGGGAATATTCTTCTTTGCGCTCCATCAGCATCTCGGCGGCGCGATAAATGATTTCGGCGCGGCGGGGAGCGGGAACCAGTCGCCATTTGGTAAAGGCACGTTTGGCGGCTTCCACCGCAGCGTCGACATCGGCTTTCCCAGATTTTTGAAAGATACCAACTACGTCGCGAGTGTCGGCAGGATTGCGGTCTTCAAAAGTGTCTCCGGTTGAAGCTTCCACCCATTCGCCGTCTATGAAGTTCTTATAAGTTCTGGTGCGGGTCGCGGTGCCGAGTAGAGTGGGACCGGTGAGGATATCGGTGGCCATAGGGTCTCCTTGCGATATCTATGCTACAGCCCGATGGGACCGCAGCGCCAGTGATTCGATTACAGAGAAATGGAAAAGGCTCAACCGCGCGGTTGAGCCTTGGTATACGAAATAGAGACTTTTTTAGGCTACTGCCGATTGTGCGGCTTATCGCGAATTACTTACTGTGATAGAGAGCGAGCCATCGGGCACGAGGGCGCAACTTCCAGTCCCACTGTAGGAGCCGGTGAAGTTTGAGCCGCCTCCTCCGGTTGCGCCGCCTATGACGAAGCTCTTGAAATTCTCTGGAGTGCCTGCATGGTCAGAGTTTTTGTATTGGCTAGCCTTGTTGTCGTCCACTGGTTTAACGCCGATTGCGTTGTAATCCGTGTCCAAAGAGGTATAAACCGCCGCTGCCCACTGCCAGTTCACTGTAAGTCCTGTGGTAAAGCTGGAAAAGGTAGCAGTGAAGGTGACATTTTTAATGCCGCCGGGGAGCCCTCCGGCTGGAACGGCAAACCTTACGGCGGTCATGAAGTCCTTACCTGCTAAACCGGTTAGGGGTAAAGCAGTTTTCCAACCTGTACCGAGGATTGGCGGGAATAGTGGAGCGAATGACGTGCTAGCAAGGGTGGTGGTCGGGGAAAGCTGAATGGCAGAGCTGGGCACTTTTATGTTGTAGTTTTGATTGTTGGCCGTGAAGGCGATGGAAGCGTCGCTGACAAAAAGGTTAACTTTGCTAGCGCCTAGTCCCTTCACCGTCAAAACACTGGTGAACCAGATTTGGTTGCCTTCGGCGATGGCCGTGCCGTTGAAATTACTGGCGATCGCGCTGGTGCATTCCTGATATTGTTGGCGCGCGTTGGCGACACATACTGAAGCCATAACCATCGTCGCCAGTATGCTTAGCCGAAAAGTGTTCATAGCAATCCTCCGAATTGAGTGAGAATTCTGCTCCTGCATAGAACAGCCCAGTCAAGATGCAGGAACTTGCAATCTGGTTTTGTGAGTGGGGTTTGAAAAGCATTTTCTTGGCCATGGAAGAAAGTCTCTGTCGCCGCGTCGCGTTGAACCAACACGGCAGATTAGTGCAGCTGAATCTAACTTGATCACTACGTACTTCAGTCACCTCCTCCCGGAATGTTCGTAAGCTGTTCGAGAGCATCCCTCACCCTTACTCTCAATCCTGGCAATCTCCAAAGGACGGCTCTGGCCGGGTTCTCGAGCTCTTTCCTCCACGTCGCATGTGCTTGAGGGGCGGTTCTTTCCCAAGATGGGACATGCCCGAAGAGTGTCCTTTTGGGTGTAACCAGAGGGGTACGTTCGTTACTTGCGATGATTTGAACTGGGCACCATGCTTGTACGAAGCCGAGTCAGACATTTTTGTGCCTGACCTGGGAGGAAGGACCACCACTTTGTTGCGACGAAGCGCCAAATTGCGAAGTCAGAGCGGCTTCACGTTAGTTGAGCTTCTGATTGTCGTGGCCATCGGGATGATCGTGGCCGCCATGACCATGCCGTTGTTCAACACGGCGGTGAATCAGTATCGCCTGCGGGCTTCGGCCGTGGACCTGGACGGACTCTTGCAGCGGGCGCGCAGCCGGGCTGTGCGAGACAACCGGAGCTATGCGCTGCAAACGGCGGCGTTTGTGCAGGGAGCGTTTACCTACACCCAGGTTTATCTGGACTTGAACGGCAACGGCACTCTGGATGTTGGAGAGCCGTCGATTCAATTGCAGAGAAATGTGACGCTGGTGACTGGGGGAGGCATTCCTGCCATACCGAATGCAACCCTTGGATTCACTCCACAGGCCACAACCGCTCAGGTCACCTTTAATGGGCGTGGAACACCTTGCGTTTTGGTGAATGGACTCTGCATCAGTTGGGATAGCGCCGGCGCTGCGCCCAATCAGGTCGGCTTTGTGTATTACTTGCGAGCGCCGTTGGGCGGCGGCAACAGCTGGTCGGCAGTGTCGATCGCGCCATCTGGACGATTCAGGGCGTGGAGTTATAGCAACGCTACTTGGAGCTACTGAAGTTGGTGACAGGGAGATTCCCGGTGATGAGCATGACAGTGAAAACTACGAATTACGCACAACGCGAACGCGGCAGGTCATCCGAGCGTGGAATCTCGCTGGTGGAACTGGTGATTGCCATCTCGGTGCTGGCCATTGGCATGGCGGGACTGGCAGTACTGTTCAGCACTGCGATCATGAACAACAGCCGCTCCAAAGGGGACACCAGCGGGACGATGCTGACCCAGACTGTGCTGGAAAAAATTGCGGCACAGCCGGCCAACCTCGTCGCCAACTTGACGGCAGCGGACTGTAATTCCGCCGGGGCTACGGTTTGGCCGATTGCCACCACGGGGGCAGCTAGTCCGGGCGCGGGAGCAACCATTAATGTGGCTACCGGCGCTATCGATTTCACGCAGGCATACGCGGCCGTGACGGCGAACTACAAGATGCAATATGTGGCCTGCGGCGCCGGCGGCCAGCAGACGACTTACGACGTACGCTGGAATATTCAGACCATTAGCGCGAATACTCGCCTGATCACTGTTTCTACGCGGCCTCTGGCGGCCGCGAACGCTGGCAATCAGAACCAGGCCCTCCTATTTGCCCCACCCATCACGCTGCGCACGATCGGGGGTCTGTGATGCGAAACCGCATGAGAGTTCAACTTCGCAGCCACGTGGAAACAGGTTTTACCCTCATTGAAACCATGGTGACTTTGGGGGTGCTGGTTCTGGTGTTGGGAATCGTGTTCAGCTATATCGGCCGCTTGCAGAGAGTTTACAAGTCGGAAGAAACCAAGGTCGACGCGACTCAGGAAACGCGCACAGTTCTCGATTCAATGGAGCGCGAACTGCACCAGGCAGGCTTTCCCGGTCACAACATGTATGGGCCTAACGTGCTCAATTTGCCGGTTGTCAATGATGTGCGCAACGCGGTTGGCATAGTGAAGATTTCCCCATCGGATCTTTGGTTTGAAGGGGACACTGATAACGACGGCCGGGTGGAAAGCATTCGATACACATTGATGGATGCGGCGGGCGCTCCGGTGACCGCCGCCAGCACTTGTCCTTGCAGTCTGCGACGCAGCCAGGTGCTCAAAGCAAATGCCGCACCCACGGCACAAGCCACGAACTATGTGGTGGCCCTGGACAACGTGATCAACAGCGGCGGTGTGGGTGCGGGCGGAGCGGCGCTTGCCCTGGCTGGAAGCACCACTTTTAGCACGGGCACTTCGGTTGCGAACGACGTCCTCTATGCCGCGTACAAGACCCCGGCGATATTCACCGCGTACGACCAGAATGGGACCGTGGTTGCCGCGACGGACATCACCACCAACCCCACTGCCATCGCAACTATTCGCACCATCACCATCAGTCTGAATCTGCTGACCATCTTCAACGATCAACAGACAAAAATGAAGCCTCCTGTGAGCATGAGGGCGACAGTAAAGCTGAGCAATTACTAGGAATTTAAATTATGGCCACTTCAGCACTAATCGCGAATGCCAGAGTGAACAGAGGTGCAACTCCTGCCTGCTCTGCTCTGCTTAGGCTAAGCAAAATCGGTGCGATCGTACTGGCGTCGTTGCTGGGCGCGGGGATTTGCGCAGCCCAGAGCCAGGAACAATCAGACGCGGACCGTCCCTTGGCAAAAGTGGCGCGGGAGAAGTCAGTTCGCAAAGCGAAAGTCGTGATTACTGACGAGGACATGCCAAGCCATCCGCAGCCTGCTCCGCAGATTTCAGCGAGCGGGCGCCCGGATGCTGCGGCGGCTGAGAAAGATAACACCGCCAAGAAAGACGAGTCGGCCAAGCAACCCGCTACACAGACGACTGCTCCGCGCAGCCTGACGCAGCCAGTGACATTGGACCAGGCACAGCAACGAGTGGATGAACTTAAACAGCAGGAACAGATGCTGATCCGTTACTACGACGAGATGCAACGCAAACTGAGTGAAACCGAGAGTGAATCGCGGCGCCGGATGTATTCAGAGTCTCTGGCCAGTCGCGACCTAAGTCTGTCCCGAAAGCGAAAGCAGATCGAAGAAGCGGAGCGGGCCCTGCAAGATATCGATAAGGCTTCACCCCCCCAAGGAGGAACAACTGATGCGGCGAAATGAACGTGGTATAGCACTGTTGTTGTGCATCTTGTCACTGATGGTACTGACTGGAATTGCCATCGGAATGATGTACATGACGGATTCGGAGACCATGATTAACGCCAACTACCGGTCTTCCCAACAGGCCTACTTTTCCGCTCTCTCCGGCCTGCAGAGCGTCCGCGAACGCATGACGCCGGCCAACCTGGCTCCGCACCTCATTGTGGGGCCTGGAGTGACGCCAGGAAACCCTCTGTCCGTGGTGTATGTGGTGAATCCGGGTGCTGCTGACGTCGTCGATCTGGCCGCCATCACGACGGCTAACAATCCTTTCTACGATAACGAGCTTTGTACTGAGATGGCGGCGCAAGGACAGGCCTGCGCCGCGGCAGCTGCAAGCTACGCTCCACTGGTGCCGGAGGATCCTGCCTCAGCGAATGCGCCGTACCTGGGCACGGTGAATTACAAGTGGGTGCGCATCACCGCTAAAGCTAACGGCGCCGCCGCTCCGTACTACACCAATGGCAGCGCCAACGGTGGCGGCGTACAACCCGGGACACAGATCTGCTGGAATGGCAGCAGCGAAGTTCCGGCGAGTAAGCTCGGGGTGGCGAATTGCGCCCTGGGTGGGGCTCCGCCCGCATGGAACCCGGTATATCAACTGACGTCGTTTGCTGTCACCCCGTCGGGTTCTTCGCGCATGTTGCAGATGGAGGTCGCGCTCGACCCGCCACTGAGCACTCACGGCGCGGTCGATTCTCAAGACCACGTTACCTTGAATGGTCAGCTCTCAATCAACGCGTATGACTTTTGCACCTGTCAATGCACCGCGTTTGACAACAAGGGTAACTGCACGGCCTGGGGGAACAAACCGGGCAAAACATGCGATGCCAGCAAGTACGCTATTTACTCGGCCAGCACTGTGGATAACCCCAACGGTTCGGAAACTTTTGTTGCCGGCCCGAATCCGGCAGTCGTGCAAAACCAGCCCTGGACATGGGATATGGATGCGCTGATGAGCCGGTACACCAGCGACCCAAACACTAAAAATATCACGCAAGCGCCTTACAACTGGAGTTGCACTGGTGGCGACTGCGGAAATCATTCAGGGCCCACTTTCGGCGTGCCACCGACCCTGCCCCCCAGTCCTCCGGACAATCCGGTGGGCGTCGGCCAATACAGCCAGGTCACCTTCGTTCCGGGAAACCTTCAGGTCACCGGCGGCACGGTGGGCAACGGAGTGCTGGTCGTAGACGGGGACTTGGACATTCACGGTGGGCTCCAATTCTATGGGTTGATCATCGTGAAAGGTGTCATTAAGTTCACTGGTGGCGGTTCCGATTCGACAAACATCTACGGAGCTGCGATTGCTGGAGAGGAGTCGCTGGTGGATAACGTTCTTGGCGGTAGCGCTAGTATCAGTTATGACTACTGTGCTCTGCCACAACCGGACAAGACCAAGCCTCCGCGAACGCTGGCGTTTCGCGAGCTGAATTTCTAGCGAGGCTGAGTGGATGGTTTGGGCGGCGTCAGGATTCCAAGTCCTGACGCCGCCTTTTTATTTCCGGGCTCGCGGCTTTGCAAGCCCGCAGAGTTGCCCCAACTTTCCAATCATGACGCGCACCATCGGACATGACCAAGCGATGCTGTGACCAAGTTGATTATCTGTTTCTGCCCCGATAAGCTTGTGATAGTCTCGAAATTACCCCATATTCTCTAGTTTTGACTGGTTCCCGTGGCCTTTGTGTCGGCGAAAAACAAGCAAGGAATCCACATAGCGTGGAAGACGGTCACCTATCGCAGCGTCATGCTGGCGATCTCGGTAGTGGTGTTGGTGCTATTGGGCGGCGTGCGGCTGGCGTTTCCGCAATTCACCAGCAACAGCGTGAAAGCGGTTAACAGTCTGTTTGGCAACCTGTTAGAGAGAATTGCCGGTGCGGGAAATCCCGTCAAGTCCGGCGCGATGAATTCGGTTCAGGCGCACATCACTGCCCTCGATGGCACAGTGCGGGTAAAGAAGTCGAATAGTAATTCCTGGGTGGCGGCCGATTACAACGTGCCTTTAGAAAAAGGCGACGTCGTGCAGACCGGCTCAGAAGGCATGGCCAAGATCGTCTTCAACGATGGAACCAACTATACGGTGAAGCAGGATTCGCTGATTGTGATCGAGGAAAACTCGGCCAACGATCAGCAGCAAACCAGCGTGACAGTCGAGGTCAGTACGGGCACCGTGGATCTGACTACCGCCACCTACGTACAAGGTTCCAAATCGACTGTGGTGGTGGATGGCGCTACGGCGTCACTGGCGCCCGAGAGCGCTGCGATGGTGCACAACAATGCCAAGAAGGATGAACACGAAATTCTGTTCAGAAAAGGATCCGGCGAAGTTACCCGTAATGGTGAGACGGTTCATCTTTCGGACTGGGAGAAAGTGACCTTTGGCAGCCAGTCGCCGAGCATGGCCAAGTTGAAGGAGATTGGGCCTCCGACCCCGATCTCTCCCGCCAACATGATGCCGATTTTCGTCTCCGGCGACCCTAAACCCGTGGAATTTTCCTGGACGGCAATGGCTAATGCCGTGGGCTACCGCCTACGGATTTCGCGCAACCCCTACTTTTCTTCGACTCTGGTGGACCGTAAGGTCAATACTCCGGACGTCGTGGTCTCGGGCTTATCGGAGGGGGCATATTATTGGCTGGTTCAGTCCTATGACGCGGACAGCAAAGAATCGATAGAGAGCGAAAAGAACCGTTTCACCATCATTCCCAAGGGCAAGGACACAATCGCTATCAACCTGGAATTGGAGCCCATGGTGCAACATGGCCATGTAATCGAATTAACCGGGAAAACTGAGGTGGGGGCCCGGGTAATGGTCAACGGCCGGGAAGTGCCGGTCATCGGAAATGATGGCAAGTTTCACTATTTCACCCCCTCGCTGCCGCCGGGGGAAAGTGTGATTACGATCACAGCGCAAAATTCCAAAGGTGGAGTGAATACGCAGCAGAAAAAAGTGGTGATTCAGTAGGCGAGGATGAGTTTTGAGGGGTGCCTCCCGAGGTGCTGGAACTTTGGTGTGGGGCAAGAGCGGAGAATATCTCATAGAATTGGAGACCAGTAGGACACCGTAAACAGATCGAAAGATCGTATCCAAGGAATCAAGCGCGTATGTCATCGAATGGTTTTCACTCGAATTCGCGGATGCACAACCTGCGGTCGCTATTCAGTATGTTTTCCAGCGACCTGGCAATTGACCTGGGCACCGCTAACACTCTGGTGTACGCGCGCGGCAAAGGCATTGTCGTGAACGAGCCGTCGATCGTCGCCATCAACAAGAACACTGGAGAAGTGGAAGCGGTCGGAAAAGAAGCCAAAGAGATGTTGGGCCGCACGCCGGGAAATATCGTCGCCATCAAGCCGATGAAAGATGGCGTCATTGCGGATTTTAAAGTTACCGAGAAAATGTTGAACTACTTTATCCAGAAGGCGCACAACCGCAAGATGCTGGTGCATCCGCGAATCGTGATTGGAGTGCCTTCAGAGATTACGCAGGTGGAAAAGCGCGCCGTGATGGATTCCGCATATCGCGCCAAGGCCAGCGAAGTTTATCTGGTGGAGCAAGCCATGGTGGCGGCCATCGGCGCCGGACTTCCCATCACCGAGCCCAGCGGCAATATGGTGGTGGATATCGGTGGTGGCACCACGGATATCGCGGTCATCTCGCTCAGCGGTATTGTCTATTCGCGCTCGGTTCGCATGGCGGGCAACCAGATGGACGAAGCCGTCATGAATTACCTGAAGCGGAAATATAATCTACTGATTGGCGAGCGCACCGCCGAGCAGATCAAAATCGAAATTGGCAGCGCATATCCGCTGGACAAACCGCTGACCATGGAAATCAAAGGACGCAACCTAATTGAAGGTGTCCCCAAGACCATCACTGTGGATGACAGCGAAATTCGGGAAGCGCTTAGCGAATGCGTTTCCACTATCATGAATGCTGTGCGTGTAGCCCTGGAGCGCACGCCACCAGAGTTGTCGGCCGACATCAGCGACCGCGGCATTGTACTTACCGGTGGAGGCGCGCTGCTGAAGAATCTGGACAAGCGTATTCGTGAGGAAACCGGCCTACCGGTCTCGATTGCCGATGACCCGCTGTGCAGCGTAGTGCTAGGCACCGGCAAGATGCTGAGCGATTTCAAACTGCTGCGGAAGATTTCGATCGAGTAGCCAGAGTGCGGTTTCTGGTTTCCAGTTTCCGGTTTCTGCCCGTTCCTTCCGCAATGGTGTTTCTTAAACCTGAAACCGGAACTCGGAATTACGGCCATGGAAAACCTGATCAGCCGCTATCGCAACGTCACCGTTCTGGTGGCGATTTTGTTTGCCCAGGTGCTGGGACTTGCAGTGCAGGTCAAGCGTTCCGGTGAGAATGAATCCACCCGTCTGATCCGCGTCTGGGTGGTGAATGCGATTACTCCTTTTGAAAAGGGTCTCGTGGGACTTCAGGGCGGAGCCCGCAATTTGTGGCGCAACTACTTTTATCTACGGGGAGTGCGCCAGGAAAATCACGAACTGAAGCAGCAGATCGAACATCTTCGCCTGGAACAAGTCCGGTTGAACGAGGATGCGGAGCAGGCGCGTCGCTTGCAGGCGTTACTCGGCTTCAAGGAACAGTTCATTTCGCAAACCGTGCCAGCCCAGGTCATCGGATCCAGCGGCAGCGAGCAGTCGAGATCCATCTATATCGATAAAGGCAGTCACGACGGTATCAAGCAGGATATGGCGGTCATCACCGCAGACGGAGTGATCGGCAAGGTGCTGCGCGTATTTGTAACCACGTCCCAGGTATTGCTGATTGACGACCAGACCAGTGGCGTGGGAGCGATCCTGGAGAAATCCCGGCTACAAGGTGTGCTTCGCGGAACGCCGGCTGGTGAGATTGTTCTGGAAAAAGTGGCGGCCGATGAAACCATTCAGCCAGGGGAAAAGGTCTTGACCAGCGGTGGCGACCAGGTTTTTCCCAAAGGATTGCCAGTGGGTACGGTTACGAAGGTTTCGACGGGTGCAGACCTGTTTTTGAATGTTCGGGTGAAACCAGCCGCCAATCTGAGCAAACTCGAAGAAGTGCTGGTGATCACGAAGAACGAGGAGAGGATGCCTTCGGTGGCGGGAATTGGATCGCCTCGCGGCGTCGACATTCTGGCGCAGCGGTTGCCTTCGGTGCCAGAAAAAGCGTCGGAAGAGCCAAAGAAACAGAATCCGGCGAACGCGGCTGTTACCCCGCCATTGAGCCCCAACAAAGCAAAGGCTCAGCTGGGCGGGATTAGTTCAAAGCCGGCTGAAAGCGGCGCCAAGGCTGGATCGGTCCACGACGCGACTGTTGTTGCCGGGCGAAGTGGCGCGGCCGGGATAGCAAAATCCGGAAGCACTGATATCAAGACAAAATCGACAGCCAACTCGACCATAAAGCCGGCAACGGAGCAGAAACCCGTGCCTTTGCCGATGAAGGTCTCGGAGA
>Ga0193735_1000189_pt1 | contig 19763 bp, 22 predicted proteins | sample U1m2metaG_FD_145080 | JGI IMG/M metagenome (GOLD analysis project Ga0193735, IMG submission 145080) | Soil microbial communities from a riparian zone of the East river system, Colorado, United States - U1m2 | ecosystem: Environmental > Terrestrial > Soil > Riparian zone | place: USA: East River... | reverse complement strand
AAGCGGAAGGTGTTGACTGCGTCCTGACGCTTCTGCCACGCCGCGATGATCTCTGATTTCGCTGGAACGGGCTTGCTCCGATCGCGTGGTCCGAGCTGTAGTTGCCCGGATTCGCTCTGTTGTGCAATTGCGAGAGCCGTAGGGAAGGCGAGAGCGGCAATGGCGGCAAGTCTGATCATGGTGAGTCGAATCCGTAGAGGCGTCGAAAGGTGTTATCGCTAGAGCCAGCGCCGCACGCGTGCGAGATACGCCCTGAAGGGTTCGCCAAACCTGGCTTCCATGTAGCGCTCCTCACGCAGGACAACTCCCCAAAGAAGCAGATAGAAGACCGGAATCACCAGGAGGACCGGGACGAGCCCATTCACGAAGAGCGCTATGCCGACGTAGACGCCGAGCGCAGCGACATAAAGCGGATTCCTGGTGAAGTGAAACGGGCCGTCTGTAACTAGTGCGAGGGCGGGTCGATCGGGACGAATGTTAGTACCGGCGCGATGCATCGCCGTTTGGGCAAAATGGGCCAGGACGCCGCTGAGAACGAATATGATCACGCCGATGACGCGCGCGGGAACCAAAGGCAGGACGGGAATCGGGTGAATCCAATTGATCACAATGCCGAGCAGGAGCGCTCCGCCGACGAGGACTGGCGGAAGCACCAGGACCTGCGGAGTGTCGGGAATGTCAGCGGTTCTGGAGCGCACGGTGTTGCTACCTAGCTAGGACCGTGGCGGCGCTTCGGCGGGTCCTGGAGTCGTGTAATCCTCCACGCAGCGCCAGCGCCCATCTGACTCGCGTCGCCACACAGTGAGGTAGCGGCCGACAACCTTTGTCACTTTTCCCGCGGGATCCGGGACGCTGATCTCGTTGGTGCCCGTAGTATAGCCAAGATCTCCTGATTTTGAGACGACAGCGCTCTCGGGGGTCCAGGTAATATGGAAACCGGGCGCGGCGAAGCTACTGATGACCATGGACCGGAGTGCGTTCTTGCCGCGTACGACGGGCGCGCTCTGCATTGCGACGCTTGCGTCCTCGCTCCAGAAGCTGACCACACTGTCCGCATTGGTTCCGGCTGAGGCTGCCTGCGACCATGCGCGGTCGGTGTTGATGAGGGCTTCGGCCTCGCGACTTGCGCCGGCCCCGCTTCGGCAGCCCGCACCAAGAAGTAAGACCGCAGCGCACGCAATCCTGGTCATAGAAATCTCTGAGGAAGGGGTTGGCAGTGAGCGCAGCGCGTGAATGCGTTACTGGGCAGGAGTCGATGCTCGGGACGGGGAGAGCTGAGGCCAGAGCCTCTCTATCACTGCAATGGTCACTACAGTGACGACAACGTCAGTCCAATGGACTGGCCGCTGTCCGGTGAGCACAAAGGCCCAAGGGTAAAGTGAAAGAATCAGCGCCATCACCGCACCTGCGCGCGAGCGCCTCGCCAGCAAAACGCCCGTGAGGAGAAGCGCGGCCGACATCGCGGAAAGACTCAACAGCGTCACACCCAACCATGGGTTACCTGATGAGGGCCGCACCCCAGCCCTATAGGCCACGAACGCCAAAACCGCCATGACGAAGAACAGAAAACTACCCAGCTTGTAAAACCAGGCGATCAGCCGGAGCCACATCAATGGTCCGCTGGAAACCGTCGCTCGAACGTCTTTGGCCATAGTCAGGTCAATCTACTCCGAGAGAGATGAGCGCGAACGGCCTCGACAACCTTTCGTCTTGTTGGCACGATGCCGAGCGCTGTGAGAGCGCCGCCGTCGATCACGGTCTGACCATCCACCAGTATTGTGTATTCGCCATAGCTTCCGTGAACCATCTCGACATCGATCCCTAAGTCGCGTCGCAGCTTCGCCGCCACACGGGCAGCGTGAAGACCCGACAGTCAATATGCGCAATAACGAACGGCAACCCTGGCCATTTGGGACTCCCCGCTCGGGTCAGATTGTGCTTTCCGTATTCACAGGATCACCGACTTCCCGATCAGGGCGTGCAGGCTGAACTCGGAGTCGCTTGTGCTCCGCCTGGAACGGTGATCTGCCACCCAGCCGCGCCTGCAGGCACGAACGCAGTCGTGCTCGGACCCGCTTGGAACCGCGACGAAGAAGGTGGCTGAGCTCCCAACGCTAGAGATTTAGCGCTCGTCCATGTAAACGTGGTTGTATCCCTCCTTCCGTCAGCTCGTACCCCGATGACGTGGAACGCTGCCGTGGGCGGCAAGATGAAGCATGCCTCCGAGGCGGTGATGAGTCCGAGGTCCAACGACCAGAACCCACCAGGGGTGAGGGGCTGGTTGCTGGGGAAACCAAGGACTTGCAATGAGTCGCAGTGGCCTCCCTGACAGGTTCCGTTGGTGACGAGCAGCGTCACGCCAGAGCGGGGTTCAATGCTCCCTGAGCAGGAGACAGTGAGGAAGAGAACCCAGAGAATGGTCGAAAGCCACCGGGAAGGAACAGCGGTCTCGCACCTGTTGCGCAGACTAGTCATTGTTGGACCTCAAACGTGTGCCGATGTTCTTGTTCTTGTCCGCCTAGCGCCTTTGTCAGCTGCAAGCACACTACCACAATTGCGGCGCAGCCGCATCCACGCTTGTCAGGCAGCGGACGTGGGACATTTGATCCTGGCAGCATGAACCTCTACACGAGGTGGCACCCAACCCTCGACGCGGACATCCGTAAGGTATGTGGCGCTGCCTGAGAAACCCTTGCCGGATGGCCAAAGTGTTACGTCCCAACCAACGAGACCATCAGACACACGAACAAGCAGGGTGTCCGCCTTGGCCGTCCAACTACTCTTGCGTGTCCCCATCTCGCGTTCGGGTCGCGGGAACAGCGGGCGCGTCACCGTGCCGCTAGGATCCAGTTGCAGGACATACCACGCCGAATCCCCTTGCTCGCGAGCGCCGGAAGCCGAATGGCCTAACGGTTGCTCGAAGCGAAGGCACTCGGACAAGATGCGGGCGGACATCATACCAGAGATCGTAGTCCCCCCGGAGATAGGTCTATCCATTTGCCACCTGCCGGCTTTCTTGCGGAGCAGATAGTTGACGCTGGTCGAAATCATTCCGTACGTCGTGCCGCACATTTGTTCAGCCGCGACGATCGCGCTGTCGCCCATCACCTGACGAACTCTTAGGGCAAGCATGTATCCGTGATTGCCTGGCGCCGGGTCCGCCGGACAAAAGAGTGGAGCGCCCTTGGGCGCAATCTGGTATCGCCCATTCCGCACGAGATGCTTGAGGATCGATTCGGTTAAGGGGTCGGCGAAAGCCAGGTATTGCGGTTGGACGGAATCATCCGGAAAGCCGTTTGAGTACGCCGAGGCCAACGGTCTTAAGAGATTGGCCTCGGATGATCGGTGCTGGCAGCCGATCATTGGCAACAAGAGGAGAAGTAGATGTCGCTCCATATTCGCTAGACGCAGCGGAATTGCTGACTTGCACATCGGCGGCCGCGGTTAACGCTCATTTACCTGTCCAAGCAGGTCCCAACGGTTGCCCTCAATATCCAGGAATACCGCTACCTGTCCATACGGCTCGACACGCGGTGCCGTGACGAATCTGACTCCCGCCGCGACAATTCGCGCGTGCGTCTTTTCGAAATCATCAACGCGGAGAAAGAAGCCGACCCTGCCGGCGAACTGCTCGCCGACCATTGTCTTTTGACGCTCACCGTCGGCGCGTGCGAGCAAAATGCCGGTAGCACCGCCGACCGGGCGAACGACCACCCAACGCTTCGGACGCCCATCATTCGTCAGCGACGGAACGTCCTCCACGAGCTCGAACTGCAGGACATTCACAAAGAAATCGATCGCAGGCTGGTACTCCCGCACAATCAGTGCAACCAATTCGAGTTGCGGCATCAGCTGTGTCCGAGCGCGAGAACCGTGTAGCGCTGTTGATCGAGGATGCGCGGTGGGTCTAGCGTGAGCGAGCCGTGCTGACATCGCGAAACTTCCTGTTGTCCGGCAACCTCAACTCGCCGACGAGGCTGTCGCCGCGAATGGTGAAGCGCCACACGCCATTGGACATCGTGCACGTGATCTGAGACCCCGCCGCGGCCGCGCGGCAGCCGAGGACGCCCATTTCCTCTTCCTGTCCGTTCACGATCTTGCGCGCGTCGAGCGACAGGCTGTCGCTCGCATTCACACGGGTGATGCGATAGACGACGATCTCGTCGCGGCACGGCGAAGGACGCACTCGGCACAACGATGTGCCGCGCCAGACGCCGACGGGATTCGATGCTGCCGCCGGTGCCTGCGCAGGCGCGCTGTGCGCGAGCAAGCACGCAATGGCGAGGGCGAGGGCGACGATACTCATTCGAGGACGCATAGTGAGAGGTTCCAATTTTCCACCAAGAGGGGTCATCCGTAAAGGGGCGCCTCCTCTGTCCACCGCGGCGGCGGCGGTGCAGATTGGCGTGACGCCGTCCGCAGGTCGTCACCCTTGAGCTCTGGACCGCCCATGCAACCACTCGTCCCGCTCGCGCTACTTCTCGCTTCGGTCTCAGTCCCGGTCGCCGCACGCAGCCAGGAGTCACGCGTACTCGTCTTCTCGAAGACGGCCGGATTCCGCCACAGCTCTATCGGAGTAGGGCGCACCGCTATCCGGAAGCTCGGACAGGAGAATGGGTTCTCCGTCGACACGACGGAAGACGCGGGCGCGTTCACGTCCAAGAACCTCGCGCGATACCGGGCAGTCGTCTTCCTGAACACAACCGGCGACGTACTCGACGCTGCGCAGCAGGACGATTTCGAGCGCTACATCCAGGCTGGTGGCGGCTACGTGGGAATTCATTCCGCCACTGACACCGAGTACGACTGGCCATGGTACGGCAGGCTCGCGGGCGCCTGGTTCAACGGCCATCCTGGCAATCCCAACGTCCGCAAAGCCACTTATCGCGTGATCGACAAGAGCCACCTGTCCACCACCGGATTTCCCGACACACTGTTTCGCGAAGACGAGTTCTACAACTTCAAATCGATCGACCCGACCATCCACACACTGATCGAGATCGACGAGAAGACCTACGAGGGCGGCACCAACGGCGCCCACCATCCAATGAGCTGGTACCATGAGTATGATGGCGGACGCGCGTGGTACACGAACATGGGACACACCGAGGCGACATACTCCGAGCCGCTCTTCCTGCGGCACCTGCTCGGCGGATTGCGCTACGCGATGGGGACGGGGAAGGTCGACTTCGGCCGCGCGCGGCCCGAAGAGAACCGCTTCACGAGAGTCGTTCTCGCCGAGAAGCTGGACGAGCCCGTCGAGCTCGCCGTACTTCCCGGCGAGCGTGTGCTCTTTGTCGAGCGACATGGTTACGTCAACCTTTATTCGCCGGCCACCGGTCGCGTGCGACGGATCGCGACGATCCCGGTCAGCAACAAGTACGCGGACAGCAGTCAGGCGGAGGACGGACTGCTCGGACTCGCGGCCGATCCCAATTTCGCGAGGAACGGCTGGGTCTACATGTACTATTCGCCCGCCGGACCCGAGCCGAAGAACGTGCTCGCTCGCTTTCACATGATCGGAGACTCGCTCGACCTCGGCTCGCGCAAGATTCTTCTCGAGGTGGGAACTCAGCGCTTGAAGTGCTGTCACACCGGTGGCTCCATCGCGTTCGACAGCAAAGGCAACCTCTACGTCTCCACAGGCGACAACTCGAATCCGTTCGCGAGCGGCTACGCGCCCGTCGACGAACGACCGGGAAGAATGCCGTGGGACGCGCAGAAATCGTCCGGGAACACCAACGACCTGCGTGGGAAGATCATCCGCATCCATCCAGAGCCCGACGGTACGTACACCATCCCCGAAGGCAATCTCTTTCCGAAGGGAACGGCGAAGACTCGACCCGAGATCTACACGATGGGGCATCGCAATCCGTATCGGATCTCGGTCGACTCACACACCGGGTTCCTCTACTGGGGCGACGTCGGTCCCGACGCGAATGTGGACTCCGCGGGACGCGGGCCGCGTGGCTACGATGAGATCAATCAGGCACGCAGCGCCGGCAACTACGGCTGGCCGTACTTCGTCGGCAACAACCAGGCGTATCATGGAACTACGTTTTCGGATTCGGTGACGGTTGTACCGGGAGAACAGTTCGATCCCGCGCATCCGATCAATCGCTCACCCAACAACACCGGTCTCACCGAGCTGGCGCCGGCGCGCGGCGCCTACATCTGGTATCCGTACGCACCGTCGCCCGATTTTCCGATCGTGGGCACCGGCGGCCGAGCTGCAGCAGCCGGCCCGGTATTCTATAGGAATGATTTCCGTGCTGCGGCCAGGCCTTTCCCGCAGTACTACGACGGAAAGCTCTTCATCTACGAATTCATGCGCCACTGGATCATGGCAGTGAGCATGGACGCCAAGGGAGACCTCGTCTCAATTGAACGTTTCATGCCGAGCGCGAAATTCAGCGCTCCGATCGAGATGGAGTTCGCGCCGAGCGGAGATCTGTATGTTCTCGAGTACGGTACTGCCTGGTTCCAGGCCAACGACGACGCGCGGCTCGTCCGCATCGAGTACAACGCGGGCAATCGAAAGCCGATCGTCGCAGCCGCAGTCGATCGGCCGACTGGAGCACTCCCAATGCGCGTGCAGCTTTCCTCGGCTGGCACCGTGGACCTGGACGAAGATTCGTTGCGTTACGTCTGGACGATCTCGCGGGTCGGCGGTGGAACTGTGGCGAGACTGACGCAACCGAATCCGTCTTTCACGCTCACGCAACCGGGCACGTACACAGCATCGCTGACGGTCACCGATGCGCAGGGTGCCCGCTCGACTGCGTCCGTTCCGATCGCAGGCGGCAATGAGCCAGCCAACGTTGATATCGATCTCGTCGGCAGCAATCGAACGTTCTTCTTCCCCGGCGTTCCCGTACGCTACGCGGTGCGCGTGACGGATCGTGAGGATGGCTCGCTGCGGAGCGGAAGCATCCCGGCTAGCAGAGTGAGCGTAACCGCGCAGTACAACAAGGACGGTGCCCCATCGGGCGGAGCGGGGAGCGCGCAGGAGACGGGGAGGAGATTGATCGAAGGGAGCGACTGCCTCTCCTGTCACCAGTTGAACAGAAAGTCCATCGGCCCCGCCTATGTGGACGTCGCACGGAAGTACAAAGACAGCACGGTGGCCGCGCGTCTCGTGCGGAAGATTCGCGAAGGTGGATCTGGCGTGTGGGGAAATGTGGCGATGCCAGCGCATCCGGCGCTCACCGACGAGCAGGCGTCCGCGATGGTCGCCTACATCATGAGCCTTGCCGACCGTCCGACAAGCGGACCGTCGCTGCCTGTCCGAGGCACATATTCACCTCCAGCCGGCCCGGGCGATTCACCGAAAGGCGTGACAGTCCTGCGCGCGGCGTACACGGACCGGGGCGCGAACGGGATGCCCGCGATCACCAAGGAGAAAGAGATCGTCCTGCGCTCGCCGAGCGTAGTGGTCGCGAGCGGTGAGCTGTCGGACGGAGTGTCGAAGCAGAGCGTGCCAGAGATGCCCGTCGAGATTACTGTCGTGAATCGCTCGGGTGCGGCTGTCGCGTTGAAGCAGATCGACCTGACCGGAATCAGCGCTGTGGCATTCCTCGCAGTGGCCCCGGCGCAATACCAGGCGAAGGGTGGGAAGATAGAAGTGCACCTCGACACGCCCACTGGTGCCTTGTTGGGCGAGAGCGAGCTGATTCGTCCCTCGGCCGACGGCGCGCCGTCACGGCTCAGGACGGAGTTGCGGCCGACATCGGGAGTGCACGATGTCTACCTGGTGTTCAGGAACGCCGATGCCAAGGGCGATGGGTTCCTGTTTGGAGTGTTGACGGCGACGTTCGAAGCTGCGGGGAGGTGACCGAGGTAGTTCCTAAAACAGCACGTGGCTCAACAAATACGCCCAGACATAAAGACCCACGCCGAAAACGGTGTGGGTCATCAGACTCTTTAGTCTCGCCTTGTTTGGATTAGGCGTTTTCGACGCAGCGACGCCGAGCCCGAACGATGGCTGCATGATAAAGAAGGGCACTAGCGTGGTAGCGATACCGAACGCCAACGCCGGCAACAAGGTCGGGCGCGCGAGCCAATTATCCGAAGCAAGAAGGACGAACAAAAGGGCGAACGCGGTGCCGATCAGATAGTGGGCAATCCACCCCACGGTGCGCTCATGCCGTTTCTGCGGAGCGGCAGTGATGCTTTCGTGCACGATCTTTCCACCCTGGATGTAGAGAACCCACCGCCCGACTAAGCAGTAGTTGAGGGAAGGGATGCTGAACGCACGCCTCAGGAACAACGCCCAAAGGTCTATCAGGAGAGTTGCTCCCAGTCCGACGAGAATAGCCTCGACGATGTAAGTGGGCTTCAACGATCGTTAGCCTGCGTCGACCCGATGCTCCGACTGCGAGACACTCGCGGGAGCAGCATCCAAAGCACGATGAAGACGCCGAGCAGGGAAGCTGCGACCGTCGCCGCGACCCCGCGCGTGCCTACGATAACGCGAGCTACCAGATAAATGTCGAGACAGAGGCCCAATGCCAGTGGAGCCATGCTCGCCATCAGCAGTCGAGATGAGATGCGGATAAAACGGCTTGACACCGCTAGCGGCTCCGTCTGGTTATGAAGAGCGGCGGGGGTCATCACGAGAGCGATTGCGATCGTCACAAGCACAATCGCGATGAGATGGAGGATCCGCTCCATCGATGACAGCTGCTCGCCAAACGCGCTGCTGAAGACCGCAATAAGTTGGAACCCAAAGAGCGCCTGCATACCCGGCACCACGGTGCGGCACTCCTCGAGCACGTGCGAAGTAGCGTCGTTGAGAGAGATCTCTTCCCGCTCGTTTGAGGGCTTGGCGTGAGAAACCGTGGTCATCGATGGACCTGTATGTTTCTGGCTCGGCCGCGGAGCGCGAGATACAGCAGGATGGATACGACCGCGCCCAATGTGTCCATCAGCATGTCCTTCTGCGCGTCCCAGATGTCACCCTGGCTGCCCAGAAAGTCCGCCCCCGCCTCGGCGTTGCCGCCATACGCGGCGTACACCCACTCGATCAGCTCGTACGACATCGCAACGAAGCTGATCGCGAAGATTGCGAAGAGACATGCCATCGCCACGCTCATCCGCTTCCGGATAATCAGGTACTCGGCGATCCCGAACGCGTAGAAACCCACGCTGAAGTGGCCGATCCGGTCGTACATGTTCCGCTCGAACCCGAAGGCGCGGCTGAACCAGTCGAACGGTACTCGCTCGAATGTGTAGTGCCCTCCGATCGTGTGCCAATACGGAAGAATCGACATCAGAATGTAGGCAAGGGCGGAGAACCTCACGCCGCGCATGTACAGAACGACGAGGGCGAGCACCAACAGGACAATGGGGATGTTCTCCGCCCACCACACCGCACGTTCGTACGGAGCGATCGCGCCCCAGATGAAAAGAGCCACGTAGGCGGCGAGCAGGATGTGCGGAATGCGATCGCTGAATTTTTTCATTCGCTGGCGGGAGACGCGGCGCGTTTCTCCTCAAGAATGTAATAGCCCATTTCATCGAGCGCGGTTTGCATGTACATGAATGCCTCGGCTTCCGCTGATAGCGGACGCCCGGCAAATGACGTGAGCCACTCGGCAATCCTCTCGAACGGTGCGTACACGCTATCGTGCAATTCGCGCTTCTCCGCGCTGCTCGACTTGTCAATGAGATCGTTTCGAATGATGTCATCCCCGAGTCCCCACTTCTCCGCCAGCGGGACCAGGTGCCGGAGGTCAGTGGGGACGTGCACCGGATCCAGACGCAGAATGGGTCGGTTCTCGGCATACAGTCCGAAGTGCTTCTGAATGGCCGAGGCCGAAGCAATGTCGCGCCGCGATCGCGCGCGTCGAACGTAGTCGTACGCGCCGATGAAAACCGCTAGCCCAGCGATCAATGCGAGCGTCCAGGTCACTTCAAACCGAGCTTCTTTTCCGCTGCCAACAATGCGAGCGATTCGCGAATGCGCCTTTCCCGGGTCTCCGGCCGCTTGGCCGTGTGAATCCAAACGACGAAGTCTCGGCGGTGTCTTGGTGCCAGCTCCCGAAAGAACTTCCACGCTTCGGCATCTCCCTTTATCGCTTTCGCGATGTAATTCGGCAGGTCGGGGATTACAGGTCGTGGTCCGTAAGTGTTCTCAGTCGGTGCGGTCGCGAGGCCTGCTGAAGAGAGCAAGCCTGCTGCCTTCAGTTCCAGCCACCGTTTTCGATTGAGATCCGACCACTTACTGGTGGGCTTTCGCGGCGTCACCTTGAGTGCGTATCGGTCGTCATCCAGTCGCTTGACAAGGCTGTCGATCCATCCGAAGCACAACGCCTCACGGACGGCGTCCTCGTACGGCATCGACTTCAGCTTCGTGTGTTGCTTGTAGAACACGAGCCAGATTCCGGAGCTTGACTTGTGATGCGTCGCCAGCCACGCCCGCCACTGTCGGCGACTCCGAACTTCGAGCGTCATGAGTTCCGCCGTCACTCCCGACTGGTCTCCGCCCCGTCGTGTCGGTGCATTACTTCGAGAGATGCTAGTGGTCTGTGGGGCGCGCATTCGCGACATCCGTCGTCGGTCCGGCCGGCGGGCCGTGGGGCCGACTGGATTCGATACAGATGATGGCCGCCACCGCGAGTCCAATCCCGAGCCAGCCGCGAGGCGTGAGCCTCCCCGCGAACAGCGCACGATCGAGAACCAGTGCGGCCACGGAGTTCACCATGAGGAACAGGACCACTGCCGCGCCGAACGTGAAGTAGTTCAAGCGGAGGATGTATCCCAGCAAGGTGGCAACGACGATCCACGAGGCGTACGCCACCAATAGCCAGGACGTGCGGCCGGTCCTCGCCCACTGATTCAGTATCGCGTCGCTGATCGCACCCAGCGTGCCGACTACAACGAGCACGGCGTACACCAGGACGCGATTCGGATCAGCGAATGTCATAGGTATCTCCCGGTGACGGAACAGCTGCCAATGCGTTGCTCTGCTCCATGAGCCGTCCGATCGTGACGCGCAGCAGGGAATACATCGACTCGGGAAACGCGAGGAGAAAGCGCTGGAATCGCTGGTGGTCGAGCGCGAACGCACTCGTCCTCTCAATCGCGATAACAGTCGCGGTGCTCCGTCCGGGATCGAAAAGGCCGTACTCTCCGACGAGTCCACCCCGCCCATGTGACATCACGAATCGTCCGTCCGCGAGCCGCACCTCGACCAGCCCCGCGGCTATCACGTAGATGCGGTCGGCCGGCGCGCCGACCTCGCACAGCAGTTCCCCGGCGCGGAAGGTGACCGGCTCGAACATCGTCGCCAGCACGCGCAGCTCGTTGGGCGGCACGGCCGAGAAGACGTCTCCGTTTACCAGCAGGGCGACCCGCGATTCAATCTCCTCGACACCAACCGACTGCGAAATCGCGTTGAACAACCGAGTGGCGCGCATCATCGTGTCGCGCCAGCGGCGATTCTCGGTGAACGCGCGCGGAATGAGCACGGCGGGATCGTCGAGGATGCGCGCCGCTTCGCGGATGCCGGACGCGAACGCCCCATGCGCGCCCGCCCAATGATGTCGGTAAGTCGCCTCACCGGCGAAATACAGCTTGTCGGCCACAGGTTCAGCCAGAGTTGCGATGTCTTCTGGCGTGCTTCCGACGGCAACATAAGTGTAGGAACCGCGCGAGAGAGGATCACGGCTCCACTGCGTGCGGTCGATGGAGCACGGTGCGGGCGTCGCATCGCCGAAGACATCGCGCACCACGTTCAACGCCCACGACTCGCACTCGGCCATCGCCATCTCCTCGATGCGGCGTGCGAGAGCGCCGCCGGCCTGCAGCAGCAGCGCCGGAATGTCGTGGGTCTTGGTGAGACTGACGACCATTGTGGGCGAGTCCTGCACAGGACGACAGAAATACCCGTACACGTATTGATCGCGGTGCCAGAAGGGCTTGTCATATCGCAGCACGACCTTCGCGAGGTGGCCCATCCCGAGTCGCGCGATCGCGTGCTCCTTTGCGATGGGCAGCGGGGGTGAGAACTCGACACCGCCGGCCTTCAGTACGCCGAGCGGAAGCGTGACGATTGCCGCTTCGGCTTCAAAGGTGCCGGCGCTCGTGGTCACACGCACGAGCGAAGGGCCGTGCTCGATTGTGCGGACCACGTGCTGCAGCCTGATGTCGAGGTCCCTCCCAAGCGCCTTCGTGAGTGCGCCAAAGCCGTCGGTAAACACGCTGTCGCCATAGCCGTATACCTCGTATCCCTCGTCCCACCAGAGTAACGAGAGCAAAGGATCGTCGGCGCCGATGTCGTCGCGAGCCATCAACGCGATGTGCCACTCAACGGCGCGGCGCTCCTCGTCGGTCATGTACTCGTCCGACAACACTTCGTCCAGCGCCGCGCGCAGGGAAATGTCGCCGGCATTGGTGGCGAGCCGGTGCCGCCGCAGCGAGTCGAGCTTGTCGCGGACGGAGTCAGCCAGCAGGATCGTCTGGAGCTTTTCCTCCGGCGAAAGATGCCGGCCATCTTCGCCCACGAGTACGAGAGGCTCCCACCCGCCGGAATACGAGCTGTCCCCTCCGACGAACATGATCGGCAGTGACAGCTTGCGCGCCATATTGGTGAGCGGATTGCCCTCAGTGCCGTGAATCCAGTGCGCGCCAAAGTCCATCCCGTCCCGCGTCCAGCACCGCCCTCCGATGCGATCGCCCCCTTCGAGGACAGTGACACGGACTCCGCGGTCGGCGAGGGTGCGCGCGGCAGCGAGCCCCGCGATCCCGGCGCCCACGACGACGACGCTTTGCGCGCGTGGCGTCGCGTTTTTCGCGTAGGTGAAATACTGAGACGTCTTCATGAGTCGAATATCTTCCTGGACGACGACTCAGGCTAGGTTCGGGCGATCGCGATTCGCATGTAGGACCCACGATCGACCTTCGCTTTGCTATGCGCGAACCGGTGGTTCCAGTCGGCCATGCCGGAATCCTCGCGGACGACAAAGCCGACGGAGCGCAGATCGTCGGCCATCTCCTCGCGTGACCAGGCGCTGATTTGCGGCTCGCCGATCAACCGGAACATCAACCGCGCAAAAAACCTGCGATGAACGGTATGGTAGTTCACGATCAGTGTCGACCCGGGCGCGCTCCTGCCGGCGATACCTGCGAGGGTGGCGCGCATCACGTCGCGAGTGAGGTACATGACCACGCCTTCCCAGATCCAGCAGGTTGGCGACGAGCGATTGTGTCCGGCGCGGTCGAGCACAGTGCCGAGCGACTCCAGCTGAAAGTCTATCGGGACAAAGCTGACAATTCCGCTGGCGGGAGGCAGCTCGGCCAAGCGCGTGCGCTTGTCACGCTGCGTGGCGGGATGATCGACCTCGAATACTTTTACACCGGCCAGCTCGGGCATGCGCCAGGCGCGCCCGTCGTAACCCGCGCCGACGATCACGACCTGCGTCGCGCCAGCGGCGATCGCGTCTCGGACCGCCGTGTCGATGGCCGCGGTCCGAAGGGCGATCATGTCAGCCATTACGCGCGCCATCTCGACTCCGATGCGACGCTTTCCTTCTCGGGCCGCGTGCTCGGTCTTGGTGAGACTCCGCTTTCCCTTCTCGCTGAGAAAGATGCGCGCAGTCGGGTCGTGGAAATCCGGGACGTGCGACAGGCCGGCGTCGGCGAGGGCGCGGCCGTGGGCGACAAAGTGAGCGGTCCGGCTCGGGCGCTCAGCCTTCACGATTCGCCTAGCGCCTCGTCAGCTAACTGCTTTCTTCACGAGCGCGCCGATCCTTGCCTCGTCGGCGGCTGTCAACTCCTTCAGCGCGAAGGAGGTCGGCCACATGCTGCCTTCGTCAAGGTTCGCCTTGTCGCTGAAGCCGAGCGTTGAGTACCTCGTCTTGAATTTCTGCGCGCCTTGGAAGAAGCAGACGACATTGCCGTCCTTGGCATATGCGGGCATCCCGTACCAGAGTTTCGGCGAGAGCCCTGGTGCGCTGGCTTTGATGATGGCATGGAGCCGCTCGCCCATGGTGCGATCGGGTGCGGGCATCGCGGCGATCTTCGCGAGCACCGCGCTTTCCTCGTCCTCCTTTCCGGCGCGCGCGGCGGCCTTCAGCTCCTGGGCGTGCTCCCGCATCGCTTCTCGTTCCTCGTCCGTGAATCCCTTGGACGCCTTGCCAATCGCGGTGGTGCTCTTGGCGGATTTCTGCGTGCCCTTCTTTGCTGGTTTCTTTTCAGCCATAGTGTCAGCTGACCTCGGCGAGAGCGTTTAAGAATGTCTGTTCGTTAGGCGGCAGTTGGCGACGTATTCCGCGAGGCTAAAACCGAACAGACTGAAGAATCGACCTGAGCATTGCCCGCTGATCCTCGACGTATGGCGTATACATGAAGACCAGCGTGACTCGGCGATTGCGGATACGCCGAGACCAGAATTCGACTTGCGCGGTCCCGCCGTGATCGCAAGAAACCTGGTTCGGTGGACCCGGTTTCCCTAGCCAAAGGGCGGGGATCTCAATCGAAAAACCGAGCGGTTCGACGATCAAGCGATCGCCGGCGATACGGGCCGTATCCCCTGTGGCGATAGCCGCGAGCTGCAGAGCGAGTCGTAGAATTCCTGTCCCAAGCATGATAGGTATGGTCCGCCTAACGCCTTAGTTCAGCTGCAAGCACGTTACAACCATTGCGGCGAAGCCGCATCCGAAAAGTGCTTGTCAGCTGCAAGGTTCGTTAGGCCGCACGCGTCACGGAGCCTGCACTCAGCTTGTAGCGAGTCCTCAGTGCCGCTGTTGCGCGATGGCCTATTGTATGCAATTTTTTGGGACAGGTCACCCCATCCCCCCCGGTCCGACCTCCTGGGCAGGAGATTCTATGAAGAGCCTCAGACTCGTCTGGACGATCTTTGTTGCGGGTGTTGCCGGTTGTTCACTGCCCGTGATCGGCAGCAGTCCTTCCGCTGCGACGCCCACGCTGCATGCTGTGGCGACCGATAGCGCTTTCGTCGCACCGCCGGTCGTTCAGGTGCGCGAGTTCTGGCATTCGTCCGTCGTCTCGGTCGTCGCCTGGGACAATGACGATGCCGACTTCGGCCTGCGTACCTCGGTGAGCCGAACCGGAACATTGGTCGGCGGCCTCCGGTTCGGCGACCACCGCCTCTACATGACTCCACTCTACGCGCGCGACATGGGCGGCTTCAAGTACGCGGCAGTCACGCGAGGGCATCTACTGTTGGGAACTGGCTGGCAAGGGGATCCCTACTCGTGCTACTACGGAAAGGAGTGCTCGCCCATGGTGACAGTGGGAGTGCGCATACCGGATTCGCTCCTGCGGGCTAATCGGGATAGCCTCGTCGTGACGTTCTATCCCAGGGTGCAGGAACCGTGGACGATCACATTGCGGCGGGACTTGATTACGGCGTATTTGAATAAGGTCGATTCGGTCGTGGCAGAGTTAAGGAAGACTGCGACGATGTGACGGTGCCTACAGTTCGCCAGCTTGCCATTTGCTTGTTCGCGATGCGCTTCTACGCGAGCGGCACTGCTCAAGCGCAGGGCACAATCCTTCACGCGACTGTCGCCGATGCCAGGACCGGCGTCTATATCCTCGACGCTGAAGTAACCATCGATCCCGTCGGTTTGAAGGGCATCACCGACTACTTTGGTGACGCGCGCTTTCCCGGGCTGCGCAAGGGACGTTACACGGTCCACGCCCGCCGCATTGGCTTCGAGCCTCTGGCTACGGACGTCCAGCTCTCCGGCCGCGACAGCTTGGAGGTCACGCTGCTGATGGCGCCCATTACGTTTGAACTCGCTCCCGTCACGGTCGACGCAACCTTCCCATCGCCATTTCTAAAGGAGTTTGAAGAGCGGCGGCGACAGGGTAAGGGCCAGTATATCACGGATTCAGTAATCCGTGCCTCGCTGGGAATCCCGCTTGAGGACATCCTGGCGTCGAGACTTCAAGGGGTGACGGTACTGCGAGGACCGGCTGGTGACTTCGTTCCAATTAGCGCTCGAGGACCGAACAGCCTCAAGGGTTTGTGTTATATCAGCGTATACTGGAACGGTGTGCGGATCACGAATCCCAATTTGCACACCGTCGAGCTGCCCACCGCGTTCATCGGTGGCATAGAGTTCTACAATCCAGGAACTATACCCGCGCAGTACCAGGATCTAGGCAGCGGTTGCGGCGTGCTGCTCTTGTGGCCCAGGCCATGAATCGCCAGTGATCGAGTGGCGCGTGGAATGACGTGCTCATGAAAAGCGTAGAGCGGTGCGATCCCGCCGCTACTGCTACTTGTTCCATTCGGCCAGCCACGCGCGTGCTGCACGAGATCTCGATACAGGAAGGGCGATTGGTCACTACATCAAGCATCACGGTCCGATGACGAACGTGCTATGGGTGGACCAATACTCGGAATATCCACCGCGAGCAATGTAGTTGCCCGGTGGAAATTTATGGGCAATGAGGTCATTGCCGATCGTGAAATCGAAGACCCGTTTCTTGGTTTCACCGGGCGCAAAGATCCATTCCGATGGGTCAAATCGGAGGTCCCAATCGCTGATTCCTCCGGCCGGCCCACGTACATCGACTCCGAACGTGCGCGTACTCGTACTATCGTATTCGGGAAAAATCGACGAATAATAGGACGGAACCGTAGCCCAGTGCGCCGAACGGTTACGAACGATGACGGTCATCGAAAAAAAACCGCCATCGTGGGCAGAGTTTGGATTTCTGGGCTCAATGTCAACACTGATCTCAATCGAGTCTCCCGGCACGTGAATGGGAGATTCTGACGGCTGTGGGTAAGGCCCAGCATCCCTAATGCAGGATCCCTGGCAATGGACTGTCCCCGCACATTTCCCAAGAAACTGGCTCCGGGGGTGCCCGCCTTTTCGGAGCAGCGAGTGAAGCATCTCGTGCCTCACACTGCCCCCATCGAGCAGTGCAGCGTTGGTCAACACGATTTTATTGGTGAAGGAGCTCCAATAACCCCCCGCGGGTTCTCCAGTCCGGGAATTGCGCAGCGGTTGACTGGTCTTGAACCAGGTCACGGCCCCGAGCGAGCCCGTCAATCCTGAACATGCCTGCGTCATGTTCCACCAAGTGGAATAGACCGGGGGTGGTGAAAACTCTTGCGCGTCAGACGGGAACATTGGGTCCACAAGTCCCAAGAGCGCATCGCATGCGACGAGGCCGAGGATGGCCGCGACCGCCGGAACGATCAGGGCGTAACCAGCCTTCGATTCCGTTACCAGCAGCGGTTTGATCCCGAGACCTTTGAAGTTAAGAAGCATTCAATCGCGGCTCACCTGCAACGGCTTGTTCGGCGGCGGGAACTTGGGCACTTCAAACTTCGGCACCGGAAGTGTCATCCGTGTTGGTAAGTTGGCTGTACTGCCAGTCCGCACAAACTCCATCAGTGCGGTTGCTATCTCGGGCGCGTCTTCGACGATCCGCTTTAGCGCGGAATGTTTTCCATGCTCCACAATCAACACGTGTCCATTGGGAAAGTAGGGCGCCACGCTCAAGGTATTCTCGATTGGCGTCGAAGTGTCCCAATCTCCTTCCACAAAGACCACAGGAATCTGGTTAACGATTTCGTTGCGGAATTCGTTACCCACGTCCTTGCTTGGCCAAATATCGGCGGTCTCGAAGTAGCTACGCGAATCCCACCGTCCCAGGAATTCAATCGCCGGATCAGTCCTCAACAAGAACTCTCGCCTGGGAGTTACTCCGAGACTCGTATCAATCAGCGGACCGATAATTACTTCCTCCGCCTCCCTGGCCTGCCGGAAAGTGAGTGCCGCTTGGGCCCATTCATCGTAATGTCCGTAATAAAGCGAGAGAACAAAGGCGGGCTGGTCGCCCCCTTTTTCTGTGGCGAAGGTTCTTTGGAAATCCTCCTTACCCAGGCTGATCGTTATCGTCTCGCCAGTCTTTTCATTCTTCACCTTGACGTGCACGGGCGCTGTTTCGAGGCGCCGCAAGACCTCTCTTGCTGCTGCCATTAGTCCACCCTTTGGCAAGTAGGGTTGCAGTTGTGGGCCTTTTTCAGCTTCCCACCACATTCGCTGCACTGCAGCCAGGGCGTGCGACGGCATGTCATAACCAAAATCGAGGGGTTCGACTCCCATCAACAGCGATCGCGCCACGATTTCGGGGTGGCGACGCATGACGGCAAAGCTCCATTGTGATCCGAAGCTCTGGCCCACCAAGATGATTTGGTCATAGCCCAGAGCCTTTCGAAGGTCATTGACGTCATCCGCGCATTCCTTGACATCGTAGCCGCGGAGATCGAACCCCTTTCGACTGAATGCGTCAACGGCAGCCCGGGACATCACGGCATAGCCAGCGCTTTCGCGGGCGATACTCGTCGGTTGATCGAGCGGATGCCCAGTCGTACGATATTTGAACTTCAGCACGTCCCCGCGCTCGCTGAAACCCCGCTGATCGATGAAGACGACGTCGCCGATGCCGCGATACAAATCAATGCCAGGCATGGCGTGTTTGTTATTGCCTGGCCTCAATCCTTCCAAAAAGGAGGCACCAGGACCACCGTCGAGGTGAAAGGTCGGAGGGACACCAGTAGAATGCCGTGGGCGAAAGCGCGCGAATCCTACGCCGATGCTACGGGCTTTTGGATCAGAGCGATTCTCCGGTACGTACAACGTGCCCAACTCGAAGTTAATCGTCTCACCAGTAACCGTCCTCAGCGACGCCGGTTCGATGATGATCTCACCAGGCTTTCGATCACTGGCACGCGTGTTGGCGCTTGGCGCAGATTGCGGCCGCTTCCGCGGTGTGGTGGATTGGGCCATTACCTGCGGAAAAACAAAAAACAGGGCCGGAATAACTAGTGCTGCAGCTCGCGGTTTCATCTTTCAATACCCCTTTCCGCAAGCGATTGTCCTCTTCAACGGGGTCGCCGCGAACAACGAACTTTAGGGCATTAACTCTCTTCGGATCTCTGCGAGGAATAACGTCATCGCCAGATGCAAAGTTTCATGTGCTTATCGGCGCAACGTTCGTTCGGCGGACAGCGCTACATCGCTGATTCGGCTGCGTCGTCACCGATCGCCGCGGTGGATGCGGAGGTAGGCTGCGATTTCAGCGTACTGTTTGCCGCGACGATTGCCTTGCGCCTCACTCAGATAGTGTTCTGCCCAACCCAGCGACGTGCCGCCCCAGGCGCTGTCTTTTGTCATCAGCTCGGCGCCAGCCTCCACCAGCACCTCGACTGCTTCAAGAGAGCCCGAGGACACGGCGTGGTGCAGCGGCGTGCCATGCGAATAGAGGTCCGCACTCGGCGCATTCACGTCGACCCCGTTACGTATCATTCTCCGAAGCGCGTCCGCTTGGCCGTTGAGCGCCGACAGCACGAACGAGAACTGCTTCTGGTGCTCGCTCGCCGTGGCCAGGAGACGATCGGCGTCCTCCCACCGCCCGAGACACAGCGCCGCAGCCAGCGTGAGTTTCGCCCCGCGCAGCACCAGATGGTCTGCAGCGGCGAAGTTCCCGTTTACGAGCGCATTGTTGGGATTGCCGTCGATGGCTGCACCAGCGTCGACCAGCACATCGATCAATTCGATCTGCACACCACTCTGTGCTGCTATCCAAGACCACGATACCAATGTCAGCGCGTAGTCGAGTTGCTCCTGGAGAGTCGACACACCGTCGCGTCGCGCCGCGGCAATGATCGCGCGAGCCACCGCGCCGATATTCTCGGGCAGCGCGCCATTGCGGACGGGATCCTCCGCCACGAACCAGAGCAGGTAAGGGCGTTGGAAGAAGCCGTCGAGAAC